>Ga0126371_10001208_pt1 | contig 21719 bp, 16 predicted proteins | sample PanSoiMetaPlot_4_FD_110145 | JGI IMG/M metagenome (GOLD analysis project Ga0126371, IMG submission 110145) | Tropical forest soil microbial communities from Panama - MetaG Plot_4 | ecosystem: Environmental > Terrestrial > Soil > Tropical forest > Bulk soil | place: Panama | collected 2016-02-17 | reverse complement strand
TGTTGCGGCTCGATCCGGGGCAGGCCTTCAAGAAATCGGCCAAGGTGGTCGGCGACGTGATGGGAAATTTCCACCCGCACGGCGACCAGGCGATCTACGACGCGTTGGTGCGGCTCGCGCAGGACTTCGCGCAGCGTTACCCGCTGGTGGACGGGCAGGGCAATTTCGGAAATATCGACGGCGATAACGCCGCGGCCATGCGCTACACTGAAGCGCGGCTCACGGAAGTAGCGCGCCTGCTGATTGATGGCATCGACGAAGATGCCGTTGACTTCCGCGCGACTTACGATGGCACCAGCGAAGAACCGGTGGTGCTGCCGGCGGCATTTCCCAACCTGCTTGCCAACGGCTCGCAGGGAATCGCTGTCGGCATGGCGACCGCCATTCCACCACATAACGCCGCCGAGCTGTGCGACGCTGCACTCTTCCTGATCGATAACCCGAAGGCGCGCAGTCGCACGCTGCTGAAATACGTCAAGGGGCCTGATTTCCCGACGGGCGGCATCATCGTCGATACGCCCGAAACCATCGCCGAGGCCTACAACACCGGCCGCGGCTCTTTTCGTGTGCGCGCGCGATGGAAGCAAGAAGACACCGGCCGCGGCACTTACGTCATCGTTATCAGCGAAATTCCGTGGCTGGTGCAGAAATCGCGTCTGGTGGAAAAGCTCGCCGAGCTGATCAACGAGAAAAAATTGCCATTGGTCGCCGACGTCCGCGATGAATCAGCTGAGGACATCCGGCTCGTGATCGAGCCAAAGTCGCGTTCTGTCGACGCCGAACTCATGATGGAGTCGCTTTTCAAGCTCACCGAGCTCGAAACTCGTATTCCACTCAACATGAACGTGCTGGTGAAAGGCCGCATTCCACAGGTGCTCGGCCTTGCCGAAGCATTGCGCGAATGGCTCGATCACAGGCGCGAGGTGCTGCTGCGCCGCTCCAGGCATCGTCTGGCGGAAATTGAACACCGCCTGGAAGTGCTCGGCGGTTATCTCGTCGCCTATCTCAACCTCGACAAGGTAATCAAGATTATCCGTAAGGAGGACGAGCCAAAGCCCGTCCTGATGAGGACCTTCAAGCTCACGGAGGTCCAGGCCGATGCGATCCTCAACATGCGCCTGCGCAACTTGCGCAAGCTCGAGGAAATGGAAATCCGCGCAGAAGACAAGGCACTGCGCGAGGAGCGCACGAAACTCAAGGCGCTCATTGGTTCACCAGCCCAACAATGGAAAACGATTTCTGGTCAGATCAAGGAGATCAGAGAAAAGTTTGGGCCCAAGACGGAAATCGGCAAACGCCGGACGACATTCGGCATTGCGCCGGCGCACGATGAAGCCGCCATCGAAGAGGCGATGGTGGTGCGAGAACCGATCACTGTCGTCGTGTCTGAGAAGGGCTGGATTCGCGCCTTACGCGGTCACGTTACGGATCTTTCCGGTGTTACCTTCAAGGCGGATGATGCGCTGAAATTCGCGTTCCCGACCGAAACGACCGCCAAGGTCATGATTTTCGGCAGCAACGGCCGCTTTTACACGATAGAGGCCTCGAAGCTTCCGGGTGGGCGCGGACATGGCGAGCCGGTGCGCCTCTTTATCGATCTCGAGGACGCCGACGTGGTGGCGGCACTCGCTTATCAAGGTGGCCGCAAGTTCCTGGTGGCGAGCTATCAGGGCAATGGTTTCGTGGTCGCTGAGGACGAATGCCTGGGCACAACCCGCAAGGGCAAGCAGGTTCTCAATCTCAAGGCGCCCGACAAGGCGCGGGCCATGACTACGATTGATGGCGAGTTGGCAGCCGCAATCGGCGAGAACCGCAAGATGGTGATTTTCCCGCTCACACAGGTCCCCGAAATGGGCCGTGGGCGCGGCGTGCGCCTGCAGCGCTATAAGGAGAAGGGGCTTTCCGACGTCACGACTTTCAAGGCAGATGACGGGCTGGCCTGGAACGATGCTGCCGGCCGCAGTTTCACGCTGCCGATGAAGGAATTGAAAGATTGGCGGGGCAATCGTGCCGACGCCGGGCGTATCGCACCCAAAGGTTTTCCGAAGAACAACAAATTCCGCAGCCTGGCGAGCGGCGGCAATGGTAAAGGTGGCGACGAGACGGGCGACAGCGAGTAGGGTTGCCTTAACTCGCAACGAACAGCAGCGAACGCTCTGAATTCTCCAAGAGCGCAGCGGCGGTGTCGCCGAAGAACAGCTTTTCGCCTGGTCGCCGACTGACGCCCATTACCACGAGATTGTGTTTGCGGCGCTCAAGCTCGCGCAAAATCGCCTCATCTGCAGCCGGTTCGGCCACGACTCCCGTGCGGATGCTCATATTGTAACCGTCGGCAATCGCCACGATATCTTTGAGGATCGCCTCTTCGTGACGGCGCGTGCGAATTGCGCGCCGCGCGCCACGCCGAGTATCCGTGCGCACGGCGACATAAAGCACCGTAACTTGTGCCCTTGTTGCGCGTGCAAGCGTGATGGCCACTTCGGCGCCGCGCCTGGACGGTTCTGTGCCATTGACCGGAATGAGAATGTCTAACTTGCCCTCCGGCTTTTTCAGCAAATCCTCGCGCACGGCTGAAACAATCAACGGCCCATTGAACCCCTTGGCCAGATTGGTCGCACCATTGCCGAACTCCGCGCTCTGCTTGGATGTTTCTCCCAGCCCCATAATGAAGGCGTCGTAGCCTTTTTCTGCCTCTTCCGCGATCAGGGCAGGGCTCGGCTTCTCATGGACAATCGTCGTCACGTCCACCGGCGCCTCAACTTTCTCCTCTTTTTTCTGCTTACTTTTAATTTGAGCGGCCGCTTGTTGAACAGCCTCGCTGACCTCTTCCGCTTTCTCGTCTTTTTTTTCTTTGTGGACTCTCTTTTCGGCGTTCCCGTTTTTCTCGCCATTCTCGGGTTTACTCTCCGTCTTCTTTGCATCGGAGTTTTTGTTCTGTCCTTTTGGTACAGTGCCCGGCTTGTCCCGGTCGGGCAGGGTACTTTCGATTTTGCTGGGATCGGGGATGTGCAAAACCGTTGCTGGCATGCCGTGGGTTCCGGCGAGCATTCCGGCGACGCGCGAAGCAAACTTTCCGTTCGGACTATCGTCAACGGCCACCAGCAAACGCTCGAGATTGGCGACGAAGCCTCTTGCTTCGAGCTCCTCGCGCTCGAGCCGCTGTTTTTCTTCCTTGCGCATTGGAATGCGGCCAAGCGCCCAGCGCAGCGTCGGAGGCATCGCCATTGTTGTCAGGACTGCCATGGCGACGATCATGGTGAAGAGGTCCTGGCTGAGCGCACCCATCGATAAGCCGATGGTCGCAATGATGACTTCCGTGGATCCACGCGCATTCATGCCGCATGCGAGCGCAAAACCTTCCCGCCGGGTCAGGCCACCAAGCTCCGCGCCAACAAAGGCGCCTGCGAATTTCCCGATGCTGGCAACCAGTACAAGGCCGGCGGTCAGCATCGCGATTTTTGGGTCGGCGAGAATTGTCAGGTCGGCGGTGAGGCCCGCAATGCCGAAGAAGACAGGCGCAAAAAAAGCGGTGATCAGCCCACGCAACTGCTCGTCAATGTGACGCGTCAGGATCGGTGACTCGCCGATTAGAACGCCGGCAACAAAGGCACCAAGCACGGTGTGCCCGCCGATGAGGTCGGTGATTAGCGCCATCACCCCCATGATGATGAGGATGGCAGTAATCACCGCGTATTCGCTGACGAAATGGTCGTTGACCCACCGGATGGCAAAAAACACCATGCGTCGGCCGATCGTTAGGCTCGCTGCCATAAACAAAATCGTGCCGAGAACACCTTGTGCCAGCGAGACCGGTTCAATCGAGCCGTGCAGTGCGAGGCCGAAGATGATCGAGACGATGATCCAGCCAATGCTGTCATCGATGATCGCGGACGCCAGGATGACCTGACCGACGACACGGCGCATGAAATTCATTTCACGGACAACCATCGCGACGATCTTCACCGAGGCGATCGAAAGGGCCGTCCCGAGAAAGAGTGATGTGATCAGCCGTTTCTGCGGATCGGGCAAAAGGCTATCAGGCAGCATCTCGCCAAGTCCCACTCCGCAGATGAACGGAATGACGATTCCCATCAGCGACGCGAGTACGGAAGCGCGGCCGGTCTGCCGCACCAGCTTAAGATCGGTTTCCATTCCAGTCAGTAGAAGCAGCAACAGGATTCCAAATTGCGAGATTCCATCGATCATCGCTTTTTGTTCGGGACTTTTTGGGAAGAGGGCGTGCTGGGCGTCGGGAAATAGCAGACCAAAAAAAGACGGGCCGAGGAGCAGTCCAGCGATCAGCTGACCCATGACGGCAGGTTGGCGCAGCCGCACCATGGCTTCACCGAGCAGCCGGCCAACCAGTATCAGAACAACAATCTCGCCGATGAAGATCGCTTCAGATGGACCCTTTCCGCCTTCTGCGGCGAACGCGGCCGTCACCGGGATCACGCTCAGGGTCGGAAGCCAGAACCAATGGCGGATCAGGGTCATGGGCGGCGCTCGCGCACGGCCAAGCCATGGCCGCATTTGGACAGGTGCTGGCGTACCGTCGCGGAGGCGGCAAGTCGGAGCACTATTTGGAGGCAATTCCACCTCGGGAGATTGCAAGCGCCCGACAACTCAACGGAATCTGAAAAGGTTCCCCAGAAACTGCAATTGCAAATTATTCGCAACTAAATATAATGGCTTGTTGAATGGACGCGAGCGTAAGCCAACGCACAGACAGCAAGGCCGGTGGGTGGCGGCGCAAGCGCGGCCGGCCTCCATTGGCGGAGGTATTCGGGTCAGTCGCCACCCGGCCTACGGGTTCGCTCGGCAGAAAGCTCGTAGCGTTTCTTGGCCCCGGCTATCTGGTTGCAGTCGGCTACATGGATCCTGGCAACTGGGCGACGTCGCTCGCCGGTGGGTCCAAATTTGGATACGCGCTGCTCACCGTCGCTCTGCTTTCGAACTTGATGGCGATCCTGCTGCAGGCTTTGTGCGCGCGGCTGGGGATCGCATCGGGCCGTGACCTCGCGCAAGCCTGCCGCGATGCGTTTCCTCGCACCGTGTCATGGCCGTTGTGGGTGCTGGCGGAGGTCGCGATCTGCGCCACCGACCTTGCCGAGGTGATCGGGACGGCCATCGGCCTCAATCTGCTGTTCCACATTCCGCTTGAAATTGGCGTCGTACTGACCGCGCTCGACGTCTTTCTCGTCCTGTGGATGCAAAATCTCGGTTTCCGCTATGTCGAAGCGTTTGTGGTGACGTTGCTCGGTGTGATCGCGGCCTGTTTCGCGGTGCAGATTGCTATGGCCGACCCCGAGTGGGGCGCTGTGATCCGCGGTTTTGCACCGACCACCGAGATCGTCACCAACCCTGAAATGCTTTATCTCGCGCTCGGCATCCTCGGCGCAACCGTGATGCCGCATAATCTCTATCTGCATTCAGGCGTCGTGCAGACGCGCCGCTTCGGAACAAGCGTCGAGGACCGACGCGAAGCGATCAAACTTGCGACGCTCGATTCCACCATCGCCTTGATGTTCGCGTTGCTTATCAACGCCTCGATATTGATTCTTGCCGCGGCCACATTCCACAAAGTCGGTAGGGCCGACATCGCTGAGCTTGATCAGGCACACGCTTTCATTGAGCCGCTACTCGGCTCGGCGATCGCGCCGACCTTGTTCGGTGTGGCGTTGCTGTGCTGCGGTCTCAATTCGACCGTGACTGCTACGCTGTCAGGTCAGATTGTGATGGAAGGATTCATTGACATCCGCCTGCCCGGATGGGCACGGCGGTTGGTCACACGCGCCATTGCGATTGTTCCGGCGGCGCTCGTGACGATCTGGTACGGCGCAAGAGGGACGGGTGAACTGCTGATCTTCTCGCAAGTTGTCTTGAGCCTGCAATTGCCTTTCGCGATCGTGCCACTAGTCATGTTCACGGCCGATCGGAATAAAATGGGCGAACTCATTGCTCCACGCTGGGTAACCTGTCTCGCCGTGATCACGGCGGTGGTTATTATTGCGTTGAACGTCAAATTGCTGGCCGATTTCGCTTTAGGACATAGTTGACGCTGGCTATTTTTCGACGCGGCTCCAACCGGAGGGCATCAAGCGCTCTTGCGGCAAGAAGCGGCCTTTGTAGTCCATCTTCCGCGAACCAGGCACCCAGTAGCCAAGGTAGACGTACGGCAACCCCATACGATTGGCTCGGTCGATGTGGTCGAGGATCATAAACGTGCCGAGTGACCGGTCGCCTTCGTCAGGGTCGAAAAACGAGTAGACCATCGACAGTCCGTCGCTGAGGACGTCGGTGAGAGCGACAGCCAGCATTTCTCCGGCGCCGCGTCCATTAAAGCCGGTATCGGGTCCGCGCCGCCTATACTCGACCAGGCGAGTGTCAACGTGGCTGTCTTCGATCATCATGGCGTAGTCGAGCACCGTCATATCGGCCATGCCGCCGTCGCGATGGCGCGCGTCGAGATAGGCACGGAAGACCGAATATTGTTCGGACGTGGGAGCAGGCGCGCGCATGTCGCCGATCATGTCGGCATTGCGCTCGGCGATCCGCCGCATGTTGCGCGAGGGAGCAAAGTCTGACGCCACGACTCGGACCGAGATGCAGGCACGGCAACCCTCGCAGGCCGGGCGATAAGCAATGGACTGGCTGCGGCGGAAACCACCGTGCGTCAGCAGATCGTTGAGTTCACCCGCGCGTTCGCCGACGAGGTGAGTGAATACCTTGCGCTCCTCCTGGCCCTCCAGATAAGGGCACGGCGAGGGCGCAGTCAGGTAGAACTGGGGCGTGTCGCGCGAGTGCTGGGTCACTAGTCAGGCCACCATCCAGTCGAACGAGTCCGTAGCATCGCGCGGAGAATGCTCCCCGTCAAAGGCGTTTATCCGGTTTGGGTGCGCCCTGATTGAAAACTCGATGCGCGGGCGGGACTATTGATAATAACGGTCCCGAGCATAATGTCGTGCAAAAGACGCCGCCGTTCGTTGAAAAACGGGACCAGCAGGATCAAGGGCGTGAAGAAGGATACCGTAAACCAGAATGCAATTGCGTGCACGGCGCCGAGCACGAAATAAGCCGGCGCGCCGTACCAGGTGCGCATTTGCAGGTCCATGGCGCGCATCCCGATTGTAGCCGATGCGGGGCCGCCGAGCGTGGCTCCAAAATAGACAATTGCCCAGATCACGGTCGCCGTTGGCAGAAGCCAATAGAGCGCAAAGCCGAGCCCCAGGGTCACAATTCCGAAGGCAAATATGAACATGGCCGCGAGAACGACGGGAATGGAAATAACGATAAAATCAATAAGAAAAGCAATAACGCGGCGTGCGAGAACGCCGTCGAATAGCTCCGGCTGGGTTACCGGATCATAAGCGTGCGGTTGGATGTCGATCGCCATGCCCGTCCTTTAACGCCGAGATGGAGAAAGAATCGGTCATACGCAAGGGGCCCCGTCTAGAACCTTTATACTCCTTGCGGCATGGTGCCGTGCCCGGGACTGGAGTCAAAACGTGAGCGTTACCGCTGCCGATATCGAAGCTGCCCGTCGTGTTGTTGATGGCGTTGTGTTGCGTACACCGATGCTGCCCGCTCCAAGGCTCTCCGCGCTCACCGGGGCTCAGGTCTTCGTCAAATACGAGAATTTACAGGTCACCAATTCATTCAAAGACCGGGGCGCCCTGGTGAAACTCGCCTCTTTGACAGACGCGGAACGCAAGCGCGGCGTCATAGCAATGTCGGCCGGAAACCACGCTCAGGCGGTGGCATATCACGCGGCGCGGCTCGGCATTCCGGCGACGATCGTGATGCCAGTGACAACGCCTTTCGTGAAGGTAGCAGCGACACGGTCGCATGGCGCAGATGTCGTGCTGCACGGGGAGTCAATGTCGGAAACGCAGGCGCGCTGCGAACAAATTCAAGCCGAGCGTAGCCTGATACTGGTTCACCCGTACGACGATCCTCGCATTATTGCCGGGCAAGGGACGATCGCGCTCGAGATGCTGGAGGACGTGAGCGATCTTGACACGCTCATCATTCCCATCGGTGGAGGAGGTCTGATAGCCGGCAACGCCATTGCTGCCCGCGCAAAAAATCCCGCTATCGAAATTATAGGCGCCGAGGCCGCGCTCTATGCATCGGCTTGGAATGCTCTCCATGGCGACAACCGACCGCTTGGGGGACCGACGCTCGCCGAGGGCATCGCTGCCAAACACGCCGGCAAGCTGACACTTCCGATCATTCGCGAGCTGGTCGCGGAAGTTATTTTGGTAAATGAGGCGCAGCTCGAACGAGCCGTCAACGCGTATCTGACGCTGCAAAAAACCATGGCGGAGGGCGCAGGCGCCGCTGGCCTCGCTGCCATGCTGGCGAAACCGGAACGATTTCAGGGAAAGAGGGTCGGACTTATTTTGTCGGGGGGCAATATCGATCCGAGGGTTCTCGCCTCCATCATGGTGCGTGAACTTGAGCGCGAAAACCAAATCGTTTCATTCCGCCTGACAATTCCGGATCGACCGGGCGTGCTTGGTGCCATAGCCACGCGTATAGGATCTCTCGGCGCGAATATCCTCGAGGTGGATCATCGCCGGCTGTTCCTCGATGTGCCCGCAAAGGGCGCCAAGCTCGATGTGACGATTGAAACCCGCAATGCCGCGCATGCTGGTGAGATCATGGCGGCGTTCGCAGCTGACGGCTACCTTCCGGTGCGTATCGAGACGGGCGCGGCGATGGCCGAGGTCTAAGCTGCCGATTGCGCAGGAAGGTCGGGAACCTGCAATTCGCTCACAACCGGGTCGCTCTTGTGAATGGCGAGGACGTTGACTCCCGCATTGACGACCTTGTAGCCGCGCGCGTCAAGAAAGACACGCACGCGTTCGACTCCGGGCTTAGTCGACTCGACGAGAAAGATTGGACGACCGCGCTCGATCGTTTGCTGCGCGCCCTCTAGCGCGTCCAATTCCATCCCGCCAATATCAAGCTTGATGAGATCGACACGCGCCAGTGCGAGCGCATCAATTGATATCTGCTGGATCGCGACGGTCTTGCCCGCCGAATAGTCAATCGGCTGACCGATGAATTCAGTATTGGCGCGCGGCTTGAGTTCCAGACTGCCGAAGCTCGACGGCATGAGGTAATCGGGCGTTGGAATCTGCATGATGCCGGGCTTGGACGATACGGCCGCATGCATGGCAATGGCGTTGAACGCGTTGTTGATCGCGATGTTGCCGGCCAACGCGTAATAGATACGTTCCTGGGCTTCGACTGCGACGACCGAGCCCCAACCCGTCATTGCGGTTGCCCATTCGACGGCGTGGACTCCAATATTGGCGCCGCAATCAATCGCCACAACTCCCTCGCCATGAATTCTCCGCCGCGCTTCGATCAGCTGTAAGCCAAGCTCGACGCCAACCGGGTCGTTGGCGCCCGCTTCCAGCAGCTGGTAGCCGACGCCCACGCCGGAATCCGGCCCCGTCATGCGGAAGTCGAATCGATTGACGATCATCGTGCCGTGATTGGAAGCGGCGAGCACGAAAGCGAGCTTGCGTCCGACATTGCGCATGAAATTCTCCCCCAGGGACGAAAGAACGGATAACGCTGCGGCACAAACACACCACCTCGGGCGGACCAAAGGCGCCGCCCGAACGAATCACATCCATAGGGTAATACCGCCGGCGGCGGTGTACAGGTTCTGGAAGTGCCAATTTGGCCCGCTGGCCAGCCCAATTACGGCCGCTGCATCGCGCGCCAAACTCGCTCCGGCGTTGCCGGCATTTCAATATGTCTGATGCCGAACTCGGAGAGGGCGTCAACCAGTGCGTTGGTTACGGCTGGTAATGCACCGACACAGCCCGCTTCGCCCGCGCCCTTAACGCCAAGGGGGTTGGTCTTCGTAGGGACCGGATTGCTTTCGACCTCCATCTCGCAGAGATCGTGCGCGTGCGGCATCGCGTAATCCATGAACGACGCAGTCACGAGCTGTCCGCTGCCATCGAAATGGATGTTTTCCATCAAAGCCTGGCCGGCGCCCTGGGCGATGCCGCCGTGAACCTGGCCATGCAAGAGCAGTGGATTAAGCACGGTGCCGAAATCATCGACGACGCTGTAGCGGGTGATGTCGACCTTGCCGGTTTCCCGGTCGATCTCGAGTTCGCAGATATGGCAGCCGTTTGGATAGTTGTTGACCGGCGCATTGTAGACGGCGGTCGCGAACAATCCCGCCTCCATGCCCTTCGGTAAATTGGCAAGGTCAAATGAAGCAGCAGCGATCTCTTTCATCGACAAGGTCCGGTTTGTCTTGTTGGTCGAGAAAACACCTTCGTCGAATTTGAGATCGCTTTCCTCGACCTTGAGCATATGCGCGGCGATTGCGCGGGCCTTGGTGACCACCTTTTCAGTGGCGAGATGAAAGGCGGAACCGGCGAGCGTGGCCGAACGTGACCCGCCGGTGCCTTCGCCGTAAAAAACCTCGTCGGTGTCACCTTGTACGTATTGTGCGTCGGCGGGATTAAGCCCGAGCCGGTCGCAGACCAATTGCTTGAACACGGTCTCGTGGCCTTGTCCCTGTGAATTCGATCCCGAGAACAGGATCAAGGAGCCGGAACGGTCGAAGCGGATTTCCGCACCCTCCGTGCTCGGAGCCCCCGCGCGCTCGATCGTGTTGGAAATACCAAAGCCAAGCAATTTGCCCCGCCTTCGGGCCTCCGCCTTGCGCGCGGAAAAACCCTTGCGATCCGAGAGTGCGAGCGCGAGATCCATGTTCTTTTCGAACTCGCCACTGTCATACGTGAATGTGAGACCTGTCTTGAACGGCATGGCGATTGCCGGCACGTAGTTGCGTCGCCGCAGCTCGGCAGGATCGATGTTCATCTCGGCGGCGGCGAGGTCGACCATGCGCTCGATGACAAAGGCCGCCTCGGGACGTCCGTTGCCGCGATATGGTCGCATGGGATTGGTGTTGGAGAAGACCGCTGTAATGTCGACATGAATCGCCGGCGTGCGATAGACGCCGGCGAGCGTGCCGGCGTTGAGCACGAATGCCGGCATGGAGTGCTGAAGGTAGGCGCCGATCGCGGCGATGGTTTTCACGCGAAGGGCAATAAAATGCCCTTTGTCGTCAAGCGCGAGTTCAGCTTCGGTGGTGTTGTCGCGCGCCTGCGCGTCGCTCAGGAACGCCTCAGTTCGCGTGCTGATCCACTTCACCGGACGGCCGATAAGCTTTGAGGCAAGCAGCACCAGCGGCGTCTCGTTGAAGATCGGCGATTTCATGCCGAAGCTGCCGCCAGTATCGCCTGTGATGATGCGGATCTTGCTCTCGGGTACTTTGAGCACCTTGGCGAGTTCGGCGCGGGTCGGATGTGGGCGCTGCATCGGGGTGTAAATGGTGTAGCGACCATCGGCAGCGTTGTAGTCACCAACCGCCCCGCGCGGCTCCATTGTGGCGGCTGTCACGCGGTTGATCACGAAACGGTGCTTCACAACGCGCGCTGCTCTCGCAAATGCGGTTTCGACTGCCGAACTGTCGCCGATCAGCTCGACAAAACAGATGTTGTCTGCGCAATCGTCCCACACGCGGGGCGCGCCTGGTTTTGGCGCCTCCGCAGTCGATGTCACGGAAGGCAATTCCTCATAGTCGACTGCGATCATTTCGGCGGCGTCGAGTGCCTGCGCAACTGTTTCTGCGACGACGAAAGCCACATAGTCGCCGACCCAGCGGACCCGGTTCTCCGCAAGAATAGGGTAACGCGGCTTGAACATCGGAGTGCCGTCACGGCGTTTCAGTCCGCCCGGCACGGGCAGGTCACCGTAACCGGCGGCTTTGACGTCGGCGCTCGTGAGGACAGCTAATACGCCCGGTGCCTGCTTGGCGGCGGTCACGTCGATCAGGTTGATCTTTGCGTGCGCATGAGGCGAGCGCAGCACCACACCATGCGCCAACCCGGGAAGCTTGATGTCGTCGGTGTAGCGGCCGCCGCCGCGGATCAACCGGGGATCCTCGAAACGCGACACGCCCTGACCGATAGCGAATTCACCCATAGCTGACGTCCATTTCATGCGGCCCCGCTAAAGCAGGGGACCACGGCGACTTGCAAAGCCTGTGATGGTGCTCGGGAGTCCCGCTCACGCGGGACCGAGCGAAATGTGGGCCGCGCATTGTGGAGCTATTTCTCGGATCGTAATTTTTCCGCCACCCGCGGGGCGAAATATGTGAGCACGCCGTCGCAGCCCGCGCGCTTGAAGGCAATAAGGCTTTCGATCATGGCCCGCTCGCCTTCCAGCCAACCGTTTTGTGCAGCCGCCATGATCATCGCGTACTCGCCCGAAACCTGATAGGCGAAAGTTGGCATTCCGAATGCCTCTTTTACGCGCTGGACGATGTCGAGATAGGGCAAGCCGGGTTTGACCATGATCAGGTCGGCGCCTTCTTCGATATCGAGCGCAACCTCGCGTAGGGCTTCGTCGGAATTGCCTGGATCCATCTGATACGTGCGTTTGTCGCCAGTAAGTGTTTTTGCCGAGCCGACTGCGTCGCGGAACGGCCCATAGAAGGCAGAGGCGTATTTCGCTGCATAGGACATGATTGATACGTCGGCGAACTCGGCAGCATCGAGCGCCTGGCGGATCGCGCCGACCCGTCCGTCCATCATGTCGGAGGGTGCGATGATGTCACACCCAGCCTCCGCCTGGACGATGGCCTGCCTAACCAATACTGCGACAGTTTCGTCGTTAAGGATCACACCGTCGCGCACCAAGCCGTCGTGGCCATGGCTGGTGAACGGATCGAGCGCGACGTCACAGAGAATGCCGATCTCGGGCACTTCCTTTTTGATCGCGCCGATAGCCCGACAGACAAGATTGTCCGGATTGACCGCTTCACTTCCATTCTCGTCGCGCAAGTCCGGATCGGTGTACGGAAACAGTGCGATGCAAGGGATGCTCAAACGCGCCGCCCGTTCGGCCGCGCGCACCGCCTGGTCGACCGACAGCCGCTCAACCTCCGGCATAGAAGGGACGGGGACGCGCGCCTTCTCGCCATCCATGACGAAGAGAGGCCAGATCAGATCGTCGGTGGTGAGCACGTGCTCACGTACCATGCGCCGTGCCCATTCACTGCGCCGGTTGCGGCGCATGCGCACGGAAAGTTCGAGACGTTCATTCTGCTCTGCCGGTGTGAACCGGGTGCGATTTTCGATCGGGCGGCCGAATTTGATTGCCATCAGTACGCTCCAGCCGGTCTTTTAGCCGTTCTCGCGAAGGGCCGCCACCCGTTGACACCAAGGGGCGAGCCCGAACGTCAACCGGCTACGCCATTGGCTTTCCGGCCCGGCGCTCCATTTCGAGGCCGGCCTCAAGGCTGTCCTTGTCCCGGTAGATTGACGCTACGGCCATCACGCGGCCCCCAAGCTTGTAACGAACCAAGCAGTCGCGCTTCGTGACGTCGCCATCGATGTCGATCGTGTCCCATTTCTCCGCATGACCGACATAGTTGATCGGAACGTCGTAGTGCTGACTCCAGAAAAACGGTGCTGATCGAAACGGGGTCGGGATACCCATCATATTGAGGGCAGCGATTTGCCCCTGCCGCTCAGCGACCACCCAATGCTCGACGCGAATGCGTTCGCCAGAAATCAGATCCGGCCACCGGGCGATATCGCCGGCCGCGTAAATTCCGCGCGCGCTCGTTTCCATGTGTTCGTTGACGCTCACCCCCTTGTCGATCGCGAGTCCGGCCTTTTCAGCGAGCGCCAGACGTGGACGCACTCCAACACCAATCACCACCAGATCGGCGTCGATCGTGCCGCCGCTCTTAAGTTTCGCGCGCTGACCTTCGATTGCGCTGACGCTGTCTTCGAGATGGAATTTGACGCCATGCTCTTCGTGCAGTGTACGGATGAAATCACCGAGCTGAGGTCCAAATACGCGCTCAAGCGGTCTCTTCTCGGGCGCCACCACATGAACTTCGATCTCGCGGGCGCGCAGGGCTGCCGCCGTCTCCAGCCCAATGAAACTGGCGCCAATCACCACGGCCCGCTTTGCGTTCTTCGTCTGCGCAATGATGGCGCGGCAATCGTTCAGCGACCGAAGAGTGTGTACGTGCTTCTGATCTGCGCCGGGAATATCCAGCTTGACGGGCTCCGCTCCCGTCGCGAGCAGTAATTTGTCGAATTGAATCTTGCTGCCGTCTCCTAACAGTAACTCTCTCGACTTTGCATCGAGTGCGGTGACCTCTGTATTGAGAGAAAGTTTGATCTTGTTTTCGGCATACCAATCATCGCCACGCAGCGGCACCCAATCTTCCGGCGCGCTGCCGGCGAGGTAGTCTTTCGACAGGTTCGGGCGGTCGACTGGTGCGGAGCTGTCATTCGACAGCATCGTGATGCTGCCCTTGAAGCTTCGGCGCCGTAGAATTTCTGCCGCGGCGAAACCTGCCGCGCCGCCGCCGACAATAACGATTCGGTCGTTTGTCGAGGCAGCCGTCATTTTTGGCGCGGTCGGCGCTTTTCTAGTCTTGACGGTAATCGTGCCGTCACGTTCTTCGACCTGCCAGCATGTCAGCGGGCTCAGCGCCGGCGCCGCCACGGCTTCGCCGGTCTGTAGGTTGAAGCGCGCGTGGTGCCAGGGACAGCGGACTGTCTCGCCGACGAGGAGGCCCTCGGCAAGTGGGCCATGGTAGTGGGTGCAATGGGCCGACAGCGCGAACAATTTGCCGCCCTGGCGCGCCAACATCACCTCATCGTCACCGACATGGCCGGCCAGCATGGCGCCTTCCGCGAGCTCACTTGCGGCAATGCCCTTGGTGAAATCGGGTCCGCTCGGTTTCTGGTCCCCATTTGCCATTTTGGTCTCCGTTCCTGGCCGGTCGTCTTCCAAGTTAGATGCTTTAACACCCGGAAAATTCCAGCGTATGTCATAAATGCGCGACAGGCCGCCCGGTTGCGGCGCGCCGTGCCTGATTGCTAAGCCGGTGGAAGCAGGGCGGGTTTCAATGGATTTCGAGCTGTCCGAAGAACAACGCGCGTTTCAGGCCACAGCGAGGCAGTTCGCGCGCGATGAAATGATGCCACAGGCACGCGATTGGGACGAGGGCGAGATTTTTCCGGTCGAAAGCATGCGCAAGGCCGCCGCACTCGGCTTTGGCGGTATTTACGTGAAGGAAGATGTCGGCGGCTCGGCACTCAGCCGCCTCGATGCCGCACTGATCTTCGAGGAACTCGCTCAGGGATGCACCTCAACCGCTGCCTACATCTCCATTCACAACATGGCGACCTGGATGATTGACGCCTTCGGCGGCACCGATGCGCGCAAGAGGTTTCTGCCGAAACTGTGCACCATGCAGCATTTCGCCAGTTATTGTCTGACGGAGCCAGGCTCAGGCTCGGATGCAGGGAGTTTGACGACGCGAGCGCGACGTGATGGCGAACACTATGTGCTTGATGGCACAAAGGCGTTCATTTCCGGCGGCGGCGTTTCGGACGTCTATGTGGTGATGGCCCGCACCGGCGAAGCCGGCCCGCGCGGCATATCCTGCATCGTGGTGGAAAAAGGCGCCCCGGGCCTTTCGTTCGGTCGCCAGGAAAAGAAGCTCGGCTGGAAAACTCAACCGACGACCATGGTGATGTTCGAGAGGTGCCGCGTGCCGCTGACCAACCGGATTGGTGCGGAGGGCCAGGGCTTCAGGATCGCGATGGCAGGTCTTGATGGGGGCCGGTTGAACATTGGGGCGTGCTCGATCGGCGGCGCACAATTCTGTCTCGATCGAACCCTCGATTATATGAAAGAGCGCAAGCAGTTCGGTTCGCGCCTTGCCGATTTTCAGGCCTTGCAATTCCGGATTGCCGATTATGCGACGGAACTCGACGCCGCGCGCCTGCTATTGCATCGCGCCGCCGTCGCGGTTGGGGGAGGCGAGCCCGCCGCGACGCGTCTGGCGGCGCAAGCCAAGCGGCTTGCCACCGATACGGGTTTTGCGGTGGTCAACGGCTGCCTGCAGTTGCATGGCGGGTATGGCTATCTGCGCGACCATCCGATCGAACGTGTCTTGCGCGATGTACGCGTGCATCAAATACTGGAAGGCACCAATGAGATCATGCGCATGATTATCAGCCGCGCTATGCTGGGCAACTAAAGTCAGGGAGGTCACCATGGAACAACTTCCGCGCCTTTATCTCTCACGCGAGGAAATGCAAAAACGCATCGCCCGCTTCAAGGACCTCAAAGGATTCGACGGCGGCCTGCCCGACAGCAAGATGCCCGGCTGCGAGCGCACATTGTTTAATGTCATCGGTTTCCAGCCGCCAAAAGGCTCTGGCGGCGCGGTGACATCTCCCGTGGGCGACCATGCTGCGCAGCTTGCCGCAATCAAAATCAGCGAAGGCTTCAATCTCGGCTATTGCAAAGCCAAGCCCGGCCATGGTCCGGAAATGCACAATCACGATACCAACGAAACCTTTATTCCGATGACCGGCACCTGGCGTGCGAGCTGGGAAAACGAAAAAGGCGAAGTGGAGTATGTCGATCTTGGCCCCCTTGATGTCGTGTCGTTTCCGCCCGGCATGATTCGCCGTTTCGAGAATGTGACGAAGGGCGACCCCAACGAGGAATCCATCTTGATGTTCGTGATTGGCGGTGATGGTCCGCGCGCTGAATTTACCGATCAGGCTATGGACCGTCTGGAGAAGGCCGGAGTTTGGTCAGCGCAAAGTGCGTAGGAGGTCAGTGTGAGCGCTGCGATGTGGACCGGCGAGCTTGCATTGGCGACTGCCGCAATTTTCGCCGGCGCAGCGGTTTATGTCAGCGTGGCCGAACAGCCGGCGCGGCTCAAGCTCGATACCCAGGCTCTTTTGGCGCAATGGCAGCCGAGTTACGAACGCGGCGCCATCATGCAGGCGAGCCTCGCAATCCTGTCGGGGCTGCTAGGCGTTGCAGCGTTTATCTTGACGTATGATTGGCGTTGGCTTGTTGGTGCCGCGCTTATTCTCGCGCCATGGCCTTACACGATGTTTATCATCATGCCGACCAATCGCGTGTTGAAGGCAACGCCGCCGGCGCAGGCGACCGAGCAAACGCGTGGTCTGATCGTGCAGTGGGGGCGGCTGCATTGGGGCCGCAGCGCGCTCGGTGTACTCGCGGTTGCTGCTTATCTTTCGGCGCTCAATTGAGGCGGCAGTGAGCGCAGCGGAAATCCTGTTTGAGCGGCGCGGAGCCGCCGGGATCGTCACCCTCAACCGGCCGAAAGCACTCAATGCGGTCACGCACGCCATGGTGCTTGCGTTGCGCAGTCAGCTGGATTGCTGGGACAACGACGCAGCAATCACGCGGGTCGTTGTGACCGGCGCAGGCGAGCGTGCCTTCTCCGCCGGGGGCGACATTCGCGCGCTTTATGATCTCGGCAAGGCGGGCCGCCACGATGAAGCCTTACAATTCTGGAGTGACGAATATCCGCTCAATGCCGTCATCAAGAATTATCGCAAGCCATATGTCGCGCTCATCAACGGGATCGTGATGGGGGGAGGCGTCGGTGTGTCGGTGCATGGCTCCCATCGTGTTGCAGGAGATCGGTTTTCATTTGCCATGCCGGAGGTCGGCATTGGCTTTTTCCCTGATGTGGGTGCGACCTGGTTCCTGCCCCGCATGCCGGGCGAACTCGGAACCTATTGCGCGTTGACCGGCGAGCGCTTCGGAATTGCTGACGCGCTGGCCGGAGGCATCGTAACGCATCGCATTTCATCGGCACGCTTCGATGATCTCTTGGATGGACTGACAGGCACCGTGCCGGTGGAGGCTGTCCTTGGCGCTTTTGCCGAACCGTTCGGCCAAGGTCCGATCATGCAGCGCCGAGCGGTGATCGACCGCCTCTTTGCGGGCGATATGGTTGAGACCATTCTCGCCGCGCTCGACACCGAAGCCTTGAGCGGGAGCGCCGATGCCGAATGGGCTGCCGAGACCGCTGCCACGATACGTTTGAAGTCGCCGCTGAGCCTCAAATTGGCGTTGGCACAGGTCCGCCGCGGCAAAAGCTGGGATTTCGAGACGTGCATGCGCATGGAATTCCGCATAGTGTCACGCGTCATTCATGGACATGATTTCTACGAGGGTGTGCGCGCTGTGATCATTGACAAGGACAACAAGCCCCGCTGGCGGCCCGAGACACTTCCTGAAGTCGGCGAGGCAGACGTTGAGCGCCATTTCGCCTCGCTCGGCCCTTCCGAACTGGTGCTGCCGTGACCAGACCGAACGCCGTGTCGGATGATTTGCGTACTTTAGAGCCGGTGCGCGAACACGAGGGCGATCGTTCGGTCGGACTCTGGACACGACGTCTCATTCTTTTCCTGCGCACGATGGCGGCCATATCGATGGTGAAGGGTCTCTATCACTGGGCGCAGGTATGCGGCATTGGCTTCGGTGATACGCCGGCGTTCGAGATGCGTTCGATTGCCTGGCAGACCGCGACAGTCTTCTTTGCCGTTATTGATCTAGTCGCCGCAGTCGGTCTCTGGTTGGCCGCCGCCTGGGGAGCAGTGATTTGGTTGACATCGGTTGCTTCCATGTTGGCCGTCGAAATATTTTTTCCTCAGGTGTTTGGCGGCGGTTGGCTGACGGGTCTGTTGGAAGGCGGCCTGCTCGCGATCTATCTTTGGCTGGCCCTGAAATCAGCTCAGGAACATCCGCAGTAAAAGTCGGGAGGCTGCTAATGGCACGTATCGGATTTATCGGTCTTGGCAATATGGGATTGCCGATGGCGCAAAATCTGCTCAAGGCGGGCCATCAGGTGGAGGGCGTCGATGTGAACCCGGCGTCCGTGGAAAAACTCAAGGCTGCGGGAGGGGCGGGCGTCGAGACTGCAAAGAATGCGGCGGCGCGCGCCGATGTCGTCATCACGATGCTGCCCTCCGGTCAGGAAGTGCGCGAGGTCTATCTCGGTTCGTCCGGCATTGTCGAAAACGCCAATGGCGGCACATTGCTGATCGACTGTTCGACAATCGATGTTGCAACCGCGCGCGCGGTCGCCGCCGCGGCAGAAAAAAAAGATCTGCTGATGCTCGATGCGCCGGTGTCAGGCGGCGTCGGTGGCGCGACGGCGGCCACGCTGACATTCATGGTTGGCGGTAGCACGCAGGCTTTCACGCGCGCGGAATCGATTTTGCAAAAAATGGGCAAGACGATCGTGCACGCCGGCGGCGCCGGCAATGGGCAGGCGGCCAAAATCTGCAACAACATGATTCTCGGTGTCTCGATGATCGCTGTCAGCGAAGCCTTCGTGCTTGCCGAGAAACTTGGGCTCGACCACCAAAAGTTATTCGACATCTCGTCAAAGTCGTCGGGTCAGTGCTGGTCGCTCACCAGCTATTGTCCCGTTCCGGGACCCGTTCCCACTTCGCCCGCGAACCGCGATTATCAGGCGGGATTTACCGCCGCCATGATGCTTAAGGATTTGAAACTGTCGCAGGACGCCGCAAAAGCGTCCGGAGCCAAGACGGAACTGGGTGCCGACGCGGCACGCATTTACTCAAAATATGTATCGAGCGGTGAAGCCTCGCGCGACTTTTCCGGCATCATTCAATTCATCCGCGATTGATGCGGGTTTGTAGAGTGAACGAAGCCTTGCACGCGTTCGCATAATTGTATCGTCAAGAGACCGTTCACCGTTTCAAATAAACCTAATGTTTATGGTGTTATTTAAGCCGATTTTAGAATCGCCCTCATAAGGTGCGTCACATCCGGAGCGGGGGATACAGGGCCTTTGCAACCGGGGACGTACAAATAAAACGCAAGGGGCGTTGAACATGAAAGCCGTCGCGAAGACGGTCGAGCCCGCCGGACGCGAGGCGCCGCTCGATCACATTCGGCCACAGTATCTGGAGGCCTTGACGTTAGTCGAGCGGCTGCATCGCCGGCTGCTTGACGTCATCAAGGATGAGTTCGATCGCCGTGGCCGCTCCGATATCAATTCGGTGCAGGCACTGCTGCTCTACAATATTGGCGACAAGGAACTGACGGCCGGTGAGCTGCGCACGCGCGGCTACTATCTCGGCTCGAACGTTTCCTACAACCTCAAGAAGCTCGTCGAGATGGCGTTCCTCGACCACCAGCGTTCGCGCGTCGACAGGCGCTCGGTCCGCATCAAGCTGACCGATAAAGGCCGCGAGGTGCGTGACATCATTGAAACGCTCTACCAAAAACACGTGCGTACGGTTGAGCAGGTCGGCGGCATCAATGCCGAGGAGTTCTCAACACTCAATAAGTCGTTGCACCGGCTCGAGCGTTTCTGGACCGACCAGATCCTCTACCGGCTCTAATTCGACAAAACTGCCGATAGTTCGACTTGCCCTGGCTTTCCAGCCAGGGCTTTCTTTTTGCACAATTGCGCAAGAGCGGCTGACGCCCTAGATGTGGGGGCCGGCGTTCCTCCACAGCCCAATGCTTGGCGGGTGGCAGCCAATATGCTATTGCCGGGCGCAATCCTAGATTTTACCTGGGCGCGCGATCTTTCCGGAAGCCGGCCGCTATTTTTCAGGATCGTGCGCTTGCCCAAAGATCGGCGTCGGCCGCCCCCGGCGCCAGGAGACCGTGATGTCGGCGACTTCGAGCCCCAAGCCACTAAGCGACGCGGAAGCATTGTTCTCGGCCGGCTTGGCCGAGGTTGATTCCGAAATTGCAAATGCAATCGAACTCGAACTTGGCCGCCAGCGCGACGAAATCGAGTTGATCGCTTCGGAGAACATCGTCTCGCGGGCGGTTCTCGAAGCGCAAGGGTCGGTTCTCACGAACAAATATGCCGAAGGCCTGCCGGGAAAACGTTACTATGGCGGCTGCCAGTTCGTGGACATCGCTGAACGGCTCGCGATTGAGCGCGTTACAAAACTTTTTGGCTGCAAGTTTGCAAACGTGCAGCCGCACTCGGGTGCGTCGGCAAACGCCGAAGTCTTTTTCGCGCTTCTCCAGCCCGGCGACACCTTTATGGGATTGAACCTCGCTGCTGGCGGGCATCTTACGCATGGCTCACCGGCCAACATGTCGGGCAAATGGTTCAAGCCGGTATCTTATGGCGTGCGGCAAGACGATCACCGCATTGATATGGAGCAGGTTGCGCGGCTTGCGCGCGAGCACAGACCGAAACTGATTATCGCTGGCGGCTCAGCCTATCCACGCTTCATCGATTTCCGCGCATTCCGCGAAATTTGCGACAGCGTCGGCGCGCTACTGATGGTGGATATGGCGCACTTTGCCGGCCTCGTTGCAGCGGGAGTGCATCCTTCGCCGTTTCCGCACGCGCATGTTGTGACGACGACGACCCATAAGACCTTGCGTGGCCCGCGTGGCGGCGTGATCCTCTCTGACAACGAGGAAATCGCCAAGAAACTTAACTCGGCCGTTTTTCCCGGCATGCAAGGCGGACCGCTGATGCATGTGATTGCCGCCAAGGCAGTCGCATTTGGCGAAGCGTTACGCCCGAGCTTCCGCGCCTATGCGCGGAATGTGGTGGAGAATGCCAAGGCATTGGCCGAAACGCTGAAGTCGCACGGCCTCGATATCGTTTCGGGCGGCACCGACACCCACCTGATGCTGGTCGACCTTCGTCCCAAACGGCTCACCGGCAAGGTAGCGGAAGCGGCCTTGGGCCGCGCGCACATCACCTGCAACAAGAATGGCATTCCGTTCGATCCGGAAAAGCCGACCGTGACGTCCGGCATCCGGCTTGGCACGCCTGCCTGCACGACTCGTGGTTT
>Ga0126371_10001207_pt1 | contig 21751 bp, 19 predicted proteins | sample PanSoiMetaPlot_4_FD_110145 | JGI IMG/M metagenome (GOLD analysis project Ga0126371, IMG submission 110145) | Tropical forest soil microbial communities from Panama - MetaG Plot_4 | ecosystem: Environmental > Terrestrial > Soil > Tropical forest > Bulk soil | place: Panama | collected 2016-02-17 | reverse complement strand
TTCCGCGTCGAGCCAGTGACGCAAAAGAACCGTTACGCGATTATTCAAGGCGAGGATGAGCTCGCGTCCATCGGTATCGTCATCGGCGCCGCCTGGAACGGCGCGCGGGCGTTCACCTGCACCTCCGGGCCCGGCATTTCGCTGATGCAGGAATTCCTCGGCTTGGCGTATTTCGCCGAGATTCCGGCTGTGGTGTTCGACGTGCAGCGGGCAGGGCCGTCAACTGGCATGCCGACGCGCACGCAGCAGGCCGACATTCTGTCCGCCGCGGTTGCGTCGCATGGCGACACCAAGCACGTGCTGCTATTCCCCGAAGATCCGCACGAATGTTTCGAGTTCGGCGCGCTGGCCTTCGATCTTGCCGACCGCCTGCAGACGCCGGTTTTCGTCATGCTTGATCTCGACATCGGCATGAACGAGTGGCTGACGCGGCCATTCGAATGGGACGACAAGCGCCAACTCGACCGCGGCAAGGTGATGACCGCGGCCGATCTCGACGCTGGCAAGGAATTCGGTCGCTATCTCGATGTCGATGGCGACGGCATTCCTTATCGCACCTATCCCGGTACGCATCCCGATAAGGGTGCGTTCTTCACTCGCGGCACATCGCGCGACCGTTATGCGAAATATACCGAGGACGGCGCCGCCTACGTCGACAACATGCAGCGGCTGCTGCGCAAATTCGAAACCGCGAAAAAGCTGGTGCCGGCAGCGGTGCAGACACCGGCGAAGCAGCCGACCAAGATCGGCGTGATCTATTTCGGCTCGACGGCGGCGGCGATGCGGGAATCGCTGGGGGTTCTCGAAGGCCACGGCATCCATCTCGATGCGCTGCGCGTGCGGGGCTTCCCGTTTGGCCCCGAAGTGAGCGAGTTCATCGCCTCGCACGAACAGGTGTTCGTCGTCGAACAGAACCGCGACGCTCAGCTGCGAACCTTGCTGCTGGTCGAAGGTGGCATCGATCCGGCCAAACTGGTGCCGGTGCTGCATTACGACGGCACGCCGATCACCGAGCGTTTCATCACCGGCGCGATCTCGGCGCTGTTGCGCGCCGTCAAGCCTTTGAGGGAAGTGGCTTCATGACCTATCTCGCCAAGCCCAAGCTCCATCATCCGGCGCTGCCCAAGAACAAGCTGGGCTTCACGCGCCGCGACTACGAAGGCGCGGTGTCGACGTTGTGTGCCGGCTGCGGCCACGATTCAATCAGCGCTGCCATCGTCCAGGCCTGTTTCGAGCTGGCGTTACCGCTGCATCGCATCGCCAAGCTGTCGGGCATCGGCTGCTCGTCGAAGACGCCGACCTATTTCCTCGGCGTATCGCACGGGTTTAACTCGGTCCATGGACGGATGCCGTCGGTGCTGACCGGCGCCAATCTCGCCAACCGCGATCTGATCTATCTCGGCGTCTCGGGCGACGGCGACAGCGCGTCGATCGGCCTGGGCCAGTTCGCCCACGTTCTCCGCCGTGGCGTCAACATGGTCTATATCGTCGAGAATAACGGCGTGTACGGCTTGACCAAGGGCCAGTTCTCGGCGACATCAGATAAGGGCTCGAAATCGAAGCGCGGCGTGCAGAACATGGACGCGCCAATCGATCTCATCGGCATGGCGCTCCAACTCGGCGCGACTTTCGTCGCGCGCAGCTTCTCGGGCGACAAGGAACAGCTCGTGCCGGTGACCATGGCGGCGCTCAAGCATCACGGCGCCGCCTTCATCGACGTCATCAGCCCGTGCGTCGCTTTCAACAACCATCTCGGCTCGACGAAGAGCTTCGATTACGTGCGCGAGCACAACGATGCCGTCAACCGGCTCGACGTTATCGAAGGCCGCGCCGAGATCACCGCCGAATACGCGCCCGGCACGCTCGAAAGCGTCGTGCAGCATGATGGCTCGGTGTTGCGACTCCGGAAGATCCACGCCGACTACGATCCGCACGACCGCATCGGCGCGATGGCCTATCTACAGGAACGCCAAGCGGCAGGCGAGATCGTCACCGGCTTGCTCTACGTCGATCCCGAGGCGCACGACCTCCACGATCACATCGAGACGGTCGAGACGCCGCTCAATGCGCTCGGTGAAGCCGAGCTCGTTCCCGGCAACGCCGCGTTGCAGAAACTGAACGCCAGCCTGCGCTGACGAGAAATCATCGCTCGATTTGTCCGAGGACGAACGTGCGGCCGCGCGCGATTTCGCGATAGTGTGGCACCTGCACGGCAGAAAACTCATCCGGCCGGATCAGCAATACATAATCGAATTTGGGCGCCAGCGCGGCGGTCGGAACCTGCGTCGCAATCACCTGATAGGGCAGCCGATAGTCGATCAGTCCATAGCTCGATCTTGCGAATAGATCGGGTACCAGCGCCCCGCGTTCGCCGACTGCAAGCGCGGCGATATCGGCCAACGGCGGATGCGCGGCAGGATCGACGGACTTGACGTCGCGGGCTAGCGGCAGGAGCTTGATGCTTGGCGGCAGCTGGGCGAAGGCGGCGCGGTATTGCGCATAATCCGCCTGCCAACCGTGAAACTGCACGACCGTCACCAGCCAGCGCAATGCGAACAGCGTGACGACGAAGAGTTCGGCATGCGTCCGCCGGCGATTTTCACGCCAATTCAGGCTGCCGCACAGCAGCAGCGCGATCACCGGTGGCAAACGATAATCGACAAAGGGCGTGACGCCGATCTGATACGGCAGGGCGACGTAAGCAACAACGAGGGCCGCAATTGGCAGCGTCATCTCGCGCGCGAATTCGAGACGGTGCGCGACGAGGACCAGGCCGAGCAGCGCGGCGAGCAGCGACAACATATCGAAGAGCGGATTGTAGAAACCGATCGCGCCGGCAAGCTGGATGAATTTGAGCAGGGGAGAGACGTAGGCGAGGCCGCCGCCGCCGACATGGCGCATGCCGAACGCATAGAGCGCCATGGGCACCAGCAGATGCAGCAGCGCGAGCCATTCGCGGCGCGGATGTCGCCGACGCTGCCACGCGGCGCCGATCTCGTAGGCGCCGATAACGAGGACATAGACCGCGAAGGCGAACAGATGGGCCAGCAGGATGAGGCAACTCACCACGGCGAAGAACGGCAGTGCCCACGGCTCGTCGCGCCAGCGGATCCAGACCGCCATCGCCCACAGCACCATGCCGAAACCGAAGCTGAGATTGATGAATCCGAGCAGCAGCGGGCCGTTATAGGCGAACAACACGGCGGCGAACGCAAAACGGCTGCGCCCACCGAACAGCGCTTTGTGGAGCACGATCGTGCCCCAGAACAGTTGCGCCACGGTGACCACGAGGAACAGCCGGACGGCGGTATCGACTGAAACGATCCAGTGGAAGGCGCCGACCCAACCCGCGGACGCAAGATCGGGCACCAGTTTCCAGCCAGTTGTGTAATAGGCGCTCGCGCTCGGCGCCTCGCCGAACAGGATCTGCAAGCCGGCGATGCGGTTGGGCAGGTCGTAAAGGGGAACGTCGCGGAAGGCAAAGAACGGCGCGATCAACAGGATCGTCGCCACCCCATACAGCGTGCCCGTGTCGCCCCAAAACCGCCGCATCGCCCCCCGGCTCGCCGCTGGTTTGCTCTGTCATTAGCGGTCATTGGGCCTCTGCGCAACCGCCACCGCGATCGAGGGCAAATAGCAAAAGCTTCCGCGCGCGAACAACGCGCGGGACGACAAGTACGCTAGAAGCGGCCGGTCGCTGCCGGCCGGTTCAGGCGCGTTGGCCGAACTCGGCGACCGATCCCGTTTTGACCGGTGCACTCGACGCCGTGGCCGCCGGCTTGGCGGTCGCATGCGCGTTCTTGTTGGTGGCCTTGCCGTATTCGGGGCGGCAGTGACCGTCGATGTACGCGCCGGAGTCGATCTTGATGTCCTGATGAATCACGTCGCCGACCATATGCGCGGTGCTCGTAAGCACAACCTTCTTGGCTTCGATCTTGCCGTCGATCGTGCCGGCCAATTCGACGGTATCGCCGTAGACCGTGCCCTTGACCTTGGCGTTGCTGCCAATCTTGACCGAAACGCCGCGCACATCGCCGTCGACCTCGCCGTCGACCTGGATGTCCTCGGTGCTCTCAAGCTGGCCCGTGATCTTGAGCGCTTTGCTGATCACCGACACCACGCGCGTTTGCGGCGTCGCGACTTCGTAGGTCGTCGGTGCCGGTGGCTGCGTGCGTTTCGTGTCGGCGAGCGGCGCGACCGAAGTTTCGGTCTTGTCGCGCGCCGGCGTCGTGCTGCCGCTGTTCGTGTCGAACGATTTGTCGTTGCGTGAAAACATACTCATTACTGCGCCTCCCGGAGATGTTCGAGCCTTTCGAAGAAGTTGAGCGGACGCCAGGGCATGCGCCCATCGATCCGCGCACCTTTTGCGACCGTGACTGTGTGATGGAAGATCCGCCCAGTTATGTCGGCCGAGCCGTCGAGCGTGACATGGCGTGCGTAGATACGCCCGGTGAAGCGCCCGCCGATCCGCACGTCGTTGGCGACGATGTCGCCTTCGACGTAGCCACCGGCGCCGATGACCAAACGATCGGCGGTGATTTGCCCGTGAACCTTGCCATCGATGTGGACAATCCCGGTCGTCTCGAGCCGGCCCTTGACGGTGAGGGCATTGCCGAGATGCGACGCGGAATTTTCGGCGCCGTTATTACCGAGCGGCACCGGTACCAACGCAAGCTGCGACAACGCGGGCATGCCAATACCAACCCCAGGTCAAACAGACCCCCACTAGCGCCCGTCCCCCGCTAGCAATGATCGGATCGTAACGTAGAGTCGCGCAGCGCAGCAAGCCGCTTACGGTCGCATTTTAGGTTTCGGCCCTAATCAATCGTCGCTGGCGGGCCACGACTGACGATGATGAGCACTATGTCTACGCCATAGCCCTCTCATAAAGCAGCCCCCGAGCGGTATTGGAGGCTCAGCTGGGATCGCCTTCTAGCCACGCGGTCGTGGCGGCCCGTGTGTTGAAGCGGCCGCCGACATAAGCGCCTTCGACCCTGACCTGTGACTTTCGTCCAAGGTCGATGCCACTCCGCTCCAAAGGCGGCACCTGGGCGCGCTTACCGAGTTCCTGGAGGTGCTCGGGATCGTCGAGGAGCCGTTTGGACGTGCCCGTCCATGCGAGCCAGCCATCGATGAACGCGGCAGTAATCCGCTGAGTGATGGCAGGGGACGGGATCGCCCCACTTATTTCCGGCAAGAATCTCATGAGGCTTCCCGGCGTCTTCTTCCGCCAGAAGTAAGCGGCAGGAACGCCGTCGGGCTGAGAGGCATCGAACTGATCGCGACGGCGCAAGCCAATACGGAATGGTTGGCCAAGCTCAAACTTCCAGTTGGAGCGCAATCCCTGCCAACCTCCGAATTCGCTTCCGCGCACGCAGAAGAATAAGAATATATCTTCATCGGCATAAAGGAAGAACGCCCCGGGATCATAGTCCTCGCCCCGATGCAGGCCGCTGCGCAGACCGGCCGGAAACATGACGGCACGGCCATCATCGCGGCGTAGGTGCGGCATCTCCGACTCGAAGCCGGTCAGCGCTGCATCGGCCGGCAGGTAGAGTCGATGTGGCTCGTGCTGCTGCACGTGAGCGAGCGACGCGATCGGCGCGGCCTGCGATGCATCAACGAAACGCCAAGCCTGCGCAGGGGCATCCACATCTGGCAAGAACGGTTCCTCAGGCGCCTCACGTTCGACGAAGCAGTGGTCCAGGCCGCGTTCGCGCTGGCGTCGTATCGCTCTTGACCAATTCCCGTTAAACCATCCAGCCGAGCTGATGATCCTATACGGCCGCGGCCCTGTCTCGTCGAGCTCTGGCCAGCACAGCAGCGCGTCGGTGGTGCATTCGTTCACCCGCTGCCAGAGACCAAAGGGTGGCACGTCGCGTCCACCATCTTGTTGCCAGAGAGCCTTCGACCGCTCATGGTCGACCACCCAGGCGAACTGTAAATCGCCTCTCGCCGCCATGAGCTGGGAGAACACGACGAGCGGATAAGAAAATTCGCTGTCTTCGTACTGGAAACGCCAGATCATGCCGCCTCTCGCGGCTGGCTGGTTGCCCGTTTCCGCCTGGTTGATACGTTCCCGCAAACGAAGGCGCTGGCCTGAGCGAACATTAACAAGGCTACGGCTGGGCGGGTCGAAACGCCAGAAGCCGGCGGTGACGAACGATGATGATCCGCGTGAGATGCCATCATTCTCTTCATCGAACATGAAGGACAACGGATTGGGCTTGCCACCAAGTTGCGGGTCGAGTGACGCCAGTGCTTCGAGGCGGGACGGCATGACGGAGCCGGCAAGGGGCCAATCGACGAAAAACATCGCCGCCGGCACCGAGAGCGCTTCCGGCCGGTCTGGCGCTTCGGCGTAAGACCAGGATGGATGGGTCTGCGACAGCCAAGCATCCATGCAAGCAACGGCGAGCCGTCGCTGCACGGCATGCGGCGTATATCGCGCGTGGCTGATGGTGCCGCCAGGCAACACGCTGTTCGAGGCGAGCGGCGCAACCTTTTCCATCCGAGACCGATCGAAAACCCCTAGCGGCGTATCAATCTCAAACATGGCCGACCAGTGCGGCAGTTCCTGGCGCCGGTGATCTGATATCCCGACGTGGGGGATATCAGTGAGGAAGGTCTCGTCGGCATAGAAGAGGCGGGACAGCGCTTTCAGGTTCCAACGCACGCCTGCTGCCTTGGGCAGCGCGACGAGCAGCCGGCTTCCGTTTTCAGCGCGCAGATAGGGCCGTGCCTCTATGGCCGATCGCGCCTCTGACCATAGGTCAGTCTCAGCGGCTCTCCATGGTGGGTATTCGGGTAACCCCGGCTGCAAGAGTCGCCAGGGAGACGGCGGCTTCGCGGTGAGCGGCTCCATGACCGCGCTCTGGAACGCATCGGTCGATTGACGAAGCGGTGTGGACGCCCAAACGGATCGGTAGAATGCGCTGGTCCAGTTCCCGTTCAGCCATCCGCCGTTGAAAGCGATCCTTCCCGGCTTGGCGCCGGTCTGCGAATGCGTGGGCCAGCACGCAAGCGCATCGGTGAGAAAATCGTCCACTCGCCGCCATACGCCATAGGGGGGAAATTCCTGCCGAGAATTCGCCTCGGCACGCCAAAGCTCCGCCGAACGGATGTAGTCAACACGCCATACGAGGGGGCGACCGCCAACAGTCGAGGGTACGTTGCGCCACTCTATAAGAAGCGGGAAACGGATTTCGCGATCTCGATACTCGAACGACATCCAGATGCGGTTCCCGGATTCCGCGAGCCCGGAATTCGGGTGGCCGAACGAGCGGAGGATCTGACCAGTCGTCGCATGAATGATCCGAGCCTGGTCCGTATCAAAGAGCCACCAACCGACAAGCTGCTGCGCCATCTCTCCGCTCTCGTCGCCGCGATGACTCTAGCCCCCAACCGGACGATCTGAGGCGGTGGGCGGTGCCCGCGGCACGAACATCCCCTCTCGAACGCTTGCTTGCAATTACTGTGGATGGTTTTCGGCAGCCGTCGGCCGAGACGATTCTGGCATCCGTGCTGGATCGCTGGCAGGAACGCGCCGAGCGCCGCCGCGGGCACATCGCCGAGCTGAACAGGCGAGCCGCGACCAAGCGCATGCCGACGCCGCGCGTGCCACCGCGATGCTGGAGTCGTCAGCCCAGCGGGCGATCACGCCACAAATGATCCAGAAGTTCGCCAGGACGGCACACGAGCGGATCAGGATCGACGGCGGCGGCTACCGCCGCGACCATCTCCGCGCACTCGCTCAGCGCGTCGAGGTCGCTGACCGTGAGGTCCACATCATCGGCTCGAAAAGCAATCTGCTTCAGACGCTGACTGCCGCCGCCGGCGTAAAGTTGGCTACGCCCGGCGTTCGCAGTTCTGTTCTGAAGTGGCGGATGGGGTGGGATTCGAACCCACGACACGGTTGCCCGTGTGCCGGTTTTCAAGACCGGTGCCTTAAACCGCTCGGCCACCCATCCGCGGCATAGATAACATTCAACATTCCGCCCGTCACGGACATGCAAAAACGCGTGTGCCACCCAAATTGCTACCGAGCCACTTCGTTTTAGATTTCCGAGGGAACCGAACACCGCGTTGAGCGTCGCAACCACGTTCTCTCGTATCGTCGTCGTGACGTGCCCGTACAAGTCGAGCGTCGTAGCGATGGTCGAATGGCCCAAGCGCTCTTGAACGACATTCGAAAGTCTCCCTCAGCGCCGGAAACTCGTGGGCGAAGATTGCAACTTGCGGGCATGCGGTGGCGCTTGGGTCGTCGGTCCGTGGAGCCGATTCAAGCGCTTCAGGCGTTGGCGCGCCGGTGAATGAGCCGCTGTGGAAGCCGCGCGAACTCGAACAGTGCCTCGCGGCTTTGCGGCACACTGATGAAGCAGAGCAGCGCAATCGCAGCGGCGATTGCGGCGGCCAGACCGACCGCGTGCAGCGGTGTCGCGCTATGAAAGAGGCCCGCGTGGCGAAGGAGAGTAATCACGCCGACAATCATGGCCGCGGCGGCGGCCGATGGCAGCATGCTCCGCACCAAGTCGCCATACGACACCGGCCCGCGCCGTCCCGCCATCCAGAACACCACCGGTAATCGGATCACTAATCCACCGACGGCGAGGCTTGCGGCGACGCCAACTGGGCCGAAAGGGAGCCCGCCGACAATGAAAGCCGCATTGAGCGCCGAGCCGATCAGGCCCCGGCGGAACATCTCGGCCGTGCGGTCCTGCGTCATGAAGAGCCAGCTGCAGGTATAGCTCATCGGCTGGTAGAGGGCGGCGACGCCAAGCCAGGCCAAGATCGGCGTTGCGGCAAGCCATTGCTGCCCGAGGAGTACGCGCACAACATCGCCGGGCACGGAGATGAGCAGGGCGGCGCATGGCATCGCCACCATGTTCAGCTTCTCTACTGTGCCGAGGTAGGCGCGGCGATAGCGCGCCGGCTGGTCGGCGAGCCGGCTCAAGGCCGGCATCGCCACCGAGAACAGTGGCGCGTTGAGGGTGTTGATCGGAACGATCACAACCTTGTAGGCGCGCTCGTAAAATCCAAGCGGTGCCGCGCCCCAATACCAGCCAATGAGGATTTGATCGAGACTGCGGACGAAGGTGCTGACGAGATTGGCGCCGGTGACGTGACCGCCGAAGCGCAGAAGATCGCGCACCTGCCGCAGGCCAACCGGTCGCCCCGGCCGCCACGCACAAAAAGTCCACGCGCCGAGCGTGAGGCACAGAGCCCAGATCAGCCGCTGCAGCACGAGAGCCCAATAGCCAGCGCCAGCGTAGGCGGCGATCACTGCCGCCGCCATGCCGATGAGTTCCGACCACATCAGGACCATGGCCAGCGTGGTGAACCGCATCTGCCGGCGCAGCAGTGCCAGATGCTGGGTCGACAATCCGCTCAGCACGAAGCCGATCGCAAGCCAGAGGGTCACGTCCACGAGGGCAGGCTCGCGGTAGAACCAGGCGAGCAGCGGCGCCAGCGGCACCATCAACGACGCGGCGATCACGCCGAGCGCGACATTGACCCAGAACAGTGCGCTGACGTCTTCATGCGTCAGGTTTTCGCGTTGGACAGTGGCGGCTGACAGCCCAAAATCCTTGAACATCTCCAGGAAGGCGACGATCACCGCGACCATGGCGACCAGGCCGAAAGCTCCGGGCTGCAGCAGCCGCGCTAGGATCGCCGTCACGCCGAATTGAGCGCCTAGCTTGATCAGCTGGGCGACAACCGTCACGACGCCGCCCCGGATCGAGCGAGCCGCGACATCACGCTGGAGGTGGTCCGTGCGGAGATGTGCGTCAGGACCCGATCGCGGTGATGCTCCGGCAGCCGGTTCTTCAGTCATCCCGCAGTCATCCCGCTCACCTGCGGCCAACCCTCCCAGGCTTCGCCGAGCCGGCAAATCGGCGCTTCCAATGAAGCGGGACGGTGGTGCCCCTTCGAGTGTTTAAACTGTGACGACGAATGTGGCCTGGAATGACCACTTGGCCTTGGGCGCTAGCGGCTGCTTTAAATTCAGCTTAAGTTAGTTTCACTCGCGTTTCGCGTGTTTCCATAGAATCTGCCGTTGAGGTCAGGCCATTGCTGCTGCGCTCGAGAAGCGAGGTCATGCGTGACTGCGATCCCAAGTCGCCGCTGCTCTGGCGGGAGGGGCGCTCGACGTCGAGAAGTACGGCGGGTGTCAGCCTTGCCTCCTGCGACGCATCTGCGCGCGCGACCCGCAGGTCGGATATGAATAGTCTGTTCAAGACGACGGCCAAGAAGCTCGCGCCGGACTTTTTCACGCTCCTGCAAATCCTATGGGTGTATAAGAAAAGGCTGGGCGTTTTCCCAAATATTATTCATCCGCGAACCTTCAACGAAAAAATCCAATATCGAAAACTCCACGACCGCCGGCCGCTTCTAACCTTACTGGTCGACAAGTACGGCGCTCGAGACTACGTCGAGGAAAAAATCGGGAAGCATGTGCTCCCGAAATTACTGTTCGTGACGGAAAATCCGTCCGACATCCCGTTCGATGCACTTCCCGCTCGATTTGTAGTGAAGCCCACCCACGGCGCCGGATGGGTATTCGTCGTCACCGACAAGCAATCGATCGATAGGGCTGCAATCGTCCGAACATGCCATTCCTGGCTGAGTCAGAATTTCTATAACTGGACGCGCGAATGGGCTTACCGGGACGTCAAGCCGCGGATTATCGTCGAGGAATTCATCGGCGGCCAGGATGGATCGATTCCGATGGATTACAAGTTCTTTGTCTTCGGCGGCAAGATTGCCTTCGTCCAGGTTGACATCGGCAGGTTCAAAGACCTTCGGCGCAATCTTTACGATACGGCGTGGAATAAACTTCCCGTTGCGTTGGATTTTCCCAATTCCACAGAGGAGATTCCTCGGCCACCGAATCTGGAAGCGATGATCGACTGCGCTCGTGCGCTGGCCGACGGTATCGATTTCGTTAGCGTCGATCTCTATGACACGAATGGAAAAGTCTATTTCGGCGAGTTCACTCTAGCGCCCGGGCATGGCTATGTGCGCTTCCGCCCGAAGACCTTCGACAAATATTTAGGCAGCCTCTGGGATATTTCCTCAGTGAAACGTCTCGGCGGGAATCGCGGCTCGCTGCCGTAAACGCCCCGATCCGGCGCAAAAGGCGTCATCACACAACCCTCAGGTGTTGGCAAGGCGGACAGGGGCACCTGTGGCGGCGTGCTGCCGGCTCGCGGCCGGTGTCGCTTGGCCTCGCCGTGACGTTTCCGATCTTCGGCCACGCGACCTGACATCCTACTGCAAGGCAACCGCGCACTGCGTGCGCAGTCGCACAGTGTCACAGTTCTGCCTTAGGCGTTACCGCGCTGCTTCACAGAGTAATCACGTGCTGGCCACGACGCGGTTCGTCATGCTCGGTCCATGACGGAAATTTCGACGTCTTCGCCGCTGGCGACGACGAGGGTCCGGCCGCGATTTTTCTGTCTCGGTGTCGGTGTGGTCGCCACCCTCGCAGTTCTTGGTTTGCGATTGGTGCTTGCCAGCCATGTTGCGTTCTGCGGCTGGCGCGATGGTTGTTTCTACTACACGCTCGCACGGCAACTAGCGGGCCACCACGGCTTCATGCTGCCGTTCGTGTGGAACTATCAGGTCGGCAATATTCAGCTGCCGAACCCAGCGCTCCAGTATTGGCGGCCAGGGATGAGCCTGATCCTGGCGCTGCCGTCGTTGGTCGGCGGCGAGGTCACACTGTTGTCGGCGGCGGTGATGAATGCGGTGGCGACCGTGCTGCTGAGCCTGTCGGCAGCGTGGCTTGCGTGGCGGACGATCGGCGATCGCCTGGCTACGCTGCTCGCCTACGTCCTCTGCCTTTCCTTGACGCCGCTCTGGTCGCTGCCGCTGACGCCCGATTCCGCGCTGTTCTATGCCGTGGCGGTGGCCTGGTTTCTCGCCCTCGTGTCAGTTGAGCATAGCGGAATCGCCGGCGAATTGTTCGGCGTTGTGCTGATCGGCGTCGCCTATTTCATCCGTAACGACGCGATCGTGCTCGGCGTATCGCTCGCCGGCATCGTCGTCGCTCGGTTTGTCGCAGCCCGAGGCGGCGATGTCCGCGGCGAAATCCGGCGCGCAGCCATTCTGGCCGTCGCCTTTGTTCTCGCGTTGCTACCGACCCATCTCGTGCTCGCCGCCGTCAACGGCCACTTCCTCAATTCAGCGATCGACCGCGTGATTTTCCTTAGCAGCTGGGACGACTTTCGCCGCTATGGCAGCCCCGCTGACTTCGCGACATGGAGCCACGCCGGGTTGGCAGCGCTCGCTAAGGTTCGGCTCCAGGGGTTATTCGACGTCGCGCACGACCTGTGGCGGATGTGCGGCGAGTTCCCGACGCTGTTAGGGGTGCTCGGCGCAGCAACCGTTGCGACCAACCGGCGCCACGACTACGGCGGCCAGTTCCTTGGTCCGGCGTTGTTTCTCCTGGCACTGGCCGGCAGTTATGTCTTGGTGTTGCCAGTGATCGCCAAATACGGCGTGCCACGCAGCGCGGCCGCGCTGCTGCCGGCGTTCGCGGTTCTTGCAGTTATCGGGGTACGCGAGGTCGCGACTTCGCCCCGCGCGGTCGCTGCTGTCGTCGCCGTGGCGGCGCTAATCAGCGTCGTGCACGGCTTGAGTATCGCCGGCGGCCTGCTCGACTACTTCGATGGGACGCGCAGTCGTTACCTGGCCGAGGCTCGGTTGATGGAAGACCATGTCGGCAAGGATCGGCACATCCTTGCGATGGTCGAGGATCCCGCGCCGTTCACCACAACGACGGGCATTCCATCGGTGCCGTTGCCGAATAATGGCGTCGACGCGACGAAACAAGCGATCGAGCGCTATGGTGTGACCGATGTCGTCGTCGACGAGTGGCGTGGCGGTCGCGCGCTTGTCTCGACGTTAGGCGCGGCCACGGTCAGCGGCGTGCAGGGAACGACCGACCTCGTGATCGCCGTGCCACAGGCCCCGTCGGCCGGGCTTAGATAGGGGTGATGGCGAGCAGGTAGGCGATGGCCAGCACTGCGACGACACCCTGCGAGATCCGGTCGCTGATGTCGTCGAGGGCAGGGACCGTGAATTACAATCTCGCTCAGGATTTCTATCGGAATGCTTTGGTCAATTCCGGACGCTTGGCTCTTTCGGCCGGCGGCCGGAATCTCTCTTACCGTGAGCTTGCTGCGCTCGCGCAAAGCGTCGCGGCATGGCTGCCGCGCGGAGCCGACGGCCGTGGCGGTCGGGTCGGTATTTTGGGATCCCGCAGCTTTGAAGCTTGCGTCGGCGTACTGGGAACATGTTGGGCCGGTGGCACTTACGTGCCGATCAGTCTCAAGCTGCCCGAGGCGCGCGTGCGCGATGTCTTTGAGCGTGCCGGTCTCTCTGCACTGATTGTCGACACCGGCGGAACGCGGTTGCTGTCGGAGCAGGTGTTGTCAGCCGCACCGCGCCGCATCCTCGTTCCTGACAAAAGCCGGCTGCCACCGCACTTCGGCGATACGATTGCTGATTTCGGGTCGCTGACTTCTGACGGCGGACCGACCGAGCCGGTTCCCGTGCGTGGTGACGACATCGCTTACATCGAGTTTACCTCCGGCACGACCGGCGTGCCGAAAGGTGTGATGATTCCGGCCGGCGCCGTCCACCATTACCGGATGGTGATGCAGGAACGTTATGGCTTCACAGCGGACGATCGAATCGCCGAGACCGCGGATCTGTGCTTCGACGTTTCGGTTTCCAACATGTTTACCACCTGGGCCGCCGGTGCTTCGCTCCACGTGGTGCCGACGACGCAAGCCATGGCGCCGGCGAAGTTCATCCAAGAGCACGCGCTTACCGTGTGGTTCTCGGTGCCGTCAATCATTGCCATGCTCCAGCAGATGCGGCTGCTGTCTGCCGGCGCATTCCCGACGCTGCGCTACTCGATGTTCATCGGCGAGCCACTGGCGACACGTTCCGCGCTGGCTTGGCGCGCGGCCGCGCCCAACAGCAGTATCGATAACCTCTACGGACCGACCGAAGCGACGGTGGCTTGTCTGGGCCAGCGCATCGAAATTCCGCCATTGGTCACGCCCGAGCGCGACGTCATCGCGATCGGCCGGCCGTTTCCCGGAACAGAAGCCGCGATTGTTGGTCCGATGCAGGATTCTCTCCCACCGGGAACCGTCGGCGAGATCGCGCTCGCGGGCGTACAGCTTGCCGCTGGCTATCTCGACGCGCCTGATCTCACGGCATCTCGTTTCCCGACCATCGCCGGCAAGCGTTGGTACTTGACCGGCGATCTCGGTCGTCAGGATGCGTCGGGGGTCTTCCACCATCTCGGCCGTATCGACAATCAGGTCAAAGTGATGGGCAATCGGGTCGAGCTCGAGGAGATCGATAGTCATCTGCAGGCGGTCAGTCATTCTGCCCTGGCCGTTGCGGTCGCATGGCCGGTGTCGCATGGCACGGCCAGCGGAATCACCGCGTTCGTCGCTGACACCGAGCTCGAACCAGCGCAGATCAAAGACGCCCTGCGGCATCGCCTGCCAAGCTACGCGGTGCCGACTGCAGTCTACCGGATTCGCGCGATGCCGATGACGGCGAGCGGCAAGGTCGATCGCAAGGCTCTGTTGGCTACGCTCGAACGCGAACATGAGCTCCGATCTACGTAACGTGGCGTCGGCGAACGGCGTCGGGCCAGCGCGATCCGTCGGTTGGTGGAGCAGGGCGCCGCGCTGGCGCCTCATTCCGCCGCTGGATACGTATCCGGGTGTTGTCTCCTTTGCCGAGACCACGCGGGGCCGGATCGCAGTGGTCGTCGCGTTCGGCCTTCTGTTGGCTCCGGTGCAGGGCAAACTGACGATCGCGACTATCGCGGCCGCGGCTGCAAGCGCATACGCACCTAAGTACCGCCGATGGGCCGTGACCGCGGCGACGCTGATTTTTCTGATGCACGATCCGAGTTGGTATCCGAGCTTGACGGCGCTTGCCGCTGCCAAGGAAGGCATCGCCGATCGGATCGATGCTCCGACGTTGCAACGCGCCTTGTTGGCGCTATTTCTGCTGTTGGCACTGGCGGCGATCCATGTCGTTCGGAGCTATCGGCGAGCGCCGTTCAATCGGCCGATCGTCTGCCTTCTCCTCTTGTATGGCGCGTCGTTGCTGATTGCCGCGTCGCACGCCTTCCGCGCTGTCTCGCAGGTCGTGATCTGGGGCTGGGTCGGTACGCTCGGCGCCTATTTCTGGTTCCTCTGTTATGCCCTCCTCGACGTGTCCAAGGACCGCGCACCGGCATCGATGCAGCTCGGCGTGTTCCATCCGTTCTGGGGATCATCCACCACGCCGATCGGAAAAGGTTGGGTTTATCTACGCAAGGTCGAGGCGCTGAACGCCCATGAGTTGGCGATTACCCAGTTGAAGGGTCTCAAGCTGCTTGCCTGGTCGTTGGTGCTGCGGGCGGCCTATTACGCCTTCGACTATGCGTCGCGCCAAACGCTTACGATTCCAACGGTTGACGAGGCAGTGGTGGCGCAAATCGCCGGTGCGCCGTTTTCCTGGTATGTGTGCTGGGGCAGCTTGGCCTGCTCATTTCTTCGTGACGTTCTCTTGGCCGCGATCGGCGGTCACACCATCGTTGCCTGCGCGCGGCTCGCGGGTTTCCGCCTGCTGCGCCACACCTACCGACCGCTCGAATCCCGCACCATCGCCGAGTTCTGGAACCGCTATCTCTTCTATTTCAAGGAACTGCTGGTCGAGTTTTTCTTCTATCCGACTTTTATCCGCTGCTTCCGTAGGCACCAGCGCCTTCGTCTGTTCTTCGCGACGTTCATGGCGGCGTGCGTCGGCAATATAATCTGGCATTTCATGCGCGACGTCAGCGCGGTGCTGGAACTCGGGCTCGCGCAGGCGGTAATCGGCTTCCAGACGTTCGCCTTCTACGCGGCGGCACTGGCCGTCGGCATCTCGATGTCGCAGTTGAGACCGCGCCGGGGCATCGCTGACGCCGGATGGTTGCGCGGTAAGGTTCTTCCGGTTGCACGCGTATTGCTGTTCTTTTGTATCCTTGAGGTCTTCGACGACGAGAACCGGACCTACTCGCTGCCGCAGCATTTCGCGCTGCTGCTTCATCTGTTCGGGGTCACCCTATGACAAGCGACGCACGCGAGAGGATCCGGTCCTTCGTGCGCGAGCAGCTGGCGCTCGCCAATGCCGACAAGAAATTCAACGATTCGGACTCACTCTTCGTGAGCGGCCGACTCGATTCCGTAAGCACGGTCCAGTTCGTCGTCTTCCTCGAGACGGAGTTCGGCATCGATTTCGCTGCGCAGGGCTTCGATGTGACGCAGATCGATTCCGTTAACGCGATGATGAGCCTCGTCGCGCAACAGACCGGCTCGACCGCACCGACCTAACGTGTGATTCGGCCCCAGGACCTAAGCCGAGGTAAAGAGTCCGGGGGCGGGCCATCGTGCCACCGCGGACGAGGGCAAGAGGGTCGCATTTGAGCGCGCAACTGCACTAGAGTGAGCTGTCATTTCGTCCGCCACGAAGCGGCCGTGGTCGCGTGCCGTTTTGGTCGGTCGTACTGTCGCTCGCCAGAGCCCCGGTCGTGTTGTCGCAGAAACTCGAACGATTTCTCAGGACTTCAATTCGCTCCGTGTGGGAGCTCGAGTTGCTGCTACTTCTGCGTAAGGAGCCGTCGCGGACCTGGAGCGCCGACGAATTGATCCGCCAGCTCCGCGCCAGCGGTCTCGTCATCAATGACGCGTTGGCCGCGCTGCAGTGCGCGGATCTCGTGGCTCTGGAAGAGCCGGGGCGTTTCCGTTATCGGCCGGTGCACACGGAGTTGGCGGCGGTGGTGGACGAACTCGCCGAGGCCTACGCCAACGTGCCAGCATCAATCATGGACGTCATCTGGTCGACACCGCGCTCGAACATCAAAATTTTTGCCGATGCCTTCAGACTCAGGAAGGACAAGAACGATGGCTCTTAGCTTCCCATCCGCGATTTATTTTCTGTGTTCCCTGACCAGCCTGGCGGCCACGGTGCTTTTGGTGCGCAGCTTCGTCCGCAACCGCTCGACGCTTCTGCTATGGAGCGCATTAGCGTTCGTTGCCCTCACCGCGAACAACCTTCTGCTGTTTGCCGATTTTCTGCTGCCGCCGAGCATCGATCTGCGGCCCGAGCGCGTGGCGACCGAACTTCTGGCCGTCGGGCTCTTGCTTTACGGGTTCATCTGGGAAATCGATTGAGGTGCCCATGAAAGACACGCTGCTTTTTGCCAATGGGATTCTCACGGCGGGGTTTCTCACGCTCGGGCTGTTCTTCCTAAAATTCTGGCGGCAGACGCGCGATGGCTTTTTCGCCCTGTTCGCCGCGGCATTCGCGTTATTGGCTGCGAATGCGCTCGCGTCGGCGCTGACCGGTCCGCACAGCGAGAATACAAATCCGTCGATCTATCTGCTGCGCCTGTGCGCCTTCCTTCTCATTATCGTCGCAATCGTCCGCAAGAACGTCGCCGGCCGGCGCTGACCGCAGCTTTATTGCACGACAACGGTGCCGAGCATGCCGCCGCCTTCGTGGTGGGTGCAGAAATAATGGTAGGTGCCTGGCGTGTCGAAAGTGTGGAGGTAGACGTTGCCGGCCGCGATATCGCCCGAGGCGAACGGTTGGACGCCGGTCGGCAATACGGCGTCACTTGCCTTCGCCGCTGCGTTGGGATCGAAACTGACTGAATGCGTGATCGGCGACGTGTTGCGCCACTCGACGATTTGTCCGGTTTTGACGGTCACGGTCGCCGGCGTGAAGCTTTCGAAGCCCATGTCGACGACGGCGGCCGCGCGCGCGTCCGGGGGGCCGTGCGCGGGACCGCCGACGCCACAACCGGTCACGAGAAGAACCATGGCCGGCACCACGATCAATTGCCATCGGAACGCGGTCATCGTGCGAACGGCGTACCGCAGCGCGTCGCCCGCGGGCAAATCACGAACGTGAGATCGGATCCGGATCAATGACGTTGGCACAAGCGTCGGTGGGCGCGGCCGCGTCGAATAAGTTCCGAACGAATGTCGCCGCCACAGCTTTCGTACGGCGTTGCTGCGCTTGCTGGCTTGGCCGCCGGCAAAGCCAGCCGGAACGCGGGCATCCAGATTGGCGGGCTGCCCGACGAAAACCGCCGGAGTTCCAGCGCCTTAAAAGCGCCATGAAGGGCTGGCGATATCGCTGCGGCACGGTCTTGCGCCGCGCCCGGTTTCGGGTAACGTGCGTCGGCGTAGGCTTAACCGTCATTGTTTGATTTTGATTATCGACCCTTCCAGCCCCCACCAAACAACCCTGAGGCTCATATGATCGAATTGTCCAAGCGACATGGCACCCTTGCCGCCGTTGTGGCGCTGACCGGTGCCTTGTTGGTCGTTCCCGCGCTCGCCCAGCCATCGACGCCGAGCGCGCCACCGCCGACGGCCGCACCGAGTGCTACGCCGGCGGCACCGAGCACGGCGCCGGCCACCAAAGCTGCGCCAACCAAAACCAGCAAGCGGCTCACCGGCGTCGACGCCCGCATTGCGAGTCTGCATAAGCGCCTGAAGATCACTGCGGCGCAGGAGCCGCAATGGCAGCAGGTCGCGCAGGTGATGCGCGACAACGCGGCGCAGACTGAAAAACTGGTCAAAGACCGGGACGCGAAGCTGAAGACCATGACGGCGGTCGATAATCTGCAGACCTATTCCGACATCGCACAGGCGCATGCCGACGGGCTCAAGAAATTGGCGCCCGTGTTCGATGCCCTTTACGCTTCGATGCCGGACGCACAGAAGAAGATCGCCGACGCGGTCTTCCGCGGCATGGCCGAGCGCCATCGCGCGGCGCACACCGCCGCACCGAAGCCCGCGGCACCCGCAGCGCCGGCGCCGGCTCCGTCGAAACAGTAAGGAGCGTCGGATGAAAAACTGGATCAGCCCGCTAGGCCGCGTGGTTCTGGCGGCGGCGATGGTCGCCATCATGGTCGGCGCCACCGCGACAGCGTTCGCCGACGACGACGACCAGGGCCACCGCGGTTACTACGGTTACGGCGACGACCAGGGCCACGACTGGCACGAGCACCACGAGCGTCCGCCCGTCTATTATTACCAACCGGGCTACGTCTATCAGGCACCACCGCCGGTCGTGTATGCACCGCCACCGCCGCAATACACCCCGCCGGTCGATCTATTTTTCTCGATCGGCATCCACTGAGCCGACAAGCTCTGTCAGGTTGCAAGGAAGCCGCGCGTGAACCGCGCGGCTTTTTTGCGTTCGGGGCGACGCGGCTGCGGTTCAGCCCGCGCTTGCGGCGGCGCCAGCACCGTACCATAGAGGAACATCAGCTGGGCGGTCGCTGGCGTGGTCTGCAACGCCAAGGCGAGCCAATGCTCCGCGTCGGAAAAATAGCCTTGCTACAATGCTCTCGGCCGGTAGCGACGAGATCGTTCGAATTCGTGTTCGCCATCGGTCTGAACGTAGTGAAATTTTACGAAATGCCTTACGCCGTCCGGTTTTCCGGCCGTCCGACGCTTCGCGGGACGCCGGCGCGGCCGAAATGTCGCGGAATGGCCTGGCCCATGCCTCATTGCCGACACGGTTACTCGCGACAGTCTCAGCATGGCCGGCGCGGCCCACATGGGTAAGTTTGGGTTAAGGAGCGCGTGATGCGGTGGCGGATGATCGGTGAGGTTGAATTAGACGAATTGTTGGGCGACACCGTCATGGAGCCGGTGACGCGCAGTGCTGGTGTCAGCACCGACGATATTCGGCATCTACTTGCCGAGATTGCCCGTCGTCTCGGACCGCGTCCCGTGACGGAGGTTACCGTCACGCTGCGGGGCGAGCGTCTGACGCCTTGAGCGTCTCTGCCTGAGCCGTCGGCAGGGTGAAAATCGCCTTTAATCCCGGCTCATTGTCCACAAGACGGACGCTGCCGCCGTGCAACGTGGCCACGGCGCGGACCAAGCTCAGTCCAAGGCCATTGCCGGGTGTCGAGCGGCTGCCTTCGAGCCGGACGAAGCGGTCGAACACGACGTCGCGCCGGTCGGGCGGAATGCCCGGCCCGGTGTCGGTGACCTCAATGCGCGCGGTATCGCCGTCGTGGCTGACCGACAGCGACACCGAACCCGACGGGGTATACTTGAGCGCATTGTCGAGCAGGTTGGCGATCGCCTGCGACAGTAGGTGACGGTCGCCGCGCACCGGTAGGCTGTCGGGCGTACCGATAGACAGCGTCAGGCCTTTGTCGTCGGCGACGGGTTCGTAGAGCTCGGCGACGTTGCGCGCGATCTCGGCAAGATCGACGACCGTCGCCGTGTCGCGACGCGAACCGGCTTCGGCTTCGGCGATGCTGAGCAGGGCGTTGAAGGTTCCGAGAAGCTGGTCGGCCTCGGCGATGGTCTCGGTCAGCACTTCGGCATAGCGCGTGGTGTTGGGTCTCTCCAACAGCGTGACCTCGAGGCGCGAGCGCAATCGCGACAGCGGCGTGCGCAGATCGTGGGCGATGTTGTCGGCGACCTGGCGCATGCCGGACATGAGCCGCTCGATCTGGTCGAGCATCGCGTTGAGATTGGCGCCGAGCTGATCAAATTCATCGCCGCTGCCGGTCAGCGGAATGCGCTGCGCCAGATCGCCATGGATGATGTGGCGGGTGGTGTTGGCGACGGTTTCGACGCGCCGCAGCATCTGTCGTGTCATCAGCAAGCCGCCGATGATGCCGAGACCGAGGCTGATGAGCGCGGCCCAGGCGATGGTGCTGAGCACGTGTTGGCGGAACACCGTGGCGTCGCGCAGATCGCGCGCCACCAGCAAACGGTCGCCGCCGACAACGAGCTGGGTGCCGAGTGCAGTATGGGCCTCGGTGCCGTTGTGGGTATGGACGTCGAACGGGAAGGTGATCCAGCCCGGCTTGACCGGCGTGATGCGCCGCGGCCAGGCTGACAAGTTGCCGGCGATCTCGTGCAGGAACGGGTCGGTCATGACATAGATCATGTTGTCGACGCGTTCGTTCAGGCTGCGCTCGCGCACCAGCGCGACCAGGCCGGCTTCGCCGAGTTGCTCGTATTGCTCCTGCAGGCCGCGAATTTCGGCGCCGACCGTCTGCTCGATCTGGGTTTCGATGAAGCCTGCCGTCGACAGATAGAAGAACGCGAACAGCGCCAGCACAGAACCGGCAAACAGCGCAAAATAGAGCGCGGCCAGGCGAAAGGCGTTGGTGTTGAAGAAGCGCGCCACGCTATCCGGCGCTCAGGCGATAGCCAGCGCCGCGCACGGTTTGCAGCATCGGGGGCGTGAATCCCTTGTCGAGTTTGTGGCGCAAACGGCTGATATGCACATCGATGACGTTGGTCTGCGGATCGAAATGATAGTTCCACACGCTTTCGAGCAGCATGGTGCGCGTCACCACCTGACCAGCGTGACGCATGAGGAACTCGAGCAGGCTGAATTCGCGTGGCAGCAGGTCGATCGGCCGGCCTTGGCGCGACACGGTACGCACCAGCAGATCCAGCTCGAGGTCGCCGACCTTGAGCTTGGTCGTCGTTTGCACCGGCGGACCGCGGCGCAATAGTGCTTCGATGCGTGCGAGCAACTCCGCGAAGGCGAACGGCTTGATCAGATAATCGTCGCCGCCGGCGCGCAAGCCTTTGACCCGATCGTCCACACTGCCGAGCGCGCTGAGGATCAGGGCCGGGGTGGAAATGTCGGCGGTGCGCAGCGCGCCTAGCAGAGCGAGGCCGTCGAGATT
>Ga0126371_10001206_pt1 | contig 21756 bp, 20 predicted proteins | sample PanSoiMetaPlot_4_FD_110145 | JGI IMG/M metagenome (GOLD analysis project Ga0126371, IMG submission 110145) | Tropical forest soil microbial communities from Panama - MetaG Plot_4 | ecosystem: Environmental > Terrestrial > Soil > Tropical forest > Bulk soil | place: Panama | collected 2016-02-17 | reverse complement strand
TGCGGCGCGTGGAGCTAAGAGTGGCGGCGCGGAAAAGCGAGCCGGAGGGTTCGGCGAACGCGACGGGAACGGCGGCGGCCATGGAGCAGAATCCTTTGAATTGAATTTGCGAGCTGAGGCGGCCGGAGGATTTCAGATTTTCGAGAGCGGCGAGGAGTTCGAGAACGAGGCGGTTGCCGAGCGAGTGGGCGACGAAATAAATGTCGAGCGTGGCACCGCCGGGGACGGCGAGGTTGGCGAGAAAATTGGCGAAGACCGTGGCGGAATCTTTTGCGGCGCCGATTTCGAGCGGATAGCTGGCGAAGGAGAAAGGTCCCCAGGCTTTGTCGCCGGGCCAGAAGCAGGAACGGATGGCGGGCTGCCATTCGTCATGGAGAGGATTGCCCGGGCCGGGGAAATTTTGCAGGAATGCGGCGTAGGAGTTGCGGGCGACGGCGAGTGAGTCGTTGTATCCGTGGAAGAGAAGGACGATTTGGCTGCCGTAAGCGCCGAGCGAGCCGGCGACTTGCGGGAGGACGCCTCCGCCGGAAGCGTCGGTGCGGACGCTGAGTTCGCCGGGGTTAAGAGGATAAGCGCTAGCCATGCGGGATCAGAATACATCGCGCGGATGAAGCGCGCGATAGGAAGAATTCTGTTGGAGCTTTTATATCGCGGCTACCCTTCGCGAAGGCGCTCCCTTCGCAATAGCTCAGGGCAGGAACGGTAAGAGCCGCGCCTTCTGACCGTAAGCCGTTACCATGCTTCCAATTTGACTTTCGGCTCTCAGCTATTGACTATCAATTACGCGCCCTTTTGCGCCGAACATGCAATCATCGCCCACCGACGCGCTCCAGACGGGTTCACAATGCCTCCACCTCGGGCGCTCCGGCAGCCGGTGCTCCCGCGCCGCGCTCGAAGACGGCTTCTGCGAACGCCACAGTCCCAACGCTCCCGCGCAATTCGCCTTCACCGCCAGCCGCAAAATCGCCGCCATCTTTCTCGCCCTCGCCGTCCTCTGGCCCATCCTCCTCGATTTATATCGCGCGTTCCATCATTAACGGGCTACTGTAATTTTGCGCGCGTCGTCGCCGGCATGCTCGAGGTCGATGCGCATCACCGGCCAATCCGTGTGCATCCACATGCGCTCCGGCCATTCCACGAACACAATCGCCGGCTCGGCGAAAATATCCTCCAGCCCCAGCGAATCGAACTCCTGCACTCCCTCCACGCGGTACAAATCCACATGAAAAACTTTCACCGGCCCCGTGAACGTGTGTACCAGCGTGAACGTCGGACTGGTTATCTCTTCCTCCGCTGCCGCGCCGAGCCCGCTGATCATTCCCTTCGCCAGCGTCGTCTTTCCCGCGCCCAGTTCTCCGCTCAGCAGCACCAGCAGCGGGGGACGCATCTTCGCCGCGAGTTCCCTCCCCCGCGCAATCGTCTCCTCCGCCGAACGCGTAATCACGTCACTCGCAAATTTATTTTCGGTCAACATATTTAATGTTTCCGCGCATGCCCTCTTCTGGAGTGCGGCGGCGCTTTGCCTCTCTATCCACTGTCTTTTTGCATTGCATCCCGCATCTGCGCGAATGCCGACGGTATGCACCGAATCAAATCCGTGGCTACCAGCGGCGCTTCGCCAAACTCCTCCGCCGCCAAATCGCCCGCCAGTCCATGCAAATACACGCCGAGCGCCAGCGTCTCCGCCCAATTTTTCTCCGCACCGAATTGCGCCGTCAGCCCCGCCAGCATTCCCGTCAACACGTCACCCGTCCCGCCGCTGGACATTCCCGGATTCCCCGTGGAATTGATCCACGCGCGCCCGTCCGGCGCCGCAATCACCGTCCAATTCCCTTTGAGGATCACGGCCGCGTTCCACTCCGCCGCCGCTTTGCGCGCAATTTCCAAGCGATTCGCCTGCACCTCTTTTGGAGTGCAGCCAACGAGCCGTCCCATTTCTCCCGGATGCGGCGTCACCGCCAGCATCCGCCGCTCTTCATTGCGCAATTCATTCGCGCAGCCATCGAACGCATTCAGGCCGTCCGCATCGAGAATCGTCGGCAATGGCGCGCCGCTTGCCGTTACCAATCTGCTCCCCATTACCGCGCGCACAAAATGCTTCGTCTCCTCTTGCGTCGTCAGCCCCGGACCCATCGCCAGCACATTTTTTCCCTTCGAAATTTTCGCGAAGCCGCCCGAATCGAAAACGTCGCGCGCAATCGTCCCCGCGGGAGTCGCGTGCAGCGGCTCGGTCATCACCTCCGGCGCGAATCCCGCAACCGTCGCCAGCACAGGCTCGGGCGTCGCCACGGTCACGAGTCCCGCTCCCGTTCGCAATGCACCTTGCGCCGAGAGCGCCGCCGCGCCCGCTTTTCCTACCGAGCCCGCCACAATCAGCGCGTGCCCGTACAAACCTTTATTCGAATCCGCCTTGCGATGAAACGGCATTCGCCGGAATTCCCACGGCTCCGTCCAGCGCACACTTCCTTTCGCAACCTCTTCCACCAGTTCCGCCGGCGAACCAATCGCGGCAACCGTCAGCCGGCCCACAAACGGCGCCGCGCTCGCCACGAGCATCCCGTTTTTCGGCGCAGTGAACGTCACTGTGTAATCCGCCATCACTGCCGACCCGCCCGCGATCGCGCCCGTGTCGCCGGAAATCCCCGAAGGAATATCCACCGCCACGACCCGCGTGCGCTCGTCGCGATGATTCACCGTGTCAATCACCTGGGCCAGCAGCCCTTCTACCGGCCCGCGCAAACCCGTGCCCAGCAGCGCATCCACAATGATTTGCGCTGACGCCAGCTCGCCGCGAACTTTTTCCCACTCCGCCGCGTCACGAATGCTTCTTATCAGGATTTTCCCCTCGCCGTTGAGCGGCTCTTTGATCCGCTGGAAAGCTCTTGCTGCTTCTCCGCGCAATTCCGATGCATCCGCGAAAACGTAAACGTTGGGATCCGCTCCCATTTCCGCCAGCGCCCGCGCTGCAACAAATCCGTCGCCGCCGTTGTTGCCTTTGCCGCAAAGCAGCGCGACGCTCCGCTCCTCAATCGGTGCAAAATGCCGCGCAACAAATCGCGCCACGGCGTAGCCCGCCTCCACCATCAGCGACTGTTGGGAAATTCCGTGCCGCTCCGTCGTCAGCCGGTCTACTTCCCGCATTTCACTTACACTGAGAATTTTCATTCTCGCTCACACATTAGAGGTATGACCAAAATGTCATTCCAGGCCGCTGCGCGCCACTCCTTGATAGGTGTGTGTCATCGGCCGCGGACCGGGCAAATAAAATGTGGTCAGCTCTTCCATCTGAAATCCCGCCCGCTCAATCAGCTCATCGACTTTCCGATTCAAATGGCATCCGCCCCCGATACGCTTCCATAATGGCGTAAGACGATCCTGCCATGCCGCCACGCCCCGTTCTGGCGATCTCCCATGCTCGATAAAAATGAATTGCCCCTTCGGTTTCAACACCCGTTTCACTTCGGCCAACGCCCGTGATGGATCGGGAATGGAACACAGCGTCCACGTCATCAGTACGGTGTCCATACTCGCTTCGGCAAAAGGTAACGATTCATCGGCGGACTGCAAGATGAAGTCGACATCCGCGCTGCTCTCCACAGCTCTTTTGCGCGCTATCTTCTGCAATTCCGCCGACGGATCAACGCCATGCACACGGCGCACCTCGGGCGAATAAAACGGCAAATTCAGCCCGGAGCCTATGCCGATTTCCAGCACTTCTCCGCGCGCTTTCGGAACCCATTCGGCGCGAAGACGCGCGGCATCTTTATTCCTCATCGCAAGCTCAATGAGGCGAGGCAAAATGTGGCGCGCGTAGAATCCCACCGCTTCTCCAGTTCAGCGCTCAGAAATTCACCCCAAACCGCAAGTCTATCACGCGGCGAAAACCGGAATTCGCCATCAACGGAAGGGCGAAAAACCGCTTATATCAATGGATTTCTTAACAGAATCAGGAAAACTTCCGATAATGTGATTCCGCTTCGTTCAGCCTCTGAAATAACATACCCCAGGCAATCAGGCGGACGTCCTCGGGACGGAATTCCATCTGCTTTGTAACTTCTTCGTTCAAGATTCGAAAAACGAAGACATGACATGGCCAGGATACGATCGGGTAAAGCGAAGTGCTTTTGAAACGGCTGGCTATGATCAATTTATATTGATCGATATATCCGATCCCGTGTTGTTGCCGAAATGGTGGCTCAACACTTATCAACATGTAGTCGTCGCGGGACGGATCCCTCATACGCCCAATCTCCCAGCAGGCGCGTGGCTCCGCAAGCTCTTTGTTTTCTCCTGCAGCGCTTAAGAAAAAAGGGGCGTCTTCATACATGGATTAGAAGTTGTAAACCCGGGACAATCGCACCGTGTTCGCGATATTCAAGAAGCAATCCTGAACTTCGAATGTGATTACATTTCTGAAGCATCGCCTTGATGGCTAATTCTTTGCCGTGCTTTTCTCACGGTCTCACATCATCCAGCCGCCCGAAACGCTCAGCACCTGCCCGGTCACATAATCCGCCGCGTCCGACGCTAAAAATTTCACCGCTTCCGCAATGTCATCCGCCGAAGGCGGCCTGCCCACCGGAAAACGCGCATCGCGCATCCGCCGCGCCTCTTCGAGCGACAATTCCTTATCGTCAATGTTCGGCGGATTCACCACGTTCACCGTAATTCCGTTCTTCGCTTCTTCGAGCGCCAGCGAACGCGAAAACGCCACCACCGCCGCCTTCGCCGCCGCGTACGCCGAAATCGTCGCCTGCCCGAACGCGCGCTCCGCTCCCACCGCGCCCAAATTCACAATCCGTCCCCATCGCTGCCGCCGCATAATCGCAATCGCCGCTTTGCTCGTGTAAAACACGCTCAGCAAATTCGAATCGAGCACCTTTTGCCACTCTTCGACTGTCGTTTCCACCACTGTGCCCCAGTTGAAATTTCCCACGTTGTTCACGAGCACGTCCAGCCGTCCAAATCGCTCCGCCACCGACGACACCAGCTTCTCCGACTGCGCCGCATCTGTCGCGTCTGCCTCCACCGCAAAACATTCGCATCCCAGCGTTTGCAATTGCCGCAGCGTGTTCTGCGCCGCCGCCTTGTTCGCGCGATACGAAATCGCCACGCGCACTCCCTCGCGACCGAGCCCCATCGCGATTCCCTTCCCGATTCCACGGCTACCGCCCGTCACCAGCGCCACTCGCTGCCGAAGACTCAAAACCTGCCTCCCGTCCTTACTTTTTGCTTCATGGCATTTGAATCCCTGAACATTACCGGATTCCGCCGCCCTTGCCAAGCCGCTGCGATCGGTGACAAACGATCGTGCCCATATGCAATCCGCAGAAGCGTGGTTTCTATGATTCCTCGCTCAAATTTTCCTGTTAACATCCCTTTCGCTAATCCGTATTTGAAGTAGAGGAACAGCAAAAGGCGAAGATACTGAGCCGTTCCGATTTCAGTTGTGCCGCTAGGCGGATTGCGAGGCAGCATGGATAGCAATTTGTCACAAGCCCTTGTCTTGACCACCCTTATTCTCTGCGCAGGTTGGATTGTGTGGATCATAATGAGCAGCCGACGCCGCAGCAGAGTTGCTGAGATTCAACGGGATATTCACATCAAACTCTTCGAGAAGTTTGGAACCAGTCAGGAACTGATCGACTATCTGAAGACAGACGCTGGAAGCAAGTTCCTCGATTCCGCTTCCATCGAGCACACCGGGACTTTCGGCCGCGTGCTCGGATCAGTGCAAGCGGGACTGATCCTATTCCTCCTCGGCGTCGCCGTGCTCATTGGCCGCTTCACCATGCCTGCCGTTGGATTCTCTCCCGTCGAGCAGGCGCAGACGGCGCATGGGTTTCTGGTGGTCAGTCTTTTGCTGCTGGCGCTGGGCCTTGGATTCCTCGGCTCGGCGGCCGCCTCTTACCAATTGTCCAGGCGCTGGGGATTGTTTGATCGCGCGGCGCGTTCAACGCGATAGATTCCGTTGCGGAAGGTGGCGCCGGTGCACTCCGAAGCTGAATCGCTCGACTGCGCTGAGGCAGCCTTCGCTGCTTCCGGCGAACTCGTGCAAGACGCAACTCACAACGCGCCTCCTGCGCTTTGCATGGATGAAGCCGACTTCCGCTCGTTCTATGACAGCACGGCGCCGCAGCTTCGCTCTTACCTTCGCCGCGTTTCTGGAGACGCCAGCATCGCCGACGACGTCTTGCAGGAAGCCTATCTCCGCCTCTTGTGCGCCCCGCTGGCTCAAGCGGACGAACCGCATCGCCGCCATTATCTTTTTCGCATCGCCACGAATCTTCTGCACGATCACTTTCGCGCCTCAAAACACTCTTTCACCGCGCTTCCTGAAATGGCCTCTCCAGGCCGTGCCTCCCGCGAGTTTGAACTGGCCCATGACCTCGAGCCGTTCCTCTCGCAACTCCACCCCCGCCAGCGCGAAATGCTATGGCTCGCCTATGTCGAAGGCTATCGTCATGAAGAAATCGCCGAAACCCTGCGCTGCAAAAGTTCTAGCGTCCGCCCCATGCTCTTTCGCGCCCGCCAGCGCCTCGCAGAACTCTTGCGCGCGGCCGGCTGGAAACAAAACTCCGCAGGAGAAACATCGCTATGAAACGGGACCGCTGTTCCATGGAAGACAAAATCAATTCGGCCGCCCGCTCGGGCCAGTGGAGCGAAAGCCTTCTCTCCCACTTCGCCGCTTGTCCGCAATGCGAAGAAACTGTGTTCGTCAGCAGCTACCTCCGCGAGTCCGCCGCGACTTCTGCCGCAGAGCCTTTGCCCGATGCCGGCCGCATCTGGCGCAAAGCTCAAGTCGCCTCAAATGCTGCGATCATTGAACGCGCTGTGCGGCCAATCCTTTGGGCTCGCCGTTTTGCATTTGCCGCAGCCGCAGCCGCGGCTATTGCTTTTCTTGGCGTTGCTTGGCCAAGCGTCGCAAGATTCTTCGCCGCCTTTGCAGAAGCGTCGCAGAGTCGTCCCGCCCCCACAGCGGAACCACATGACAGTTTTCTGTTCTCTACCATGATTCTATTTCTCGTCGCTCTGTTCCCTCTGATTCTTGGGCTCTACTCCGCCTGGGCAGAAGATTAGCTGTTGATCACGACGCGCACGCTTCCCATCGTAGTTTTTCAAAATCACCCGCCACTGCACCAATTTCACCTTCGCGAGTTTCTTCGCGCCTACGTTGCTCATCACTGCTTCCTTGCCTCTCGCCTCTTTCTTGTCTTTAGGCGGCCTTCGTCACTCGCCTGAGTGAGCGATTTTTGCGAACAGGTCACTTGTCACTCGTCACTGCCTTTGTCATATTGTCTACCCATGTCATCCCTTCATCGCCTCCGCGCATTCTGGCGAACCACCTCCGCGCTCGACCGCGCCGCGACCGCCGTCATTATTTTTGCGATTCTCGCGTGGACCATTCCTCTCGGCCGCCTTCTCTCCTTCCTCGGCGGATGGCTCGTCCTCATTTTTCTCATCGCCGCCGGCTACCTCATCGTGCAGTTCGCCCGCTGGACGCGCAAGCGCCTGCTCTGGGGCCTGCGCAACCGCCTCATCGTCGCTTACGTTTTCATCGCCGTCGTCCCCGTCGTGCTCCTTGCCACCATGGTCGGCATCTCCGGGTACCTGCTCTATTTCCAACTCGGCGCGCATCTGCTCAGCGACGACCTTCACGAACGCATCGACTCCACCGCGCACGTCGCCGACACGCTCGCGCGCACTCTCGCGGCTCATCGAAATTCCGGCACATCCATCACCGCCGCGAATCTCTTCTCCCAACCCGGAATCGCCGCCCTCCTCGACGGCGCCCGCCAGCATCTCTCCGGACTCCAAATCCACATCGTCTCCGCGAACGAACTCGGCGCAAAAGCCCGCGTCCTGACGCGGTTTTCCGGACTCGTGCAATCCGGCGGAACGCTCTGGATCGAATCCGCCGTTCCCGCCACTTCCGCTGACGCGCCCGCGCCATCGCCGCAAAATTCAAGTCTCCCCGGTGAACTTCTCGTTCGCGTTCCCGTCACCGCTGCGCTTCTGCAAACTCTCGCGCCCGACCTCGGCCCCGTGCAGCTCACCACGTTTCGTCCCGCGGCAAATTCCGATCCCGCCGCCGAAGTTTTCAGCCTCGACAACCAGCGCCTGGTCCGCGTCGCGCAAATTTCCAACGCGCGCGCGCTTAGTCCCAAACAAGGCTGGTACGACATTGAAATCAAGGGCAATTCCACGCTGAACGCCACGCTCGGCGAAAAAGATGAGCCCACCTCCGCCACCGTTCCGGTCGTCGCCGCATTCTCGATGCGCCCGTCGGCGCTGACTCGCCGGTTGTTCACTTCGCTCGGCATCGTCGGCGATCCCGTGGTCGTTATCTTGATTCTCATCGGCATTTTTTTTCTCGCGCTGGAGATCGCCGCGCTCGTTACCGGCATCGTCCTCACGCGCACCATCACCGGCGCCGTCGCCGATCTCTACGAAGCGACGCGCCACGTCCGCCAGGGCGATTTTCGCCATCGCATTCACGTGCGACAGCGCGACCAGCTCGGCGTCCTCGCCGAATCTTTCAACGCCATGACCAGCTCCATCTCCGAACTCATCGAAGAGCAGCGCGCCCGCCAAAAACTCGAAAACGAACTGACCATCGCCCGCGAAGTTCAGGACCAGCTTTTCCCACGCGAGCTTCCTTCGCTTCCGGGACTCGAGCTCGCCGCCATCTGCCGCGCTGCTCGGGTCGTCTCCGGCGATTACTACGATTTCGTCAAGCTCGGCGAAACCAAACTCGGCCTGGCCATCGCCGATATTTCCGGCAAAGGAATTTCGGCCGCGCTGCTGATGGCCAGCCTGCAAGGCGCGCTGCGCAGCCAGGCCATTCTCGATGGACACCGCAGCACTTCGCAGGTCGTCCAAACGCTCAATCGCCATCTTTTTCTCAACACTTCCGACGATCGCTACGCCACGCTCTTCTACGCCGAATACGATTCCGCTGCGCGCACGCTCTGCTACACCAACGCGGGCCACTGCGCGCCGTTTTTCGTTCACGGCAGCGAAGTCGCCAAGCTCGACCAGGGCGGCACGGTCGTGGGGCTCTTCGATTACACCGAATACAAACAGGTGCGCGTGCCCGCCGCTCCCGGCTCGCTTTTCGTGGGATTCAGCGACGGCTTGCTCGAACCTGAAAATGTCTACGGAGAAGAATTCGGCACCGCGCGCCTCGCCGCGGAAGTTCTCCGCCTTCGCGACCTTCCCGTCGAACGCGTCGCTGAAGGCTTGCTCTCCGCCGTCGAACAGTGGGCCGGCACCGCCGAGCAGGCCGACGACATGACCGTAATCGTCGCCCGCTTCCGCTAAGTGCAGTGCCGCCTCAGGTTTCAACAAGAGCGAACAGATAGCGAATATGATGGCGCGTGAAATGGCCCAGTTCTAGTACAGGCCATTACAGGCCAATTCCCAAAATCGGACGCCGTTTTGGGGCGTTTTGACCAGGCCATTCCGGGGAAAAAAGCGCTGAATGTCTTTTTTGGTAAAGTTGGCCGCGCGGCGCGGACATTCATTTCTTTAAGAGAGGCCCATAAAACCGCGTTTTTCCGCACATGACCCCTGCTCGGACTGAGGGGCGAATTCGCGGGAACCGCGTGAAAAACCACGTCAAATTTGCGTGAAAATGGCCGAATTTTGAACGGAAACGGCTCCGATTTGAACGGTTTTTCGAGAGCGACCAGGCCAATTCGGAGATTTTGGGCAAAACGACCAGGCCATTCCTGTGGGCGTTCCACAGGGGCCAAAAGTGGCCCTTTTGGAGACGGAGTGGAGAGCGGCTAATCGTCCATTTTGCGCGAATCGAACTACAGAAAACACGTGAGGCTACTCATACCTCAGCGCGATCATGGGATCGACCTTCATTGCGCGGCGGGCGGGCAGATAGCAAGCCAACAGGGCCACGGCAGCCAGCACGAGCGTGGCGGTCAGATAAGTCACCGGATCGAAGATGCCGACTCCAAACAGGAAACTTCTGATGAATCGGGACAACACCGCAGCGGCAAGAATGCCGAGCACTACTCCTATTCCTACAAGCGCAAATCCCTGACGCAGCATCAATCTCCGAATCTGAGAACGCTGGGCGCCGAGCGCCACGCGAATGCCGATCTCATGCGTGCGCCGGCTGACCACATAGGAAATCACTCCGTAAATTCCGAGTGCGGCGAGAAACAAAGCCGTCAGGGCGAAGAGCGCAATAATTTCCATCGAGAACCGACGCTCCGCGAGCGACGCAGACAGGGCATCGTCCAGCGTCTGCGCACCGAACGTCGGTAGCGTGGGATCAATCGCCTGCACCTGTTCACGGACTTGGTCAGGGATCGCAGCAGCATCTAGCTGACCGCGCAAGAAGATCGCCAGATCCTTGGCTCGTCTCTGATACAAGCTGAGATAGATCTGCGGAATGCCCGGATCCCCGAGTGATTCGGTGCGAACATCGGCAACCACGCCCACGACGGTCGTCCAAGGAGTATTCGGAGAAATGCCGGCGGAACGGAAATTAGCGAGCGCCAAATGTTTGCCGACAGCATCGCTGTTTGGCCAATAGGTGCGGGCCAAGGTCTCATTCACAACGGCGGCGGAAGCGGTGCTGTTATTGTCCAGTTCGGTGAACGCGCGGCCTCGCAGCAGCGAAATTCCGAGCAGGTGAAAATAGTCTGGCGTGACAGTAAGAACATTGACGACAGGAGCTTGATTGGGTTCCACCGCGACATCTTCGCGGATGAGCCGGAAGGGATTGAGGTCAATTGCTTCGTGAGACAGGGGAATCGAACCCATGTCGCCCAGAGCAATCTCTTGAACTCCGGGCAGCAGTCTGCCACGACGAAGAATCTCGCGAACCAATGTCGTTTCCTGGGCCACAGTTCGGTAGGGATCAGTATTGGGGTCGTTCGGCACCGGCAACCACAAGCGAACAGCCGTTACGTTTTGCGGCTTGAACCCGGGAGATATGTTCAGTAAATTCCAAAAACTGTGGAGTAGAAGGCCGGCGGCAACCACCAAGACCAGGGAAAGGGCGAGTTCCGCAGTCACAAGTAAACCGCGAGTGCGCCCCTGCTGAGTGGACCCAGTCGCACTACGCCCGTCCCGCTTGAACATGTGAATCAGGTCCAGCCGCCCAAGCTGTAACGCGGGCGCCAGCCCGAAAATAACTCCGGCGATGATGGAACTTGCGAGGGCAAACAGCAAAACGGTCCAGTCAATCGAGACTGCGTTGAGCTGCGGCAAGGTTGGGGGGACCAGCCGCAATAGCAGACTCTTTGTGGAGAAGAGAACCGCCAGGCCGGCGATGCCTCCGAGGAACGCGAGCAGCATGCTTTCTGTGAGCAATTGCCGAATGAGCCGCCCACGCGCCGCGCCGAGGGCCTGGCGAACTGCCATTTCGCGTCCGCGAGCCGTAGCGCGGGCAAGCAGCAGGTTGGCGACGTTCACGCAGGCGATCAGCAGGACAAGGCCCATCGCGCCGAGAAGCAGAAACAGCGGCTGACGGACGCTGCCTACGAGGGCCTCCTTCAAAGGGACCAAGCGTACCGTCCAAGAACTTTGCACCGGGTAGTCCGTCGGAAACTGCTTCTGCAACGACGCGACCAGTGCGTCCATGCGGCTTTGCGCTTGCGGAACCGTCAGACCAGGAGAAAGCCGTGCGATCGGCTCGGTTAGAAAGCGCGAACTGCGCATCGGCGCGGGGTTAGGCAGCGCGTTAAAGTTGTTCGCGAGCCAGGCATCAGCATTCCGTTCATAAGCATCTTGCCCCGGATCATGAAAACCAGGCGGCATCACGCCGACAACGTGATAAAGGTCGTTGTCGAGGCGCAAGCTTTTTCCGAGAATATGCGGATCGCTTCCGAAGGCGCTCTTCCAAAGCCCATCGCTGATGAGCACTTCCAGAGTGAATCCCGGAGTGGCATCTTTGGGATTGAAAACGCGCCCCAACTGTGGCTTCGTTCCGAGTAAAGCAAAATAGTTAGGCGCGACGCCGAGAAAGCGAATCCGTGCGGGGCGCGATGCGCCAGTCAGATTGACCGAGCCGCCGGTGATTGGCGAAGCATATTCAAAAATGCCGGAATGCTCGAAGTCCCACCACTCCGGCACAGACATGGCTACGTCGTGCGCGCCAATGCCGGGCAAGTCATCGACGATTCGCACGAGTTGCTGCGAATGTGGATAGGGCAAAGAACGCAAAAGCGTGGAATCAACGACGCTGAAGACTGCGGTTGTGGCGCCGATGCCGAGGGCGAGGGTTAGGATGGCGACGGCGGTAAAGCCGGGGGACTTGCGCAGCATGCGCGCGGCGAAGTGAATGTCGTGAGCAAATGTTTCGAGCCACTGGAAGCCCCATGCGCGGCGGACGTCTTCTTCGATTTTGAGCGTGTTGCCCAACGCTCGATGCGCAGCGTAGGCAGCGTGTTGCGGGGACAGGCCCGTGCCTCTGCATTCCTCGGCTTCTAAATCGAGGTGATCGCGCAGCTCGCGCGCGAGATCGGAATCGCGCGTCCGGCGGCGATACCACGGAACCCAGGAGAGCCACGATTCAAGCCTGCGCCAGTTGAACATTTCGCCCTCCTCGTTTTCAAAGGCCGCCTTACCGGCGGTGTTCACAAACCACCTAGCCAAGCCGTCTCAACTCGCCTCGCCGAACCGCCTCAACCGGAGATCTCGCCAGCGCTTCATGCGGCCTAACCTGCAGGTTCCATCACACGGCTAATTGTTGCTACCAACTGCCTCCACTTGGAGTGCTCAGCCAATAGCTGCTTCTTACCCGCAGGAGTGAGCCGGTAATACTTGAACTCGCGTTTGCCGCCCTTGGGCGTCTCCCATTTTGCGCTGAGCCAGCCTCGCCGTTCGAGGCGGTGAAGCGCCGGATAAAGCGAGCCGTGCTCGACCTGCAAAACGTCGTCCGTGGTGCGCTGGATGTGCTTGGCGATCTCGTGACCGTGGGCGGGACCGAGCACGAGTGTGCGAAGGATTAGCATGTCCAGCGTGCCTTGCATGAGATCGAGCCTGTTTGTCTCTTCACTGTTTCGCATGGTAGACAGTCTACCTCAACTGAGGGTAGACAGTCAACCATTAATTTTGCGGAGCAATGCTAACTGACAGGAAGAATCAGGGCACAAGCACGGCGGCGCCGTCGATGGCGTCGTTTTTCACGGCGAGGAGGGCTTCGTTGGCCTGGGCGAGAGGAAAAACGGTGGCCGTGGGACGCAGGCCGATTTGCGCGGCGGTATCGAGGAAGTCGCGGGCGTCGGCGCGCGTCATATTGGTGACGCTGCGAATCTGGCGTTCGCCCCAGAGCAGCTTGTCGTAATCGAACGCGGGCATGCGGTCGAGGTGAATGGCGTTGATGGCCACGACGCCGCCTTTGCGAAGGCTCGAGAGCGCGGCGAGCACGACAGCGCCGCTCGGCGCAAAAGTGATGGCGCGGTCGAGCAGCACCGGCGGCTTGTCATTTTCCGAGCCGACCCATTTCGCGCCGAGCGAAGCGGCCAGCTTGCGATGCGATTCGCCGCGTGTGGAGACAAAAACTTCGCACTTCCACGCGTTGAGGACGGCGATGACCAGATGCGCGGACGCGCCGAATCCGAAGAGGCCGACGCGTTCGCCAGGAATTACGCCGGCGACGCGAATCGAGCGGAAGCCGATGATTCCGGCGCAAAGCAGCGGCGCGGCGCGAACGTCGTCGAGCACGGCAGGCAGCGGAAAAACGAAATCGGCGCGTGCGGCGGCAAATTCGGCATAGCCGCCGTTCACCGTGTAGCCGGTGAAAACGGAGTTGTCACAGAGATTTTCGAGGCCGCGGCGGCAGTAGGGGCAGTGGCCGTCAACGCCGCCAAGCCAAGAAACACCGACGCGAGTGCCTGCGGGGAGTTCGTTGGTTGCGCCCTCGATGATTTCGCCGACAATTTGATGGCCGGGAACAATTTGCGGACGCAGAGGAGGGAGTTCGCCTTCAACGATATGCAGGTCGGTGCGGCAGACGCCGCAGGCGCGCACGCGCAGCAGAACGTGTCCCGGAGCGAGCGCGGGACGCGGTACATCGGAGACGGCCAGGGGCCGCTCGGAGATTTTTTTCGGAGAAGTTAGGATGGCGGCTTGCACGCGAGAAACTCCGCGAAAATTTTATCGCGCCGCAGGACGACGCACGAGAACGAGTTTAGTGCAGGCGAGGATGTTTGTCAGCGCCGGCGACCAGTGAAGGCCGAAGCAAAAAGACAGGAAGCAGCAGATTCGCGGACGGCGCGATTCTGCGCTACCGAGAGCCACGGCCAATGCCTACCGCACGGGCTGGGATTGCCGCGTCGGCGGGCGCGGAGCGTTCAACTGCAATTGGACGGTGCTGTGACGCCGACTGTAGGAGAAATAAATGATGAGGCCGAAAACGAGCCAACAGCCGAAAACGATCCAGGCGGGCGCGTCGAGGGAAAGCATCAGCGCCAGCGAAATGATCATGCCAAGAATCGGAACGACGGGAACCCACGGCGTGCGGAAGGGGCGCGGAATATCGGGACGCTTAATGCGCATGATCCAAACGCTGAGGCAAACGATGGTGAAAGCCAGAAGCGTGCCGAGGCTGACCAGCTTTGCAAGAAAGACGATATTGAAAAACGCGGCGAGGAAGGCGACGAAACATCCTACAACGATGGAGGTGATGTAAGGAGTACGAAAACGGTGATGAATCCTGCCGACCCATGGCGGGAGGAGACCGTCGTGAGACATGGTGTACAACACACGTGATTGACCAAGGAGCATCACGAGCATGACGGAGGCAAGGCCGGCAATGGCGCCGACGTCAACGAGGAAGACGCCCCATTGCACGCCGATGGTGGCCGCGCCATCGGCAACGGGTGCGGGCGTGTTGAGGGAGGTGTAAGGCTTCAACCCTGTCAAAAGACCAGCAACGATGATGTACAGAATTGTGCAAATGATAAGCGAGCCGAGGATACCGAAGGGCATGTCTTTTTGCGGATTGCGAGACTCCTGAGCAGCTGTGGAGACGGCGTCAAAACCGATGTAGGCGAAGAATACGACGCCAGCGCCGCGCATGATGCCGGACCAGCCGAATTGTCCGAAACTACCGAGGTTTTTCGGGATGAAGGGATGCCAGTTGGCGGTCATGTGGGACCAGTGGCTGAAAGCGAAAGCTACAGCGAGGCCAATGAAAATCAGCACGACGGAAACCTTGATGATGACAGCCGTACTATTGAAGTTGGCGGATTCGCGAACGCCAATCACCAGGACGATGGTGATGATGATGATTGCCGCCATGGCGAAAATGTCGCATTGAACGGGAAGCGTGGCACCGAAAAGTGTGATGTGGCCTTTGGGAGTAGGATTAAAAGGCATGGTGACACCGAAAAATTTCAAGAAGCCAGTGACATAGCCACTCCAGCCGACAGCGACAGTTGCCGCCCCGAAGGCGTATTCGAGAACAAGGGCCCACCCGATAATCCAAGCGACGATTTCACCCATAGTTGCGTAGCCATACGTGTAGGCGCTACCAGAAATGGGGATCATAGAAGCAAACTCGGCATAACACAGGCCCGCGAAAACACATCCGATGCCGGCAACTACGAATGATAGGACGATGGCTGGGCCGGCAAACTGCGCCGCAGCAGTGCCGGTCAACACGAAAATACCAGCGCCGATGATGGCACCGATGCCGAGGGTAACGAGATTAATGGGGCCGAGAGAGCGTCTGAGCGAATGTTCGCTGGTGTCCGACGCCTCAGCCATAATAGTGCTGAGCGGCTTCTTGGCTAGAAGTTGGCTGGCCATTCAGTTCCTCCGTTAATCACGCGCGTGATGCTGCGGGCACGCCTTGCTGACAAACGCCGACTCAAAGCAAGAAGCGCCCGAACAAAAACATAACAGCAGATCCCTCACCTCCGTTCGCAAAACCAGCGACCGAGTTCGGGATGACAGCATAAAAAAACTATTCGGCAGCGGGCTGCGCTGCGCGATTGCGCGAAAAAATGCGCCACAGAACGTACACCGGAACGCCGATAAGGACAATGATTAAACCGGGCCAGGTGTTCTCGGGCTGGTAGCGTACCAACTGAATCTCCAGGAACACGGCCATGAGGATATAAATCGCCGGAAGAACGGGATAGCCGATGGCGCGATAGGGCCGTTCCATCGCGGGGCGCGTGCGACGGAGAACGAAAAGGCCGACGAGCGTCAAGATGTAAAAGATCAATTCAGTGCAGATGAGGAAAGTGAGGAGCTGGTTGTAAGTGCCGGAAAGGCAGAGCACGCAGGCCCAGACGCACTGCAGGGCGAGCGCGACACCTGGAACGTGGCGGCGATTGACTGTGCCGATGGAGCGGAAAAGCAGTTTGTCTTTGGCCATGGCGTAATAAATACGCGACCCCGCGAGGATCAACCCGTTGTTACAGCCGAAGCAGGAAATCAAAATCGCGGCGGCCATGATCGCCGCGCCGATGGGACCAAAGATAACTTGCAGGGCGGCGGTGGCGACGCGCCCATCGGCGGCGAATTGGATGCCGCGAGAAATGATGGACGTGCCGTTGGGATCGCCGGACATCGGGAGAATGCGCAGATAGGCAAAGTTGGCCAGCGTGTAGAGCGTGGTGACGATAAGCGTACCGAAGAAAAGCGCGAGCGGAAGATTGCGGCCGGGACGCTTCACTTCGGAAGCGGTGAAAGTGATGTCGTACCACGCATCGGAGGAAAAGAGCGCGCCGACCATGGCCACGCCGACAACTGTGGCGGTGGAAATTTCCCAAGTTCCGACACCGGGAGGATAGGGATGATGCGCGGACAGTCCGGCGTTACGCCAAAAGTTGTGGAAGTTGGCGGCGATGGCGTCCGCACGCGAAAAGATGAAGCCGATAACGACGAGCGCGGCTAGCGTGAGAATTTTTACACTAGTGAAGGCGTTCTGAACAAGTTTGCCGAGGCGCAGGCCGCGAAGGTTGATCCAGGTGAGTACGATGATGGAAATTATGGCAAGAAGGTTTTGGCGATTGAGGCCCATTTGGTAAGGCCCGAAAGTGCCGAATTTAAGAATCCACGCGTTGGGAGAGAAAAGACTGGGCGCGAAAACGCCGGTGAATTTTGCAAAGGCGATGGCGACGGCGGCGATGGTGGCAGTTTGCACGACGAGCAGCATGGTCCAACCGTAGAGAAATCCCCAGAGCGGGCCGAACGATTCGCGGAGGAACACGTACTGTCCGCCGGCGTGAGGCATGGCGGCAGCAAGTTCGCCATAGCTGAGCGCGCCGACGAGAGTCATGAAGCCGGAGGCGAGCCAGACGGCAATCAGCAGGCCGGGACTTTGGACTTGATTGGAAATGTCGGCGGAGACGATGAAGATGCCTGAGCCGATCATCGAGCCGACCACAATCATCGTGGAATCGAAAAGGCCCAGGCCTTTGACAAGTTCGGGAGAAGAGGAAGGCGGAGCTGCTGAAGCAGCAGGTTTAGCGGTGACCGTCGGTTCAGCCATTGCGTTTGCCTCCGCGGGATTTTCCTTCGGCGCTGCCGGATGCGACTTGCGAGCGCACGGCAACGGCGAGAAATTCACAGGCGCGCGCAGCAGGGTCGCGCGATTCGAGAATGTCGCGAATCACGGCGACGGAATTTGCGCCAGCGGCAAAGACTTCGGGCGCGCGTTCAAGGGTGATGCCGCCGATGGCGACAATGGGTTTGCGGGTGAGCTTGCGGGCTTCGCGGATAAGGGCCGGGCCGACGACGGGATCGGGATTCTTCTTTGTGGCAGTCGGATACACCGGGCCGACAGCGATGTAATCCACGGGCGTATTGGCGACGGCGCGGACTTGCTCAAGATTGTGGGTAGAGACTCCGACCCAGCGGTCAGTGCCGCAGATGCGGCGCGCGTCGGCGGGATGCAGATCGTGCTGTCCTACATGGACGCCTCCGGCGCCGACCATGGCGGCGATATCGGGGCGGTCATTTACGATGAAACGGGCGCTGCGGGTGGCGAGGGCTTCGGCGAGAGTGGCGCAGTTTTCGAAATATTTGCGGGAGGAGAGATTTTTGGCGCGGTATTGAATCAGCTTGACGCCGGCGGAGACGAGTTCGGCGGCGCACTTGACCGCCGGCGTTTTCATGAGTTCTTCATCGAGCACGGCGTAGAGTGGCGGAAACATTTTCGGGCCTCCTTCCACATGCAGGATAATCGAAATCTTGTACCTTAACTAAGACATACCTCAGCGGCTAAAGCCACTTCATGCCGCACAGCTTACGGCACGGCTAAAGCCGTGCCCTTACAAATCCGCGCCTCGTTCCTATTTGGCTGCGGCCGCGACGGTTTCGTAGCGTTCGAGAAAATGGGTGTCGAAGCGGCCAGCGGCAAAATCGGGATCTTCCATAATTTTCTTGTGCAACGGAATGGAAGTCTTGATTCCCTCCACGACGAATTGATCGAGGGCGCGAGACATGCGCGCAATAGCTTCGGCACGGTCATCGCCGAACGCGATAAGTTTCGCCACGAGCGAATCATAGTACGGCGGGATGACGGCTTCGGAATACACGGCGGTATCCACGCGAATACCCGGGCCACCGGGGACGCGGAAAGCGGTGATCCGTCCGGCGGAGGGAGCGAAGGTGTCCGGATCTTCGGCGTTGATGCGGCATTCGATAGCGTGGCCGTGAAAACGCGGCTTGCCGATGACGTCAGCGAGCTTTCCGCCGGCAGCGAGTCGGATTTGCGCTTTGACCAAGTCGACCCCCGAGACCATTTCGGTGACCGGATGTTCTACCTGAATCCGGGCATTCACTTCAATGAAATATAAATCGCCGGAGGCCTCATCGCGAAGGAATTCGACAGTTCCTGCGCTGGAATAGCCAATTTTCGCCAGGGCTTTGGCGACGCGCTCGCCCATAGCATCACGGATTTTGGTGTCGAGCGCAGGCGACGGAGACTCCTCGATGATTTTTTGATGGCGGCGCTGGATGGAGCATTCGCGTTCGCGGAGGTGCATGACGTTGCCGTGGCGGTCGCCCATGACCTGGAATTCGATGTGGCGGGGATGCTCGATCATTTTCTCGAGATAAACGTTAGGACTACCGAAGGCCTGCTGGGACTCGTGGCGGGCGGTTTGAAATGCGGAGGTCAGATCTTCTTTTTTGCGCACGACGCGCATGCCGCGTCCGCCACCGCCCTCGGCGGCTTTAATAAGCAGAGGGTAGCCGATTTCGCTGGCCAGTTTGAGGGCGGAATTTTCATCGGGGACCACTTCTGGGCTGCCGGGGATGATGGGCAGGCCAGCGGCGGACATTTCGCGACGCGCTCGGTCTTTTTCGCCCATGGCTCGAATGACTTCCGGGGAAGGGCCGATAAAAGTGATGTGAGAGGCCTCGCAGACTTCGGCGAAATTGGCATTCTCAGAAAGGAAGCCGTAGCCGGGGTGAATGGCGTCGACATTGGTGATTTCCGCGGCGCTGATGACGTGAGGAATGTTCAAGTAACTCTCCGAAGCACGGGGAGGGCCGATGCAGACGGCTTCGTCAGCGAAGCGGACGTGAAGAGAATTGCGGTCAGCTTCGGAATAGACGGCGACGGTCTGGATGCCTAGTTCCTGGCACGCACAGAGGACGCGGAGCGCAATCTCGCCACGGTTCGCGACTAGGATTTTGCGAAACATAATGTCTTAAGGCGAGCTTCCTAAGAATGATTTACTGTTTGCGGCTCGGGTGAATGGCGAAGAGCGGCTCGCCGTATTCGACGGGCTGGCCGTTTTCGACAAAAATGCGCATCACCTCGCCGGCAACATCGGATTCGATCTCGTTCATCAGCTTCATTGCTTCGATGATGCAGAGGACCTGGCCAGCCTGAACGCGGTCACCGGTGCGCGCGAAGGGGGCCGCGCCGGGCGTCGGCGCGGAATAAAACGTGCCCACGATGGGCGATTTGACAACGTGAAGATCGGCGGTGGATTCGGGTGGAACGGGTGCAGCAGGAGTTGCGGGAGCGGAACCGGACGGAACAGAAGCAGCCGGAGCAGGCGGCGCGGCGGCGGAAAAAATTTCGAGTGCAGGCTGCTGCGCCCGGAACGGATGCGCGGCGTGAGAAGAGGCCTTGCGCAAGCGTATGTGGACGTGGCTATTCTGATATTCGAATTCGTCGAGGGCGTGCTGCTCCATGAAGCTGAGGATCTCGGAAATCTGGGAGAGGTCAGGAGCGGTATTTGACTGGCGCTCCGCGGGATTTTTTTTCGTCTTGGCCTTCATTCCAGTTCGATCAGCTCCCGACTGGCGCTGGTGAGAAATTGAGCGCCTGATTGCGTGACCAGAGCATCGTCTTCGATGCGAATGCCGCCTGTGCCTTCAATGTAGACGCCGGGCTCAACGGTGACCACCATACCGGCCTGCAGGACAGCTTTTTCGCCGCGGCCGAGCCGGGGCGTTTCGTGAACTTCCAAGCCGAGGCCGTGACCGGTGCTGTGGATAAAGTACTTATCCAAACCAGCCTCGCGAAGAACGCGGCGCGCGGCAGCGTCTACTTTATGCGCAGTTACGCCCGGATGAAGGGCATCCCTTGCCGCACCCTGCGCCTGAAGCACAGCGGAGTACCACCGGTGAATCTCCGCGTTCGCACGCCCCACGAATACCGTGCGAGTCAGGTCGCTCGAATATCCGCGGAGTATAGCACCCAGGTCAAAGACGACCAACTCGTTTTTGCCAATCGGGTGGCGACCGGCGTGCGCATGGGGCAGCGCGGCGCGTGGGCCGGAAGCGATTATGGTGTCAAAAGCGGGGCCGCTTGAGCCTTTGCGGCGCATGCGAAATTCAAGTTCGGCGGCGAGTTCGATTTCGAGGACGCCGGGCTTGACCAGCGGGAGGATTTCCTGCCAGGACGAGCAGGCAATGCCGGCGGCTTCCCGCATGGCGGCGAGTTCACCGGCATCCTTGATGGCGCGTGCGGATTCGATTTTGCCATCCCAGGGAAGCCAACGAATTCTTGCGCCAGCCGCCTTATCGAGGGCGTTTTTCTGGAGAACGAAAAGGTGCGAGGCTTCGAATGCCACGCGGCGCGCACGAACACGAGCGAGATGTTCGCCAGCGAGTTTGAATAATGAACCCCGGACAGTGCGAACGCGGGCATTTTTGACTTCGTCGGCGGCTTGAACCATGTAGCGGCTGTCGGTGAAAAGAAAAGCGTTCGACGGAACAACCAGCAGGACCGCGGAGCTACCGGAAAATCCGGAAAGATAAAATATGTTGGGGAGATGCGAGACCACAAAGGCATCGAGGCGTTCCGCCTGCATCTGGTGCTGCAAAAAGGAAAGGCGGGCTGCTGGTCCTGCTGCGCCCGCCTGTTCCAACTTTGAGATTCTTGCCGCTCTGCCCGCTTGCCGCGCCATTCCCTAATTGTTACATGGGAAGGATGCGCGGGGTAACGAAGAAGAGCAACTCCTGCGAATTGGTACTTATGGTGGTGTGCCGGAAAAGCTGGCCGATAATCGGCAGGCTGCCGACAAACGGAACATCGTTGATGGTCGTCTGTTGATTGGAGATGATGATGCCGCCAATCATAACCGTCTGGCCATCGTTGACGAGAACCTTTGTGTCCTGCGCCTGAGTGTCGAGAGCAGGGATACCCTGAATCCTTGGAATCGCCGGATCAATCTGGGTGTTCTCGACGTGAATGGCCATGAAAATCGTGCCGTCCTTCGTGATTTGGGGCGTGACCTGAAGTTCCAGCACGGCGTCGATGAACTGGACGGAAATCGTGTTGTTGATGACCGTCTGAACGGGAATCTT
>Ga0126371_10001205_pt1 | contig 21769 bp, 18 predicted proteins | sample PanSoiMetaPlot_4_FD_110145 | JGI IMG/M metagenome (GOLD analysis project Ga0126371, IMG submission 110145) | Tropical forest soil microbial communities from Panama - MetaG Plot_4 | ecosystem: Environmental > Terrestrial > Soil > Tropical forest > Bulk soil | place: Panama | collected 2016-02-17 | reverse complement strand
CCTTCGAGCGACAAGTCGAGCGGACCGTTTTCCGTTTCAACCGTCTGCTTGCCGCTGTTGCCTTCTAGCGTCACCGGACCGTTCTTCGCGCTCAGCTCTAGCTCGCCGGTACAATTCGACACATTGATCGGCCCGTTCATCCCATGCACTTTCAAATTGCCACTTAGGTTCGAAAGGCTCATTGGCCCATTCTTCACGCTCAGGTCGAGCGCGGCATTTTTCGGCGCACGCACAAGAAGGTGCGCCGACCAGTGATCGCCGTGACCCGGCCCGCTCACGCCCAGCTGACCGTTCTGAAATGTCAGGTGGATCTGCGAAAGGAGGCTCTCCGCGCCGCTGCCGGCCTCGGCCGCCTTGCAGAGTGTCACGCTGTAGGTATCCTTGTCCCAGCCATCCACCTGCAAGCCACCATTTGCATCGGGCTGAATCCGCAGCGAAGGCGCATCGGCGAAGGGAATGGTCCGCTGCTCGGATTGGAGCACCGCGCCGCGGTCTCCATAATTGATATGCAGATCGGCGCAAGTCGTAACCGGCCAATCATTTCCCGGCACGGGCGTTGCAGCCCGGCGGTGCGAAAACGCCCTCGGCGCTGCCGTCAGCACCACTGCATACCAGATCATCATCCCAACGATGGCCAAAAGCTTGCCCGATCTCATGGACTTCACCTCCTGCCGTATAGACGAGCCACCCCGCCGATCGGTCAGGCCGCCATTAACGTTTTTTGCTGGTTAGAGACCTGGAAAGAGCCTTGGCAACCCTTGGTGAAGTGTCCAAAGACGCCACGCCAGCCCCCAGAAAGGTGCGACTGACCTCAGTGCCCGTAATTCTTCTTGAGATACTCCGCGGTACCCTGCATCAAATCGCTGTAATCGTCGTGCAGCACATCGCGCAGTGCCTGCTCGGCGCTGCTCCCCCCGCCCAAACGATCCAGAATCCGTTCAATATCGCCCATGCCTTGGGTCTGCACGATGTACTCTACGTTCGCCAGCGCCCACGCGTAGGCATAGCGCGCCATGTCCCGCGGCAAGCCCATCCAGGAACCTTCCAGCCGTCCGAGCGGCGCCGCCTGCCCCGCATCATAGATCTGCAACAGCACCGCGGCGTTTTCGTCGCTGCGTTTCCCTTCCATCCATTGCGCGACGCCTTCCTGAAGCCATGTAGGCGCGCGTCCGTGCGTCTTCTGTTGAATGAAGCTGTGCGTCAATTCATGCCGCAACACCCGCGAGAGTTCTGAATCCACGCCCGACAGCCCCTGCACCGGAACGCGAATGCGCCCGTCGTTCAACGCGCCAACCCAGCCCGGCGCGCTGGTGATATCCGCGAATCCCTGTTGCGTATAGAGCACCACGCCAATCGGATCCGGCGGCGAGAAGTTCAGTTCGGATTCGATCTGTTGGTAATGTGCTTCGAGCTTGTGCAGTACCTCCCGCGCCAAGGCCGGCGCTGCCGCGCCGTTGTACTTCAACTGGAAATGCGGGCTCTCGTTTTCCTTGTAGTTTTCCTCCTCGGCCTTATCGCGCAGTGCCTTGTCGAGGGCGGTTTGTGTGTCCGCGTCCGGCCGCAACGCAAGCGACTTCTTCCATTCGGTCACGGCCTGGTCCGGGCGGTTCATTCCGTAAAACGCCCAGCCCTGCAGCTTGTAAACGTCGGCATCTTTCGGCGCCACGCGCTCGGCCCGCTGCAAATATTCGAGCGACTGCTTGTACTCGCTCTGCCGCAAATACAGATAGGCCACATTCATCAGCAGCGCCGGCTCGTCCGGCGCAAATGTCAGCGCCGCACGCGCGTCGGCCAGCGCGCCAGCTAGGTCTCCTTTCGCAAGCTCGAACTGCGAAGCCGCATGATGCGCCCGCGCCGCGGCCTGACCCGCCGCGCTGCCGCCAGTACGGGTGTTGCCTTCCAGGCGTGCGATGTAGACGCGGTCAACCGCGCCGTCATGTACGGCGCCAGCATCGATTTCGGAAGCGTTGGCAGCAGCAGGGGGTTCCGGAGGTGGTTCGAGATTCAGACTGGCGGCCGCCGGTGAACCCATGCCTGGCCCGAGGCCGCCCTTTTCGATGCGGTCCACAATGGATCTCGGCAGCGCCATCTGTCCAGCCGAAGTCTCGTAGCGGATCTTATCGCCGTCCTCGACCACGTTTTGGGCAACAATAACCCGGCCATTCTTCAGGAAAATCTTGTCCGCGCACGCCGTGCTCGCCCACAACATGGCGCAGGTCAGCATTGCCAAAATGTTTCGCGTGGTTCGCATCCGGCGTATTCCTTTATTCTAATTCCTAGGAACCCCGCGCGCGCGGCGCCTTGTTCCTACATGCCGAATGTGTCTACACTCGTGTCATGGGGCTCCGCCACGGTCTGCTGGTTCTCGCGTTACTAATGCCTTCGGTTTGCCGCGCTTCCGATGTTTCGCCGCGCGAACTTCTTTCCTCTCTCAATGCGCTCCGGCTCGACACGCAAAACGTCTATACCGTCACCAGCAAAGATCGCGTCGAAATCCGCAAGGGCGATGCCGTCCTTTCCTTCCAAGACGGCCAAATCGCCTTCTTCCAGCCCTTCGAAGGGCAAGTCACTGGATTCGTTTTTACCGGCATCGGCCACGTTCTCGCGCTCCCCCGCGACCCTGTCGAAAAACAGCAACTTGCCCGATTCCTTGGGGCTCCCGTGCTTGACCAGCAATTTCTCTCCACCTACATCCGCTTCACCGATGACACCGATCAGCAATTGCTTCGCGAGCTCGAACGCTCCGGTGTGACGCCCGCGCCTGACCAGCATCTGGCCGCGGTCTGGCAGCCCAGCCTTGAGCGCCTCAATGGCTCCCATTCGCTGCGCATCCTTGCGGAAAAGTATTCTCCATCGCTCGCGCACTTTTTTCACGCGGGCATGGATGGCGCACTCACGGGCCCCTTCGACGTGCTGATCGACCACACGCGCCCGGAGAACTTCGTTCTCGGCCAGCCGCGCACCGCGGAGAAAATCACTTTCTACGACACCTGGGCTGCCTACCAACTTCCCGGCACGACACCGCCATCCACAGCCTTCGACGCGTTGCGCTACCGTATTGACACAAACATCCATCCCGACGATTCTCTCGATGGCAACGCCTCCATTGAGTTTCGCTCGCTCGGCCAGAACGAACGGATTCTGGCCCTTCAGCTCTCCCGCAGCCTGAAAGTCACGAGCATCACGTCCGCACAGGGGGAGGCGCTCGCTTTTTTTCAAAACGAAGGTCTCACGCAACAGGAAATCAACACTCGCGGCCAGGATACCCTGGTTGTTTTTCTGGGGAAGGCGCCGGCCGCCAATTCGACCTTCACGCTGAATTTCCGTTACGGCGGCAACGTCATAGAAGATGCGGGTAACGGTGTGCTTTTTGTTGGCGCGCGTGAAAGTTGGTATCCCCACTTCGGAGATTCCGCGGAATTCGCGCGCTACGCGCTCACCTTTCACTGGCCAAAGCGCCTGCGCCTGGTCGCCACCGGGACTAAATCCGGGGACCACGAGGAAGGCGATTCGCGCGTCGCGACCTGGACGACCGACATCCCGGTTACGCAAACGGGGTTCAACCTCGGCGAATATGCCAGCGCTTCGCTCTCCTCGGAAAATCGCACCATCGACGTCTACGCGAACAAGATCCTCGAAGAGTTCCTGCGTGCACGCCTGGCCAACACCGAACCGCCCTCCTCCTTAACCCAGCTCACTCCCTTGACCGGATCCGGAAACGGCACCACCAGCGTTCCGCAACTTCCCCCCAGCCCCGCGAATTTCCTCAAACAACTTGCCCGCGAAATCGATTCCTCGATCCGCTTTTATGAAACCTACGCCGGTCCCTTTCCTTACCCGAATCTCGAGGTCTCGCAAATTCCGGGTTCCTTCGGCCAGGGCTGGCCGGGACTCCTGTATCTCTCCACGTTTTCTTATCTGCCTGAGGAAGCACAGACCCGCGTCGGCCTCTCTACAACGGGTCGCGCTTTTTTTACTGAGATCGTTCCCTTTCACGAAGTCGCGCATCAGTGGTGGGGCAATGTGGTTGGCTGGTCTTCCTATCGCGACCAGTGGGTCAACGAATCCGTCGCCGAATATCTCGCGCTGCTTTTTGCGGACTCGCAAAAGAGTCCTGAGCACACGCTGAATGGCTGGCTCGACCACTATCGCAAGCGCCTGATCACAAAACGAGAAAACGAAGACCGCGCTCCAGACGAGATCGGGCCCGTCGTTGCCGGCACGCGGCTCAATTCGTCTCGATCACCGGAGGCCTACAGCACGGTCGTCTATTCGAAGGGCGCCTGGATCATGCATATGTTACGGGAAATGCTGCGCCAGCCCGGCGCCACGACGGGAAAAGACCCGGACGCCCGGTTTGTCGCACTGCTGCGCAAGCTCTCCACGAAATATGCGCAGCGCGCCCTGACCACCGCCGATCTGCAACACGAAGTGGAAGCCGTCATGACTCCACGCATGGATATTGAGGGCGGGCATTCGATGGAGTGGTTCTTCGCGGAATACGTTCGCGGAACAGGCATTCCGCACTACAAGGTGCAGTTCACCTCGCGGCACACCGAAAAAGGCTTTCAGGTGCGCGGCAAGCTCTTGCAAAGCGGAGTACCGTCCTCGTTCATCGCACCGGTGCCCATCTACGCCAGCACTGGCGTAGGTCGCACCGCCTATCTTGGCACGGTCGTGGCCACGGGAGATGAAACCAGCTTTACGTTCACCTCCGCCTCCGAGCCTCGCAAGCTTCTCATCGATCCACACATGACGCTGCTTTGCGTTCCGGAATGAAGAAGCTTTGGTCCGGCGGAAACTACTTTCTTTCCCGGATCCAATCCGCCAGCATTGGGCTCTCTGGGTGAATCTCCGCCTTGCCGTCATCCCCGATCACATACGGATAATTATCGGGATCCCGTGGCAGGCCGGGCAGCAACCCCGCCTGCACAAGCTCACCCATTCGCGTCGCACGCTTCCCAGACTTTTTCTGGTACTCACCGGCCAGACGGTTGATCTCTACCATGTCCCTCTCCGCCTTTACCAGCCGCAGATGGTCTTCCGCATTCTTGCGAATCTGTTCGTTCGCGGCGGTCTGGTAAATATCCAGCCACAAAGCGTAGGAAGTCTCCAGAGATTCGCCTTCGGCGGCGATTTTCGCGGCCATGATCTTCATGAACGGAGGCGTGCCGGGAAAGCGGCCGCCCGCTTCGTAGGCCTGCGAAGCCTTGACGTAGTCTTTTTTGTCAAAATAGTAGACGTTGCCTAAATCCTGATAGAGCCTCCAGACATCCGGATTCGCCGCGATCCCCCTCTCGAGCAGCCTTATCCCACGGTCCGGTTCGCCCGCGCCGCGGGGCGGAGCGTCGCTCAAAAACACCGCGCCAAACCGATAGGCCACCACCAGGTTCGGATCAAGCGTCGTGGTGATATCGAGCATAGGCCAGAGCAACTGCAGATTCTGATCATGGAAGCGATGCTTTTCCCCGTAATACTGCACCACGCGGGTCCAATAGAGCGCGGCCATCAATGGAGCGTACTCCAAGCTTAGCTTTTTCATCACTCTAGGCGAGCGCAGCGTCAGCTCGTCCTGCTCTTGTTGCATGCCAGCCCGCAGGGCGTCCATTTTTTTTTGCAGCTTCCAGACACAAAAAAATCCCGATGCAAGTAGCACCGCGAGAAGGGCCCCGGCGATTGATCTTGATTTCATTTCAGGTTTCGCCGGGAAAAGATGGCCATGGCGGCAAGCAGCACGATCGTGATGTAAAGAAAGGCGTAGATAGTGGCGTACCCGGCAAAACCGGCGGGCACCGCCCGCCCGTGCACTACCAGCCCCATCACGTCGAAGTTTTGAAAGTTGGGCAACACGTAGGAAATGCCGCGTAGGAACTCGAGCGTGGCAGTATCCAGATGCACGGCGCGAACCGCGCGCAAGTCGGTAGCGAACAAGCCCGCGGCATAAAGTCCCGTGGTAAAGAGAATCGCGAGAAATGGAGTCGTAAAACAGGAAAACAGCAGGGCCAGCGCCACAATCAGGGCCAATTTCAACAGGATCAGATAAATCGCGGTCAGGATATAGGCGTCGCTGCTTTTTAGCGCATGCTGTACGGCCCAAAGAGCCGCATACAATCCGAGCGCCATGGCCGCGGTATTGATCGCAAGCGTCATTACCAGTCCGCAGAATTTCCCCAGCAAGAATTCCCAACGATGCACCGGCTTCGCCAACAGCGCGTATAGCGTACGCTTATCCATCTCCTTGGAAACCAGCGCCACGCCCAGGAACACCGCGATGAAAATGCCCACCAGCGAAATTGCAGAAAGTCCCAGGCTGATGATCACGTCACGCTCGATGCCGATCGAAATTTGACCCACCAGAATCGCCGCGGCCATCATCAGCAGCGCGAAAAACACCAGGTTGTAAAGCACGCGGTCGCGCACCGCCTCGCGGAACGTGTTTGCCGCGACTGCCCGGATATTGCTCATTTGCCGCTCACCTCAACGGCGCTTGCCTGCGCCCGATCGGTTTCCACGAGGTTCATGAAGAATTCTTCCAGCGTTCCCTTGATCTGCGAAACTAAAAGGATCCGGGCGCCTACTGCCTTCAGCTCCTCGAGTACCGCGTACAATTCCGTCTCCTGCAATTCAAGGCGATACCGATCGCCTGTTCGTGTGGCCTTACTCATCAGCGCGAGGTTCGGTGCCTCTTTCGGCAACTCGAACAGAATTTCCATGCCTTGCGCCTTCATGTCCACCAGTTCGCCTGGCGCCCCGACTCCACGCAGCTTTCCGCCGACGATCACCCCCACGCGGTCGCAAAGCATTTCCGCGTCCGACAGCACATGCGTGGAGAACAAAACCGTACGGCCCTCGCGCTTCAATTCCAGAATAATGTCGCGCACCTCGCGCCGGCCAAGGGGATCGAGGCCGGACATGGGCTCGTCGAGCACCACCACCTGCGGTCGGTGCAGAATCGCCTGCGCCAGCCCCACGCGCTGCAGCATGCCTTTCGAATATTTGCGCAACTGAATTTTCTTGGCCGTCTCCAGGCCCACCTTTTGCAACATCACCTGCACACGCTCGCGACGATCGTTCGCAGTCAATCCGTGGAATCGCGCGAAATAATCGAGCAGTTCATATGCCGTCAGGTAGTCATAAAAATAGGGCTGTTCTGGCAGATATCCGATGCATGCGTGCATCGAAACGTCGTCAATCGACTTCCCCAGGATCCGCGCCGTTCCACCATCAGGAAAAATCAGACGCATCAGCAGCTTGATGGTCGTGGACTTCCCGGCCCCGTTCGGGCCCAGGAATCCGAACACCTCGCCTTCCTCGACGCGCAGGTTCAGGCTTTCGAGCGATTTTTTCTTCCTTAAATTCAGGAACCCATACGGGTACTGCTTCGAGAGATTCTCGATTTCAATTGCGGCTTGGGGCATATTTTCATTCTTTTCATCCCGCCCCGCATCGTCAACCAGGTCTGCTTCTCCCTGTTCGCAGTCAGCAACTCCAAAACAAAAGCGCGGCAGTCGCCCGCCGCGCCTAAGGCCCTTCTTACCTGAATTACTTTGTCGTCTATCAGCTCCCCTGTTTCGCGATCTGCACCAGTTCGGTCTTGGCCGGTGCCACGGCAGGCAGCGGCTGCAGCGTTTGCGGTGACCGCCAGTTGTCCAGAATACCCACTTGCTGCACGCAACTCACCGTGCACCATGGCGCGCAGCCCTTGTGCGTCAGATACTGCGTGTGCCGCATCTGGTTTGTGTATTCCGCCAGCGGAATCCCTGGATACCCGCGCTGCTGGGAGCACCAGTGTACCAGCCCGTCTTCGCAAATATACAAATAGCGGGATCCCGCGCGGCACTTCCAGTCGTGCTCCCGCCCACGCGCCACGTTATGCTGAAATTCATTGAAGCGGGAAAACGAGCGCTTTCCAAGCGTCATGATCTCTTCAAAAATAGCCCGATCCCGCTCGCTGAGCGGTTTCAACTGGCCGCTGTGGTCGTGAATGATGCCGACCGTGCTCGTAAAGCCCAACTCCAGCGCGCGGTGCGCAATCTTCAGCGCGTCCTCGGAATTCTTCACACCGCTTCCCAGCACCGAATTGATGTTAACCTGGAATTCCGCCCACTCAGAGAGCATCTCCAATCGCCCATCGAGCGACTTCAGGCTCTTCTTTGACACTTCATCAGGCACCGCGTTGTCGATGCTAATCTGCAGGTGTTCGAGCCTCGCCGCATTCAGCCGTTCGATACGCTCCTTGTTGAGGAAAAATCCGTTGGTGATCAGCCCGGCGATCATCCCGCGACGCCGGATGTGCCGGATAATGTCGTCGAGGTCTGGGTGCATCAACGGCTCGCCGCCGCTGATGGTAATGATGGTCGTGCCCATGTCGGCCAGCCGGTCAAGCCGCCGCTTCATCTCCTCAAACGACACCGGCGCCGACACATCGTCATACTCGTTACAATATCCGCAATCTAGATTGCAGCGTCGTATCGGGACCACGTGCGCCAGAATCGGGTGCTTGGTCGAGAGCAGCGCCTTGGCGATCATGCGCAGTTCGCGAATCCGCGTTTGATAGAACCGCCGCCTCCGCTTGCGCAGCGTCTCTCTAGACGCCTTCCCTTTTTGCCGGATTTGGCCCATTTTTTTGCTGATTTCCCCTGCCTTTAATTATACATGATGGCTCCTTTCTGCCTGGCTCGAGGCACCGATCCTTTTGGGGGCAAGTTACGGGGGTGTAACGGCTTAACTGGTGCAGGTTCTAGTTTTGCCCAAGCGTGGCAGGCGTAATCGAATCCTGCCTATCCGGGACCATCTGCACCCGCGGGCTTCCTGCAGGGGCATTCGCCCCACCAGTGTTCAGCAGCAGACTGCGTCCGTTGGCTCTTAGCTCGGCCAGCGCGTTTCTGCCGGGTTGCTCCAGAAAACTCATCACCGGTGACGTAGCATCCGATTTCCCGAGCCTTGCAAGCAGCAATGTATACGATCCGGTCTCTAACCCGCGCAACGCAATGACTTCCATTCGATCGACGCCTGGCTCGCCCTTTGTCAGAAACTCAATTTTGTAGAGGCCCGCAGGGAGCACCTGATGGGCCGCCGTAAAGGCAAACGGAATTTTCACAGTAACGCTTTCCGCGGGTCGCGCTTCCACGTTTGTCGCTCCCAATAAGCCAGCAAGCCCCATGGCCATCGCCATCAAGTTCTTCATCATTCCTCGACTCTTCTGATGATTTGCGGGCGCGGCGCTCTCGGTCCCCCCGGCGAACACCGCGTCCGCTTGCTTACCCATCGAAAGTGTAGGAAAACCGTCGTACCCGTGCGGTCAAGAAACATCAAGCCCTTGTGAAGACTCGTTAAGCAGCGCGGCGGATGGTTTACAATTCTTTACCGCGCCCCGGGCAACCTTTCCCTAAAATGGAGAAACGCCAAAGCGGCCTGCAGGGCCCTCCCGAAAAAGGCTCGCTTCGAAAGCGCAAATGCAGAAGAAGACCGCTCCACACGACGACCCCGCCGCCACGCGCATCCTCATCATTGATGACGATGTAGAGCTCTGCGAACTGGTCACCGAATTTCTCCAACCCGAAGGTTTTCGCGTGGATGCGGTGCACAGCGGTACGCTCGGCCTGGAAAAGGCGCTCGCTGAAAATTACGCGCTGCTCATCCTGGACGTCATGCTTCCTGGCTCGCGCGGCTTCGAAGTGCTGCAGAGACTGCGGGCCAAGTCCCGGATTCCCGTCATCATGCTCACCGCGCGAGGCGACGAGGTGGATCGCATCCTCGGCCTGGAAATCGGCGCCGATGACTATCTCCCGAAACCCTTTAACCCGCGCGAACTCGCGGCACGCATTCAAGCGGTTCTCCGGCGCTCCGTTCCGGCATCGGTCGAGGAAAGCGCCCCGGCCGTGTCGCTGCAGCTTGGCGATCTCGAATTCAATCCCAGTGGGCGGTCCGTGCGGCGCAACGCGCGTCCTGTGGAGCTCACTTCGGTCGAATTCGATCTGCTCGGCATCTTCCTTCACTCCCCGGGCAAGGTCCTCGAGCGCGAGGAACTGGCACACGAAGTCCTTGGCCGCGACCTAAATGCTTTCGATCGCAGCATTGATGTCCACGTCAGCAATCTGCGCCGGAAACTCGGTCCGCTTCCCAATGGCCAGGAACGCATCAAAGCCGTCCGCGGAGCGGGATATCTCTACGTCATCCCGGATAAACAGAAAGGAAGATAAACCGCCCTTGCGCAGTCTTTTCGCGAAAATCTTCCTGTGGTTCTGGCTGGCCATGGCGCTGGTGAGCCTGACACTCATCCTGTCCTCGGTCTGGACCGAGTCGCGCGCTTCTCGGGAACATGATGAGGCCATAGACCGCGCCATGACGCCGCTGCTGGCCGACAATTTCGCGGAGGTTTATGACCGAGACGGAAGAGCGGGTCTCGAGGATTTGCTGGCACGCGGAGAAGGAACTTTCCCGTGGAAGCCTTTTCTTTTCGACCTTGTCGGTCACGAAGTCTTGGGTCGCAGCGTTTCTGCACAAGCCGTTCAGGCCATGCAACTCGCGCTGGCATCGAAAAAGACCGAAGTGGTTCACAGCAACGACGCCCGCTGGGTAGGCCAATACGTCCAGGCCAGCAACGGAGACGCCTACGTGCTCGTTCTAGAAATCAACCGCCGCATGCCAGATCCCGCGTTTGTGGCTCCCTCGCATGTGCAACTGGTGCGCTTTGTCATCGTCCTTCTGATCGTCGGCCTCATCTGTCTCTGGATCACACGGCACATCACTTCTCCGCTGTTTCAACTGCGCTCTGCCGCCAATCAGCTGGCGCAAGGCAATCTTTCCGCGCGGGTCGCAGGCGACACTCTTCTGCGCAAGGACGAGCTCGCCAGCCTCGGCAAGGATTTCAACAACATGGCCGACCAAATCGAGCTGCTGATGTCGGCCCAGCGCCGGCTCATCGCAGACATTTCCCACGAACTCCGCTCACCCCTCGCGCGTCTCAGTGTGGCTTTGGGCCTGGCTCGCCGTAACGCCAATCCGGCCACTGACACAGCCCTCAATCGCATCGAGCGTGAAACGCAGCGCCTCAATGAGCTCATCGGCGGCCTGCTGAATCTGGCGCGTCTCGAAAGCGGCACGGAAAAACTCGATCAGGAAACCGTGGACCTTCAGGCGCTGGTCCTTGCCGTGGCCGAAGATGCCAATTTCGAAGCTAACAGCCGCAACCGCGCGGTTCGCGTTTTGACCGTTTTTCCCTGCCGCCGCAAGGGAAACTTGCAACTCCTGCGCAGCGCCGTCGAAAACGTCGTGCGCAACGCCGCCAACTACACGCCGGAGGGCGCCGAAGTCGAAGTCTCGCTGCTGCCTGCTGACTGCGGCCATTCCGCACTGATTCACATCCGCGATCATGGCTCGGGGGTACCGGAGGCCGCTCTGAAAACCATCTTTGAACCTTTTTTCCGGGTGGATGAAGCGCGCGACCGCCTCTCTGGTGGCGCTGGCCTTGGTCTTTCCATCACTGATCGCATCATTCGTGCCCATGGGGGCACCGTGCGCGCACACAATCACGCTGACGGCGGTCTGGTGATCGAACTAACCCTGCCACTTGCCTAAATACCGCTCGCTCTTCCCGCCGTTCCCATTTTATTCCTCGTTTTTTAATTCTTCTTCGCACACCCCCGGCGTTTCACGCGGGCGGAAACGCGCGCCGCCAATTCTTAAATGCTCGGGCCCTAGTTCGTCTGTCTCGCGACTGCCGGCAGATCCACCGACCGGACTTCGTTGGTCATTTGTGTGGTTTGCCGCCAGTCAATCAGGCCGTTGTCGATCGCGCCGATCGCCCCATTCACCGCCTGGTAGTGCACCTGGCCGCCATCGATCCGGTACTTGGTGACTTCCAGCACCTGGTTCGACTTCAACACCAGGATGGTCACCCGAGCCGCGGGTTCGGCTGGGGTCGCTGGAGCAACAGTGGTCTGGCTGGCTGGCATGGCCACGGGAATGAGGTTCGTATTTGACGCTGGCATCGGCAATGCTGGCTTTTCGGCGACCGCGGCCTGATGAATCATCGCAGCCTGCGGCGGCGCGAGCGAGCTGGCAGCGGGTTTGGGCTCGTTCGACGACGCGTACGGCGGCCGGTCGCCATGGATCGCGAACGCCGCTACATTCCGCGGCACCACGATGTCGTCCATCAACCGCAATTGCATTGGCTCCTCTCCTTTCATGGCTGGGCGCGGCCCGCGCGCTGGAAGCATCGCCACCTTCCATGGCCACAACGGCGGGAACAGCCACTCGGCCACGTCGCGCTTCGCATGTCCCTTGCCCTTGATGTCTCCTTCCTTATCCACTTTGTAGCCCTTGGCAGAAATCACCTTCGCCGGCAACGGCACGTCTCCCGACGGCACGATCACCCGGTCGAACGTGATCTTCAGATACCCTTTGCCCACAAAATGGCCCGGCTCCTTCTCGTCCTCCAGGTGCCCAGCCAGCATGCTCCCGCGCGGGAACACGGTTCGCCCGAACTCCTGAAAGCTCCTCAGATGGCAGAGAACCGGATCTCCCACCGACGCCGTCGCCGAGGAGAAGTTCGGTTCGTCCATGGTGCATTGCAGCAGGGTTCCCGCAGGTACCAGCAGTTCCTGCGCGCTCACGCCTGTTGCCACTACCAGTACCGCTACCACACCCATCAGGCACACGATGAGTCGTCTCATAACTTCCTCCATATTTTGGTTGTTCCACTACGGCTTGGCGAGGGAGCCGTCTTCCCGGGCAAGGACACCCTGGGCGCCCCACACTTCGCAGGCGCCAAGAGACCCTTCCCCGGTCTTCCGCGCCACAACCCGGGGCAAAAGGAAAAGTTGCGCGAGCCACTATTTATTTGGTTCGGTTCGGACGGAGCGGGCTTGCACGAGAGACCTTTGCTCGAAAATGCGAACGGCCCGCGACTCTGCCGAGGCGGGGCCATTCGATGCTGTTGAGACCGAAGGCAGCCCGGGTCTGCTTCATGGGGCCGGATAAGATCGTTGGGGGTTGTAAGCCCCCATTGGACTGCGCCGATTGGCACCCATAACCCAAATCGAGACCCCACCGACAGAAAGCCTACGTCCACCCCGGCGCTCGAGTCCCAGCGCGAAGCCGGGCAGGTCGCATTCGATGCACCCCATAGTCGAGCTGTTCCCGCCGCACTGGTTGCGCTCGGCAGACCGATCGAAGGCTGGGACCCATACCCCGGTGCGGGGAACTTTTCGTCCTCTCGCCGCATTACCCGTGGTGCGGGGCCACGCAGGTACGACATGCAAGAAGCACTGCCGGCCATCGTTCTAACCTCGGAGGCAAAACGCACCGCCATGAACGACGAGCCGGCCCAAAGGCAACCAATTTCCGAGTTTTGCAGAGCTTCGGACGAGCGTCTGATGCTTGCTTTCTCCCAAGGCTCAACCGAGGCGTTCGCGGAACTCTTCGGCCGCTACAAGCAGCCACTCTATGGTTTCTTCCGCCGACGTTTGGGCGATCCAGCCCGAGCTGAGGAACTTACCCAGGAGACGTTTTTGGTCGTTTTGCGCTCCGCTTCGCGGTACGAGCCCCGCGCGTTATTTCGCACCTATCTCTATGCCATCGGCTTTAAGATTCTCCGCGCGCACCGCCACAGGACGGTTTTGCGGGCCACAATCCTTGGGTTGCGCAAACCCGAGCAAGCGCCTTCTGTCCTTGAGGCGCACGATGCCAACCTCGCCGTCCGTGAGGCTCTCTCCAGGCTCGATTCCATCGGGCGGGAAATCTTGCTGCTGCGCGAATTCGAGCAGCTTAGTTACTCCGAAATCGCCGATCTGCTGCGCTTGCCGGTGAACACGGTTCGCTCGCGGCTGTTCCGCGCTAGGGCCACCTTGCGCGACATCTTGGCCGCGCCCGCGCCCCAGGCTGCGCCGACAAAATTTACCGAATCCGAGGAACACGCATGAACACCGTTACGCACCCGGTAGTCCCGGAACAAGTCATGGCCTTTCTCGACGGCGAGCTCCCCTCAGCTCAGGCTCAATCTGTATTTGAGCATGTGAAACACTGCGCCGATTGCGCGAGTCTTGCCGCCGAGCTTGCCAATACGCAACGCCAGCTCGCGACTTGGAGCGTCGATGCCCTGCCGTTACGCGTCGAGTCTGCGCTCTTGCAGAAACTGGAAAGGCAAAACACGCCTTTGCGCGACCCAGGGTGGCCCTCGAGAGTTCGCGGGCCAATTGGCGTACGGCCGCTGCTTGCAATATCGGGTGCGGCTACCGCTTTGGTGATTGTATTTCTGTTCGCAAGGGTGTCCGGCCGATCGTATCTTGCAAAGTACATGGAACCGCGGCCGACTTCCCCTAGCGTCGCGGCTCTAGGCGCACGCGGCGGCACTACTCCTCGACAGATTCCTAACAAAAGCAAAGCCATTGCGGAATATGAAGCATTGTCGAGAGAAACGCAGCAGATGGCCACGAACGCTTCGCTCGACCTAGACGGGGCTTCTGAAGGCGTTGGCCGCGGCGAAGGTGCCGGCAATGGCCCGAGCGACGAGGATGGGCGCGTAGCTCCCGACTTTCATCAGCCGATGATCGCGCGCACGGTCTCACTCACGATCCTGACCAAGGACTTTCCCGCTTCGCGCGCGCAACTCGATGCGATTCTCGCGCGCTATCATGGCTATGCAGCGCAGCTCACGGCAAACAACGCAGAAAATAGGGCCCGCTCAATCACCGCCTCGTTGCGCATTCCGGCTAGCGAACTCTCAGTGGCCATCAACGCGCTCAAGAACCTTGGCCACGTAGAGACCGAATCACAGTCGGGTGAAGAGATTACCCAACAACACGCCGACCTCGTTGCGCGTCTGAAAAATGCGCACGAAACGGAAACACGGCTGCAGGCAATCCTCCAGCAGCGCACCGGTAAAGTCGCCGACGTGCTGGCCGTCGAGCAGGAAATCGCGCGTGTCCGCGGCGAAATCGAGCAGATGGAGGCCGAGCGGAAGGCACTCGAGCACCGCGTGGATTTCGGCAGCATCGAGTTGAACCTGACCGAGGAATATAAGGCGCAGCTCGACGGCTCCTCGCCCTCTGTTTCCACGCGGATGCACAATGCGCTGGTGAATGGCTTCGAGCACGCCGCGGAATCGCTGCTCGGCCTGTTGCTCTTTTTTATGGAAGCCGGGCCTGTATTACTCCTGTGGGGAGCGCTCCTGGTCCTGCCTGCGTTCTTGGTGATCCGCCGCTATCGCCGCGCGGTGACCGCGGTTTAACCGGAACAGCAGCACCGAAGTATTAACCGCAATCTGGATCGGCCACGCTGGACTGCTCTGAGCTGGATACTGTCCGTCCCCCGCCGGCGGCGCTTCTTCCTGCTAAACTACTCTCATCGCTCCACAGGAGATCTTTGATGAGTGACGCCCTGCAATTCGACAAATCCGCAACCACGCGCACGGAATCGGACTCCATGGGCAACATCGAAGTGCCCATGGACCGCTACTATGGCGCGCAAACCGCGCGCTCGCTGATCCACTTCGCCATTGGCAAGGACACCATGCCCGGGGAACTGATTCGCGCGTTTGGCGTGCTCAAAAAGGCTGCAGCTTTAGTGAACCGGGAACTCGGCAAGATTTCCGAGGAAAAGGCCAATCTTATCGTGCAGGCTGCCGACGAAGTCATCTCCGGGAAGCTCCACGACCACTTCCCTTTGCGTATCTGGCAGACCGGCAGCGGCACGCAGACGAATATGAACGTCAACGAGGTGATTTCGAACCGCGCTATTCAGATTGCGCGCGGCGAACTTGGCACTAAGAGGCCGATTCACCCGAACGACGACGTAAACATGTCGCAGTCCTCGAACGACACGTTTCCCGCGGCCATGCACATTGCGGCGGCGACCGAGACTTCGCGAAAACTGCTGCCTGCCGTGAAGCGACTGCGCGACGTGCTGGATGCCAAAGCCAAGGAATTCAAGGAGGTGGTAAAGATCGGCCGCACGCATTTGCAGGACGCCACCCCACTCACCGTGGGGCAGGAATTTTCCGGTTGGGTGAGCTTGCTCGATCGTGACGGGGCACGTATTGCCATGGCCCTTGATGGGCTGTTCGATCTCGCAATTGGCGGGACCGCTGTGGGCACGGGTCTGAATGCGCATCCCGAATTTGCGGAACGCGCGGCCAAGAAAATTGCTGAGCTGACCGGCTTGCCGTTCCGTTCGCATCCGAACAAGTTCGCCAGCCTGTCGGCGCACGACGAAATTGTGTTTGCAAGTGGCGCACTGAAGACACTGGCCGCTTCGCTCATGAAAATTGCCAACGACGTTCGCTGGCTGGCCTCCGGTCCGCGCTGCGGCCTGGGCGAACTGATCATTCCGGAAAACGAGCCCGGCTCGTCAATCATGCCCGGCAAGGTGAATCCCACGCAGTCGGAAGCCGTAACCATGGTGGCCATTCAGGTGATGGGCAACGACGCCGCTATCGGCTTCGCCGGCTCGCAGGGCAATTTCGAGCTGAACGTGTTTAAACCAGTGATGATCTTCAATTATCTGCACTCGGTTGAGCTGCTAACCGACGCGATCAACAGCTTCGTCGATCACTGCGCCGCGGGCATCGAGCTGAATCGCCAGAAGATTGACCATTATGTGAAACACTCGTTAATGTTGGTAACCGCGCTGGCGCCGCGCATCGGTTACGACAACGCCGCCAAGGTCGCCAAAACCGCGCACCAGCAGCACATCAGCCTCCGGGAAGCTGCCATTCAGCTCGGTCACCTTACCCCGGAAGAATTTGATGCCCTTGTCAAACCTGAAGACATGACCCACCCGTAAGATCACCCACCAATGGCGAACACCGAGAAGGCCATCAGACCGAGACAGGCTGCGAGTATTGATCGCTCGCTCAGCAACCGCCGCGCCGACACCTATCGCTGTCGGTTGCTCAACCTGGGGGTTTTGAGAAATGCAGCTGTGGCGGAATTGGGGTCGCGGTTCAACCGTCCCGAGTTATCTCCTGGTAGCACCTTCAGCATAACCGACAGATTCCGTGCAGTCGTTCAAACATTGGCGAAACAGATGTTCCCTTCTGTCTCCGAAAACTGGATGGGAAAGTGAAAACCGCACTTTGTCGCCACATTCTCAGGCCGGCGCTTTTTCTTCGAGTCACCCTAAGTGTTCTGCTCTCTGGAGTCTCGCCATTCATCCTCCCTGTCACAGCAGCCCAAATTCCAGAGTGGTGCAAAGCGTTGCCGAGGCCGGAATACAAGACACTCGAGCGGGTGGAGCTAAGCGATGCTTGGTTTGAGGTGTATAAGGTCGTCGCTGATACTTATGCGATTTACGAGCCGCACCAGTCCGAAGAAACAATTGCTTACCTCATTCTTGGCAAGCAGAAGGCGATTCTCTTCGATACTGGGATGGGCATCAGCGACATCCACAAGGTAGTCGAGGAACTGACCAAGCTGCCGGTCATCGTGCTGAACTCGCACACGCATGACGATCACGTTGGCGGCAACTGGCAGTTCAAAACCATCTACTCAATGGATACGAAGTTCAGCCGGGAAAACGCCAAGGGTTCAGTCGAAGATGCACAGGCGGAAATCGCGCCCGGCGAAATCTGCGGCGATTTGCCGAATGGCTTCGAACCTAAGGCGTACCGCACCAGGCCCTGGAAAATCACGAAGTTCATGGGCGACGGCGAAAAGATCGATCTCGGCGGGCGCGTCATTCAGGTGCTGGCGACCCCCGGCCATACACCCGATGCCATCACGCTGTATGACCGCGCGAACGGACTGCTCTTTACCGGCGATACCTACTATCCCGCGACGATCTGGCTGTACCGGCCGGAGACGAATTTCGACCAGTACGCCAGTTCGGTCGAGCAGCTTGCGGCGCTCGCGCAGCTGGAGCCCTCGATCAAGCTCGTGCTCGGCGCACACAATGTTCCGGTTGCCCGGCCCGCCGTGCTCGCGGAACTTGTACAGGCTTTCACCGATCTGCGAGCAGGAAAGGCTGCATGTAAGGCCGACAAACCCGGCCGCCAGGTCTGCACTGTAGGCAATTTCAGCTTCCTTGTTCGCACCCAATAGCACCGCCTTCAACGTTCAGGATCCAGTCGCTGCTCTTTTTGCACCTGCCGCGCTTGCCCAGTCCCTTCTTTCCTGCTACATGAAGCCAGGTCCTGCCTTTGCAAGGAGGGCGGGCAAACTCGCTTTTAGAAATTGCGTCACATTCCGGCAGCGCGGCGCTACCGGGCGGGCCCTACATGACTTTTCTCAATGCAACTCGCAGACGCAAAGGAGTAGAATCTAGCCTGCCCGAAGGTGATTATGTTTGGCCGGTTGCCATCCCGGAGTCTCGCCTGCTGGGTGCTAACCCTTGCCGCCGCGATTCCTTCTGCCGTTGCCCAGCCGAAGCATGACAAAAGTGTGTGGAATTACGACGGTGGTATCTTCATGGAAACCGACGGCTCATTTCCCGGCGGGGCGTGCTTCCGTGTCAAGGGTCGCGCCGATGCGCCGGAGTTTTTTGCTAACCTGAAACGAGAAGACACCACGTCCGGAACACTTTTCCGCCGGGGCAACGACGTGGTCACCAATTTCCCTAAACGGCTGCAACTGGTCGTGGCAATTTTCGACTTCCCTTGCGACCACAGGCTCTCGGCTGCAGGCACGCAGGTCTATTTGACCGACGATATGATCCGCACGCTGCGGTTTTCGTTTTTCTGGAAGCGAGGGCTGGAGATGCGCCCGGTGGCGGGGATTGCCGTCGAGAACTTCGAGGTCCGCTCATTTCCGCGCGTCGCCATCGGAATGGAGGAACTCCCTCCTCCGCGCCAGGAGTGGATTCTGAGTTTGGCGGTACCAAGCGAGGGCGTGCCACTCACCGACAGCCTGGTACTGATGATGCGCACACCGGATCATCACATCGTAGCGCGCACGGCGGCGCGGTTATAGCAGCAACCAATCGGCAATCAGGCGAGCTTTATTGCCGGGACGCTGCCGCGCGCGATGAGCTTGGCTTCGGTGAGCTGTTGGACTTCTTCTGGCGTCCAGCCAGGCGCGACTTCGCGCAGGATGAGACCTTCGGGGGTCACATCAACCACGGCCAGGTCGGTGACGATGGTAGTCACGCACTCGAGTCCGGTCAAAGGATAGGTGCACTGCTTGACGATTTTGGGCGCGCCCTCTCTGGTGTTGTGTTCCATGCAGACGATCAGTCTTTTCGAGCCGGAGGCGATGTCCATCGCTCCGCCGATGCCCCCGCTGCCTTTGGATCCGGGAATTTTCCAGTTGGCGAGATCACCTTTTTCGGAAACCTGGAAGCCGCCGAGCACGGCGACATCGAGATGCCCGCCGCGCGTCATCAGGTGAGCATCGGCTTGGTGAAAAATGGAAGCGCCGGGAATCAGCGTTACGGGAACCTTCATCGCGTCGACCAGGTCGTAGTCCTCTTCGCCGGGTTTCGCGCGACGACCCATGCCGAGAATTCCATTTTCACTGTGGAAATAGACGGTCAGGCCTTTCGGCAGATAGTCGGCGATAAGGTTGGGGATGCCCCAGCCGAGATTCACGTAGGCGCCGTCGGGCAATTCAAGAGCGGCGCGCTGGGCGATTTGTTCGCGGGCCAGCCGGGATTTTTCGGTCATTTCTTTTCCACCTCAGAGTTGCTGAATGTCATCCCGTTTCCTCGAGCAATACATCGCTCTCGGCATGACAAACCTGACGCTACCCCTGAAAACGCATGCCCTTCGCTAGAACCATGCGATGGACAAAAATTGCCGGCGTGATTACGTCTTCCGGCGCAATTGAGCCGACCGGAACGATCTCCTCCACTTCGACAATCGTAAATTTCGCGGCCTTGGCCATGACCGGATTGAAATTGCGCGCCGCGAGCCTGTAGGTGAGGTTCCCCAATTCATCGGCCTTTTGTGCTTTGATCAGCGCATAGTCGGCATAGATGGGCATTTCCAAGATGCAGCGCCTGCCATCAATCACACGCTCTTCCTTGCCGATGGCGACTTCGGTGCCGACACCCACGGCAGTGTAGAAACCAAGCAGGCCCGCGGCCGCGGCGCGCATACGTTCGCAGAGGATTCCCTGGGGCACCAGTTCGCAGGTGACTTCACCCTTGGCAAAGCGCTCTTGAAAGTAATTCGCGTGGGGTCCGGGAAAGGAACAGATGACGTGCTTCACCTGGCCATTCTTGAACATGACGCCGAGTTCGCCTTCGCGGGTGCCGCAATTATTGCTAATGGCGGTGACGTCCGTAATGCCCTTGCGGGAGAGCGCCTGAATCAGATTGTTGGGAAAACCGGCGCCACCGAAGCCGCCGAACATGATGCGCGCCCCATCGGGAATGTCTGCGACGGCCGCGTCCAGCGAAGTTACCAGTTTTGGCTTCATTCTCTGCTCAAAAACGATCGGGATTTTTCGACCGGAAAATTGTTTCACATAGATTGTTCCCGACCTGCAACAAATCCGCAAGCCACAGGCGCCATAGACCGGTTGCTTTCAGACACGGCCGGGCCGCCGGGGAAGTGAGCGCGAATTTCGGTAAATTTCTGAATTTTTCGTCTTATCGGCCGGATTGGAAGAAAGATCAAGGGGGCTGGTTAACGGATCATCAAAATCACTTTGGCCCCGGGGCACGGGAAAAATATTCGATGGTACCCCCTGTGACCAATTGGTGACTCTGGATCCGCTATTGACTTCGCTATACTGAGGTTCCTACCCAACGGGACTAGATGCCTGAAGGCTCTGCGGCTCCCCCAGCCCATTCCGCGCAACAGGCAGAGAAGCGAAACGGAGGCATGCATGGGCCGCGACGTTCGGTTACTGCCGATTCTCGCTATTTGCTCGGTTGTGGCCGCGGTGGCCGGTTGCAGTTCATCGAGCTACTCCGGAAGCGGAGGAGGGAGCGCACCGATTGTGCCGAGCATTATGACCCAACCCGCGAGCACGGCAGTCAGCCTAGGGCAGACGGCTACGTTTGCCGTCTCTGCGACGGGAACGTCTCCGCTGAGCTATCAGTGGCGAAAGAACATGGCAACTGTCAGTGGGGCGACGAGCGCGAGCTATACGACGCCCGCAACGGTCGGCGGGGACAACGGAGCCCTATTCGACGTGGTCGTGAGCAATTCCGCGGGCAGCATCACAAGCACCGCCGCGACGCTGACGGTCAATGCGCTGGCGAGCCTGCAGTCGATCGCCATCACGCCCTCATCGCCTTCGGTCGGGGTAGGAAGTACCGTGCAATTTAAGGCTACCGGGACGTACACTGACAACTCGACCAAAGACGTCACCTCGAGCGTGACGTGGGCTTCTTCCAAGACCTCTTTTGCCACGATTGTAGCGACAACTGGCCTCGCTACGGGCGTCGCGGCGGGCACAACGCAGATCACCGCAAAGCAAGGGAATGTGACGAGTTCCAACGATGCGCTGACGGTTACGGCGACCGTGGCTTCCTCTATGGATGTGGTGACACACCACTACGATATTTCGCGAAGCGGCGCGAATACGCACGAAACGATCCTGACAACCTCGAATGTAAACCCCACCGGGTTCGGCAAGGTAGCGGAGTTCAAGGTCGACGGGCAAATTGACGGCCAGATCCTGTACCTGAGCCAAGTGACCATCGCCGGCCAAGGCAATAAAAACGTTTTGTACTTCGCAACGGAAAACGACAGCGTGTACGCGCTGGATGCGGACAGCATGAGTGGTGCTTCGGCAACCGTTCTTTGGAAGACGACGGTGCATCCGTCGAACGAGGGGCCGCTTGTGCCTTCCGACGCCGGCTGCGGCTACATCAATCCCGT
>Ga0126371_10001204_pt1 | contig 21774 bp, 13 predicted proteins | sample PanSoiMetaPlot_4_FD_110145 | JGI IMG/M metagenome (GOLD analysis project Ga0126371, IMG submission 110145) | Tropical forest soil microbial communities from Panama - MetaG Plot_4 | ecosystem: Environmental > Terrestrial > Soil > Tropical forest > Bulk soil | place: Panama | collected 2016-02-17 | reverse complement strand
CGTGCGTCCGCTCGGTCACGCTGGCCAGCATGATGTTCATGATCACGATGCCGCCCACCACCAGCGACATGCACGTAATCGGCACCACCACAGCCGCCACCATGGAAAGCACCTGGTCGATGAAGCCGCGAATCGCATCCGGCGTCAGCGTGTCGAATTTATCGGCGTCGCCCGGCCGTTGGTGGAACCGCGTGCGCAAGGCCACACGCGTCTCATCCAGCGCCTGCTCCATGGTCAGACCCGATTCCGGCCGCGGCCGCGCGAATACGCTGTATCCCAGGCCGGGCCCGTACAGCCGGTCGAATGCGCCGGTCGGAATGTACACCATCTTGTCCTGGTCGTTGCCAAACGCCGAGCCAAGCTTCTCCAGCACGCCCACGACACTGAAGTCGATCCCTTCGATACGGATCGTTTGCCCGAGCGGCGAAGATCCCGGGAGAAACAGCGTGTCCCGCACCGTCTGCCCGATTACCACCAGCGGCAGCCGCGCGCGCTCTTCCTGCTCCGTGAAGAACCGGCCGTCGCTCACTCCCACGTCGCGAATGAATACGATATCGGCCGACACACCCACCACATTGGTCGCCTCGCAAAGCAGGTTGTCGCGCTTGAGATCCGACGTGTGATTCCGATAGGGGCTGAAAAGCACGTTCTGCCCGGCGACCGCCTTCATGAACCGCACTTCGTCGTTGCCGATCGGCTTGTTGCGCTTGATCCGGTCGAAGTACTCCCGCCGGCTCAGGCCCGCGCCCGCCACCCGCGCCACAATGAACGATTCGGCGCCGAATGCCTTCGACGTGCTTTGCTCCGCGTACACGCCGACCCCATCGATGGCCGCGCCTACCAGGATCACGCTGGCCACCCCGATGATGATGCCGAGCAGCGTCAGAAAGCTCCGCAGCTTGTGCGCGCGCAGCGAGTCCACGGCCAGCCCGAATGCATTGAAAAACTGCTGCCGGAAGCGAGTCGTCCCGGCGCCCGACGGGGTCATTGTTTTCAGAATACCGTAAGATGAAGTTTCAACCAGTCGATGCCCATACTTCGCCTTGCTTATACGACGCAGTTCCTCCTGACTTTATTAGCGGCTTTTTTTCTCTGGAGCGAGGTGGGTGGCCAGAGCCACCTGGACCTGATGCCGTGGTACCTCAAGCTGGTACTTGGAGTCGGCGTGGCATTCGCGGTCGTCAAGGCTACTGCCGGCGCCGTCGCTCACGACCGCGTCTGGAACGCCCAGACTCTGCGCTGGACCGGCATCCTGCTGGTTTTACTGATCGGCTGCGGTCTTGCCAGTTACTACGTCCATACTTACGGTGAGCAGGACGAAGAGCAGGATGACAATCTCACTTCCAGCACATTGATCGTGCCCCCCGGCAGCCGCCCCATCTGGTCCGGCATATCGCGTTCAGCGCCTGTTTCATCCCGCACGGTTTCAGCCCCGCACGTGAGTGCGGGGGTTCCCTTCCCACTCGTCCGCCAGCGGCGTTTTACGAAACCGCGCGTCCTGACTGCCTGCGTGCTACGCTCGTGAATAATGCGTCCACTCGGTTCGCTGGTGCTGGTCGTCTATTCCCTGCCCGGTTTTGCCTGGGGTCCGGAGGGCCACCGCTTGGTCGCCCGCATGGCGCAGGAGATGCTGACCCCCGAAGCCGCCGCTCGCGTAGACTCCACTCTGGCACCGGGCGAATCCATCGCATCGCTCGCCAGTTGGGCCGATGAGGTACGCAAGACCCGCAAGGAAACCGAGCCCTGGCATTTCATCGATATCCCTATCGATAGCGGCGGTCTCAACATGCAGCGCGACTGCCTCGCCGCGGGTTGCGTGCTCAGCAAGATCTCGGATTTTCGCCGCCAGTGGCGCGATCCCGATCTCTCCCCCGCCGCGCGCCGCGAAGCCCTGCTGTTTCTGGTTCACTTCGTCGGCGATATGCACCAGCCCTTGCATTGCGCCAACAACCAGGACCGCGGCGGAAACGATGTCACGGTAAAGTTCGCTGGCGCGAGTATGAACTTGCATCACCTGTGGGATAGCGCATTGCTGGATCGCATGTCTTCCGAGAACCAGTTGTTCGTCTCGCTCTCCCAGGCGATCACGCCGGACGAAAAAGCCGATTGGGCCCGCGGCTCCGTCGAGGATTGGGCGGGTGAGTCGTTCGGCCTCGCGCGTACAGTGGTCTACGGCGATTTGCCGCCGGCGCGCCGTATCGACGAGACTTATGAGCGCATCGCCGATCCCGTCATCGAACGCCAGATTGAGAAGGCTGCGGTGCGCCTGGCTGTGGTTCTCAACCAAGAGCCGTGACCGACACGCCGTTCCGCCTGCTCCTGGTGGTGCTGCTCATCGGCATCAACGGATTCTTCGCGGCCACGGAAGTCTCGCTGATCTCCGTGCGCCACTCACGCCTGCGCGAAATGGCTGCTGAGGGTCGCGCCGGCGCGCAAGCGGCGCTGAATCTGCTGTCCGAACCCGGGCGCCTGCTCTCTGTTACCCAAGTCGGCGTTACCCTCGCCAGCCTGGGACTGGGCTGGGCGGGCGAAGATACGCTCTACCAGATCGTTTCCGCTCTGCTGGGGTCCTGGGCGGCCACCGTCGGCGCGCCCGTCATTCACGCTGTCAGTTTCCTGGCCGGGCTCCTCGTCATTAGCTATTTCCACGTGGTGTTCGGCGAAGTCGTGCCCAAAAACCTCGCCATCAGCAAGGCCGACCGCCTGGCCGTGCTGGTGGCGCCGGCACTTCTCGTCTTCTATCGCATCTCGCTTCCCTTTGTGATCGCCATCGAGCGCGTCGCCGCCGCCATTACCCGCGCTCTTGGACTCAAAGGCGCTCCCCACGCCGGCGGCCACTCGGCAGAGGAGCTGAAACTCATCGTCAGTTCCAGCCGCGGTCTTGGCGTCTTGCCTGAGGCCCAGGAAGATATGATCCACCGCGTGCTCGATCTCGGCGAGATCGCCGTACGCGAGATCATGGTGCCGCGTATCGATATGGTGGCGATTTCCGCCGCCGCCGGTCTCGACGAAGTGTTGCGCACCATGATCGAGCAGCACCACTCGCGCCTTCCGGTATTCGACGGAACGCCCGAAAAAGTTGTCGGCGTCTTGCACTATAAAGATCTGTTGCCGGTCTGGGAGGAGCGCCGCGACGCCATCCGCGCCGGCCACCCCAGCCGCGCCTTCCGCATCGCGCGCCTCATGCGCCGCCACCTGGTGGTGCCCGAAACCAAACCGCTGTCCCAGATGCTCGAAGAGTTCCGCCAGAGCCGCGCGCACATGGCCATGGTGGTCGACGAATTCGGAACCATCGTCGGCATGGTCACCATCAAGGACGTGTTGCAGCAGGTGGTCGGCCGCATTGAAGGCGAGCACGAGGACCGTCCCGAGCCGCGTCCTCACGAAGCCAACGAAGTCGAGCTCGACGGCGCCACGCGCATCCGCGACCTGGAATCCGATTTCGGCCTCGAACTCGCCGCTGACGCCGGCTTCGAAACCCTCGCCGGCTTTCTTCTGTACCGCCTCGGCGAGATCCCCCGTCCCGGCGAATCGGTCGATTACCAGGGCCGCCGCTACACGGTCATGGCGATGGACCGCAATCGCATCGCCCGCGTCAGAATCGAAAAACTTCCCCCGCAGCCCGTTAGTTCGTAGCTGTAGGGCGGATCCCCTGGTCTGGCTCTGGCGCCGGCCCGACATATTTCGCCCGTGGGCGGATCAACTCCCCGGAAGCATACTGTTCCAGGGCATGCGCGATCCAACCGGCCGTCCGCCCGATCGCGAATAACAACAGCGGCGCTTCGCGCGGCAGACCGGACGTGCGCCCCACCGCCACCAGCCCGAAATCCAGGTTCGGCAACTCCTGCACCAGTTGCTGGGATGCACGGCACACCGCCTTGACTAGCGCCCACTGCTGCTGATTGCCGCTGGCCTCCGCCAGACGGATCAGCAGCGCCGCGCGCGGATCGCCCTTCGGATACAGCGGATGGCCAAACCCCGGCAACCGCTCTCCGCGGCGCAGCCGGCTCGCCAGCACTGCTCGCGCGCGCCGAGCCGTTCCAATTTCATCCATCAGCGCGGCCACCCGCTCTGTTTCCCCGCCGTGACGATGCCCCTTGAGTGTTGCCAGCGCCGCCGACACCACGTCGTAGGGAGTAGCCCCCGCGGAAGCGGCGCACCGGGCCGTAAACGCCGAGGCATTTAACTCATGGTCGGCGCTCAGCACTAGCGCCGCTCGGATCACCTCGGCGGTGCGCATCCGCTTCGGCGTCCAGGCCGCTTGCAGTGCCGCGTGAATCGGCGCATCCGAATAGCGGCCCGTGGCAACCGCCGTCAGCAGCCGCAGGATGCGCGCTCCGGTCTGCCGCACTGCCGCCGGACGCAGATCGAACGACGCCGGATCGCGCCCTCCCGCCAGCGGCAGCGCGGCCTGCAGTTGTACCAGCGTATCCGCCCTCCGCCAGGATCGAGGCGCCGCCCACTCGCCCCAGCCCGCCTTTCTACCCGGAACGAAGAGCCGCCCGCGCTCTGCCGCTTCCGCGCTCCACAACAGTTCCGCCACTTCTTCCAGCGTGCCCTTCGCCGCCAGTTCGGCTACGTCCCGGCCGCGATAGTAGAGCCGCCCCTCCTCGATCAAGGTGATGCTCGACGCAAGAACCGGGCTGCCCCAGTGGAGACCGCGTGCCGCCGCTTGGGCCGGATCGTGCCGGCTCGCCTTCCGCTCCTGCATCTGCTCGATCTCGGTGCGGAAGTAGCGGCGCTCGCGCGGCCGGCCGGGAACCGGCTCGGAACGCAATTGGCCGCGGCTGGTGTATGCGTACAACGTCGGTAGGCTGATCCCCAGCGCCCCTGCCGCCTCGAGAGCCGTGAAATACCGCCGGTCGTTTTGCATTATATTGATTGTACAATCAATATTGACAATATAAATCCCGCGGCTCGATCATGGACTCATGATTCAGGGGCTCGACGAGGTGGTGGCTGCCGAGACGCGGTTGAGCGACGTCAATGGAGACGCGGGCAAGCTCACGCTCGCCGGCTACCCGGTCGAGGACCTGGCGCCCCACGCCTCTTTCGAGGAAGTTGCCTATCTGTTCCTGAACGGCCGCCTGCCGGATTCCTCCGAACGGCATTCTTTCGCGCAGGCCCTGGCTGGCCGCCGCGCCTTGCCTCCCCCGGCGCTGGAAGTCCTTCGCGCCGCGGCCGCCTCCCAATCGCCGCCCATCGACGCCTTACGCATGGCGGTCCCCCTTCTCAACCTCGGCCGCGCCGAGAACCCGAATGAGGACGCCCTGCTCTGCATCGCCGCCTTCCCTGCTATCGTCGGCGCTTATTGGCGCTTTCGGAACGGGCTGCCGCCGGTTCCCGTTCGCGGCGACCTGCCGCACGCCGCCCACTACCTGCATCAATTGTTCGGAGACGAACCTTCCCCCGAGCGTGCCCGCGCCCTCGAAACCTATCTGAACACAGTTTGTGATCATGGCTTCAACGCTTCGACGTTCGCAGCCCGAGTGATTGTCTCGACACAATCCGACATCGTCTCCGCGATCACCGGCGCCATCGGCGCGCTGAAAGGTCCTTTGCACGGCGGCGCTCCCGGCCCCGCTCTCCAGATGGTGTTTGAAATCGGCACTCCGGACCGCGCCGAAGCCGTGATCCGTGCCAAGCTCGATCGCCGCGAGCGCCTGATGGGATTCGGCCATCGCATCTACCGCGTGCGGGATCCCCGCGCCGATGTTCTCGCGCAAGCCGCCGAGTTCTTCTATGCCCATGGCGGTGACCGGCGGCTATATGACTTGGCCCGCAGCGTGGAAACAACCGCGCTTCGATTACTGCGCGAACGCAAGCCCGGCCGGCGCCTCGACACCAATGTCGAATTCTATACAGCTCTGCTCCTGCACGGTCTGGGGATGCCGGTAGAATTATTTACTCCCACGTTCGCCGTCGCCCGCGTTCTTGGCTGGTGCGCGCATTGCTTGGAACAGTTGCGCGAAGGACGGCTCATCCGCCCTCGATCCACCTATGTCGGCCCCGCCAATCTGCGGTATCCGCAGGCAACCGTTTGACATCCCCCGCGCCGCGTTAGCCCCTTCGGGCTATCCGCCGAAACATCCGTTCCCTTCGCTGTTATACTCACCACAGAACCTCCGCATTCGGCCCGTTTATGTGGATCATCCGGCTCGCACTCCGTAGACCCTACACCTTCGTTGTCATGGCGATCCTGATCGCCATCTTGGGCGTGTCTGCCATCGTCACGATGCCCGTCGATATCTTCCCGTATATCGACATCCCCATCGTCAGCGTCCTCTGGCAGTATTCCGGCTTGTCGCCCGACGAGATGGAAAAGCGCGTCGTCACCAATTTCGAGCGCGGGCTCACGTCGAACGTGAACGACATCGAGCACATCGAGTCGCAATCCTACGTCAATATCGCGGTGGTCAAGATTTTCTTCCACCCCAACGTGAACGTCGATATGGCCGTCGCTCAGGTGACCGCGCAGATGACCAGCGCGGTGCGCCAGATGCCTCCGGGCATGTTCCCCGGCAACGTGCTGAAATTCGACGCGGCCAGCGTGCCGGTTTTGCAGTTGGGCCTCTCCAGCAAGACCCTGCGCGAGCAGGACATCTTCGACCTCGCCAACAACTTCATCCGTACGCCGCTCGGCACCGTGCAGGGGGCTAACGTCTCCTATCCGTTCGGCGGCAAAAGCCGCCAGGTCATGGTCGATCTCAACCTCGACGAGTTATACGCCAAACAGCTTTCCCCCATCGATATTTCGAACGCGCTTACTCTGCAGAATTTAATTCTCCCAGCCGGCACGGCCAAGCTCGCTGAAACCGAATATCACGTCAAGGTCAACAGCAGCCCTTTGCTACTGAATGACCTGAACAACCTGCCCATCAAAACCGTCAACGGCGCCACCGTGTTCATGAAGGACGTGGCGCAAGTGCGCGACGGCTACCAGGTGCAGACCAACATCGTTCGCACCAATGGCTCTCGCGGCGTGTTGATGACCGTGACGCGCACGGGCAAAGCCTCCACCCTGTCGATTGTTAACGCGGTGAAATCGGCGATGCCCCGGATCCTCGCCACCGTGCCGCCGGAGTTGAAGGTTTCCACTCTTGCCGATCAGTCGCTCTTCGTGCGCGCCTCGATCGCGGGAGTGGTCCGCGAAGCCTTGATTGCCGCCGGCCTCACCGGCCTGATGATCCTGCTGTTTCTCGGCAGCTGGCGCAGCACCTTCATCGTTTGCATTTCGATTCCGCTCTCCATTCTGGCTTCGCTTTCACTGCTGAGCCTGATGGGCCAGACCATCAACGTGATGACTCTGGGCGGCCTCGCGCTCGCCGTCGGTATCCTGGTGGACGACGCCACGGTCGCCGTCGAAAACACGCACCGCAATCTGGCTATGGGCAAGCCTCTCGTCCGCGCCATCCTCGACGGGGGCGCGCAAATCGCTGTTCCGACCTTTGTCTCGACGCTCGCGATCTGCATTGTGTTTGTGCCCGTGCTGCTGCTGACAGGTACGGCGCGCTACCTGTTTACGCCGCTCGCGCTGGCCGTAGTTTTCGCCATGGCGGCGTCATACCTGCTCTCGCGTACGCTGGTCCCAACGATGGCCCATTCGCTGCTCCAATCCGAAGCGGATCTGTATCACTCGGAAAATGGCGAGGTACCGCAGGGACGCGGCGTTTTCTGGCGCGTGCATCATTTGTTCAACCACCTCTTTGAGCGGCTGCGCTTTCGCTACGTCGGCCTCCTCGATTGGTCGCTCAAGCATCGAGCCGGCGTGCTCGCCGCATTCATGGCCCTTTCCGTCGCTTCGCTGGGCCTGCTGTTCCTCGTGGGCGAAGATTTCTTCCCGGACGTGGATTCCGGCCAGATCAAGCTGCACGCCCGCGCCCCCGCCGGCACCCGCATTGAACAGACCGAGGTGCGCTTCGCCGCTATTGAAAACGCTATCCGCACCGTCATTCCGCCGGCTGAGATCGATACCGTCATCGATAACATCGGCATCCCCAACAGCTGGTCCAGCCTCGCGCAGGGAGACATTCCTACCATCTCCAGCGCCGACGGCGAAATTCTGATCTCTCTCAAGAAAGACAAGCGCGTGTCGACGCACGATTACGAAGTGCGGCTCCGCCAGCTCTTCCGCCAGCAGTTCCCTGACACGGTTTTCTTCTTCCAGCCCTCCAACATCACCACGCAGATCCTGAACTTCGGCCTTCCCGCGCCCATTGATCTGCAGGTGGTGGGCCGCGATGCGGACGCCAATTACAAAATTGCCCAGCAGCTGGCCGCCAAGATCGCCTGCATTCCCGGCGCGGCCGACGTGCATGTGCACCAGGTGATCGACCAGCCCGAAATCCAGCTCGATGTCGATCGCGTCAAAGCCTCTCAGTTGGGCTTGACCGAAAAGGACGTGAGCAGCAGCATGCTCATCTCGCTCAGTGGTAACGGCGCCGTCGCGCCGAATTTCTGGGTCAACTGGTCCAACGGCGTCAACTACAACGTCGGCGTGCAGACGCCCCAGTACAAAGTCGATACCCTCGACGCGTTGCTCCGCACTCCGATTTCGGTCGCAACCAACGCAGTCAATACAACCACTCCCGGCTCTCTCGCAGGCGCCGCCTACGGCTCCAATGCCTTTGTCGGAAGCTCTCCGAACGGCGCCTCGCTGGCCTACGGCAACCCGGGCGCTCTCACCGGCAGCACGCAGCTCCTTTCCAATCTGGTCACCGTGAAGCGCGGCGCCACTCCGGTGATCGTCAACCACTACAACGTCTGGCCGGTATTCGATGTGTACGCGAATGTCTCGCGGCGCGATCTCGGCGGCGTCGGCGCTGAAGTCGAGAAGATCATGCACGATGTGGAGTCGCATCTCCCGCGCGGCACTACGCTCGACCTGCGCGGCCAGATCGAAACCATGCAGTCTTCGTTCTTCCGCCTCGGCCTGGGCATGGCTTTCGCCGTCATCCTCGTCTACTTGTTGATGACCGTGAACTTTCAGTCGTGGCTCGATCCCTTCATCATCCTGACCGCGCTGCCCGGCGCCATGGCGGGTATTCTGTGGATCCTGTTCGTCACCGGAACTACGTTGAGTGTGCCTTCGCTGATGGGCGCCATCATGTGTGTCGGCGTGGCCACTGCGAACAGCATCCTCATGGTTACGTTCGCCAACGACGAGCGGGCCTTCGGATCGTCCGCCCGTGACGCCATGCTGGCCGCCGGGCAGGCCCGTATCCGGCCGGTCCTCATGACGGCCACTGCTATGGTGCTCGGCATGCTCCCCATGTCGCTCGGAATGGGCGAGGGCGGCGAGCAGAATGCTCCGCTCGGCCGCGCCGTCATCGGCGGTCTGATGTTCGCAACCGTGACCACCTTATTCGTCGTCCCGATCATCTATACTTATTTGCGGACCAAGCCTCCCGTCGACCATGAAAGTCGGCTGATCGAAGCCGAACGCGGCGGGACATCGAGCAGGTTCTGAGCAATCGATGGCTGTCAGCAAACCCGATCCGTCCGGCGCTTCCCCGTCCGCCGAGACCGCGGAAGACCAGCTGCGCCGGGAAATCGAAGATCTCAAGCGCCAGCTGGAGCGGCAGCAGCCGCACGGATCTTCCTCCCCGGGTGCGCTCTGGCGACCCTCCCGCGTAACCGTCGCCGCCATTTTTCTCGGCGTTGCCGTGCTGCTCGTGCTGGCCTTCTTCGCGGGCTATGTCCCGCTTCAGAAACGCACTACGCTCATCCGCCGCGAAGCCGCCGAACGCGAGCAGGGCATCCCGCGCGTCGAGGTGATCGAAGTGGGCCGCTCTTCGGTGAAGAGCGAGCTCGAGCTGCCGGGAAGCATTCAGGCGGTCACCGAAGCTCCCCTCCTCGCCCGGGCGGATGGCTATATCAAGCAGCGCCTCGTCGATATCGGCGATCGTGTGCAGGCCGGCCAGTTGCTCGCCGAAATCGAGGCGCCCGAGATGGATCAGCAACTCACGCAGGCCCGCGCCAACCTGCAAGTCGCCCGCGACGCGCTCGAGCAGGCGCTCGCCAATTACGAACAGGGCAAATCCAATCTGGAACTGGCGCGCGTGACGGCCGACCGTTGGGGCCGCCTCGTCACCAAAGGCGCAGTCTCCCGTCAGGAAAACGATCAATACCAGGCTCAATACCGGGCCCAGCTCGCCAATGTTGCGGCGCTCGAAAAGGCCATTGCGGCGCAGCGCAGCAGCATTGCCGCCGCCGAAGCGAATGTCGCGCGTCTCGACCAGATGCTCAGTTACCGCCTGGTGAAAGCGCCGTTCGACGGCGTCATCACGGTACGCAATATTGATACCGGCGCGCTGGTGAACGCGGGCAACACGTTGCTGTTTCGCATCGCGCAGACCGGCACCCTGCGCATTTATGTGAACGTCCCGCAGTCGAACGCCGGCGCCGTTCGGCCCGGCCAGTCCGCGCAGCTGAGCATTTCGAACCTGCCCGGCCGCCGTTTTACCGGCACCGTCGCGCGCAGCGCGAATGCGCTCGACCCCACCACGCGCACACTGCTGGTGGAAGTACAGGTTCCCAATCCCAATGGCGCGTTACTCCCCGGCATGTACGCGCAAGTCGACTTAAGCAGCGCCCGCCCAACGCCGCCGCTGTTGATTCCCGGCGATGCGCTGGTTGTCCTGCAGGACGGCACGCAGGTCGCTCTCGTTGGTCCCGATCACACGGTTCACATGCAGAAAATCGTCGTCGGACGCGACTACGGCTCGCAACTGGAGGTCCTCGACGGTCTGCGGCCCGGCGACAAAATCATTCCCAATGCCGGCGACGTGGCGCGGGAGGGGATGAAGATTGATCCGGTGCCCGCCTCGCCGCAGTGAGCCCAGCTTTTCGGTACTACGGCTAATCGCGCGGCAAATCAGGCCTTTATGGAGCGTTACAGGCGTCCCGCTAACCAACGGTAATATTGTCGCCTTCGCGTTACGGGCGGGACGATAGTTGTAGCCCGAGGGGCCCCGATGTCGCCCATAATCGCCGCCTGCAGCGGGTTGTGGCGCCGTTACCACGCCAGCGATCCGTTCGAGTCTTCTCCTCTGCGCAAGGCGCCTTACCTCGCCGTCGCTCTCTTCACCGCTCTGGCTCACGTCGGCTCCTCCTGGTTCGGATATCTTCTCTTGTCCGGCGGCGCCCAGGTGACACCCGTGTTTCCCGAGGCCGGCCTCGATCTGGTTATCGTTCTGGTGTTCGGCCCGCGCTATTGGCCGATTCTGCTGGCTTCCTATTTTGCAAGTTCGTTGTGGCGGCACGTGCCGTGGCTTCCCTCGTGCGGCGTCGCATTGGCTGGCCTGATCCGCACCTACCTTGCGGCGTTGGTGATCCGATGGATTTGCGGCTTCCGCAAAACTCTAGGACATTTTGAGGACGTGGCAGCCATTACCTTGGCGGCGGCCGCGTCGCCGGCCTTGGCGTCCAGCTTCGGAACGATTTGTCTGGTGCTGGGCGGCCGCTTCCCGCTCGCTCAGTGGCCCACCGTGCTTAGCCGGTGGTGGATCTCCGACGCCCTTGGCATGCTGACCGTCGCGCCCGTCTTGATGGCGGCGGCGCGCGCGGCCAGCCGGTCCCGGTCCAAATACGGACCCTGGTTCCCGATCCACTGTCTGCTGTACCTGGGTGTCCTGTCGGTCGCCTGCTACTTCGTCTTCTTTCGCAATGCCGGCCCCGAGTTGCTCTTCTCCGTCTTTGCGCTGATCTTGCTGGCGGCCGCCACTCTGGGGCCCACGGCTGCGCGTATCGCGGCCTTCATCATCGCTTCCGCCGCCATCTGGGCCACGCACAGCGGCCTTGGTTCGTTCACAGGCGGAACCGTCCGCGAAGACCTCCAGAACCTCGACCTGTTCCTCGCCGCGGTCGCTCTCACCGGCATGGCCGTGGGCGCCTTTCGGCTGACCGGCAACCTGATCCTGCCGGGCGGCGTGCTTCTGGCTGGCTGGGCCTTGAGCGGCTGGCTCTATGCCTCCATGGACCGCGATCGCGTGAACTACAACCAGGCGCGCCTCGACAGCGTGATCAGCTCCATCGAGCGCCATATCGCCGACCGGTACACCGCTTACGAAGATGCGCTGTGGAGCGGCGCCGGACACCTGGCCGCTACCCAACGGATCGACCCGCGCGAGTGGCACACATATATCAGCCGTTCTGGCCTGCTGGCCCGATATCCGGACACCGCCGTTTTCTCGGTCGCAGTACCGGTATCGGACCGGGACTTGCCTCGCTTCACCCAGGACATTCGCAACCGGTTTTGGCCGGACTTCTCCCTGCGGTCGATGAGCCAGACAGCGGAGGCACCTGCCGAACACCTGGCTGTGATTTGCGCCGAACCCTTGCCTCTTGCGGCGCGCGCCATTGGCAGCGACCTCGCCACCGATGAGCGCCGCCGGGCGGCGGCGGAGCAGGCGCGCGATTCCGGCCGCGCCATCCTGACAAGCAACCTCGACCTGCAAGACCGATCCGGTAAGGGCTTGATGCTGTTCGTCCCGGTTTACCGCGAAGGCGCTCCCACCGGCACCGTCGCCGAGCGACGCCGGGCCCTGGTCGCTTGGGTTTCGGTGGTCCTTAGCGCCGACGTGTTCTTCCGCGCCGCGCTGGACGATCTCCAAAGCACGGTCAGCCTGCACGCGTACGACGACGGGCCGGGCGTTGCGGGCAGCCTGTTCTTTGCTTCCGGCCCCCCTCCCGCAGGTGGCCGCCCCTTCGAGCGGACCACCGACGTCGCGTTGGGCGGCAGAACCTGGATTCTTGGCTGGGAGCGCTTGGCGGCCTTCCCTTCGGTCAGCAAAACGCCATCCGCCTGGGCCGCCGGCTGCACTGCCCTGCTGTCGCTCCTTTTGGCGGGCCTCGTCCTGACTTTGCAAACCACCAGCCGCCGCGCCGCCGACCGTTTGAAAATGATTCAGTCCGCCCTCGCGCTCGGCACTTGGGAAATCCATCTCGATTCCCGCAAGGTCCGTTGTTCGGGTCAGCTCCTCACCCTCTACGGCATTCACAATCACAGCGACCAGCTGGATCTGGAGGAGTGGCTCACGCGGGTTCATCCTGATGAACGCGAGCGCCGCATTACCCAGGCTGGCGCCACGGTGGAGGACCGCGCTCCCATCGAACGCCAGTATCGCGCCGTGTGGCCCGACGGCTCGGTCCACTGGCTGCATAGCAAAGCGCTCGTTGTGTTCGACAAGCTTGGCAACGCCGTGCGCATCGTCGGCGTCGATTTCGACATCACCCAGGACAAGCGAAACGAAGAACGCGTTCGGATTCTTTACAATGCCGTCGACCAGAGCCCGGTCAGCATCGTCATCGCCGATCTCCGCGGACGCATCGAATACTGCAATCCGCGGCTAACGGAGTCCACCGGGTACACGCTTGAGGAACTGAAGGGACGCGACTCGCGCGTCCTGGTCTCACAAGATACGCCGGCGGACCAGCTCGACGAAATCGTGGAAGCCTTGAAGACCGGGTCGTGGAAAGGCATCCTGAAAATCGCCCGGAAAGACGGCAGCTCGCTGGCCGCGGCCACTCACATGCTATGGATTCGCGACGCCGCGGGCGCGCCCACACACCGCCTCTCCGTCGCCGTCGATATCACCGAGCGGCTCGAGATGGAAGCCGCCCTGAAACTCTCCGAGGAGCGGTTCCGCATCGCGGCCGAAAGTTCCGGAGATTCGATTTACGAGTGGGACCTGCGCACCGACGAAGTCGCGGTTCTGGGCGGCAACAGGGTTCAGCCTCTCGTCGAGGGTTGGGCGCTTCCGCGAGGCAAAGACTTTCGCGCCATGCTCCATCCAGCCGACCGCGAGCCCATCGAGAAGGCCATCCGCCGGCATCTCGACCTTGGCGAGCCCTACTCGCAGGAATACCGGGTCATGACTCCGAACGGGGAGATCCGCTATTATCTCGATACCGCGTCGGCACTGCGGGACGAGCAGGGGCCCTACAAGTGGATCGGCGTCTGCAAGGACATCACCGAACAGAAGAAAGTCGAGCGCGCCAACGCCGAACTGGCCAAGATTGTCGAGTGCGCCGACGCCGCGATGATCAGTAAAGATCTCGAGGGGCGAGTCCTCACCTGGAACCGCGGCGCCGAGCGCATCTATGGTTACTCGGCCGGCGAGATGACCGGGAAAAACATCAGTCTGCTGCTTCCCGCCGATCGCGTCGACGAAGAGCACCGCATCATGGAGAAGCTTCGCCGGGGACACGCCACCGAGCACTTCGAAACCATCCGCATCACCAAGTCCGGCAAGCCAATCAATGTGCTGCTTACCCTATCTCCGATTCGGGACCACCGCGGCTCCATTATCGGCGGCGCTCACGTAGCCTGGGATATCACGCAATTAAAGCAGCTTCAGGCCCAGTTGGCGCAGGCACAAAAGCTCGAGTCCATCGGGCACCTCGCGGCCGGCGTGGCGCATGAGATCAATACGCCCATCCAGTACATCGGCGACAACGGAAAGTTCTTGGAGGAGGCGTTCCACGACTTGATCAAGTGGTTGGATTCTCCCCAAACCGAGGACGGAGGGCTCGAATACCTGCGGAGGGAGATTCCCAACGCCGTTACGCAATTGCTCGAGGGAGTCCAGAACGTCGCCGGCATCGTGCGCGCCATGAAGGAGTTCTCGCATCCCGGACCAGTCGAGAAGATGCCCTTTGACGTCAACCGCGCCATCGAAAGCACCATCATGGTGTCGCGGAACGAGTGGAAGTATGTTACCGAAGTGACGACGGATCTCGATCGCGATCTGCCTCCGGTTCCGTGCATCGCCGGCGAATTCAACCAGGTGATCTTAAATCTGCTTGTCAATTCGGCTCACGCGATCGCCAGCGTCGTGGGGAATTCGGGACGCAAAGGCGCCATCCACATCATCACGCGGCGGAAGGGGGCACTGGTGGAGATCCGGGTAACGGACACCGGCTGTGGCGTCCCGGCAGAGATTCAGTCTAAAATTTTCGATCCGTTCTTCACCACCAAGCCCGTGGGCCAGGGCACGGGGCAAGGTCTCGCGATCGCCCATTCGGTGATCGTTCAGAAGCACGGCGGCACGCTGAGGGTGGAGTCGGAACCCGGCCGCGGTGCGACCTTCATTATCGAGCTCCCGCTCGAGCGGGAGCTGGTAGGAGCGTGAGGCCGCGTGGCGTGTCATATCCTTGGTTATTTTTTGACAGGCCCGCTCCGGCTGCGATAGCGTAAAAAGACCAGGGCAGGAGGAAACAACTGTGAAGCGTGCGCTCATCATCTTGCTGGCGGTGATTTCTCTGGCGGCGGCCGGGTTGGCGCAGCCGGCACGAAGCTGCGAGAGTCTGAAGACCCTGAGTTTGGCCGATGCCAACATCACCGCTGTGGAAGCGGTGCCCGCCGGGCCGTGGCAACCCCCGCAGGCTCCGGGCCGCGGCGCTCCCCCGCCCATCATGCTGCCCGCGCATTGCCGCGTCGCTGTCGAGCTCGCTCCTTCTACCGATTCCCACATCGAGGCCGAGGTGTGGCTGCCGGACACAGATTGGAACGGAAAATATGAAGAAGTCGGTAACGGCGGATTCATCGGCGCCATCGGGTTCCCAGCTATGGCCGCATCTCTCCGTGAAGGATATGCGACGGCAGGATCGGACACCGGCCACAAAGGCAACAGCGCGTCCTTCGCGCTCGGACATTCCGAGAAAATGGTGGACTTCGCCTACCGCGCCGAACATGAAACCGCGGTGAAAGCGAAAACGCTGATCACGGCTTACTACGGACGGGCGCCGAAATTCTCGTATTGGAATGGCTGCTCCACCGGGGGGCGGCAAGGCTTGAAGGAAGCACAGCGCTTCCCCGACGACTTTGACGGGATCCTGGCCGGCGCCCCGGCCAATTATGAAACCCACCTGCACGCCTGGACGGTGGAGATCGGCATGGCGCCGATCAAGAACGATCAGAATATTCTGCCGGCTAGCACATACCCGGTCATCAACAAAGCGGTTCTGGCCGCGTGCGACGCTCTGGACGGCGTGAAAGACGGGCTGCTGAACGATCCGCGCAAATGCAAGTTCGATCCGGCGACCTTGGCGTGCTCCGGTGGCAAGACGGACAACTGCCTGACACCCGACCAGGTGGAAGCCGTGAAAAAAATCTATGCGCCCGCGAAGTGGAAGAGCGGTGAGCTGATTTTTCCGTCTTATGAACCCGGTAGCGAAATGGGATGGGCCCTGCTCGCCGGCGGCAATACGCCCAACCAACTCGGCATCGACACGTTCATGTATCTCACCTACGCAGATCCCAAGTGGGATTGGCACACGTTCGATCTCGACCGCGATACCGCGGCAGCCGATCAGAAAGATGACGGCATCATCAACGCCATCGATCCGGACTTGTCGAAATTCAAGGCTCACGGCGGCAAGCTGCTCATGTATCACGGCTGGGACGACACGGCGATCGCTCCGGAGAACAGCATCAATTACCACGCCAGCGTGCTCAAGAAGATGGGCAGCAAGCAGGACGACTGGTACAAGCTCTACATGGTGCCGGGCATGCAGCACTGCGGCGGTGGCCCGGGCCCGAACCAGATCAACTGGATGGGCGCGCTGGAGCGCTGGCGGGAAGGCGGTACCGCTCCCGAGCAGATCCTCGCCAACCACGTGACTGGAGGCACCGTGGACATGACACGGCCGCTGTGTCCGTATCCGCAAGTCGCGACGTACAAAGGCGTGGGCAGCGTGAACGACGCCGCCAGCTTCGCCTGCAAGAACCCGTAGTGTCAAAGCCTCCGCGCTCAGACCGGGGGCTTATCTCGCTAAGGTGGTCACGACCTGGTACATGAAACCGGTCGCCTCGTCGAACGATTTCACCAGAATGCGCTCGTCGCGCCCGTGCGCGCGCACGTCGTCTTCGTCCCCGAAGAGGCCGCTCACGCCATACGTCGGGATGCCGCCGGCGTTTAAATAGACGGCGTCGCTGGCGCCGGTGGCCATCTGGGGAATCACGGGCAGCCCCGGCCAGGTCTTGCTCGCGACCTCGGTCACCACGCGCATCACCAGAGGATTCATCGGCGCGTAAGGCGCGGCCTTGGCCGGCGTCATTACCGAGACGCGGATTTTCGGATCCGCCAACACGGTCTCGAGCGTGTGCTGCACATCCTGCTGTTTGTCCACCGGAAGCATCCGGCAATTGACCACTGCGGTCGCGCTCTGCGGCAGAGCATTTTCGGCGTGCCCGCCCGAGAGCATAGTGGCGACGCAGGTGGTGCGGAGCCATGCGTTATAACGCGGCGTCACCGAGAGGCGCGACACGGCAGCGGCATCGTTCGGATTTTGGGTCACGGCTTTCAGGTCGGCGCCCACGGGTCCTCCGTAAAGCGGCGCCATGCGCTCGAAATTGGCCCGCGTGACATCAAAGAGGCGCACCGGAAAATCAAAGCGGGCGAGACGCGCCAATCCCTCGGCCAGCTGGTAAATTGCGTTGTCTTTGGTGGGAAGCGAGCTGTGACCGCCTGGATTGGTGGTTTCGAGCTTGAAGGTGACAAAGATCTTCTCGGCGGCCTCCACACTCACGTATAGTTGCCGGCCCTTCTTGATGACGCCGCCGCCACCGTCGGAGTTCACGCAAAACTCGGCGGCGATCCAATCGCGGTGATTCTTGAGCAGCCAATCGACGCCGTTGGCGGGGCCGCCTTCTTCGTCAGATGTGAGCGCCAGAATCAGATCGCGGGCGGGCCGAAACCCTTCCTGCTTCATCCGCAAAAAAGTTGTAACCAGGATGGCGTCGTCGGCCTTCATGTCCTCGGCGCCGCGCCCGTAGAAGTAGCCATCCTGCTCGCGGAATTGAAACGGATCGAACGACCAGTCGGCGCGCCGGGCTTCCACGACGTCGAGATGGCCGAGAAAGAGAATTGGCCGCGCGGTTCCCGTACCGCGAAGCCGCACCACCAGGTTGACTTTGCGCGGTACGGGACCGCCGACGTGAACGTCGCTCTCCGCGAATCCCGCCGCGCGAAACCGCGCCGCCATCGCTTCGGCGGCGCGCGTGTTGTCGCCCACAGAATCGGTGGTGTTGATTTCGATCAGCTGTTTGAAAATCTCGCGGGCCTGCGGCGGCGCAGGCTGCGCGCAGAGAGGAAGGCAGAAAAGCAAAGCCCAAAAACAGCGCATAACCTACCAGTTTCGCGCAGGTGGGGCCAGACGCGCTTGATATACTGATCGGGTCATGCGGCTCTTGGGGTTCCTGCTGCTGGGCGCGACGCTGTTCGCGCAGACGGCGAAGGTCGCACCGGGCGACTGGCCGGATTACAACCGCGACCTGGCGGGCACGCGGTATTCGCCGCTCGACCAGATCAACACGCGGAACGTCGCCAACCTCGGGCCGGCGTGGTCGTTTTCGCTGGCAAATCCGAACGCGACCACCGGAACGGAGGAGTCTCCGTTCGCAACGCCGGCTGGAGGGCGCGGGCCGCGCGGCATTTCTTCGGAAGCTACACCACTTGTAGTTCACGGTGTTCTATACCTGCCGGCGGGAAATCGCGTGGTCGCGCTCGATCCCGATACCGGGACCGAAGTCTGGCGCTACACATTGGCGACGGGCCAGGCGAGTTCACGCGGCGTAGCGTATTGGCCGGGCGATAAAGACAATCCGCCGCGCATCATCTTTACAGCGGGGCGGCGGCTGGTCGCGCTCAATGCGAATACAGGGAAGATCGACCCGGGCTTCGGCAAAGAAGGCGAAGTCGATATGGGCGTGCCGTGGAGTGGTGTACCGGTCATCTACAAGAACGTCGCCATCGTCGGCGCTACCGTGGGTGAAGTGCCGACCGGGCCGACCGGAAATTCGCGCGCGTTCGATGCCCGTACAGGCGCAAAGGTCTGGGAATTTCACAATGTGGCGCAGCCCGGCGAGGCCGGCCACGAGACGTGGCTCAACAACGGCTGGAAGGACCGCTCCGGCGTCAATGTCTGGGCCTGGCACATGACTGTGGACGAGCAGCGTGGCATCGTCTACATGCCGATCGGCGGGCCTGCCGCGAATTACTACGGCGCCGACCGGCCGGGCGCAAACCTGTTCGCCAACTCGGTGGTGGCGGTCGACGCTGAGACCGGCAAGTACAAGTGGCACTTTCAGGCCGTACATCACGACCTGTGGGATTCGGATTTTCCACCCGCGCCGGGCCTGATCGACGTCACAGTGAACGGTAAGAAAGTTCCGGCGCTGGCAGCGATTGGCAAGACCGCGTGGATGTTTATTCTTGATCGCGTGACGGGCAAGCCAGTGTTCGGCGTCGAGGAGCGCCTAGTGCCTGCCGGCGACGTGCCGGGCGAATGGTATTCACCCACGCAGCCGTTTCCTCTAAAGCCGCCTGCGCTGGCGCGCACCAGTTTCAAGCCGGAGGATATTGTCACAGCCGAAGACACGACGCCCGAGCACGCGAAGGCCTGCCAGGAGGTCTATGCGAAGGCCGGCGGATTCTATAATGCCGGGCCGTTCACGCCGTTCCTGCTGCACGAAGAGGGGACACCGCCGAAGAGCACGATCCAATTTCCGGGCAATGGCGGCGCAAACTGGGGCGGAACGGCGACCGACCCCCAATCGGGATACGTGTACGTGCAAACGCACGACACGGCGCTGTCTGGCTGGATGGAGAAGCGGCGCGAAGGCCTGAATTATGGCAATGGGACGCAAGGCTCGACGCAGTTGTACGACCGCGGCAGCGTGGACGGCGCCGGTCCGTATCACGGCTTCAGCGCGACGGTGCGGGATGCCGACGGGCACGTGCTGGGCACCTGGCCTTGTCAGAAACCGCCATGGGGGCGTTTGTTCGCGGTGAATGCGAATACCGGCGAGATCGCCTGGCAAGTGCCGCTGGGGATCACCGAAGCGTTTCCGGAAGGCAAGCGGAACACCGGTGGGACGGGGAGCGCGGGGCCGATTGTGACGGCCGGCGGGCTGGTTTTCATCGGGGCCACGAACGACAGCCGGTTTCGCGCTTTCGACGCCAAGACCGGCAAAGAGCTGTGGGTCACGAAGCTGGCGCGCAACGCCAACGCGAACCCGCTAACCTTCCAAGGGAAGAACGGAAAGCAATACGTGGCCGTAGTGGCCACCGACACGCTGCGGGTGTTTGCTCTGCCGTAGCCGCGGCTTAATCCACAGACGCGGGCGCCTCATCGAGAGCGAGTTGCCGAATTTCGCCCGTCCGGGCCTCGCCGTTCGCATGGTTCAACACGCGGGAGAAGTTCTCCTGCGCTTTCAGCAACAGCTCCATGCCTCGGGCGGCCGTCTCGCGTTCCTCCTGCAACTTGCGGTCGAAGCGGGAGACGTCGCTTTCGAGCCCGGCCACCTGCGCGTTCAGTAACTGCACGCGTTCCTGCTCGGCGCTCAGCTGCGCCTCGAGAGAAACGCGGCGGCGGTTTTCCTGATCGCGGAAGCTGCGCAATGCGGCCAGCTCGGCGGTCAGACCGTCGAGGCGTCCGCTCAGCTCGACAACCTGCCTCGTCTTGCCTTCGAGTTCGGTTTCAAGAGACGAGATTTGCGCGGCTCGCTCGGTACCGAGACGCCTCTCCTCATCGAGGTGGAATTCGAGATCGATCCGCTCTTTCGTCAAGGCAGCGTTCTGAGTGCTCAGCTCGTGGCTGAGCTGCGAATCGACGGAGCGCTGCAGCTTTTCTTTTTCCGCATCCGCGGCGACCTTACCGATCAGTTCCTGCTTGGACTTCAGATCCTCTGCTAGTTTCTGAATCGTCAGGTCGCGCTCGGCAAGCTGCTTGCGCAGATCGTCGGCGGCCGTGTTGGTCTCGGCCAGGGCGGCCTCGGTGGCCTCGACTTTGGCGCGTAACGCGGCCAGGTCCGCGCCCGTGATAGGCAGGCGGACTTTGCGATTCATGAGAAGAACGCCAACGATTGTGCCGACCAGGGCGCCAACCGCCGTGCACAAGAACACAGTATTGACTTCCATTACAACCCTCGCTTCACCGAAGGCAGCGAGTGTAGACCCGCCGCTATATATGACTGATCGTAAGAGTTTCGAGCCGGCAACGCTAATCCCTAAAGGTTAATCAGGCACACAATGTTATCCAGAGTTAGCGACTGGAGTGGAGACGCCGGCAGATCTTATGCAGCGTGTCCGTGTTTTCGACGGGCCAGTCGTTGCCTTCGCTATCAATCAGATAAAGCTGAATCAGTCCATCGAAGGATGGCAGGTAGCGGGTGTTAGCCCAGGCGAGACAGCGCTCGCCATCCTCGCCGAACTGGTAGGGCAGGCCGTGCATGGGGATGACAAAGCGCTGCCGTCCGCGGCCGAGGAAGCCCGTGGAGCGCTCGCCGACGCAGGAGGTAATCTCCACTTTGGGCCCAAAGGGGTTGGTGATGACCAGCATCAGGGCGCTGCCGGCTTCGGAGTCGGCGGTGGAAATGGTGCCACCGACCTTGCCCAGCGAAACCCGGGCCTTGACCACGGAGGCTTCTACAGTGAGTAACAGGCTGGTAGCCATTTCAGATTCCAGTTGTCGTCGCATAGTGGATTGCACTTCTATAACCAAGTTGGATCTACTGCTTTTACAGGAACGCGGATCTATTTGGGAGAACGGCTGGTGGTTAACGTTATCTTCGTCCTTACATGGAGGAGTTGGCCAACAGGGTAAAAAACGCCTCGGCATTTATCGCACGAAAGCCGGGAGACACACTACGGCTGCGCGCTGCGGGGCGGCCGGGCTACGAGATCTTCAAATCCCGCGGACTTTTCGCCGTGCGTTGTCGGCCGCCCAATGGTTTGAGTCGCATCTACAGGGCCAGCGGTCTCGCTTTTT
>Ga0126371_10001203_pt1 | contig 21781 bp, 14 predicted proteins | sample PanSoiMetaPlot_4_FD_110145 | JGI IMG/M metagenome (GOLD analysis project Ga0126371, IMG submission 110145) | Tropical forest soil microbial communities from Panama - MetaG Plot_4 | ecosystem: Environmental > Terrestrial > Soil > Tropical forest > Bulk soil | place: Panama | collected 2016-02-17 | reverse complement strand
GCGGCCCGTCGTCAAAGACATGGCCAAGATGAGCGTCGCACCGGCGACACGATACCGCGATGCGGGTCATGCCATAGCTGTGATCAGTGCTCTCGGTGATGTTCTTCTTCGAGATTGGCTGCCAGAAACTTGGCCATCCGGTACCGGAGTCGAATTTGGTCGCTGAGTCGAACAACGCCGTGTCGCAGCAAATGCACCGATACAGACCATCCGCATGCGAATTCCAGTATGCGCCGCTAAATGCGCGTTCCGTCCCAGCCTTCCGCGTTATGATGAACGCCTCCTGCGACAAGTCCCGCTGCCATTCGGCGTCGTCCTTGACAATCTTGGGAACAAGCGCAACGCCCAAACTTCGTCCCGAAGAAGAAAAATCCTCGATTGAGACGTTGCCGGTCGGTAACGGTGGCGAATCGCCGTTCGCTCGTTTCGAAATCAACCCGGCGATAAGCAAGGACGCGCCCGAGCGTAGGAAGGCGCGCCGTGTCGAGGCGCCACGTCGTGCGGGCGTTTCGATGATGTTGACGTCACACATGGTCATGTGATGAACCGTTTCGGACTAAGGATCCTGTCATGTCGAGCGGCCAAGTAATGAGCGGTGACAAGACAAGCTCACGATGCGGTGTCATGTCGTTGATGATCATCCCGCCCGGCCTTTGGAACGACGCGGCTGTCGGTGCCGGCCTGGTGGCCGAAATCGACGAGATGTACGGGGCTTGCTCACGCAGCGCTCGATACGGCGCTTTGGTCGTCGGCACGTCGGGCGCGATGTCCACGAGTGAGGGGCCGCCACGAGCGCAAACCAACGGCTGACGGCTCGGCGACGAACGGAGCGGGGGCGGCATGTTCCAAAGCTCCTTGGCGATCCTGCCTCACCGGGTCATTCGTCGGAGGCGCTGGCGCGTTACATCATGGCGCAAAGCAATTCCAGCGGGGCAATCACGTCGCCGTGAGTCCATCAGACGGGCCGGCGTAACCGTTTAGAGGCCCCCTCGAATAAGTGACCAAGGGCCGAATCCCGTTTCGCGGCTAGAGGGGTCGCAAACGGATGTCTTGGGACGAAGCGCCAAAATGGTTAAGACGGTTGCCACGCATTTGTGCGAATTGGACCCGCCACAGCAATCCAGCAGGCGGGTTTGCCACCCGGCAGGCGTCTGGGGTGAGCGCTGGCGCCGTCACGGCGACGAATGGGTGGGCGCCTCTTCAACGCCTGACCGCTACTTGGATTTTTTGCAACTAAGAGGCACGCCGATCGCCATCTTACTGGGCCGTCGTGGCGGTCGTTCGGGCTCGGCTTGGTTGGCGCGCGACCGCGGCTCTACGGGCCGGCGGCCGACGAGGGCCCTGACCAGGCACGGTCCCCACGCAGACGATACTGTCGGTCCGATCTGGGCGCTATCGCACCGCAGCGACCGGACGCGGATGATGCGGTTGGCACAATCAAGCCCGCATCATTTCCGTCGAAGAGGTCGCCGATCGGCGATAAGGCGCCAGATGGCTGGCGCCGCCGCCATTAACTGCGTAAGCGTTATGCCTGCCGCCTCGATTCGACTTGCGCCTTGGGCTCAAACGAATGGGTCGGATAGCGCCCGGTGGTTTCGCTGCTCCCGTTCGGGCCGGGTCGCGAAAGGTCGTTCGCGATGAAATCTCGGTGACGGCAGGGTGTAAGAGAGTGCCGAGCGTGAATTGGGCGAGAGCGTCAAGCAGCTGCGAACTTTTCGGGCGAGGGTGATATGATGTCCAACGTCGCCCCGCCAAAAGAACGGGGGACCTACGACCCGTTGATCCAAGGGCTTGCCGCCGACCTCAGGCCTGTGAGGCGCTTGCCACGTCCGCTGCAACGGACGTTATTTTGGCTCGGTGCGGTCGCCATCGTCGCGGTGATGCTGGCCGCCTTCGCCGATCTCACAACAACCGAACGCCGATTGACAGCAGCGCCGGACATGTGGCTCGCCGTCACCGGTTCTACGTTGACGGCCGTGCTCGCGACAATAGCGGCGTTTCAGCTAAGCCTGCCCGACGGTAGGACAATATGGGCTCTGCTGCCGATACCGAGTGCACTGCTCTGGGTGGGTGCCAGTGGGCTTGGCTGTCTGAGAACCTGGTTGGTTCCAGGAACGCACGATGCCTCCTTCGCAGAGGCAAAGGATTGTTTCGTATTCATCGTAGGTCTATCGATTCCGCTGTCAGCCATGCTGATCCTCATGCTACGGCGCGGCTACTCACTGCGGCCCAATTTGATGGGAGTAGTTGGCGGGTTGGCAGTCGCCGCAGCGTCGACAACTCTTCTCAATCTCTTTCATCCCTATGACGCCGCCGCGACCGACCTTACTGTGCACGCTACGGCGGTTGCCGTCGTCATTTTAGCCAACCAGTTGCTCGCCTACCACTACGCCAAACGAGAAAACCACGCTTAAAGATGTGCCCCGACATACCTGACGCGATCTTGAACAACACCGAGTTCGCCGACGCGTTCCCAACCACTCGCTCTTACCTCGGTTGCCGCGCCTCAATTCGTTTCTGATCACTAGACGCGGACCTGCAGCATTCGAGACGCTATGTCGCCGGCTCGACCGCGAAACTTGTCGGCGGCTCGCCTCGACTATAACGTTGCCACATCGCGTCATAAGCGGTCTCAAGGTGCCGGCAGAAGCGATCAGCGTCAAAGAGCGGGCAATCTTCCCGGCGTTGCGTGAGTTTAGTTCTGACCATCGCCAGCGCGTCCGGGTTGCGCGCCAATCGAAGCGCCAAGGCTTCATAATCCTCCAAGGAATGTGTCACGAGTTCGGAAAGTCCCATGGAATGCAGAAGGCTCCCAGCCATGCGCGCCGCAAAAGCTTCGCCACTGACGGTAACTAGTGGGAGTCCCACCGAAAGCGCATCACTGGCCGTCGCGCCGGCATTGAATGGAAATGTGTCCAAGAAGAGCTCGGCAAGTTGATATCGCGCCAGATATTGCAAATAGGAAACTCTTGGAGCGAAAATAAGTCTGCGAGACGCGACGCCTCTGTATTCTGCCTCGCAGCGCAGATTGTGTTCAACAGTGGAATTTGATCCCAGTAGCCACAGCACAGAGTTGTCGACGGTTTGCAGTAACCGCATCCACACGTCAAACACAAACGGTGTGATCTTGTAACTGGCATTGAAAGAGCAGAAGACAAACACATTCTCGGGCAGACCCATATCGACCCGCGTTGGCCTCTCCTCAAGCATGCGAGGCAAGCCATCAGTGGCTTGAAAACTGTCGGGGAGATACACGACGCTTTCCGAATAGAAACGCTGCGACGCGGGCGGAATCACAAATCGATCAGCGATAATGTAGTCAATATACTCCGCACCCATTGTGGCAGGATAGCCGAGGTAGTTCACTTGAATAGGAGCGGCGCGGCGCGCGAATATCCCGGTTCGGGCATCGCGCGTAAACCCCATCAAATCGATAGCGATATCCACCTTCATATCGTGCAGAAGGGTTGCGACATGCTGATCGCTTTGGTGCCGAACGTCGATGAACTGCCCGAACGCGCCTTTGAGTCTCGTGCGGCTCTCGCATTTCCAGTCAGGGCCAAATGAAAGAGCAAAGGTTTCGAATCGCGCTGTATCGTGCCGTTCAAAAACGCCGCTCATCAGATACGACATTGGATGATCATGAAAATCGGCGGATAAGTAAGCGATTCTAATCTTTTCATTCGCGTATCGTTCACCCTTCCAGATTCCCGTCGATGACGGTGGGTATTTGTCGAACACCCAATCTCGAGCGCTTGTAAGCTGATCAACTGCATTGGCGGTCAGACCAAGAAGCTCGAATGGTCCGCTAACGTATCTGCGCGCGCGAACGTCGTCGACAAGTCGTCGGGCTTCCTCAGTGAACGAGCGCCAGTCGCAGGATTGCATCTTGGTGTGTATCAGAAGACCCCGCAGATGCTTGAAGTGCGGGTCAATGCCCAGCACTCGCTCAAAACTTTTGACGGCTTCGTCCGGTCGCTTTAGGTCCAGAAGAACAATCCCGCGGTTGTAAAGGGCTTCAGCATGGCCGGGCGCAATGGCGACGGCCATGTCGTAGCTTTTCAACGCATCTTCAAAACGTTTTGATCCCCACAGCGTGATGCCGCGATTGACCAGGGCTTCCAGATAGTCGGGTTTGGCTGCAAGCGCCTTGTCGTAGCTGGCCAGTGCCTCCTCGAGACGTCTTAAATCCCACAGCGTGACACCGCGATTGTTTAGCACTTCAGCATAGTCGGGCTTAATTGCCAGCGCGGCGTTGTAGCTCGCGATCGCCTCCTCATACCGATTGAGGCCCCGCAGGGCATTACCCCGCCCGTACAACATTTCCGGGTGGAGAGGCCGGTTCGCCAAGATCGCATCATAGCTCGTCAATGCCTCGTCATATCGTTTCAACTCATGCAGTGTATTAGCGCGATTAGTTTGAGCCTCGGCGTAGTCGGATTTGACTTCAAGCGCGCGGTCGTAACTTGCAAGTGCCTCATCCAGACGCCTCAACTCTTGCAGAACAATGCCACGATTGTAGTGCCCTTGGGCGTAGTTGGGGTTAATCAACAGCGCTTCGTCATAACTCTTAAGCGCTTCCTCGAAGTGCCTCATCTCAAACAGTGTGATGCCACGATTGTAGAGGGCCTCGGCGTAGTCAGGTTTGACCACAAGTGCAGTCTCATAGCTCGTGAGCGCGTCGTCGAGCTGTTTTAGGTGGTGATAAATGAGGCCGCGATTGACCAACGCGGCGGCGAAGTCCGGCTTGATCGCGAGCGCCCTGTCATAGCTCGTGAGCGACTCATCGAGGCGATTTAAATTACGCAGGGTAATTCCGCGATTGTAAAGCGCTTCGGCGCTATCCGGTTTGACGGCCAAAGCTCTGTTATAACTTGCGAGGGCGTCTTCGGCGCGCCCGAGCTGGGCTTCGATGATTGCCAGCAAATGAAGCAAATCGAAGTCGTAGGGCCTCTGGCGAATAATCGCTTGGCAGAGGGCCGCGGCCCGGTCCAGCATGCCGGCCTGGAGGAACGCGGTCGCCTGTTTGACTGCGGCACTGGGCGTGACGGCGCTCATAGATGGAACGCCCCTTAAGACTTAACCCGGTCCCCGGGATTGTTGGCATGCGTTGGTTGCCGGGCCGGCGCCCAACGCGGCGAGGCAAATCGAACCCGCGCAGCTGAGGATCACGATGTAACTGTCCTGGGCGAGCGCAAGGCACAGCGAACGCAACCGGGCTGTCGGATGCGTTCGCACACTTCTGCGGCCGATCGTGGACCGGCCACCGGAGTGAACAGGGTGGATATGAAATGGGCGAGAATATGAATCTGCCATCGATTCCGGACGGGGGGAGACGGCCCATGGATGATTTTTCCGCCTCGCTTGCGATTGACCCGTGCATGACGCTTCGGCAATTTGGGTCGGCGATCCCTCAGGCCGTCCGAGCCGATAGCGTCCGGCAACCTGTCCCGGCTCAAGGCGTGTCTCGGATTTCGGGGAAAGTCACTCGTTTCGATATCGCTGCGACTGCCCTGGAGCCGTAACGGTGAGCCGCGGATCATCAAGCGTCGATCTGCCGATTTCGACGCTCGCAGGCCGTTGCCTGGGGTGGTGTCGTGATCAAACGCGCCTACCAGGTCGGCTGCTGCCGCAGGCAGGAGGTACGCCAGGCACGCTCGACTTTCATTGGCCGTTGTCGACGTATGATGATCGGTGCGCAAATATGGTTGTTTTTCGAGTAGCGCGTTTCCCGCATGAACGCTGAGGCCTTGATTTTCTATAGCGAATTCGATGACCCCGCCGCGTGGAAACGGGCGCTTTCGGTCGAGCTTTCTGACCTTGATATTCGCATCAATCCGCTCGTGGGTGATCCCAAAGACGTTCGTTATGCGCTGGTCTGGCGGCCGCCGGCCGGCTTCTTCGCTCGCTTTCCGAATCTGTTGCTGGTCACCAATCTAGGCGCAGGCGTCGATTCGCTGTTGGATCGCCATGATCTGCCTGCCGTGCCCATTTCGCGACTTTTGGATCCCGGCATGGTCGCGCTGATGACGAGCTATATCCTGTTTGCAACCATTCGCTACGCGCGAGACATTCCGCTGTTTGAGCGCGCTCAGCGTCGCCGGCAGTGGCAATATGTTCATCCCAGGGCGTTGTCGACCGTCCAGGTGGGTATCCTCGGGCTCGGCGAGTTGGGCGGCGCAGCTGCCTGCGCCCTGGCGCGGCTCGGTTTCAAGGTGCGCGGTTGGGCACGCACCGAAAAGCAACTGCCCGGCGTCATTTGCACGGCCGGTGATGCAGCGCTCGCACCGCTACTCGCCGTTATCGACATTCTCATCGTGATGTTACCATTGACCCCCAAGACACGGGGGCTACTTGGCACGCGCGAGCTTAGTCAGCTGCCCCAAGGTGCAAAGTTAGTCAACGTGTCACGCGGCGGGGTTATCGACGAGACCGCTCTGATCAAAGGGCTGCAGACAGGGCACATCGCCGACGCGACCCTCGACGTGTTTGCGCAGGAGCCGCTGCCTTCCGATCACATCCTGTGGGGCATGCCGAATGTGTTGATTACACCGCACCTCGCCAGCGTCGCAGTGCCGGAGACCGCTGCACGCGATGTTGCGGAAAGCATCCGCCGCGTGCGCGCAGGCTTGGAGCCGCTGCACTGCATTGATCCCCAGCGGGGCTATTGAGTGGCGCCCGGCTGGGCTTGCCCCGCGAGGGGGTGGGGCGCGGCTGCCTGGTCGCCCACCCCTGACGTGCCCACCGGTCCGCCCGAGCCAGTGTTGACGCGATCGCCTGTCAGCTCGCATGATCTGGTCGCAATGCGCCGGCATACGCGGGTGTTCGTCCCTGCCTCCGGCGTCATCGGCACCGGCATGATTCGCTAGCAAGGCGATGACGGCAGGATACTCGTCACCCTGCCGGCCAGGTTCATCGCGCCGACCCGGTTCTCACCATCCGCGCTGTTGCCGTTGATTTGCCCCCGACGGCGGCGTCCGATCCTCAAAACCGCTCGGATCACGCTATAAAACCTTCGATCGCGGGGGTGTCGCTGGGTCGTCTCTCCAAGCTTAATTCGTCGATCGAGCGAGTGGCCGCAAGGTCATCTGGGCAGATGATTTCACCTCAATGACAGCAAAAATTTGGTGGCGAGGCCGAGGACGGATGATAGATTGGTTGCGTTTGTAGCTGTTGCGCGTTTTGATAGTATATTGGACGAGGAGCATCTGTTTGGCCAGGGGACCGCGAGAGAGGTTAATCGGACTCTTAGATTACGTGGAACAGGTCGTTCGGTTAGACGAATCGGTCGCGTTTCGCGTTTCCGACTACCGGTTGGCGGACGGGACGAGTTTTGCGATTCGGCCATCGGATACCGCTAACCTCCCCGGCATTCAGCTCGACATGCAGGAGGAAGAAGGACCGGTATGGCTTGCGGTAGCCCGACTGCCCCGTAGAGAGCCGCCGACGCCACCTCCGGAAATCGCCGAGTGGATCCTGACATCTGCTGATCCGGCGCGCCTTCCTGAGGCGCGTTTGCGTCGACCAACGAACGGACTGGTCGTCGAGCGCGCCGGAACGTTGACCCACGCAGACGCACGATCCGAACAGATGATCGCCGTCGCGCGACGCCGAGAGGAGCTGCGAGAGGTCAACGTTTATTTGGAAGGCCAGCCCGCAACTGCGTCAGCCATTCAGTCTTGGATCACCGGCCCATGGGCTATGTGGGCGACCGAGGAGATGCCGAGGCGGCGCACGATCGCTCTTTATCAACAACTCTATAAAATCTTCCAGATGGTCGATTCTGGCGTCGCGGACAGTCCCATCGAAGTGATATGGGGCATTGGCGTCGTCCGCTGGCGAAAAGAGGGGCGAGTTGTCGACCGTCCGCTGCTTGAGATTCGCGTCGATCTCGAACTCGATGAGGCGCGCGGCGGATTGCTTCGCATCCGTCCTACCAGCGTTGATCCGACATTTGATCTTCGACCGTACGAACAGCTGGGATGCGAGCGGTTACCGCAACTTGCTGATCTCCTCCGCGGTCTATTGCAAAAAGTTGGCGAAGACAAGGGTGTCTCGCCGTTCGTTCGAGCTAGCTTCGAGCCGCTGCTGTCATTAGCACTATCACATATCGACGCCGGTGGGCGATATGCGGTCGATGCCGCATCGTCAAATGGTGGCGACGGAGCGCACCTCACTGTCACAGACCAATGGGTCGTGTTCGCCCGACCACGATCCCAACGTGCTGTGCTTCAGGATATCGATCGCATGCGACGGGCGGTTAGGAACTCCGACCGTCCAATTGGCAGCGTAGCCGAACGCCTGGTGAGCGAGCCGTCGAACATCGTGCGGACAAATACCTGGGCTCTCGACAACGGAATTGACGGCCCGACGCGCGATTTTGCGGATCCGGAGTCTAGCAAAGATCGCTTCGAGGTGCTGTTTCCCAAACCTTTCAATGATGATCAGATCGAAATTATCCGCCGTTTAAAATCGGCTGATGGCCTCGTCGTGCAGGGGCCACCGGGCACCGGAAAGACTCATACGATCGCCAATTTGATCTGTCACGTTATGGCGACTGGCGGGCGCGTCCTTGTGGTGTCGCGCAGTGAGTCGGCTCTCGCCGTTCTCAAAGATCAACTGCCGCGGGAGGTCCAGCCGCTGGCGATTGCATTGTTATCCAATGAGCGCCAAGGCCTGCGACAGCTTGAAGGTGCGATCGGCGAGATCCAGGCTGTCGTCGAAGGCACATTACCCGAGAACCGACATAGCGCCATTCGTCGCATGGAAGTCGAAATCGATGGCCTTCGCCAGCGGATTAACGCGATCGACGATGAGCTCGACTCCATCGCCATCGCTCATCTTTCCAGCATCGGTCCGCGCGGCGAAATACCCGCGGAACTTGCCCGTCGGGCGGTCAGTGCGCCTGAAATCTTCGCATGGTTCACCGATCGGCCGGCCGTCTATGCTGCGCAACTCGGTCTTGTTGACGAGGATCTCGCGGCGCTTGCCGCAGCAAGGCGTCGAATCGGTGATTTGCTCGATCATTTGGAATCCGAACTGCCGTCACCTGCCGGGCTTCCCGCGCCTGAAATCATTCGCAGCTGGCACGACGACGTGGTCCGCGCCGGACAGTTGCGTGAGACTGCGAATACGGGCCCGGTTCGGGTCCTGCGGTTGACGTCTGAGAGCGTCGAGAAAGCGCTGAAGCTCGCCGATACCCTGCAATTGCTGGCAGCAACGCATCCGGCGGCGCTCGGGGCAACCTGGCTGGAATCGATCCGGCGCGCGGCGGTCAAGGGCGAGACCGGTTCATGGTGGCTCGGGCTGCTGCGCGAACGCCTAAGGGAGTGGGCGGCCCTGGAAGCCGAACGGGTTCGGCTGGCACGACGTTCGGTCGAACTGCCACCGGGACTGTTGGACGACGAAGACGCGCGCAAGGCGATTTTTCGAGCCGCAAAAGGCGAGCGACCATGGCCAGTATTCTCGATGGGAAAGGGATCGGCGAAAACGCTCCTCAATGCGATTAAAGTCGATGGCGCCGCCCTGCGCGAGGGCGACGTCGATGGGTGGCGCCACGTAGCAGGGGTGCTGGCGCATGCGGCGCGTCTCAAGAAGGTTGCTGCGCGCTGGCACACCCTGGCGGAGGAAGTCGGGGCTCCGACAGCGCCCAGCCCGACAATCAACACTGCGCAGAGCGCCCTTGCCGCCGCCGATGATGCCCATGCCCAAGCCGGATTTCTATCGGCTGTTGTCGCCGAATCGGTCGCGCTGGACACTCTGGCCGACGATCCGGACCTGTGTCGATCGCTTGCTGACCAAATACGGACGGTGGCCAGCGCCGTGCGGCTGGCCTCGGTTCACGAAAATATTCGGCATACCCTTATACCATTCCAGAATGGTTCTGATCGCACTTCGGCAGCGGTCAGACAATTTTTCGACCAGGTCCTCGGCAGTCCAGTGATCCCCGGCGATAAAATCGAAGCTGTGTGGTGGAGCGCTTGTCAGCGCATTGCTGATATTCGGGCTCACGCCCCCGACTTCGCCACAATTATTAAGATTACCGATTTGATTGCTAAGGCCGGGGCGCCGCAATGGGCGCGGCATCTGCGGACCCAAGCTGCATCCGATGTCGATCCCTGGTTGCCAAACAATTGGCGCGAAGCTTGGGATCATGCCGCGATCGATGCGAAACTCGCCTCGATCGATGCCCGTGCCAGAATAGTCGCGCTCGCACGGGAGCGCAGCGACGCTGACGACAGGTGCCGAACGCTGTTGGCGCAGCTCGTTCGCGAACGAACATTTTACGAACTCGAGCGCCGTCTTTCACCCGCCGTCAAGTCTGCGCTGGTCGAATTCGTGCGAGCGCTGGCGAAGATTGGCAAAGGAATGGGCAAGACCGCCGGAGTGTACGGTCGCAGTGCCCGAGAGGCCATGGCGCGTTGTTACGACGCGGTCCCTTGTTGGATTATGCCAACATGGCGAGTGGTCGAGCAGTTTCCCCCAGAGCTCGCTGCCATCGATCTCGTTATCATTGACGAAGCCTCACAATCCGATGTGACCGAATTACCCGCGCTGCTTCGCGGGCGAAAGCTTCTCGTCGTTGGTGATGACCGGCAGGTAAGCCCGACACCCCCCTTTGTAACGCACGCCAAGATCTCCCAGCTTCGTCACAACTATCTCGGAGATCTCCCATTTAAGACTTTGCTGGAGCCCGGTGAGAGCATTTATGACCTGATGCGCGCAGTGTTTCCGAATGAACGCTTGATGCTCAAGGAACATTTCCGCTGCGTCGAGCCCATCGTTCGGTTTTCGATGCAATTCTATCCTGAGAAGCTGATGCCGCTGCGCATTCCCACTGCGCAGGACAGACTCGATCCGCCACTCGTGGATATCTATGTGCCGCACGGCTCGCGGGAGAAACACCAAAAGATCAATCGGGCCGAAGCTGATATTATCGTTGAGGAAATCAAGGCGCTCACGATCCAGCCGTCCGTGCGCAAGCGATCAATCGGAGTCATCTCTCTGATTGGGTCCCAACAAGCTGAATACATTCGCGCCAAGCTCTCGGAGAGCTTGGGCGAGGAATTGATGCAAATTCACGGAATTCTCTGCGGGGACAGTGCGACGTTTCAGGGCACCGAGCGGGATGTTGTGTTCTTATCGATGGTAGCTGATCCCCTGCATCAGACTGCGTTGACCATGCGACGCTATGAGCAACGTTTCAACGTCGCCGTGTCGCGGGCGCGTGATCGCGTTGTTCTGGTGCGGTCGGTACGCCGGGAGGAGCTTAACCCGGATGATCTCAAGGCGCGGTTGATCGTGCATTTCGAAAGTCCAATGCCACCAGAGGTTCAAGTCGCCCGCGAAGGACTGGAGGCATGCGAGACCTATTTCGAGCAAGACCTCATGCAACGGCTCGTGGACCGCGGCTACTGGGTCCAGGCCCATGTCGGACCACTCGGATTTGCGATTGATCTGGTGGTTGAAGGCGCAAACGGACGGCGGTTGGCGATCGAGTGTGACGGCGATCGCTTTCATGGATGCGAACAGTGGCGCGAAGATATGCGTCGGCAACGGGTCCTCGAACGGGTCGGCTGGCGCTTTTGGCGGTGTTTTGCTTCGAGCTTCTACCGCGATCGCGATGCTGTTACAGCCGATCTGTTCGATACGCTTTCCAGTATGGGCATTGAACCGCAGCTTCGATCGCTCGACAACCGTCTAATGCGCTGGACCGAGCATCGGGTCGTCGAGTTCGGCGCGCGCGCCAGCGCCTTGGACATAACTTCAGAAACGCCGCGACCGCCGGACGGGGTCGACAGTCACACGCCCACACGCGATGGGATCGTGATCGGTGACAAGATCGTCGTTCTATTTGCCGACGACCAGTGCCGGATGTCTCTTCGTCTTACGGAGGCGACCCACGATATGGAAAATGGCTTGCTTTCTAGCGAGTCGTCGCTGGGCCGAGCCATCAAGGACGCCGAGGAGGGGGATGAAATTGAATTTCAGCAGGACGACGGACGCCATCGCAAGGCCTTGATTGAAAGTGTGGAAAAGGACGTGGCGATCTCGCGATTGACCGGTGATCCGCGACACGAGGCGGTCGCCGCGGCAGCCCGGACTGTCCACTAGGTTGGCTCGTTCGACGGACAACAATCTTAACGGTGACTCTACGCGGCATATCGTATGGCCGTTGGAGCCCAGCTTAGCCATGCAGGGCTCGATTAGAAGATCGCATTTGAGAAGTGTCTCATCCTCACAAACGTCATGCGACCAAGTAGTTCGCGCGTGCGCTAGGCCCTTCAGCCATCTGCGGTTACGATTTAGAGCATTGCTTGCGCGCTTCGCGGAACTGACGGGCTAGCTGCGAAGCGGCGTCCAAGCGTGGCGCAAGGGACGGTGTGGCCGCTATGGCGCTGGAGATCCAAGAGATGATCCGCACAATCTTTAGTACGGGCGATTGCAAATAGTATCACGAACTTTGAAGCCGTTATGGCCAAGCAAATCCGGCGGACGACTGGATAGCGCGGAAGCCGTCAACGCGGTTGGCGCGCCCACCATGCGATGCCGTGCAGGCGAAACCGCTCAGGGCTGTCGGCATAGGCCGCGCAAACAAAGGTCGGTGAGCAACCGAGGCCCCCACAGGGAACCCAACGCTGTCGCATCGATTTCTTGTTGATTGGACTGGCAACAGCCGTTGGTTGGGGAATCATGACGCCCGTGCCTTCATGAGGAAACCACTGGTTGTGAGCAAAGCGTGGCGTCTGTATCAATGATCTCTTGTTGCAGGCAAGGGGGAAAACAGGCATGTTCGCAAGCCAATCTGGGGAATCGCAAGGGACTGGGGCGGAGATTCGCTTCGCTTAACGGGGAAAGCTATCGTTATGCACGTCAACGCTGGGGCGTTGTTTGCACTGGCCCTCGTCGTATTCTCCCTGCCCTCGGCGGTGCAAAGCGAGCCGGTGACCGCCGCCGCCGCTCGGGGCGAGCCGCGGGGGGCTGCGCCGGAGGCGTCGGTCTCCCCCGGAGAGACGGGAAAAGTCGCCCAGACCAACGATTGGACGGTGGGCATCGCCGGCGGCCAGCTAGAAGGAACTTTCATCCGTTTGGCCGCCGAGCTTGCCAAAGTGCTGGATGATGGAGACAGCCTTCGCGTTCTCCCGGTGGTCACCTACGGGGCCGCCGAGAACGTGACCGATTTGCTGTATCTTCGCGGTGTCGACGTCGCCCTCACATACTCGGACGATCTCGAGCAATTCAAACGCTCGGGCGACGTTAGGAACATCGATCAGCGAATTAATTATATTTCAGAATTATTTGTTGGCGAGGTGCATATTTATGCCCGTCCGGAGATCAATAGCTTAGCTGATCTCCAAGGCAAAAAGGTGGGTTTCGACACCAAAGGGGCGGCGCCGACGGTCACCGCGCCAATTCTGTTCGAGAGACTGGGTATTCATGTCGAACCAGTTTTCGTCAACAACGCGATTGGCATTGAGAAAATGAAGTCGGGTGAGTTTGCCGCGATCGTTCATTTGGTTTCAAAGCCCAATGATCTGTTCGCCAAGCTCAATCCGATTCCGGGGTTTCATTTTCTTTCGGTGGAGTTCGGCGATAGATTTTCCGATTACTATGTTCCTGCGACGCTTACCCACGAAGATTATCCCAATTTGATTCAGCCTGATGAGCGGATCGATACGATCGCAGTTCCTGGGGTTCTCGCAGTCTACAATTGGCCCAAGGGCAGCGATCGATTTCGACGGGTCGAGCGTTTCATTAATTATTATTTCACACAGTTTGATCGACTTAAGGAACCTTCGTTCCATCCCAAATGGAAGGATGTGAATCTATCGGCACGGGTGCCGGGCTGGAAGCGCTATTGGGTCGCTGATGCAAAGCTTAGCGAAATGGTCAACGCTGCGCCGGGAGGCGCGCCGGATACGGGGCCTCGGATGCCGGCGACGCTTGGCCGATTGGACCGCGCCCAGGTGCAGGATTTTTTGGATCAAGCTGAAAGAGCCGTCCCTCTGCTTCCCCACGGACCGCGCCCCGAGTTGACCAAGGCGCTTGAAAGTATTCGCAACGAATTGCGGGCAGATAAATTTGATGAACAAAAAGTCCGGTACTTACTGTTGTCAGTGCGAGCGATTTGCGAGCGCGACAACACGAACTTGGTCGGCCAAGGTATTTTGGCGCTGCTAGCTAAACTCATCGGGGCTTAGGATTGCGTTGCGTGCGTCCCAACGAGGAGAGGCGAGCGGCAGCGCTCAAAACGGCCGGTCGCCATTAATCGTGCAACGGCGCATGAGACGCTTGTGTCCGGCGGTATCGAACTCAGTCGCCCGGTGCAGCAGGCAGCGATTGTCCCACACCATGCATTCCCGCGGGTTCCATTTGTGCGTGTAGACTTGATTGGAGGATGTGATCAGAGCGTTGAGCTGCTCAATCAACGCGCGGCCGGTCTCGTAGTCCATGCCTTCAATGGATTCGGCGTGGTCGCCGAGGAATACGGCCTTGCGTCCGGTCTCGGGGTGCGTGCGCACGATGGGGTGAGCCACCGGTGGTACTTTCGCGCTTTGCTCCGCGGTCATCGGATCGTCGCCGTGGCGTCGTGTCCGAGAGAAGTTAAGATTGTGGATCGCGCGACGCCCCTCGATGGCGCTCCTCATGGGTGCAGGGAGAAGCTCGTAAGCCTCGTACATATTTGCGAACTCGGTCTCTCCGCCGACGTCCGGCACAATTTCCGAGTACATTAGTGTCGCCTGTCCCGTATGCTCGCGCCACGACCCGTCAGTGTGCCAGTAAAGCGTGCCCCGGTCCGGGTGCTTGCCGTTGGGTTCGCCGTGGCCGTCGAGATTTGAGAGCACATAGAGCTCCGGGTAATCGCGGTAGCCATGGTACTGATTCATGACGTGCACTTGGACTTCACCAAAGCGGCGCGCGAGCGCGACCTGATCTTGAGGGGGTAGATCAACGTCGCGGAATAAGATGAGTTGGTGCGCAAGAAACGCTTCGTAGATCTTGGCGAATAGGCTTTCGCTGACAGCATCGGTAAGGGCGATCCCGGCGATTTCGACCCCGATAGTCGGATGCAGCGGCGTGATTTGGAACGGCCAGTCGGACCCGTAGTTGGCCAGTCGTGGTACTTGCGCCATCATCTCCTCCATAGGCATCACCCGTGTGGTTGCCGGGTACGACGATTTCGCAACGCTGCCACTCACTCGCGCAGCCCCGCCTTATCGTGCATCGGCTGCGGGCCACTGACGTGCAAAAGCGTCGAACAGACCGAAAGCGCTTTCCTCCAAAGCCAGCTTAGCGCCTGTCCGCAGAGCGGGTAAAGGCGCGCGGGCGCACGATATTTGCGTCCGCCGGCGCTTGGCTTTAAGCGGGAGTTGAGAGCGTCGGCGCAGGCGCGTTGAATTCCGCTTGTCTCGCCTTGAGGCGGATGAAATCATGGGGCAACCAGAAGACTGAGCGGGGAGTGAAACATGCGGACGACCAGGACGGCAGCGGTGATCGTGGTTTTCGCCTGGCTTGGCGTATGGCTGCCAGGTGCGAGCGCTGCCTGGGCTGCCGATGCGCTCAAGATCGGCATGGTCGCGCCGCTGACGGGACCGGGAGCGTTTTCCGGGCAATTGCAAAGCAATGGCGCCAAACTCGCCGTCGCCGAAGTCAATAAGGCCGGCGGCGTTCTTGGACGGCCGATCGAGCTCGTGACCGAGGACGACCAAACGACCAATCCGGGCGCGGTGTTGGCCTTTAGCAAGCTTGCGGGCGATTCCGACATTCCGGCGTTCCTCGGCCCGATCCGCAGCACCCAGGTCCATGCCATTGCGCCCGACGTTCTCAAGCTCGGCAAGCCCGTGATGTTCGGCGGCACGGATCCGGTCCTCACCCATATGGGCAACCTTTGGTTGTTTCGGTTTCGGCCCAATGACACCTACTCGGCTCGGGTAATTGCCGATTTCGGAACCAACACGCTGGGTAAGAAGAAATGGGCGATCGTCCATTCGACCGACGCGTTCGGGACCTCGGGTATGAAATATCTGACCGAGTCCCTCAAGAGCCTCGGCATCAATCCGGTGTTGATACAAGGTTACAGCAACAACTCGCAAGACTTTACGCCGGTCGCGCTCGCCCTCAAGCAGTCGGGAGCCGAGGTCATGGGTTCATACATGACCTTCGAGGCTGACGTCGGCATCCTGGCCAAGCAGTTGCGCCAGCTCGGCGTTAATATTGCCTGGGTCGGGTCGCCATCGAATGCGACCACCAATGCGCTCAAGTTGGCGGGGCCGGCTCTTTATGGGACCTTCGCAGTCGCAGATTTCAATCGCGATTCCGGACCAGCGGCCAAGGAGTTCGCTGCCAAATACGAGGCCGCCTACAAGGTGCCCCCCGACATCTTTGCGTCCTGGGCCTACGACGCCGTGCACGTGCTCGCAGTCGCGCTCAACAACGCCAAGGGGGTGGAGCCTGACAAGGTTCGCGCGGCTATCCTCGAGGTGAACGGCTACCAAGGCGCGGAAGGAACCTACAGGTTCGACAAGAACGGTGACGGCCTCCACGGCTACAACATCATCAAAAACGACAATGGCACAATTGCATTTGACAAGCACATTGACTTCAATGACTAGCCGGTAGGGCAGGTTCAGGTCTTATCCCCAAGGAGTTTCGATGGGGTTTGCTCTCCAGCTGTTCTTCACCGGCATTGGTATAGGGGCCATCTATGCATTGGTGGCGCTGGGTTTCGTACTGATCTACAGAGCGACCAACGTGGTCAATTTCGCCCAAGGCGATTTTGCCATGTTGGGTGCCTTTGCAATGATTTTGCTCGCGGTCGATCTGAATTGGCCCTACTGGCTGAGTATTATCATAACGCTTGCGGGGCTCATCGTGTTCGGCGCCTTGTTTAATCTCGGCGTCTACTATCCGTTGCGGCATCGCAGCTTTCTTCCTGTCATCATTAGTACGATCGGCGCTTCGATCTTGTTGGAAAACGGCGTGTTGTTCGCCTACGGACCAGCCCCTCAGAGTCTTCCTGGCATGTTTGAGACACAAGGTTTTAACATCGGTGGTGTGTTCTTTGATAGCCAGTATCTCCTGATCCTCGTTGTCACCGTCGTTATGGTCGCGTTGCAATATCTGTTCTTCGAGCGAACGCTCATCGGAAAGAAGCTGCAGGCAACGTCTCAGGACAAGGAAATGGCAAGCTTATTAGGAATTCCCGTGGCGATGATGATCATGCTCACGTTTATTTACAGTGCAACGCTCGGCGGGCTTGCCGGCATACTGGTGGGCCCGATCTTATTCGTCTCGGTCGGAATGGGATCGTCGATTGCGCTCAAAGCTTTCGCTGCCAGCATCATTGGCGGCTTTGGCGACGTTACCGGTGCGGTCGTCGGAGGACTTGCGCTTGGGGTGATTGAGACCTTTGGAGCCGCCTATATCTCGGTCCCCTATAAGGACGGTTTTGCCTTCTTGGTCTTGTTCGTATTCCTTCTGATCCGCCCTCAGGGCTTTTTTGGCGAGCGCGTCGCCGAAAAAGCATGACCTCCGGTTCTCTCATCACGCCCGGCGCGAGTGGGGTCATCAGCAAGGCGATGCTGGCCCGGGGGTTGTATGTCGTGGCCGCATTAGTGAGCGTCGGCGTTGCCAACTTCGCTCCATTCTCCGCGTACTCACTGAATATCTTGATGCAGGCCTCGACATACGCGATCGCGGTGCTCGGGCTGACCATCGTGCTCGGTTATACCGGCCAAATTAATCTGGCACAGGCGGCATTTTTCAGTCTAGGAGCGTACAGCGTTGCACTGGGGACCACCGAGTTTGGATTGGTGTTCTTCCCGGCGCTGGCGATCGGCATCATCCTGGCGTGTGTGGCCGGCGCGGCGCTTGGGCTGACCTCGCTCCGACTCGGCGGCCACTATCTTGCAATGGTGACCATCAGCTTCCAAACCATGCTATCGTTGGTGCTTATCAACTGGGTCTCGCTCACTCATGGCCCAGACGGTGTCCTTAATATACTGCGTCCTACGCTGCTCGCGGGCTATTTCACCGACAGTGGCCACTATCTTGCACTATGTACTGCGGTCCTCTATCTCGTCGGTTATCTCGTCTGGCGGTTGCGACGCACCAAGCTCGGGCGCGCGATGCAAGCGGTCCGCGACAATGAGCTCGCCGCCGGGGTGGTCGGGGTCGATACTTATCGCACCAAGGTCGTGGCCTTTACCCTATCGGCGTTGCTCGGAGGACTTGGCGGCGGATTGTTTGCGGGAGGGTTTAGATACATCAGTCCCGATCAATTCACGTTCAGTGAATCCGTCGTGTTCCTCACCATGAGCCTACTCGGCGGAGTCCGTTCGCCAATGGGCGCCGGACTTGGCACTGGGCTGCTAATCCTGCTGCCTGAATGGTTGCGGTTTCTCAAGAATATTTACCTCGCCGTCTACGGCGGTGCCGTGATCCTCATCATGGTGTTCATGCCGGATGGCATCTGGGGCTTTGTCACGGCGTTGTGGCGTCGATTGTTCCCAATTGCGCCCATCACCACCGGCGAGATCGCGCCCTTGCCGCTCACGCAACAGGTCGCTCGGGCCGATGGTTCGGTGATCCTTACGGTCTCGCAGCTGTCGAAGCATTTCGGCGGTCTCAAAGCGGTCGACAACGTCGATCTAGCGATCGCACGCAATACCGTGCACGCACTCATCGGGCCAAACGGCTCAGGAAAAACCACGTTGCTGAATGTGATGAGCGGTCTCTATGCGCCGACCAGCGGCCGCATCGAGCTTGATGGCCGCGACGTCACGCGTCTTGCGCCACATCAACGCGCAGGTTGCGGCCTCGGCCGTACCTTTCAGAATATTCGTCTTTTTGGTGCGATGAACGTGCTTGACAACGTCATGGTCGGCGCTGAGCGGCCGCATAATCCTGCGGGGCACGACGCCAGCGGACTCGAACGGCAGGCCCTCGCGGCACTGGAGTTCGTCGGCCTCGCCGCCCGCGCGCACGAGACGGTCGCAAGCCTGTCTTACGGGCACCAGCGCCTGCTGGAAATTGCTCGGGCTCTCGCCGGTAGCCCGAAACTCCTGCTGCTTGATGAGCCGGGCGCTGGGCTCAATCACGCGGAGAAAGAGCAGCTCGTTTGGTTACTCAACCGCCTCAAGGGCCACGGCCTGACCATCTGCGTCATTGATCACGATATGAACATCGTCGAGCAAGTGGCTGATCGGATCACCGTGCTCAATTTCGGTCGCCGCATTGCCGAAGGGACGCCGCTCGAGGTCCTGCGAAATCCGACGGTGGTAGCGGCCTATCTCGGAGAGGTGCGCCTTGCCACTCCTTGATCTCCAGGACCTGGTTGCCGCCTATGGTAGGGTTGAGGTGCTCAAGCGTATTTCGCTAAGCGTCGCGGAAGGGGAAATTGTGGCGCTGCTCGGAGCCAACGGCGCCGGCAAAAGCACAACGTTGCGCACGATTTCTGGGCTGATGAAACCGCTATCAGGTTCGGTGCGGTTCTTGGGGCAATCGATCGCCTCTCTTTCTCCGGAAGCAATCGCCAGGCTCGGGATCGCCCACGTGCCCGAGGGTCGGCGCGTCTTCCCCGGACTGACAGCGCGCGAGAACATCATCCTCGGCGGTTCGAATCGCAAGGCGAGCCGCCAAGAACTCGAGGCCGACGCCGAGCGGATGTTCGGCATTTTTCCGGAAATAAAACCGTTTGAACATGCTTTGGGCTGGACCCTGTCAGGCGGGCAACAGCAAATGGTCGCCATTGCCCGCGGCCTGATGTCTAAGCCCAAGTTGTTGCTCTTAGATGAGCCGTCGCTCGGCCTCGCCCCGCTCATCGTCCAACAGGTCTATAGAGTGATCGCTGAGATCCGCCGTCACCAGACGACCGTACTGCTTGTGGAACAGAATGCGCATATGGCGCTTTCGGTTGCAGATCGAGGGTACGTGCTTGAAACGGGACGCCTCGTGGTCGAAGGCCAGCCCGAGGCGCTCTGGGACAATGAGGCGGTCCGCGCCGCCTATCTCGGACAACGGGGGAAGGCGTGAACGCCACCCGCAAAGACCCGGAATCCCGCCGACCGCAGGTTGCAATTATGTCGTTGGGTCAACTCAGGTCGGCTCCTGCTCCGGGTCCAAATCAAGCATAGGTGGCCCGCCGACCCCAGTGACGGGTTCGCTCGCCTCCGCTGTGTCACCGAGCGTGTAAATCTCGGGTGAATACAACTTGCGGCCTCAGTACGGCCACAATCTCGACGTGGTTGAAACCGATGGTGGCGGCTCGATAAAACTGCTGCCAGGAGTTCTTCATGCTGGTGATGGGGCTGCTAAATATCCTCCTCGGGGGAGTCATTGGCTGGCGCTGCCGCGTGATGATGCTTGCGCCTCTCAGTCTCGTCGCCGGTGTCGAGGGGCTCCTTTGGAGCCTGCCATCTCCGACCTGGACGGCGATTGCCTGGGATGCGGGCGTCTTGGTCTTTTTCTTAGACATCGGTTACCTGATCGGCAGTGCATACGCTGTCTATCGCCGTGTCCCCGGATCGCACCGGTTGGAGATTTCAACCGCGGCCGAGCTGTCGAGGCAGTAACTGGCTTTTATTCGGCGAGCCAAAGCGATCGTGTCAAAACAAACAAGATAACAATCGCTGTTGTTGTGAGCGTTGGCAACCGAATTCATAGGCCATCGACCGATAGACTAGTTGCGGTATGCTGCCATCAACCACGAACCGTTGGCGGCTTTTCACCGCCCGTCACCTCAATCACTAGATGATCTCGATGCTCACGACCGTACTCGTCAATGACACGAGCACGCAGGCAATGGGTGCCCATTTCGAGATCCGGAGGCAATCGCGCCGTCCAAATATGTGATGATGATACTGCCTTGACCCAAGGTTTCTTTGTTGCTTCGTTGCGCGCGAATTCTTCTTGAATAAAAGGATCCAGCCACTGCTCGCGCTGCATCTTGGTCGGGGAGCGGTTGCCAATTTGATATTCGACTAAGGTTCGGGGCCCGCCATCAAAGAAGTTGACGATGACGTGGGTCGAAAACACTGTGTCGTGAGTAATCGGCGATCCGAGTAATGCACCGGCACGAAAATCGCGATAGAGCTCCTTGTCGGCTCCGTGGAACTCGCTCTGAATCATGATGCGCATTTGCCGCCCATTGGGCTCCTTGGCCGGGACGTAGCGCGTTGTATAGCGATTGCCCGCGATGCTAAGCACGTGAAAGCCATTGGGGCTGCCATCGCGGCTGTCGGCCACCGCGATGCCGCGATGGTCAAGGGGGCCGCTCCACCATGACCCTGACACCGCGGTTAGGACGTGATGATGATGAGGGACGTCACCTGCGTAGCCATCTTCCGCTCCAAAATAGTGATGCTCGGTTGTGTGAGTGTGCCCAGCGAAGCTTACTGTGTATGATCGATTCGAGAGCAGTTTGAGAAGCTCGGACCGGTCTGCAGTATTTTGCATCGGATCGTTGGCATCGACATATGTCTGTAGTGGGATGTGAAGGCAGATGACGACCAGGCGGTCGGTTGGAGTTGCCGACAATACGTTGGAGACGAACGTCAATTGCTGTTCGCCTATACGGCCACGGTATTTGCCACTCTTGCTCGCCTTACTGGCATCCGCGCCGAGATAGTCGACGTTGTCAAGCATTACAAATAAGGCGTTGCCATATTCGAAGGCGTAATAGCTTGGCCCGTAGACCCGTTTGAAGGTCTCTCGAGAGTACTTGTTATCCGGGGCTTCGAAATTGAGATCATGATTTCCGGCAACGTTGTACCATGGGATG
>Ga0126371_10001201_pt1 | contig 21787 bp, 22 predicted proteins | sample PanSoiMetaPlot_4_FD_110145 | JGI IMG/M metagenome (GOLD analysis project Ga0126371, IMG submission 110145) | Tropical forest soil microbial communities from Panama - MetaG Plot_4 | ecosystem: Environmental > Terrestrial > Soil > Tropical forest > Bulk soil | place: Panama | collected 2016-02-17 | reverse complement strand
TAGCGTCCAAAGGGTGCGGCGTTCGGCGACTCCCTAGTTTTGACGCGCCGGAGTTGCGCTTGTCGGCCAGGGGGAGCTTGCCTGCGCAGGCGCTGCCGTCATTGGTGCCGGTGCGGCCGCTGCCGCTGCTGCCGGCTTCGAGGCGGACTTCTTGGCCGCGGGTTTCTTCGCGGCCGGCTTCTTTGCCGTTGTGGGGGCTGCCGGAGAGGGTTCAACGACGACGGGGTTGGGCCGTAATCTCGGCGGCTCGCCTGTTGACGTAATCGCCTCAAGTTTTTCTGTTTCCGGCTGGTAGCCGTTGAGCGTGAAAGTGACAGAGGAGGCTGCATCGACCGGCAGCGCAAGCGCGCATGGCGTGCGACAAGTTTGGCCATTAGTCGCTTTCGCCTCTGCGCCCGGCGGCTCGGATTCCAAGCTTATTGTATCCAGGGAAGGGCCTGGCTTAAGCGCATCGAGATTCATCCAGTCAGAATTTGAGGAACAGGCAGCAAGCGCGAGTGCGCTGCCGATAACGGCAAGAACTCGGTACATCATATTTAACCGTCCCACTCGAGCGACTTAGCGCCACTCGCCCGTCGCAACAATACGGGCGCCGTCGTGTGAGTGCAACAGAAGGTGCACATTTTACCCTGCCAGATTAACCATCATCTCGTACCAAAGCTTTCAGTGCGGATGAAATGGCTGCAATTGAGGCCGGCAACTCGGCAAAATGGCTGATGATCTGGTCGGGCTTAAATTCGGCAATTGGACGTTCGCAGTAACCAAAGTCGACGGCGATGACTGGGATGCCAGCGGCGCGTGCGGTGCGGATATCTGTATTCGAATCACCAATCATAATGGCGTGCTTTGGTGTGCCACCCGCTCGGACGACCGTACGTCTGAAAAATTCCGGGTCCGGCTTCTGAATGCCGAAGGTGTCTTGGCCGCAAATCGCGGCGAACCGGTCGGCGAGGTCGAACCTATCAAGCAGACGCACCGATAGCCGTTCAAGCTTGTTCGTGCACACTGCAAACCGATGCCCACGTGCGCCCAACGTATCGAGCGCTTCGGTCAATCCCGGGAAAGGCCGTGAACGGTCCGCAATGTGATCGGAATAGTACGCGGTAAAATCGGTCAACATCTGCTCGAGTTTGGCCGGCGCAAGCGCGCGGCCCTTTGTTTCGATCGCACGGACGATCATTGCCTTCGCACCGCCACCGATCAGATTGCGCGCGGTGTCGTAAGATAATGGCGCCAGACCTTCGCGCGAAAAAATCACGTTAAGGGTTTCGACGAGATCAGGGGCTGTATCGAGTAGTGTGCCGTCGAGGTCAAAGACGAGCATTGGGACAATCATGGCTGGGATTGCTAGTCGCCGTCTGGTTTCGTTACAAGGACGATCATTTGGATACTGGAGGACTAGCAAAATTCGGCTATTCAGGAACGATGATCGGAGCTACATAGACATAACCACCCATCATCAATCGATGCTCGACCGCTTTAGCCAGTGCCAATGAACACCGACGCCCAGAAACGCGCAGCCGCCGCTCGCGCTGTTGAGCTTGTACGCCCGGGCATGCGGGTCGGCCTCGGTACCGGATCGACCGCGCGACATTTCGTAGAGCAAATTGGCGAGCGTGTTCGCGCGGGGTTCAAGATCATCGCCGTGCCGACATCGGAAGCAACTCGGGCTGATGCAAAACGTTGCGGGATTGAACTTACTACATTGGATCAAACGCCCGAGCTTGATCTGACGGTAGACGGCGCAGACGAGATTGGACCGGATCTTTGTTTGATTAAGGGAGGCGGTGGCGCTCTGCTGTGGGAAAAAATTGTCGCGACGGCTTCCGCGCACATGGTTGTGATTGCCGACCGTAGCAAAATAGTTACCACGCTCGGTCGCTTTCCTGTGCCAATTGAAGTGGTCCCGTTCGGTTTAACGGCAACCGAGCATGCGATTAAGAAGGCCATCAGCACAGTCCAACAACCTGGTCCACTAACTTTACGACGAGGTAAAGACGGTCATCCTTTCGTCACGGATGGCGGCCACTGGATCCTCGATGCTGCGCTTGACCGGGTTGACGAGCCGGCTGCGTTGGCGCATGCGCTTTCGGATGTTCCGGGGGTGGTTGAGCATGGTCTGTTTATCGGCCTCGCGCATACGGCCATTATTGGCGGACCGGGCGGGGTGGAAATCGTCGAGAGCCGTTGAATCTCGAGCTAAATGGAGTTTCAAGATGCGTTTCATTCAGGTCATTAAGGGCGCCGTCAGCGCGGCCGGTGTCGTGATTGCATTGGTTGGCTTCCCTGCCTGCAGCGATGCCCAGCAAACGTCCGCGGCGGCCCTGCAGGCGGCCAAGGAAATTGTGACAATTACCGGCGCCACGGCTCTATTCAATCCTTTGATTCCCGGCGTGATCGGACAGGCAAAGAACTTGTTTCTTCAGCAGAACCCTGGACTAGGCAAGGATCTCAATGAGATTACCGCCAAGATGCGTGAAGATCTCGAACCGCGGTTTAGTGAGCTGACCGATGAGGTGGCCAAGCTGTATGCATCCCACTTCAGTGAAGCGGAGCTCAAACAACTGCTGGCTTTCTACAAATCACCAATTGGCGAGAAGTTGATTGCCGAGCAGCCAAAGGTTGGCGAAGAGAGTCTCAAATTTGCGCAAGATTGGGCGAACAAGCTTTCCGACCAAGTAATCATAAATATGCGTGACGAGCTGAAAAAGCGGGGCCACGCACTTTGACGGTCGATTGCCTACGATCGGTCCGGCGGTCGGGGCATAGCGATGGCTGCAGTTGATGACTGATCACGACGTCGATCTTTTCGTCATTGGTGCGGGTTCCGGGGGTGTTCGTGCCGCACGGATCGCTGCGAGCTACGGCGCCCGCGTGATGATTGCCGAAGAACATCGTGTTGGCGGTACCTGCGTTATACGCGGCTGCGTACCAAAAAAACTCTTGGTTTATGCCTCGCGATTTTCTGATGAGTTCGAGGATGCTGCCGGTTACGGCTGGACGGTGTCAGAGCCAACATTTCATTGGCCGACTCTCATCGCTAACAAGGATCGAGAGATCGCTCGCCTCGAGGCGGCTTACATAAACACACTCGAACGATACAATGTCAGCCTCGTTAAAAGCCGCGCTGTTTTCGAAGATGCCAACACTGTGCGTTTGGCAACAGGCGCCCGTGTGCGGGCGGAAACGATTCTGATAGCGACCGGTGCGTGGCCCCACCTTGGATTAAAAATTCCGGGCCTAGAGTACGCGATTTCTTCGAATGAGGCTTTCCATCTTGCCGAGTTGCCCAAGCGAATTGTAATCCAGGGAGGAGGTTACATCGCGATTGAATTTGCCAGTATCTTCGCGGGGCTGGGCAGCAGGGTGACGCTGGTTTACCGCGGTGAAAATATCCTTCGTGGTTTCGATGACGATGTGCGGGAACACTTGCGTAGCGAGATGCGGAGCCGAGGCATTACTGTAAACTGTGGCCACACCGTTACGGCAATCGAAAAATCGGGTGACGAATTCATTACGCAGCTATCGGACAACAGCACTATCGCAGCCGACAAGGTCATGTTCGCTATGGGACGCCGGCCGAACGTGATGAAGCTCGGACTCCAAAGATTGAACATTAGGATTCATGAGCACGGCGGCATCGAGGTTGACGACTATTCGCGTACGTCAACGCCCAACGTCTATGCTGTCGGCGATGTGACAAATCGCGTCAATCTGACGCCGGTTGCGATCCGCGAAGGGCATGCCTTTGCCGATTCTGTTTATGGCGGGAAACCCACGCCGGTGGATCATAGGGCTGTACCGACGGCCGTCTTTTCCGAGCCCGAAGTCGGCGTGATTGGGCTCACCGAGACCCAAGCGCGCGAACAGTTGCGCAAAGTCGATGTCTACAAAACGACGTTTCGCCCAATGAAGGCGACCCTTTCAGGCCGCAACACGCGCTCGTTCATGAAGCTGTTGGTCGACGGTGGCACGGATCGCGTCGTTGGGTGTCATATTGTGGGACCCGGCGCCGCCGAAATGATTCAACTTGTCGGGATTGCCATAAAGATGGGGGCAACCAAGGCCGATTTCGATGCCACTATGGCGGTCCATCCGACTGCCGCCGAAGAACTGGTCACTATGCGCGAAAAAGCTATCAGCTACGGCCGCGCCGCGGCTGAATAAGTCCTGATAACCCAGCCGATTGGAATAACTGGCAGGGACAGGGCGCTGTCGTGTATAACGCCGCCCAAATACTGGAGCAGTGCGTGATGCCCGAACGCTGGACCCCCGATAGTTGGCGAAAGAAGCCGATTGAGCAAATGCCGGATTACACGAACCGGCAGGCGTTGGCTGACGTGGAGAAGCAACTTGCGACGTTCCCACCGCTGGTATTCGCAGGTGAGGCGCGCAGTCTGAAGAAGCAGTTGGCGCGTGTCGCGAAGGGCGAGGCTTTTCTGCTGCAGGGAGGTGATTGCGCGGAAAGTTTTGCCGAGCATGGCGCGAACAACATCCGCGACTTTTTCAGAATGTTTTTGCAGATGGCGGTGGTGTTGACCTACGCAGCCGCTTCGCCAGTGGTGAAAGTCGGACGCATCGCGGGTCAGTTCGCAAAACCTCGTTCCTCGCCCAGCGAAACGCGCAACGGAAAGGAATTGCCAAGCTATCGTGGCGACATCATCAATGACATTGCCTTTACCGAGGAGGCACGCCGTCCGGACCCACGTCGCCAGATCGAGGCCTACCGGCAATCAGCGGCCACACTCAATCTGCTGCGTGCCTTCGCGCAAGGCGGCTACGCCAATCTCGCCAGCGTGCGTCAATGGATGCTCGGTTTCGTCAAAGACAGCCCACAGTCTCGACGGTACGTGGAACTGGCCGATCGTATTTCGGAAGCGCTCGGATTCATGCAGGCCTGCGGCCTTGATCTTGAGGGCCATCCCGAACTGCGCACCACCGAGTTTTATACAAGCCATGAGGCGCTGTTACTTGGCTTCGAGGAGGCACTAACTCGCGTGGATTCGACGACCGGCGACTGGTACGCGACGTCCGGCCACATGCTATGGATAGGGGACCGTACCCGCCAACACGATCATGCACATATCGAGTATGCGCGCGGCATCAAGAATCCGCTTGGACTGAAGTGCGGCCCGTCTAGCAAACCTGACGACTTGTTGCGGCTGATCGAGATTCTGAATCCGGACAATGAGCCAGGCCGCCTGACGCTGATTGGCAGGTTTGGTGCCGAAAAGGTCGGGGAGCTTCTTCCTCCACTGGTCCGCGCGGTAAAGCGCGAGGGCAGGATTGTGCTGTGGTCGTGTGACCCTATGCACGGCAACACGATCACCTCGGCGACGGGTTACAAAACCCGGCCATTCGATCTGATTCTGAAAGAGGTCCGCAGCTTTTTCGAGGTCCACCAAGCTGAAGGTACCTATGCTGGGGGCGTGCATCTGGAGATGACAGGACAAAACGTCACAGAATGCACCGGTGGTGCGCGCGCAATTAGCGAAGCCGATCTTAACGATCGCTACCATACGGTGTGCGATCCTCGGTTGAACGCGGAGCAGGCAATCGATCTAGCTTTCCTGCTGGCGGAATTGCTCAAGAAAGAGCGCTCCGCGCGTGCCAAGCCTCTGCCAGCCGCTGCCGGGCTCTAGAGCCGGAAGAATTCGCTCGGAATTGGTGTTAGTGTCCAGAAGGCGAGCCGCAAGCTCGGTGCGACTTGCCCACGACGCAACCAATATACCCGAGCCGGGAAACGCCTTATGGAACGCCACTTTTGGCGGCCAGCAGAACTCTGCTTCGTGCTGGCCATGCTACCAATATTCACCGTCGGAGCCACAGCACAGATCGCGGTTTCCGCGAACGACAATAAGGCTACATTGGTCAACGGCGCCAACGTCGTGCCCGACAAGCCCGCAGCCGACACCGTGAGCATCATCGACCTTGGTGTTTCGCCACCCAAGGTGATCGCCGAGGTCAAGGCACCTGCAAGCGTGGTCGGACCACCTCAGAGCGTCGCGATATCCCGTGACGAAAGCTTCGCGCTGGTGACCGGAGCCTTCAAGATCGACCCCGCCGATCCAAAAAAAGCCGTACCTGATAACAAGCTTTCGGTGATCGATCTCAAGGCGAAGCCACCAGCAGTTGTCGCAACCCTCGAAGCGGGTCTTGGTGCCGCGGGCGTATCGATCAACAACGCCGGCACACTGGTCCTGGTCGCCAACCGCAGTGAAGGCACCATTTCCGTGTTCATGGTGAGCGGCAACAAGCTGACGCCGGCCGGTAAGATCGATCTTGGCGATCCCAAGTCGGGACCGAGCCATGTTGCCTTCACGCCAGATGGCAAGAACGCGTTGGTGACTCGCGACGGCGATCACAAGATTTCGATCCTGTCCGTCGACGGCAATAAAGTACAAGACAGCAAGGCGTTCATGGTCGGTGGTGTTCGCCCCTACAGCCTTGAAATTAGTTCGAAGGGTGATGTTGCAGTTGTCAGTAACCAAGGTGGCGGGCAAGGCGACACCGACACCATCACTGTAATTGACCTCAAGTCCGTGCCGCCCCGAGTTGTCGACACAATCAGCGTTGGCCAGACGCCGGAAGGCGTAGGAATGTCCGGTGACGGTGCTTACGTTGCTGTTACTGTGATGAACGGCTCAAACAGACCTAAAAATCACCCGGCCTTCAAGGATTACGGTCTGCTGCAAATTTACTCGATCAAGGGAACCAATCTCACAAAAGTTGCTCAGGCTAAAGTTGGTCACTGGTGCCAGGGTGCAGCTTTCAGCAAGAACAATAAGACGGTGGTGATCCAGTGCATGGTCGAGAGAAATCTGCAGGCATTTAAGTTTGATGGCCACAATCTCAAGCCAGCCGGCGCTGTGCCGCTCAGCGGTGGGGGCGCCGGATTGCGAACAGCAGCGAAGTAGTTGTTTTGGCGGGCGCTCAAATGCACCCCAGCGCCCGCTCGTTTCTCTTCGTGCAAATCAGCGATGCAAGCACCCCATTGCCGGATGGGATATCAAGGCGGTAGAGCTTTCTTATGAGCGCCCGTCCCGTTGAAACGCTTGCCATTGCCGTCGCGCAACTCAATTCGACGGTTGGCGATATCGTCGGCAACAGCGAGAAGGTGAGGCGCGCACGGGTGGCTGCTGCCGCGCAAGGTGCTGATCTGGTCGTATTCCCAGAACTGTTCATCGCGGGCTATCCACCCGAGGACTTGGTGCTTAAGCCGGCGTTTCAGACTGCCTGCCGTTCGGCTGTCGAGGCGCTTGCACGGGAGACGGCTTCCGCCGGTCCGGCGTTGCTACTTGGCACGCCTTGGCTTGATGGCGGCAAGCTTTACAACGCCGTCGCTTTGCTTGATGGCGGCACCATTGCAGCCCTGCGCTACAAAGTTGATCTTCCCAACTACGGCGTTTTCGACGAAAAGCGCGTGTTTGCGCCAGGGCCCATGCCGGGCCCGGTAAACTTCCGCGGCGTGCGTTTGGGACTTCCGATTTGCGAGGACATCTGGGGCGCCGAGGTCGTTGAGTGCCTGGCAGAGACAGGTGCCGAGATGCTCATTGTCCCGAATGGCTCGCCCTACTGGCGGCAGAAGGGTGATGTGCGTCTCAATATCGCGGTGGCGCGGATAACCGAGCAAGGATTACCGACGGTCTACGTCAATCAAGTCGGTGGGCAGGACGAGTTGGTATTTGACGGCGTGTCTTTCGGTTTGCATGCGGATTGCTCGCTGGCATTTCAGCTTGCTGCGTTCCAAGAGGCGATTCTGACCACCCAGTGGGTTCGTCGCAACGGAACCTGGCGCTGTGAGAACGGCCCGGTGGTCGACAGTGTGGAGGCAGATCATGCCGACTATGTCGCCTGCATGTTAGGTCTGCGTGACTACGTCAACAAAAATGGATTTCCCGGCGTCGTGCTCGGTCTGTCCGGCGGCATCGATTCCGCCTTGTGCGCCGTGATGGCGGTCGACGCGCTGGGTGCCGAACGTGTTCGCTGCATAATGATGCCGTACAAATTCACTTCGCAAGGTTCACTCGATGATGCCGCGGCCTGCGCCGAGGCGCTCGGCGTGCGCTATGAGACGTTGCCAATCGCGCTCGCGGTTGAGGGCTTTGAAGCCGCGCTTTCACCGGCTTTTGCCGGCTTGCCGCGCGATGTCACAGAAGAGAACTTGCAAGCTCGTGCGCGCGGCACAATCCTGATGGCGATTTCCAACAAGTTCAATCTTATGGTGGTAACGACCGGCAACAAATCTGAGATGTCGGTTGGGTATGCAACTCTTTACGGTGACATGAACGGCGGCTTTAATCCGATTAAGGATCTTTACAAGACGGAGGTGTTACGACTTGCCCGTTTGCGCAATGGTTGGAAGCCGGAAGGTGCCAAAGGCCCAGATGGCCCCGTAATTCCCAATAGTGTTATCACGCGACCACCGACCGCAGAATTGCGTGAAAATCAAAGGGATGAAGATTCGCTGCCGGCCTATGCGGTGCTTGATCCAATTCTCGAGCGTCTCGTTGAACGCGAGGAGCCGGTATCTGCAATCGTCGATGCGGGTTTCGACCGCGATACTGTGATGCGCATTGATCGGATGATCAATGTCGCAGAGTACAAGCGCCGCCAGGCGGCTCCGGGCGTAAAGGTCACGCTCAAGAATTTCGGCCGCGACCGCCGCTATCCAATCACAAATCGTTTCCGCGATCCGGGAACGGCAATGCCGTCGCCCGACGTTTCCCTGATCACTGGCAAACCCATAAAATCTGAAGCATTCGACTTTTAAAGGTCGCTACTATCGTGTTGGTAAAAAGGTCGGCCCGACCGTACGCACACTGCGCTTGGTGGGATCGGTCTGGATAGGCGTCTCTGCAACTGGGGCCGCGGGTGTTGTCTCAGTTGCCGGTCCAGGCGCCGGCGTGCGCTGGTCGGGCCGCATTGGCTTGCTGTCGGCGCCAATCCGTGGTTGTGACAGTTGCCTAGCGTTTTGCTCAGTGACGATTACGTCGCCAGGAGCAACCGTATCGTCCGGACCGATCGCCTTGAGCGTCTGCGCCCAGCTTTCGCCCGGACGCCGGCAGCTGCAGGCAGGGTCCACGGCTTTGCGATATTGAAAGGCGGTTGGAAGCTCGGTGTACAGCCTGCCATTGAGTGAGACCGCCTGCGCCATCTCCTCGCCTGGGTTGTGATAGGTGTAGAGCGAGACGTCGGATGCAGGACACATGCGCTGGCAGGCCTGTTCGTCATCGCGGAAACGATCGGGTGAAGTTGAGTACGAGATCGGAAAATAAAAACCGTCGCAGGTCCGTACGCACACTGTCCGGAAAGTCCCGCCCATTGGCCCGAGCGGCGTTGAGAGCACACTGCCGCCACCATTATCGCCAAACAAACGATCCCAGAAGCCGCCCTGCTGACCGGCGAGAGCAGCGGCGCGATATTGCGAGCCGCATCCGTTGTCGCCAAGCGCGATCAGTACGCCGCGGCGCTGGGCAGCGCGCTCGGTCGTGCTTCCATTGAGCCGCTCCAGATCGTTCCGCATGCGTTCAAGCGCGTTGCGCTGTTGATTAATCTGTCTGTTCAGTCCACCGCATTGTGGTGGCATGTTGCTGAAGATTGAGAAAAAGCCGAAGCTTTCACAGCCGATCCGGCGTGACTGCGCCACCAGCCGGTCGACTTCGAATTGCTGACGGTTGACCATGTCCTCGATGCGGCGAATTTGTTCAACGCGAGCCGGATCGGAATTGCCCCGATCAATCGTTGCAAGCTGGGCCTCAAGCCGTTGGCAAGCCGGATTGGACGATTGTGCGTGCGATGTGGCAAGGCCCGCCAGCATCAGCAAAATCGCAATTGCCCCGAACGTATAGGACCAACCCCTCATATCGGCAATCTACGCTGAGAATCACAGCGGAGCGAGCATTTGTTACTTGTACGCACGTGCGACTTCAGAACGCAGGTTCCAGAGCACGCCAGAAACGATGATCATGGCGCCGAGCAGGACGAAAATGTCGAGTCGCTCGTCGTAAAACGCCCAGCCGACTACGGCGATCAGCGGAATACGCATGAAATCCAGCGGCACCACGAGAGTCGCGTCGCCGGATCTGAATGCATTACTCAGACAATAGTGGGAGGTGAGTCCCGCGATGCCGACCCCGATCGCTGGCAATATGTGTCGCAGTTCGAAGTGCAAAAACACGCCTGGGTCGCTGCCGATAAGCGAGAGAGGGAACTGGATCACCGCCATCCAGAACACGATGCCAAAAGTAGTTTCAGTCTTCGTCAGCTGTTTGGTCGTGATCATGGTGATGGCGTAGCCGAATGCCGCCAGCAAGACCAAAATCGAGGCCGGGTTGAAGCTCGCAATGCCTGGCCGCAGGATTATGAGCACGCCGATCAATCCAAATACAATGACGCCGAGACGACTCGGCGTCATTCGTTCCTGCAAAAACCAAACGGCGAGGATGGCCGTCCACGCCGGCATGGTGAATTCCAGTGCAAATACTGTTGCGAGCGGCAGCATTGTGAGGCTAAGCGCCCACGAAAATTGCGAAGCATAATGGACCGTATTGCGGAAAATATTGAGGCCCATTCGCCGCGGTAATGCGTGAACACGCAAATCCTTCCGCGCCGCCAAAAGTGTAAGCAGGACAAGAAGAGCAACCCCGCTGCGAATGGCTAGTATTTCGAAAATGTTCAATCCGGCATGGAACAATTCGCGGATCGAGACCGCCATAACCGAAAAAGAAAGCAATGCGCCAACCATCCATAGGACGACGCGTGCGATTTTATTGTCGAACACGTATTGCCCTTAGAGGTGCGAGGTAGGACCGAGTTGTCTGATGATCTGGCCGGCACCAGAGGTTGATGTCATTCCGCATCCGGCTGATTTTCAGGCTTTGCTTTCTCGAAAGCCGGAAGCTTTTGGCAGGCAGCGTCTACTCCCGCAATTTTTGGAAAGCTGTCGAGTGGCACCTTGAGACGACGCGCATTGGCGACTTGAGGGACCAGACAAATGTCAGCAAGCGTAACGTCTCCGCCGCAGGCGTAGGGCCCAGCCGCGAGCAAGCCTTCCAGCGCAGTAAAGCCTTCGATGATCCAGTGGTGATACCAGGTGTCAATCTCGGATTGCTCGTGCTTAAGCTGGCGCTTGAGGTATTGCAGGGCGATGAGATTGTTGAGCGGATGAATGTCACAGGCGATCAGCTGTGCAATTGCACGCGATTTGGCACGACCAAGCGCTTCGGCCGGCAACAAGGGAGGGTCGGGGTGCACCTCGTCCAGATATTCGATAATCGCCAAGGATTGAGTCAGCACCTCACCATTGGATAATTCGAGTGCGGGCACGCGTGCTTGCGGGTTGATGGCCCGAAATTCGGCTGTGTGCTGGCGGCCGCCATCCTTTGTCAGATGGATGGGTACCATCTCATAAGGAAGTCCCTTAAGGTTGAGCGCTATGCGGACCCGATAAGCGGCGGAGGAACGGAAATACGAATAGAGTTTCACGAATTGACCCCGACTTGGATGATCGGAACTTAGCCGGGACGGTGTCCGTTGGCGATATGGGGTACCAGTTGGGCTGACCGTTCTGTGAGCTTGACAAGCGCTCGATCGAGCGCCGCTCGATCGGCAATGTCTACCGATTCCAGCAACTGGTGCGCGAAATCGAGCGCAATAGGGGTCAACTCGCTGTAGATTTCGCGCCCCGCGGCAGTGAGCGATAGGAACGACTCTCGCAAGTCAGCCCGGTTGGTACGACGGGTAACTAATTTGCGGCCTTCCAGCAGCGCAACCGCCCGTGAGACCTTTGTCTTGTGCATATGACTGTGGCTGCCGACGGCCTTGGCCGTCATTGCGCCAAACTGCCCAAGCGTGACCAGCACACGCCATTCCGGCACGCCGATTTTGTAGTGATCGGAATAGATACGGGATAAGGCCTGCGACACCAGGCTGGCGCAGACATTCAAGCGATAAGGTAGAAATTCTTCCAGCTTGAGTGCCGGGTGTTCGAGCGTAGCGTCAGGCACTTTTTGGGCCGTGGAATCGGTCATGTCGCTACTGCTGCAATTCCTGTCGCGTGCGCGCCGCTTTCTGTTCGACGTGCGCGAGCGCGTGACGGAATCTTGGCCGAACTTGAGCCAGCTTGCAACGATTCTAAACTAGGAATTGGGCGTACGGTTGCGGTGAGACGCCCATGATCGAAGGGCCGTGAGCCTCCTGGAAAGCCGCCCCGGTCCTTGGTCCTCCGGCCGTGCAACGATCAGTACCAAACTGGCGTACGCCTGAGAGATGAGAACGATCATTGAACTCGTCCACTGGGTTCCCGGCTTGTAAACACGTCCTGCTATCAACCGTTCCCGATGGGGGATGGTTACGATTGCAACTAAGCGCTGTCCCGCATTGAACGGCTACGGTACAAGTGCGGCAAATGAGGGTCATCATGGACCAGCCGCGCCTCCTGGTACCGGCACTTGGGAGCATTTACCGCACCGCCGCGCCGATTACCGAACCTCTCATGCGCGTGGTGGCCGGAGGCTCACTTGCGCTTCACGGCTTTCCAATTCTGTTCGGACATACCGAGGCGGCGGCGAAGTTTCTGGCAAGTGTTGGATTCGAAAATGCGCTGTTTTGGGCATACGTCGTCGGCATCGTGGAGTTCGTGTGCGGTCTTTGTCTTGCCATCGGATTGCTGACCCGGCTGGTCGCCATACCGATCATCGGCTTTCTCTTGGTCGCAATCGCCACCTATCATTGGCAATTCGGTTTTGCGTGGGAAAACCGCGGCATCGAATATCCTCTGTTTTGGGCAATCGTGGTCTTCCATTTCCTGATACGCGGCGCGGGGCCGTGGTCTGTCGACGCGCTGGTCGGACGCGAGGTGTAACGAGGTGAAGGCATTCGCTTCCACCGAGGATGTTGCTGAAAAGAAAGCCTCGTTCGACGAGATCGGGGTGGGGTTATATGCCTATACGGCGGAGGGCGACCCCAATACCGGCGTTATCGTCGGCGACGACGCGGTGATGGTGATTGACGCCCAGGCAACGCCCCCAATGGCCGACGATGTGATCGCGCGGATCGCGAAAATCACCGATAAACCAGTCAAATACGTTTTGCTGACGCACTACCACGCGGCGCGTACGCTTGGCGCGTCGGCTTTCAAAGGCGCAGAGATTCTCGCCTCAGATGCCACGCGTCATTTGATCGCCGAGCGCGGCAAGGAGGATATGGATTCTGAAATCGGCCGCTTTCCACGCCTGTTTCGGTCTGTTGAATCCATTCCTGGGCTGACGTGGCCGACAATGACGTTTCCTGATCAGGCCTCGGTTTGGCTGGGTCGACGGGAAGTGCGGGTCATTCACGTCGGACGCGGACATACTGCGGGCGACGTGATTGCCATCGTTCCAGACGCCGGTGTCGTTTTTTCCGGGGATCTCGTTGAATGCAAGTCGGCCTGTTACTGCGGAGATGCCCACTTCATCGATTGGTTGGCGACACTCGATCATCTCGCCGAATTGCAGGCGAATGCACTGGTGCCTGGACGCGGTGCAGCGCTGAAAACGCCGGAGACGGTCAAGGATGGGATCGGTATCACAGCCGATTTTGTTTCAACTCTCTACAATTCGATCCAGGAAAGTGTGACCAAGGGTCGTTCGCTGAAGGATGCCTTCGATTTCGTGCGACTGACGATGGATCCAAAGTTTAAGGGTTTCACAATCTACGAGCACTGTCTGCCGTTTAGCGTCTCACGCGCTTATGATGAAGCGCGCGGCATTGAGTGGCCTGTCGTCTGGACCGTCGATCGTGATCGAGAAATGTGGGCGGCCTTGCAGGGTTAGGCCACAACATGTCACCGCGTGCAAACGATGGCGACGACGTTGCAGGAATTGCCTTCGCACATGTCCGAGGCGCCGTTCGGCGCCGCACCGGTGATGTCGTTGCGGTCCGCCTTATGGTAGGTCGAGGCTTCCGCAAAAGCCTGTGTATTGCAGTACGCTCTCGCTGCGGCTGCTCCGCATTTCTCGCCGGCCGCGAGGCAACGGTCGATACCGTAGCCATCCGCATCGTTGGCCACGATAAACATGCGGCGTTCAGCATACGCTAAAATAGCCGAACTGAGGTACAGCAGAGCAGCGAAACTGACTGCGACCGTTCGCATACGAAATACCTATGACCTGAAAACGCCGGACCGGGGGTCGGGAGCCGATTCCGAGAATGTGAGCAAAATCGTTAAGCAGCGCTTAACTTGACTGGCTATGGAAGTTTTTTCCGTATTTTAAATGGTTTCGCGTAGGACCTTGACGGCGTGGACGCGACAAATCATTGTGCGGCCATGAACGGCCTTAACCATATCTGCGGCATTTGCCCGGAGATTATTCGCTAGCGCACCACGCTGGCTGCGGCCGTCTTTTCTCGTTGTTGAGATAGCAGGACGTCCGGCCAGCGGGCCGAATGGATGTCATTTGCTATGGAACTTAGGCTCTATAATACGCTGACGCGCGAGAAGCAGGTGTTTACACCGCTCGATCCATCGCGCGTGCGCATGTACGTGTGTGGACCTACGGTTTACGACTTCGCCCATATCGGCAACGCACGTCCGGTTATCGTGTTCGATGTGCTGTTCCGGTTGCTACGGCATATCTACGGCGAGAAGCATGTCATCTACGTGCGCAACGTCACGGACGTTGATGACAAAATTAACGCGCGGGCAGCCGAGCGCGGAATTTCTATCGAAGAGCTGACACGGGAAACCTATAAAATTTTCCATAGCGACGCGCAGGCGCTCGGTTGCCTCGAACCGACCCATGAGCCCCGCGCAACCGCTTATATCGAGCCGATGAAGGAGTTGATTGAGCGGCTGGTGAAATCAGGCCACGCCTACGTGGCGGAAGAAAACGTGCTGTTTCACGTGCCCTCCATGAAGGATTACGGGGGACTCTCCAGACGGCCTCTGGACGAGATGATCGCCGGGGCACGTGTCGAGGTCGCGCCCTACAAAAAGGACCCACAGGATTTCGTCCTATGGAAGCCGTCAAAGCCGGGCGAACCGGCTTGGCCATCACCCGCGGGTATCAGGGCGCCAGGTCGACCAGGCTGGCACATCGAGTGCTCGGCCATGTCATGGAAGCATCTCGGTGAGACATTCGATATCCATGGCGGCGGCATCGACCTTGTATTTCCGCATCACGAGAACGAGATCGCGCAGTCGCGTTGCGCGTTCCATACGCCGATGATGGCGAATTTCTGGATGCACAACGGCTTCTTGCAGGTCGAAGGCGAGAAGATGAGTAAGAGTCTCGGAAACTTCGTCACGATCCACGAGTTGCTCAAGGATTGGCCGGGGGAGGCCGTGCGCTTCACGATGTTGCAAACGCACTATCGCCAGCCCATCAATTGGACTGTCGCCGGACTGCGTGAATCGCAAAAAAATTTAGACCACTGGTATGATCTGACTGCCGATGTCCAGCCAGGCTACCTTTGCGCGGATGTACTCGCTGGGCTGCTGGACGATCTCAACACACCGATGGCTTTCGCTGCCTTGCATGATTTGCGCTCCGAAGCGGCGAAAGGTGCGAAACCTGCGGCGGCATCATTGAAGGCGAGTGCGCAACTTATCGGCTTGCTGCAGTTGCCTACGAGCGAGTGGACAAGCTTCCGTCCATCGTCGCTTTCAATCGATGAAAAGCGTATCGCAAGTCTGATTGAGGCCAGGACGGTCGCGCGCGCAGCAAAAAACTTCAAGGAATCAGATCGCATTCGCGATGAACTCGCCGCCATGGGCGTGATCCTCAAAGATTCCAAGGAAGGCACCACCTGGGAGCTCGCGCGATGAGTGCTACAGCGCATCCCAAGCTCGGTCTGCGGCCATTTCTGCCGGCGGATGCGTCACTGTTGCGCGAAATCTTCCGCGACAGCATCGAAGAATTGACCTCCGAAGATTATACTGAGGCGCAGCAGGAGGCTTGGGCTTCCGTCGCCGATAACGCCGACGATTTTCGCGAGAAACTGGCCGGGCAACTGACACTGGTTGCGACTCTGGAGGGATCTCCGGTTGGTTTCGCGTCGCTGTTAGGCAAAGAAAAAATTGATATGCTTTACGTCCATCCAGCAGCAGCGGGTCAGGGCGTCGGCGCCATGCTGGTCGACGCACTGGAAAAACTCGCCGGTTCGCGCGGTGCGGCAAAGCTTGTAGTGGATGCGAGCGACAGCGCGCGCGGGTTTTTCGAGAAGCGCGGTTACGTCGCTCAGCAACGCAATTCCATTTCGATCGGTGACGAGTGGCTCGCCAACACGACGCTGCACAAGCAGCTTGCCGCCAAACGGGAGGAGGCTCCATGACCAAGCCTGACACGCCGTTTCCTCGCCATTGGCTCTATTATATCGTTCTGAAATACGGGGTGCTCGCCGCTGCCGTGATGGTTGCGTTGTTTGTTGTTTACAGGCTGGCATGAGCAACGCCATGGCTCGCGAACGCATTTATCTTTTTGACACCACGCTGCGCGATGGCGCACAGACGAATGGCGTTGATTTCACGCTCGCCGACAAGCTGGCGATTGCGGGGATGCTTGATGAACTTGGGATCGATTATGTCGAGGGCGGCTATCCCGGCGCCAATCCGACCGACACCGAGCTATTTGCCACGGATCGCAGGCTGAATACGATTTTCACAGCCTTCGGCATGACGCGACGGCCGGGGCGTTCGACATCCAACGACTCTGGGCTTACGGCGTTGCTGAATGCGAAATCGGACGCCATCTGCTTTGTGGCCAAGTCATGGGATTACCACGTCAAGGTCGCTCTAGAGACTACGAACGAGGAAAATCTCACCTCGATCCGAGACAGCGTCCGTGCGGCGAGGGCGAAGGGCAGGGAGGTCCTTCTCGACTGCGAGCACTTTTTTGACGGCTATAAGGCCAATCCAAAATACGCATTGGCCTGCGCGAAGGCCGCGTATGAGGAAGGCGCGCGCTGGGTCGTTCTGTGCGACACGAATGGTGGTACGCTGCCCAACGAAATTGAGAAGATCGTTGGCGAGGTGGTGAAGGCCATTCCCGGGGATCACGTTGGCATTCATGCCCACAACGACACCGATCAGGCGGTGGCGAATTCATTCGCCGCGGTCCGTGCCGGTGCCCGGCAAATTCAGGGCACGCTCAATGGACTTGGTGAACGTTGCGGCAACGCCAATCTTGTGTCGGTAATCCCAACGCTCAAACTAAAACCGGAGTTCGCTGAGCGTTTCGAGATTGGGGTCAGCGACGCAGCGCTCAAGAAGCTTACGCATGTTTCACATGCGCTCGATGAGCGGCTCAATCGCGCTCCCAATCGGCATGCGCCTTACGTAGGCGAGAGCGCCTTTGCCACAAAGGCCGGTATCCACGCCTCCGCGATCTTGAAGGATCCGGCCACGTACGAGCATGTTGCACCTGGAACCATCGGCAACCGGCGCAAGGTTTTGGTATCCGAGCAGGCCGGAAAATCCAATGTGTTGGCGGAACTCGAGCGCGTGGGTATCAAAGCGGACAGGGACGATCCGCGTATCGGTCGGCTTCTGGAGATCGTCAAGGAGCGAGAGAAGCTGGGTTACGCCTACGAAGCAGCGGACGCTTCATTCGAGCTGCTTGCTCGGCGCACACTCGGAAAAGTAGCGAGCTATTTCGATGTCACGCAATTCGACGTTAATGTCGAACAGCGCAACAATGCCAAAGGCGAGCGTGTCACCGTTACAATGGCGGTGGTCAAAGTAAAGGTTGGTGACGACAACATGATTTCCGCGGCAGAAGGCAACGGTCCCGTCAACGCGCTTGATCTCGCCTTGCGCAAGGATCTCGGCAAGTATCAGAAATATATCGCCGGGCTAAAACTAATCGACTATCGCGTACGCATTCTCAATGCCGGGACTGAGGCGGTGACCCGCGTGCTAATTGAGAGTGAGGATGAGAAAGGCGATCGCTGGACTACGGTCGGGGTGTCGCCCAACATCATCGATGCTTCATTTCAGGCATTGATGGATTCGATAGTTTTCAAGCTCGTGAAATCCGGGGCGCCGGCTTGATTGATCACGTCTCTGTGCCGGTGGGTGATATCGCAGCAGCGACACGCTTCTATGACATGCTTCTCGCTACAATTGGGGTCATTAGACTTGAAACGCGGCCTGCAACTGTCGGCTTTGGGAAGAAATATCCTGAGTTCTGGATCAATTTGCGTGACGACAGGATGACGATCTCGAGTGGATCTCATATTTGTTTTCGGGCCCGTACGACCGACATGGTCGATGCGTTTCATACAGCCGCAATTGCCGCCGGTGGCGCAAGCGACGGCGCGCCTGGGTTGCGGCCTGAACATGGCGAGGGTTACTACGCGGCCTTCATCCGTGACCCCGATGGCAATCGCATCGAAGCGGTGACGTTCGTCGGGACGTAGCACGTAAGTGCTCGCGGCGTGTTATAAGCGGTCTGCAATCACCGCTGGCATTTCTTTTTCTTCTTCGGACACCACAGCAGCTGCAGTTTTTAGCATGGGCAGAATGTCATCGACCGTGTCAGCCACCAAAAGGTCGAAGCTAAGATCCTCACGAATGAATTCCAGCGCCTTCATGTGGTTGATCAGGGCACAAAGTGGGTCCCAGAAGTGCTTAATATTTGCAAGCAGGATCGGCTTGCGATGACGGCCAAGCTGGACCCACGTGATTTGTTCGACGACCTCTTCGAGCGTCCCGATGCCACCAGGCATGGCGACGAAGGCATCCGCCAACTCGAACATTTTGCGTTTTCGCTCATGCATGTCTCGGGTGACAATGAGGTTGTCGGCACCGCGCATCGCATGCTCACGTGCGACGAGAAATTCGGGAATGACACCGGTCACTTCGCCGCCGTTTTCAAGGACTGATTTGGCGATGGTTCCCATCATTCCCACAGAGCCGCCGCCGAAGACGAGCCCGATGCCGTCTTTGGCAAGAAGAGCTCCAAAAGCACGTGCGCTCTCAATGAAGGCCGGGTCGATACCCGGACCGGAGCCGCAATAGACGCAAATTTTGTGGATTTTCTTGAGATTTTCGCTTTTGTTCATATGCATGCATGTGCATCGCGCTTGCGGCATCGTCAAGGCAGCTGCCGAAAATCGTGAGCGACACGTGAATACGCCAGAACGGATGATTACGGGCCAGAATCCCCCTATATGAAGACCCTGAATGAGCGACCATCACCACCGCGCCTCTACTAGCGAATCGCGTGTCTCCGCTGAGCGCGGAGCGCTGCTGACGACCCTCCTTCACCTGTGGCCTTATATCTGGCCTTCTGATCGCCGCGATCTCAAAGGACGCGTTATCGGATCTCTTGCGCTTCTGCTGGCCGCGAAGCTCGCGACGATGGCAGTACCGTTTACCTTCAAATGGGCGACCGATGCGCTCGCGGGGCACGGCACTGCGCCAGTGGAGGCGTCCAACTGGTTGCTGTGGGCGATAGCGGCACCGATTGCGATGACCATCGCCTATGGTGGCATGCGCATCTTGATGGCGGCGCTTACTCAACTGCGCGACGGGCTATTCGCCAAGGTGGCAATGAACGCAGTGCGCAGACTGGCTTTTCGTACTTTCGTGCATATGCACGAGCTGTCATTGCGGTTCCATCTGGAGCGCAAGACCGGCGGGCTAACGCGCGTACTCGAGCGCGGACGCAATGGCATCGAAACGATCGTGCGCATGGTGATCCTGCAGCTGTCTCCGACGATCGTAGAACTTCTTTTCATCGTCGCGGTGCTGATGTGGCAATTCGATTGGCGCTATGTGGCGGCTATCATGCTCACGGTCGTGATTTACATGACCTATACGTATCACGCCACCGAATGGCGCATCGGAATTCGTCGCAAAATGAATGAGAGCGATACCGATGCCAACGTCAAAGCGATCGACTCGCTACTCAACTACGAGACAGTGAAATACTTTTCTGCCGAAGAACGCGAGGCGGCGCGGTATGACCGCGCCATGGCGCGTTACGAAGACGCCAGCGTGCGGGCTTATACCTCCCTCGCAGTGCTCAATGCCGGGCAGGCCGTGATTTTCACGGTTGGTCTTGCGGCCGTGATGGTGATGTGCGCGTTCGAAATCCAGGCCGGTACCAAGACGGTCGGCGATTTTGTGCTGATCAACGCCATGATGATCCAACTTTATCAACCACTCAATTTCATGGGCATGGTCTATCGTGAAATCAAACAGGCGATTACCGACATCGAGATCATGTTCTCGATTTTGGCACGTCAGGCCGAAATCCAGGATGTATCGGGCGCTCCACCTTTGATTGTGAGCACAGGTGTCATTCGCTTTGAGAAAGTCAGTTTTGCTTACGAACCGTCTCGCAAAATTCTCAAAGGAATCAGTTTCGAAGTGCCCGCCGGCAAAACCGTTGCGGTTGTGGGTCCATCCGGGGCAGGCAAGTCGACAATTTCTCGCCTGTTGTTTCGTTTCTATGATCTATCGGGCGGCCGCATTTTGATCGATGGACAGGATATTGCGAAAGTTACCCAGAAATCTTTACGGCACGCGATTGGCATGGTTCCCCAGGACACTGTGCTATTCAATGACACGATCCGCTACAACATTCGCTATGGCCGCTGGGAAGCGACGGACGCGGAAGTGGAAGAGGCGGCGCGCCTCGCGCAGATCGATCCGCTCATTCGCATCGCACCAAAAGGCTACGACACCGAGGTTGGTGAACGCGGGCTAAAATTGTCAGGCGGTGAAAAACAACGAGTGGCAATTGCGCGCACTATTCTCAAGGGTCCGCCAATCCTGGTCCTCGACGAGGCGACCTCTGCCCTAGACAGCCACACCGAAAAAGAAATTCAGGACGCGCTCGAGCGTGTTTCCCGCAACCGCACGACTTTGGTGATCGCACATCGACTGTCTACCATCGTAGGTGCCGATGAGATCATCGTGCTCGACCAGGGCGAGATCGTCGAGCGCGGTACGCACTATGCGCTTCTCGGCAAAAATGGTCTCTATGCCAGCATGTGGAACCGGCAACGCGAGGCCGAGGAGGCGCGCGAGAAACTGGCACTCGTTGGCGAAGAGGAGGGCGCGCCTAACCGTAATCCACCGCCTGTAGACGATGCTATTAGCGCGGCCGCGACCGCGCCCTTCGAAGCGCCCGCCGACGCCGCAGAGTAATATGGCCTCATGTCGATCTATGATTCGATTCGCTCGCAGATGGTTCCGGTTTCGCCTGAGGGCTACCCGTTTATCGGGGCCTTTGCGTTCGTAAGTCTTGTTCTGTTTTGGCTCTGGAGTCCGCTTGGGTGGCTCGGAACTCTGGCAACGATCTGGTGCGCTTACTTCTTCCGCGATCCGCCGCGGGTCACGCCGGTGCGCGACGGATTGGTCGTAGCTCCGGCCGATGGCCGTGTGAGCCAAGTAACAACTTCGCCCCCACCGTCGGAACTCGGGCTAGGTGTCAAACCGCTGCCCCGCATCTCAATCTTTATGAGCGTGTTCGACTGCCATGTGAACAGAAGTCCCGTTACGGGAAAGATCGAGAAAGTCGTCTATCAGCCCGGCAAGTTCTTCAATGCCGACCTCGACAAGGCGAGCGCTGACAATGAGCGCAATTCGCTCGTAATAACGGTCGCTGGCACTCGAATTGCGGTGGTGCAGATCGCGGGCCTAATCGCGCGGCGCATCGTCTGTTTTGTGCGCAACGGCGATTCGGTAAACGCGGGCCAGCGCTTCGGCATGATCCGCTTTGGTTCTCGGCTCGACGTCTACCTACCCGAAAGGGCGTCGCCACTTGTTGCGGTCGGCCAGACCTCAATTGCC
>Ga0126371_10001200_pt1 | contig 21789 bp, 19 predicted proteins | sample PanSoiMetaPlot_4_FD_110145 | JGI IMG/M metagenome (GOLD analysis project Ga0126371, IMG submission 110145) | Tropical forest soil microbial communities from Panama - MetaG Plot_4 | ecosystem: Environmental > Terrestrial > Soil > Tropical forest > Bulk soil | place: Panama | collected 2016-02-17 | reverse complement strand
GATTTCGGGCGATCTGGGGTGATTTCGGCAGACGTTTTACTAGGAAATCCTAGAGCAGAAGTGACTCGTAATTTTTTGGTTGGGATTGTACCGAAAATGCTTGGGCAAGTTCAGGTCTACTGACTAAGAGTTCCCTGCCAGAAATCTCCCGGGTGGTGTTCTTGGCGCCTATGGATTAAGCGCCAGACTGCTGCTGTGCGCGTGTTCTTGGGGCCAACTTCCGAGTTCCGCCGACCCGTCCAGAACGGCACTAGGTGGACGCCGTAGGCTTCCCGAGGACGGTTTTCACGAATTTTTTCCACCGGGAGGGCCGATCACGCCGGCTACTGGAAAGTGTCCGATTTCGGTGAACCACCTGGTGAAAAACCTGGCGCTCATCCGCTCACAACGGTACCTTTGTAAGCAGCCAAGGCGGCGGGCGTCAGGATGATGCTGGCAAGTGGCGTCGATGCCTCCTACGGCGGTGACGGATCGTTAAACGGCGGCCAGGAATTTCTCTGGCTGTTTGTCGAAGGTCTGTTTACATCCTGCGCAGCAGAAATAAATACCGTTTCCGTTGTGCTCGGATTTGTACTTGGCCGACGCGACATCGACCATCATGCCGCAGACCGGATCCTTGGCCTGCTTGTTGAGCACAGGCAGCGCTGTCCCGGCCGACTCAGGCTTTGTTTTTGCACGTAATCCGCGGACTTGGATGATTTCCGCCAGCACACTTACCGCGATTTCTTCCGGCGTAGCAGCATGAATATCAAGTCCTGCGGGCGCACGGATCTGGCTGGCGCGATCTGCGGACAGGCCAGTTTCACGAAGGAATTCCAAAACCTTCTGGGCTTTGACCTTGCTGGCGACGAAGGCCACATAGTCAGCGCCGGTTTCAGTTGCATGCTGCAAGGCTTCTTCATCGTTTTCCCCTTGCGTCGAGACCACAATAAAAAAATCGCCCGAACGTTTCAGCGCAGCCAAGTCGAGGCTTGTCTGCAGGTGGTCGACATCGGGGAACTGCTCGCGGTCAGCGTCGGGCGCGGCTACAGAAACGCGATAATGAATCGACTTCGCCAGACGAGCGAGCGTTTGTGCGATCGGAGAACGGCCGAGAATCAGGAGATGCGGCTCGGGGAGAACCGGCTCAATAAAGATGTCCAAGGTGCCTCCGCTGTGGCAGGTCATGGTGTAATCGACGATCCCATCCTCCGGCGCCGAAGTGGGACTGACGCGCACCAGGCGCGGTTTGCCATCGGCGAGGGCTTTCAATGCTTCCTTGATGACGACCGGCTGCGCGCAGCCGCCGCCAATCCATCCCCACATGTGGCCGTCGGGAAAGATGATCGCTTTATCGCCGGGCTTGCCAGAAATCGGGGCCTGAAACCGTACGACCGAGGCGGTTACGAACGGCTCACCTTTCTTTATTAACTCCCCCGCTTTGTCGAGAAACCGGTTAAACATAGGCCACCTATAGGTACTTTTCGAGCGCGAGCAAGCTCTCGAGGTTATGTGCCGCAGCAAACACGTCGATGTGCGGCAACGCCGCGCTCATCCCGGCCGTCAAGGGTTGATAGTCCTTCAGGCCGAGCAACGGATTCAACCAGATCACGCGCCGCACCTGGCGCTTGACTCGGGCCAATTCCGCCGCCAGGACGCCAGGGCTACCCGTGTCCCACCCGTCGCTCAACATAAGAAACAGCGTATCGCCCGAACGCAGCTTTCGGTGATGGAACTGGTTGAACTCGCGGAGCGATCCGCCGATGCTGGTGCCGCCAGCCCATCCCGCAGGCAACTGCGAGAGGTCGCGTAGGGCATCACGCAGCCGCCGGCCGCGGAAGAGCGGAGTGATCTCCACCAGCGACGTGCTGAACAGAAACGTGTCGACATGGCGAAAGTGCTTCTGAAGCGCGAATAAAAATTTCACCAGGAACACGCTATAGGGGCTCATCGAGCCACTGATGTCGAGCAAGGTTACGAGCCGATGCGGACGCGGCCGGCGTTCGCGGAAGCGCAGGCTGATGGGCTCGCCGCCGTGACTGATGTTGCGGCGGATGGTCCGGCGAAGGTCCACTTGCCCACGGGCGGTACTGATTCGTCGCCGGCGTGCCAGCCGCCGGGCCATTTGGCGGAACAGGCGCAACGCAATCTGCTCGAGCGCCTCCATGTCGGCCTGCTGCAAGGTCGAGAAGTCGGCCTTGGCAAGCCGCTCGCGAATGCTGGCTCCGGCGACAGCCTGGACGCCTTCCTGCTCGGACGAGACATCCTCACCCGAAGATCCGCTCGTGATCATGGAACGTGCCGTGTGCACGCTGATTTCCGATCGGCGTGTGTCGCGAACGTGTGGTTGTTTCGGTGTGGAAACTTCCGACGTGTCGTTCCAAAATGCTTGGAAGCACTCCTCGAAGAGGTCCCAATCTTCCATGGAAGAGCAAAGAACAGATCGAAGTCCAAACCTAAGGTCGTCGGTCCTCCCCGGGCCTAGCGCCGCAGCCGCTTCTAGCGCACCCAAAGTTTCCTTTACGCTCACCGGCAGACCGCGTTCGCGCGCAAAGCGGCAGAACTCGACAATCGTTTCGGCGGTAATGCTCGGGTTTGCGGTACGGCTGTTCACTGCGTGGCGACGTTCTCCGCTACTGGTTAAGCAAGGTACTCATGCCGGCATTCTTGATCCTCGCGTCGTCTTCCACTGCTTTAGAGATGCTGCCCATTGTCTCGCGGATGGCCTCTTCGTCGAGCTGCTTCTTTCCCAGAGCCATGAGCGCCTCGGCGCAATCGAGAGTTTCGGCCACGCCGGGAGGCTTGCTCAAGTTCAGCCTGCGAACCGTCTGCACATATCCCACCACCTGTCGCGCCAGGCGCTCCTCGATCTGCGGCAGTCGTGTGCGCACGATCGTCATTTCCTTCTCTAGGCTGGGGTAGTCGATCCACTGATAAAGACAGCGTCGTTTGAGGGCGTCGCCGAGTTCGCGGCTGCGGTTCGAGGTAAGGACGACGAAAGGGACGTGCTTGGCGCGGATCGTGCCCATCTCGGGAATGGTGATCTGGAAATCCGACAGCAGCTCGAGCAGGAAAGCTTCGAAGGCTTCGTCGGCACGGTCGATTTCATCGATCAACAGGACGGGCGACTGATCTTCGGCCCGGATGGACTGCAGCAGCGGGCGCTCGAGGAGAAACTCGTGGCTGAAAATGTGGCGCTCTTTTTCCTCGACTGTCTGCTTGGATTGTTCTTCGATTCTGATGGCAAGCAACTGCTTCTGATAGTTCCACTCGTAGACGGCGGAACTGACATCGAGGCCCTCGTAGCACTGCAGGCGAATGAGGCGCGTGCCAAGCAAGGAGGCGAATGCCTTCGCCAGTTCGGTCTTACCGAGCCCCGCATGGCCCTCCACCAGAATTGGCTTGCGGAGTTTTGTGACCAGGAAGACTGTCGTCGCAAGCGAGCGGTCGGTGACATAGCCCAGGCGTTCGAATCCCGAGACGATCGCATCGACGCACTGGCCCGCGCTGGAATGAGAATGTTCGGAAGTCACCATGGTGATGATTCGCGAGCAGGCTGGTTCCGGTTGCGTCAGGACTTCCCGCGGAACAATCCCTTCGTTGCCTCCCATGCCACGCTCGTGGCTTTGATGGGCTTGAGCTCGGCGGAAGCGTCCGGCTGCTGCAAACGCGCCTGGAAGCTTTTCATAAACTCGCCGAACATGATGTTGGAAACTTCCGAAATGACGCGCCCGCCCATTTGGGCCAGGATCCCTACGACGCTGATCTCAGAAACGCTGGTCACTTCGGTGTCGCCGTTGGGCAAGGTGCGCAGCTTGCCGGTCATTTTCATCGAAGCACTACCGCGCCCGCGCACATCCTGACCTTTCCCGAGGATCTCGATTTCATGGTTCTGCGAGTCGAGGCGCTCGATCTGCACTTCACCGCGGTAATCAGTCACAGTTGGACCGACCTTCACGCTGATAGTTCCTTTGTAGGTCTTGTCGTCGACTTGCTCGGTGATGGACGCACCCGGCACGCACGGTGCCACCTTCCGCGGATCGCTCAGGAAGGTCCAGACTTTGTCGAGCGGCTCGGCCACCGAGAAGGTCTTCTCAATCTTCTGCCCCATTGGCTAACTGATGACCCCTTTCTCCTTCAAGATATTCCAGACCTTCCATGGCGCGATCGGCATATCGATGTGTTTCACGCCGAGGTGAGAGAGTGCGTCGACCACGGCGTTCACGAACGCCGCCGGAGAGCCTACGTTGGGAGACTCACCCACGCCCTTCGCCCCAAACGGATGATGCGGTGAGGGCGTGCAGGTCTTGTCGGTCTCCCAGTGCGGAGTTTCGACCGCAGTAGGCAGCAGGTAGTCCTGGAAGCTTCCGCCCTGCACGTTACCGCTCTCGTCGTAGTCGATCTGCTGCATGAAGGCGATGGCGAGTCCTTCGGTGAGGCCACCATGAATCTGGCCTTCGACGATCATCGGATTAATGATATTGCCGCAGTCATCGACGGCCACGAAACGCCGGACTTTCACTTCGCCGGTGCCCTTGTCGATGTCGACGACGCAAGCGTAGGTGCCAAATGGGAAAGTGAGGTTCGGCGGATCGTAGTAGTCGACCGCTTCCAGCCCTGGTTCCATGCCCGGAGGCATATTGGTGTAGGCGGCGAAGGCGATTTCCTGGATCGTCTTGGCCTTGCTGGGCGCGCCCTTGACGTAGAACTTGCCCGGCTCCCACTCGAGATCATTCTCGCTGCACTCCAGCATATACGCGGCGATCTTCTTCGCCTTGTCGCGGATTTTGCGCGCGGCGATCGCGGTCGCCGCACCTGAGGTGGGCGTACTGCGGCTCGCATACGTGCCCAGTCCGTAAGGAGCGGTATCGGTGTCGCCTTCTTCTACGGTCACGTCGTTTGCGGGAATGCCGAGTTCCTGAGCGACGATCTGCGCATACGTCGTCTCGTGCCCCTGTCCTTGGCTCTTGGTACCCATGCGCGTGATCGCTTTTCCAGTGGGATGGATGCGGATTTCGCAGCTGTCGAACATCTTGATGCCGAGGATGTCGAAGGTGTGCGCCGGACCCGCGCCCACGATTTCCGTGAAGCTCGAGATCCCGATCCCCATGAGCTCGCCCTTCTTGCGCTTCTCGGCCTGCTCCTTGCGGAGCTCCGCATAGCCGATTTTGTCGAGGGCCAGCTTCATCGCGGCTTCATAATTGCCGGAGTCGTAAGTCCAGCCGAGCGACGATTCGTAGGGGAACCTGTCCGGAGGGATGAAGTTCTTGCGCCGCAGCTCGGCCGGATCCATCTTCAACTCCAGCGCGAGTACATCGACGACGCGCTCGATCAAGTACGCAGCTTCCGTGACGCGGAACGAGCAGCGGTAGGCGATTCCGCCCGGAGCCTTGTTGGTGTAGACGCCGTCGACCTCGCAGAACGCCTGCGGGTAGTCGTACGAGCCGGTACAGATGCTAAACAATCCCGCTGGGAACTTGGTCGGCTGTGCCGCAGCGTTGAATGCGCCATGATCGGCGAGCGTCTTCACGCGCAGGGCCTGCATCTTGCCGTCGCGGTCGGCGGCGATCTCCGCGGTCATATGGTAGTCGCGGGCAAAACCCGTCGACTGCAGGTTCTCAGAACGCGTCTCGATCCACTTCACCGGTACACCGAGCGTAAGGGAGGCGACGATCGCACACACATATCCCGGATACACGGGAACCTTGTTGCCGAAGCCGCCGCCGATGTCGGGTGAGATGACGCGGATGTTCTGCTCAGGAATACCACCCACCAGCGCGAACACCGTGCGATGCGCGTGCGGGGCCTGCGAGGTCATGTAGACAGTCAATTTCCCCGTGGCCTTGTTGAAGTCGGCCACACAGCCGCAAGTCTCGAGCGGCGCGGGATGGCAGCGCTGGAAGAAAGCATTCACGCTGGCCTTCACCGGTGCCTTCTGGAACACATCGTCGGTCGCTTTCCGGTTGCCGACTTCCCAATGGAAGATGTGATTGTTCTTCTGCTCGCGGTCCTCGCGCAGAACGGGTGCGCCGGGATCCATAGCCTTTTGGGGATCGACCAGTACCGGCAGCTCTTCGTATTCGACCTCGACCAACTCTGCCGCATCGGCGGCCGTGTAGCGGTCTTCTGCGATCACAAACGCTACTTCCTGCGACTGAAACAGGACCTTGCCTGTGGCGAGCACCATCTGCTTGTCATGAGAAAGGGTGGGCATCCAGGCCAGGTTCGCCTTGGCCAGGTCCTCGCCCGTAATGATGGCGAGCACGCCCGGAAGCTTCTTGGCCTTTTCGGTATTGACGGTCTTCAGCCGCGCGTGCGCGTAAGGGCTGCGCACCATCTGTCCATAGACCATGCCGGGAAGGTGAACGTCGTCAACGTAGTTGCCCTTACCCTGGATGAATCGCGAGTCTTCTTTGCGCCTCAAAGGGTGGCCCATGCCACCGACTTCAGGAGAAGTTTTGTGGATCACTTCGCCACCTCCGCCATCTCAGGCTTCTTTTCAGCAGTGGCCATCTTGTTCGCGGCGAACCGAACTGCGCGCACAATGTTCTGATATCCAGTGCAGCGGCATAGATTTCCGGAGATGCCCCAGCGGACGTCTTCTTCACTGGGCTTGGCATTGTGCTGCAGCAGAGCGTAAGACGACATCAGCATGCCGGGTGTGCAGAAGCCACATTGCAGGCCGTGCTCCTCTTTAAATCCTTCCTGCAGCGGGTGGAGCTGACCGTCTTTCATCAGCCCTTCGACGGTCATGATCTCGCCGCCATCGGCTTGCACGGCGAACATGGTGCACGACTTGACGGTCTTACCGTTAAGCAGCACCGTGCACGCGCCGCAGTGGCTGGTGTCGCACCCGATATGGCTGCCCGTGAGCTGCAGTATCTCGCGGATGAAGTGGATCAGCAAAAGCCGCGGCTCAACTTCGACTTCGCGGTCGCGGCCGTTGACCTTCACACGAACCAATTGCTTTTTTGCCATCGTCAGCTCCTTGGCTGATGAGCGGAACTTACTTTGCTGCTCTCTCGGCGGCGCGCGACAGGGCGCGCTTGGCCAGTTCTCTTACAAGACCTTTCTTGTAATCAGCGGGACCGCGCAGATCGGAACTTGGCTGCGAGGCGTCGGCCGCCAACTGCGCGGCCTGCGCGATGACAGCGGTTTCGAGTTTCTTGCCTTTCAACGAATCTTCCGCTGCCTTCGCCTTGATCGGTATGGGGCCAACGTTGGTCAGTCCGATGCCGGCTCGTAGCACGTTGCCCGACCCATCGAGCGTGACCTGCGCAGCCACGGCTGCGGTCGCGAAGTCTCCGACCTTGCGCTCGAGCTTGAAATACGCCCCGCCGCTGTGCGCCGGCGGGACGGGAATGCGGATCTCGGTGAGGATTTCTCCCTGCTGCAACGCGGTGGTGAAAAGCGTGACGAAAAAGTCCTCGATGGGAATCACGCGTTCCCCGCGAGCACCAGTCGCCACAATCTGCGCACCGAGCGCCAGCATGGTGGCCGGATGATCATTCGCTGGATCGCCGTGCGCCAGATTCCCGGCAACCGTGGCCAGGTTGCGCACCTGCGGATCCGCGATCACGTGTGCAGTATCCAGCAAGATCAGGTACTTCGAGCGCACGAGCGGCGAGGCTTCCAGTTCGGCTTCACGAGTGAGGCCGCCAATCTTAAGGAAACCGCCATCTTCTTTCACGTACGACAATCCTGCGATGCGATTGATGTCGACCAGGTAGGCAGGCCTCGCGATGCGCAGCTTCATCATCGGAATGAGGCTTTGCCCACCACTCAGAATCTTCGCGTCGTCTCCATGCTGCTGCAGGAGCTTGATGGCTTCAGGAATGGTGGAAGGACGCAGGTACTCAAACGGTGGCGGGATCATCGGATTCCCCCCTCGCAGGAAGTGCGTTTCTGCACGCCGGATGCAACTGAGTGGGAGTTGATGGTGCAGGAACGAAGGGAAAAACTGTATCACAACCAAGGGGCTGGTAGAAACCGGGGGTTCAACTGAGAAAAAAGCCACGGACCTATGCCGGCTGCAGCCAAGCCCAAATGGGCTAGGCCCTGCTTAGAGTTCGAATCCAGTGGGGGCCGACTGCCGCGATCGCCAGTCCGCAATGGCTCGGCGGATGGCCTCCGGGGCCAGATTGCTGCACCTCATCTTGTACTCCGGGATGCCCCCCAAAGCATCGGCCACTGCCTGCTCTGAGATGCTGGATGCCTCTTCGACGGACTTACCCATAACCATCTCGGTGGCCAAGGAAGAACATGCGATGGCCACGGCGCAGCCCATGCATTTGAACTTCACATCTTGGACCACCCCCTGCTCGATCCGCACGGTGATCTGCACGATATCGCTGTCTACCGGGCTTTTGACCACCGCCTTGCCGGACGGGTCCGCAAGGCTTCCTACATTGCGGGGTGCGGCGTAGTGGGCACGGATCTTCTCGCTGTACACAGAGGCACCCCGTGAAACGATTGAACTCTCGCTGTTAACGGAACTATCATACGCGCTGGTAATAGCGTGGACTTCTACTCCAAAGCCGCCGAGTTGGCAGCCCAGGGACGGTCCTTCGCCGTCGCCACCGTGGTGCGGGTGGAAGGATCTTCGTCCGCCCGGCGCGGGTCGAAGGCCATCATCGACCCGTACGGGAAACTGCTATTGGGTTGGATCGGTGGCGGCTGCGCGGAGAGTGCGGTCCGGAGCGAGGCCCTGCGCTCGCTCGAACTGGGCCGACCGGTCCTGATCACCCTCGACATGACCGATGAACTGCTGGGCGTCGGCATGCCCTGCGGAGGGAGAATGGACATCTACATCGAGCCGGTCATGCCCACGCCCGAACTGCTCATTGCCGGCCATGGCCGCATCGCCGAGTCCCTGGCGGCCTTCGCGCACATGCTCGGCTTTCGGATCGCGATCAACGATCCGGGCGCGGAAGCGGCCGCGTTTCCGCAGGCCGAACGAATCATCGCTGAAGACTTCGATCTGAACGAAACACCCATTAGCGCCAACACTTACGTCGTGATTGCTACCCAACATAAGAACGACCACCGCTGGCTGCAGAAGGCGCTGGAAGGGGAGGCCGCGTACGTGGCTCTCATCGCAAGCCAGCATCGTGCAAAGCTGGTGCTTGACTACCTTGCCGCGGAAGGTGCGCCGGCGGAGAAGCTCGCGAAGATTTATGCGCCCGCGGGCTTTGACCTAGGCGCCGCAACTCCGGAGGAAATTGCTTTGAGCATCATGAGCCAGATTGTGGCCCTGCGACGGGGCGGCGCCGGCCATTCCCTGCACCTGAAAGGGACGGAGACTCAGACCGAGAATACTGAGACTTCCGACCAAGTCATTACTCGGTGCGATGTGCCGGGCGCGCAATGAGCCGTCTGTGATTCCAGCCTAAGGCTTCTGTTTTCCGTTCCGCTTGCGCGACGAGACGATTTCGGCCAGGATGCTGAGCGCAATTTCCTCGGGCTGTTCGGCGCCAATGGGCAAACCCGCCGGAACGCGAACCTGGGCGAGCATCTCCGAGGTAAAGCCTTTGAGCTGCAGACCGCGTAGAACTTCTTCCCCGCGCTTGCGATTCGCCACCAGCGCAACGTATGCACTGTTGGACCGCAACGCTTGCTCGATCGCCTCCTCATCGCAGACTCCGCGGCTCGCAACCACCACGTGGCGGTTGGGATTGCTGCCGAGCATCGAGAAGTCGAGTTCCCGCAGAACGCGGTCGACCTCGGGCAATTCGCCGGGTTCGAGTAGCGGGTCCACGACGGTCACGGTGAAGCTCAGAACCTTGGCAAGTCTGGCCAGTGCCAGCGCCAAGGCGTCCCGGCCGACGACGACCAACTCAGGCGCAATGGAAGCATCGGTCGATACCTGGCGGTCTTTGAGCTCTGCACGTTCCAGCAGCGTCTGTTCTCGCCCGGCGCGGTCCCCGATGCTGCGCAGAGCCTCCAAATCGTCCCGGCGGTCGATGTCCAGCAGAATCCCGATATCGTCGACAGGCAGCCTCACAATCCCCTTTGGATGATCACCAAAGATGGCGCGGCACCCGATGTCACCCCCCAGGTTCAACACTTCGGGGAAAACCGAACGGTCGAGCAGCACGGGATTGCCGCGAAATCCACGAAAGGCAGGGATCACGATTTCTGCTTTCGACCTGCGATGTTCTGCGATCAAAGCATCGAGTGTTGTCGCGCGAACGAAGGGCTGGTCCGCGAGGACGATCAAGGCTGAATCCGCATCCGGCGCAACCGCAGAGATGCCGGCTTTCAGCGAAGTTCCCATGCCCTGCTGGTAATTTTCGTTAACCACCACTCGCACGTCGCGCAGGTCGATTTCGTGCTGAACCGCCTCGGCCGAAGCTCCCAACACTACAACGATGTCCCTGACCTTCGAATTGCGCACGTTGTCGAGGACGTGCTGGAGCAGAGGGCGGTCATCGAGGCAAACCAACTGTTTGGGAGCGCCCATCCGACTGGAGCTGCCTGCCGCCAGCACCACCGCCGCTGTCGCTGAATCGCTTCTCAGCATTCAGACTTGATTAGTAGCACAAATGATAACGAGTTGTGTTGAACCATTGCGCTGCTTCCTCAAACAGAGGTATTGGAGGCGATTATCTTCGCGCAGCATCTGAAGCGGCTTGGGACGGCTCCATGCGATTTCGGCTGGTATCCTCCTGTCGTCGCCGATCCTCTTTGCGGAGTGTCTGCCCCTTTCCTCTGCACGCTCAGCCCACCGCCACTGGATGATCGGGCATTCCAGCCCAACTATTCTGCACTCGACGAGCGATGCGATCCGAAAACTTCAGGACATTCGCGAAGAGTGTACGCGGAATGAAAACAAATCAGCGAGAGTCGATTCGAAGCAGACTCGTCCAAACGAGTCGATACTTCGCGCCCCACACCGCTGGATAAACGAAAGGAAAAATCGGGAGGGCTCAACGGCGGCTTTCATCGGCCCTGCATGACCGCAACTACTACAGTTCTACTGCGGTCCGCCTTTTCAGGTGAAATTGAACCAAAACTCGATTCGTTCCAGACTTCCCAAAATACAGAAGTTAATTGGTGCCGGGAGGGGGAGTTGAACCCCCACGAGGGGTGAACCTCGGCGGATTTTGAGTCCGCTGCGTCTGCCAGTTCCGCCATCCCGGCTCAGGAGTAGAGCAGAAGGACTTCAGAGTAACGAACAACGCCAGGGTTTGCAACGTGTTCGCATCCCGCAGATGTTGCGACCCCAAATGGGACGCAGGCGAAATCCTGGCGATCGCACCGGGGCGGATGAGCTGGAGATAAATCGGCGCAAACCTCAGTTGGGTGTGGTTCCTCTTGCAGTGTCCCCCCTTTAAGAGCTTGCGACATCCCGGTGCGTTCGACCGCATGCTCCAACATCAGTCTCAACCCTCTGGCGTTCCAGCCTGTGGCTTTCGACCCTCCACTGCCCATGGCTGGTTTTGTGTGATTCCGGAAGTCTTTTATCCGGGTTCGGCAGTGGCAAACATCGCAATTGTGATCAACAAGCTTTTCCTTGGCCGCGTTCTCGGCTAGACTTCAAGGTCAAATAAGGTTGCATCGCTGGCGCCGGTTCCGCCGAGCTTCGTCTTGAGGTGTTTGAGTTCGCGAACGATATCCTCTAGCGCTGTCTGGATGTTCGGATGCCCCCCAAATTCGACTTGTTGAAAGTGGACGCCCCACATCCGGCAGATGCAGGGGACGCGATCGAAGTGTCTGTAGTCATGCCATGCCTGAACGAGGTCCAGACGCTCGAGACTTGCATTCAAAAAGCGCAACGCGCTATGGAAGAGAGCCAAATTGCCGGCGAGGTCGTCGTGGCTGACAACGGCAGCACCGACGGCTCGATCGAAATTGCCGAGCGGCTGGGAGCGCGTGTGGTTCGTGTTGCCGCGAAAGGATATGGCAATGCACTGATGGGTGGCATCGCAGCGTCGGCCGGGAAATTCATCATTATGGGCGACGCCGACGACAGCTACGATTTCGGAGACATCCCCAAATTTGTGGCGCAGCTTCGCCAAGGCTCGCAGTTGGTGATGGGTAATCGATTCCGTGGTGGCATCAAGCCGGGCGCCATGCCACGGTTGCACCAATACTTCGGAAATCCCGGTCTCACGCGCATCGGCCGCTTGTTCTTTCGCAGTCCAGTCGGCGACTTTTACTGTGGGCTTAGAGGGTTTCGAAAAGACGCGTACGCAACGCTCGGCCTGCGGACTACCGGCATGGAGTTCGCCACCGAGATGGTGGTGAAGGCAACGCTCCTGAAGCTCAAAATCGACGAGGTTCCAACGACTCTGTCGCCCGACGGACGCAGCCGGCCACCGCACCTACGCACATGGAGAGATGGATGGCGAACCCTGCGATTTTTCTTGCTCTATAGTCCACGCTGGCTCTTCTTATATCCGGGGCTGGCGCTGATGATTACAGGAATCGCACTGGGGCTGTGGCTGCTGCCTTCGCCGAGAACGGTTGGCAGCGTGACGTTCGATGTGCACACCATGCTGTACTGCGCCGCCCTGGTGCTGCTAGGCTTTCAGTCAATTTCCTTCGCGGTCTTCACAAAAACATTCGCAATCACGGAAGGCTTGTTGCCCCCCGATCCTGTTCTGGACAAGATGTTTCGTTACATCACGCTAGAAGTTGGGCTTGGTGTCGGAAGCCTATTCGTCCTCGCGGGTGTGGCGACTTCTGTCACTGCGGTTCGACTGTGGGACATTCAGCACTTCGGCCCGATGGACTATGCTCACACGATGCGTCTTGTCATTCCGGCCGCGCTCCTGCTGATCCTGGGAGCGCAGACGATCTTTTCCAGTTTCTTTCTAAGCGTGTTGGGACTGCGCCGCCGATGAAGTCAGTCGACTTCGATCTTCACGCCGATACTTACGACGATGATCTAAATCGTGCGCTGGCAGCCAGCGGCGAGGATAAGGACTTCTTCGCTCGAGGTCGAATTGATTGGCTACGTGGTTGTCTGAAGCGTCGCAACTACCTCCCACGCACAGCACTCGACTATGGATGCGGGATCGGCGACACTTCGGTTCTCATACACGAGCTTCTTGGTGTTGAGTCCGTCATCGGACTGGATGTGTCCGAGCGGTCGCTGGAGCGCGCACGAGAACGGCACGGAGGGACAGAGTATCGGTTTGCCACGTTCCCCGCATATACGCCGAACGAATCGATCGACCTGGTGTACTGCAACGGAGTTTTCCATCACGTACCCGTCGCCGAGCGAGATGCCGCGGTCGACTATATTTATCGGGCGCTGCGGCCAGCGGGATTCTTCTCGTTGTGGGAAAACAATCCCTGGAATCCGGGCACTCGTCATGTAATGTCGCAATGCGTATTTGACCGGGATGCAGTCCGACTTACCGCGACCGAAGCGATGAAACGCGTGCGGGACCGAGGCTTCGAAGTCGTGTCGCTGGACTACCGCTTCTTCTTCCCGCGATTCCTTGCTGGTTTACGCTTTCTGGAGTCAGAGCTCACCAGCGTGCCCCTCGGAGCGCAGTATCAGGTGCTGTGTAGAAAGCCAGTCTCATAGAGCGGCAAGGCCGCAATTTCGCACGCCACAGCAAACCGCAGACTGCCAGTGTTCCTTAACTATTTCTTCAGGAAACTGCGACTCAACACTCTTGCTCCGTCGCCGCATCTGCAGCGTTCATGTCATGATGAATTCATGGGAGGAGACTTGAAGGTCCTACTGCTTGAGAACATCAGTGGCGTAGCCAAGACCAGATTCATCGAAGCGGGGTTTGAAGTAGAGAATCTGCCGTCCGCACTGAATGAATTGCAACTCCGAGACAAGCTGAAAGACATCGCCGTGCTGGGCATCCGGTCAAAGACGACTATTACGGCTGAATCACTTGAAGCGGCTCCGAAACTTTTAGCTGTCGGGGCGTTTTGTATCGGTGTCGACCAGATCGACAGGTCAGCATGTAGTCATCGCGGAATAGCCGTCTTCAACGATCCTCACAGCAACAGCCGCTCCGTCGCTGAACTCGCACTCGGCGAAATCATCATGCTTCTTCGGCGTACGTTTGCGGCCAGTACCGAACTCCATCGCGGGATGTGGAACAAGTCGGCAGCGGGATGTCACGAAGTGCGGGGACTCATCCTCGGCATCGTAGGTTACGGCCGCATTGGCTCTCAGCTGTCCGATCTCGCCGAAGCTGTAGGCATGCGGGTGATCTTCAGCGACGTTACGGACGTCCTGGCGCGCGGCAATGCGAAACGTCACACCTTCGAAGAGGTCCTCCAGCGGGCCGATATTGTGACCCTGCACGTCGACGGGAAGCCACGAAACCGGAATCTGTTTGGTAAAGACGAATTCCAGCTGATGAAGCCGGGCGCATGCTTTCTTAATCTGAGTCGCGGATTTGTCGTCGACCACGGGGCCCTGTCGAACTGCATAAGGAGCGGTCGGATCTCAGGAGCTGCGATAGACGTGTTCCCGAATGAACCGGAGGGCAAAGGTGGGTTCACGAGTTCGCTCCAGGACCTTCCTAATGTGATTCTGACCCCGCATATCGGTGGAAGCACGGAAGAAGCACAGCAAAACATCGGGCAATTCGTCTCGTCACGACTGATGGACTACCTGCAGACTGGTAACACAATGCTTAGCGTAAACTTGCCGCATTGCCAACTCGAGCACGATCCCAAGTCGTATCGCCTTACCCACATTCACCAAAACATGCCGGGAATGTTGTTCGCAGTCAACGAGGTGTTGGCGAAGCGAGGGATCAACATCGAAAGGCAGGTGCTCGACACGCGCGGAGACCTGGGCTATGCGATCTACGACATCAATCGAGCCTGCGACCGTGAACTGCTCGAGGAACTCGAGAGAATCCCGCACACCGTTCGTGTGCGAAGCGCCTGGTCGCCAGAGTGAATGTCCCTTTCAGGAAGGAGGTGTGATCTTTCGCAGTTCGTACTTCAAAAGTTTGTAGGAGAGATCGCTGCGGGAAAGTCCAAGACGTCTTGCAGCTTCCGCCTGGGCTCCGCGTGTGGATTGCAGTGTTCGCTCAATTAATGTCTTCTCGACTACCGACAGGAGATTTCTGAGGTCGAAGCTTGGCGGCAAAGTCTCCACCCAGCTCATGTTTGCGGGTCCATGGCCATTGCCGTAAGTGGCCGACTTCGCGAGCGGAAAATGCTCGGCGTCGATTTCCTCGCCCGATGAAAGGATCACCGCGCGCTCGATCAGGTTGCGAAGCTCGCGGATATTTCCCGGGAACTCGTACGCCTGAAGCCGCTCCAAAGCCTGCGGGCTCAGACGGCGCTTTGGCATCTTGAGGTCGCGAGCCGTTTGCGCCAGGAACAATTCGCAAAGCGTGGCAATATCGGCTGGCCGATCACGCAATGCTGGAATGGGAATTGGCACAACTGCCAAGCGGTAATAGAGATCTTCGCGAAACAGTCCTTCTTTTACGCGCTGCTGAAGATTGCGGTGGGTTGCAGCCAACACCCTGACGTCGACGGTCCGTGTTTTCACTGAACCGATTCTCATCACCTGTCCGTCCGTCAGGACGCGAAGCAATTTTGCTTGCGCCGCCGGCGACATCTCAGCAACCTCGTCCAGGAACAGCGTTCCTTCGTGGGCAGCTTCAAATAGGCCGATGCGGCTGCGATCCGCTCCGGTAAAGGCGCCGCGCTCGTGGCCGAAAAGTTCGCTCTCCAGCAGCGTCTCGGTCAATGCCGCACAATTGGCAGCAAGGAATGGTTTGCCAGAACGAGGACTCTGGTGATGAAGGGCGCGGGCAACCAGTTCCTTCCCGGTTCCCGTTTCACCCGTGATCAGGACCGTCGCGGGGGTCGGCGCGACACGAGCTATCTTCTCGCGGACCTCACGCATCAGTGCCGTTTCCCCGAAAATTTCGGATGAGCCTTCCAAACGCCCCACCGTTGCCTTCAGCAGCGAGTTCTCTCGCAGAAGCTTGGTGTGGTCGCATGCTCTCTGAATCGCGGCTCGCAGTACCTCTGGAGTGAAGGGCTTGGCAAGGAAATCGAAGGCTCCCTTGCGCATACTTTCAACCGCCAGTTCCAGCGTCGCGACCGCAATGAGGAAGATCACCGACACGTTGGGATCGGTCTCGTGTGCCGCAGCAAGCACATCCAGGCCACCGCCGTCGGGCATCTTCTGGTCGGTGAGGATAGCGTCGAACTGATTGCTGGCAATCGCCTGCCGTGCTTCCTCGACCCCGGCGGCGTGTGCAATGGCATGCTTATCTTGCTCAAGATTCGACGCAAGGATCTTGTGCATGTGCGATTCATCGTCGACGATCAGAACTCTTCCCATAAAAGTCGCCCACAAGAGAAGCCGAACGTCTCCTACCTAAATAGTAGACGTAAAAATTGTAAAGCACATCGCAATTTTCGGGCCACGGGATCAAGCGTTTAAATGTTTGAAAAGAGTACAAGTCGATCAGAGGATCAACGTGCTGGGACATGCTATGTCCTGACATTTGGACACAGTGTGTCCTAATTTATGGACACACCCATGAATCTGCCAAGGGGAGATAGGGCTCAGGAAGCTTCTGAGACAAAGGGGTATTTAGCTTCAGCCCAGGCATCGAAGCCGCCAACCACGTTAACGACGTTTGCGTATCCAGCCTTCTGAAGCAAGCTGCAGGCAATCATGCTTCGGTAGCCGCTTTTGCAATGGACCATGGTTGGGACATCGTCAGGAAGCCATGGAATCTGTTGCGCGAACTTGTCGAGCGGACACAGTTCTGATCCTTCGATGTGTCCTGCTTGCCATTCAACTTCTCGGCGGACGTCAACCACTTGCAGGTTGTCTTTGGCCTCTTTGTCGCGTAGTTCTTGAACAGTGATTTGTTGAACAGCGGCCAGCGGATTCCCTGCATTGGTCCATTTCTCGGTGCATTGGGTCAAATATCCGGGCTCTGCATCAATCCCGACACGAGCCAGCCTCACGCGAGCTTCAGAGATTTGTTCGTCGCTGTCGGCCAGCACGATCGGCTTCGCCGCAACACCCAGAAGGGTTCCAGCCCACGTTGCGAACTGCCCCGACAGGGCAATGTTTATCGAGCCGGGAATGTGCCCGCTTGCGAATTTTTCCGGCGGGCGTATGTCGAGAGCAGGAACCCCCTGGTCCATAAGCGTTTTGACCTCGCGCGCAGAGAGTTCCGAGACTTGAGGCAGATCCCCCAGAGCAACGGCGCCTTCTCGATTGATCTCAGCATCCTTCAAGAAATACTCGGGCCTCGCCGGCAAGTTCGCAGTCAACTGCTTGATGAAGTCGTTGCGGTTCGGGATTTGCAGAGCGTAGTTAGTGCGGCGCTCGGTGCCAATCGTCGAGGAACGCTCGGCACGCATATTTCGCCCACAAAGAGAGCCAGCCCCATGCGCTGGATAGACAACGACGTCGTCCGGCAACTTCATCAGCTTGTCGTGCAGGCTATCGTAGAGAAGTCCGGCAAGTTCCTGCGGTGTGTGGGCAGGCGAGAGATCGGGGCGGCCGACGTCACCAATGAACAACGTGTCTCCGGTTAAAACGGCCCCAGGCTGGTGGGATCGTTCTTCATCTGTGACAACGAGGCAGACGCTTTCAAGCGTGTGGCCCGGCGTCTCAAACACTTTGATCTTCATGCGGCCGAACGGTACTTCCATACCGTCGGTAAGGGGTATATGTTCGAATTTCGCTCCAGCCGCAGCTCCGATGTAAATCTTCGCTCCCGTTCGTGCAGCCAGTTCTTTGTGGCCGGAGACGAAATCAGCGTGCAGGTGCGTCTCAAAGATGTATTTGATCTGTAGGCCCTGTCTCTGTGCCGCTTCGAGGTAAATTTCGACATCTCTCTGGGGGTCGACCACTACCGCCTCGCCGTCCGAGCCTAGCAAATACGAGGCATGCGCGAGACATCCCAAATAGAACTGCTCGAAGTAGAGTGTCGAGCTCGCTGTGCCGGCCTGCATCATAAAAAACCCCCCAACCTTAGGATATTCGATATCGGAAACAATCGACCAGATGGTCGTTCACCATTCCGACTGCCTGCATGAACGCATAGCAGATCGTCGATCCAACAAAACTGAAGCCGCGTTGCCGGAGGTCTTTGCTCATTGCATCCGATTGAGCGGTGCGCGCGGGGATTTGCTTCATGGATTTCCATTTGTTAATGCGTGGCTTGCCATCGACAAACTGCCAGATGTAGCCATCAAAGCTGCCCACCGCCTCCTGGATCGCCAAAAACGCCTTCGCGTTCTGCACGGCTGAGGCGATTTTGAGTTTGTTACGCACGATGCCGGCGTTTGCTAAGAGTTGTCGTACTCTTCGCGCATCGTAATGCGCAATTTTCTCAGCCCTGAAATGGTCGAATGCCTTCCGATAGTTTCCGCGCTTTTGAAGAATTGTGTCCCAACTAAGCCCCGCCTGCGCGCCTTCAAGAACAAGAAATTCGAACAAAATTCGATCATCGTGGACCGGAGTTCCCCACTCTTTGTCGTGATAGGCGATCGCCAACTCGTTTCGGGCCCAGCCACATCGTTTTAGGGTTTTCATTGGCGCGACCAAAGTGTATTCCGTTCTTCCCAAAGATAGCTCGTCAAATATAGTCAGTGATTCATGGCTGCATCCTCAAGGATTCGCCGGAGCGGTCCGTGAGGCATATTTCAGCGCGTGTAGACGAAACTAAGGAAAGCCCAAACTCACTGATTTTATGGCCCTTTCGAGCCATAACCAAACGGGTGCGCCTTTTGTAACTTGGAAGTTGGGGAACTCCATCCTAGAGTCTCTTAAACCCACAGGGCGGTCCGGTGGCTTTCGGCCTATGACGTGCATCTAATGGGGTAGAAGGCTACCAGTGGTGAGTTGTAGTGAAAAATTGGGAAGCGTTGGGAATGAAGTACACGATCACAGCTTTTTGTGCGTTGGCTCTAGCCACCGTCGGTCAATCCGTCTGGGCGCAGAACCCTCCGGCTGCTTACGTAGCCACTACGAACAGCGCTCTTCCCGCGTCCGTATCCACGGACGATCCGCAAGATTCCGTTCTCACAATTCGCAAGCGCGTTGATGAAGTCAATGTGCTGTTTATTGCGACTGATAAGCACGGCAAATTCGTGCGCAATCTGGGACAGAACGACTTCAGCTTTTTTGATGACCACAAGCCTGTCGAGTCTATCGTCGCCTTCCGTCATGAAACCGATCTGCCGCTGAAGTTGGGATTGTTGATCGACGTGAGCGGCTCGGTTCGCACCCGCTTTGATTTCGAACAGGACGCCGCCAACGGCTTTTTGCAGCACACTATACGCAGCGGATTTGATAGCGCGTTTGTGATGGGCTTCAACGGGCGTCAGCAACTGGCGCAGGACTTCACAGACAACGTTGCCAAGCTCTCGAGCAGCGTCGGTGCATTGCGGGACGGCGGGGGTACCGCGCTGTACGACGCGATCTATCACGCGTGCAAGGACAAGCTTTTGAAGGAACAGTCAGATCATCCGGTGCGCAAAGCGCTGATCATTCTCAGCGACGGTGATGACAACCAGAGCGAATATTCCCAGGCGCAGGCCGTCGAGATGGCACAACGCGCCGAGGTGATCATCTTTGCGATCTCAACCGACGACAGTGGACTGATCCTGCGCGGCGATAAGACGCTCGAGAAGCTTGCCGAGGCGACTGGCGGACGCGCTTTCTTTCCGTTCAAGATGAAAGACATCAAGAATTCTTTCGCCGCGATTGAAGACGAACTGCGCAGCCAATACGTGGTTTCTTATCACCCTGCCAATTTCGACGCGGACGGCCGCTATCGGACAATCGAGATCAGCGCGTTGAAAAAGGATCTCCAGGTCCGCGCCCGCAAAGGCTATTACGCCCCCCGGCAATAGCGGCCCAAACTCTAGAGTCGCTATTTCGCCGACCGCTCAATCCAGATCAAACGATACGTACTGAAGCTTGCCTCCGCGCTCGACTTGTAAGGCGACCGCGTCTCCCGATTTCAATTGCGACATTGCGCTGCGTAGATTGTCGACCGTATCGATAGGACGATTGTTGACGGAATGGATGATGTCGCCCGTTGTCAGACCAATATTCGGGCCGAGCAGATCGGCGGCCTTGCCGAGGACAACGACTCCAGACTTGATCCGAAGGTCCGGAATCATGCCGCTGACTTTTTCGTCGAGGCTCACCGCCAAAATCGCCAACTGCGGAACGATGCTGTTTTCAGCATGCGCGAGATCGAGCAACTGATCGACATCGTGTTTCTCCTGGAGGACTGGAATAAACAAAGTCTTTTTTCCGGAGTCGCGAAGCACTTCGAGCTTCAAAACTTGATCGACAGGATGCAGGTAAAGCGCGCCCGTGAATCCAGGCAGCGTGTCGATCGGCCGGTCGTCCGCGGACAAAACAATATCCCCGATCTTCAAACCAGCGGCCTCCGCTGGACCTCCGGGAATCACGTCAGAAATCACGACTCCCCACGATCTCTTCAGCCCTAATGCTGTGGCGAGCGACGGCGTAATTGTCTGAGCACCAGCTTCTACCTCCGACCGATGAACGTGCCCGTACTTGCGGAGACTCTCGTAAACGAAACGCACGACCCTCGCTGGAATCGCAAAACCCAGACCTTCGCTTCCTCCGCTTCCGCTGACGATAAACGTATTGATGCCGACGACGTATCCATCCACGTCCACGAGCGGACCACCACTATTGCCAGGATTAATCGGAGCATCTGTCTGGATATATACCATCGCTTTATTCGGATCAGCCTGGCGCGCGACCGAACTGACCACTCCCATCGTCACGGTGCCTTGCAGCCCTTCCGGGCTTCCAATCGCAAAGACAAGTTGCCCTTGCCGGACCCGGCGATTCGTTCCCAACTGAAGCGTGGGCAGATCATTCGCATCGACTTTAAGCAGCGCCAGGTCTGAGTCCTGATGTGCGCCGACCAAACGCGCATTCAGAATCCGTCGCTTTCCCTCAGGCTCCAAGACGGCGCTTTCGCTGGCGGGGACTGGCAGCACCACACGAATTCGCTGTGCGCCTTCCACCACGTGCGCGTTGGTGATGACGTACCCGCTAGGGTCGACGATGACGCCCGAACCTATGGCCCGTTGGCGAGCGATCAAGGCGGTGTCAGTCCGTCCGTTCTCCTCGAGTGGCCCGTAACCAGTAACCAGAATCTGAACCACCCCCTGCGAAACCTTTGCGGCAAGTCCCTCGAGGGCGGAATTCAACTGAACCAGCGATTCCGGCGCTTGCGGATGCTCGGGCGGCTTTTCTTCGGATCGCTGTTGTGTTTTGGGAGGTAGCGCAACATCGCCAGCCGAACGAGTTTTGGGCACCTGCTGTGCGGACATTGGATCCGACAACGCGAACGTCAGGGTTAACAGAACCGCTATCGTGGGCAAAGCACTGGGGGTGCGAGGGATACGAGCGAGCATCCGTTGGCTCCTTCGGGAATGGACCGCCACACTTCTGCAGTGCAAGGGTGAGGGTATTGTGCCAGAAACCGCGGGAGCCCGGAAAAGGGCGCCAGACGGGCATTTGGGCGAGGGGTCACCGGGTAACTGCCCAAAGGGGGAACCTACTTTTTACCCCTAACCAATGTGTGTTCAGGCTTTTATCGGGCGTGGGGTCCGTGATATAACCGCTTGTATAGCAGACGTTTCTGCTCCCTCAGGAAAAGTGGTAGCGCGAGCCTGTGCTGCTAAACGAGGCCGCAACGGAGGAGGGTTTGTGTCCGAAGCGCGGACAGGAAAAAGATTTCCGCTAGAGCTGCCTATCAAGATCCACAAAGAAAATGTCGCTGGCGAAGCCAGCGGCATGACCGGAAACCTCAGTGCCGCCGGGGTGTATATCCG
>Ga0126371_10001199_pt1 | contig 21795 bp, 20 predicted proteins | sample PanSoiMetaPlot_4_FD_110145 | JGI IMG/M metagenome (GOLD analysis project Ga0126371, IMG submission 110145) | Tropical forest soil microbial communities from Panama - MetaG Plot_4 | ecosystem: Environmental > Terrestrial > Soil > Tropical forest > Bulk soil | place: Panama | collected 2016-02-17 | reverse complement strand
TTTGGGTAGTTTCGGCTGGCTCCTGCTGGTACATCGAGCGCGTTCTCAGGCGGCCTGTGTGGCCGCGACTGTGTATTCGAATCCAGGACGCCTGGAGAACGGGGCGGGCTCGTTTTGGAGAAGTTGGACTCTTCGTCCCCATATCATTCGGCCGCAATGGGTGTGGACAAATCGGCCGTAGTTCAGCATGCCCTCCACGTCGCGGACCCTGTGGTATTCGCCGGTGATGGGCCACCTGACTTGCAACCGGCCTTGCTCGTTCGGCCGGAGTTGCGTTTCGCTCGCGGAATTCTGGCCGAGCTGCTGCGGGAGCGCGGGGAGGCTTTTCAGCCGTTCTCGCGCTGGAGTGAGATTGCGAGAAAACTGGCATGAAGAATGCACAAATGAATGTGCCCTGCCTTGTGCGTATCAAGCCCGGAGCACTGCAGCGTCTGGGTCTATACCTGGCGCGGTCCAGCCTGGCACCCGTCGCACTGTTTCACAGCGAAGGCCTGTTGCAGACCATCCTCGACGTGGCTCGACAGAGTCTTCGGGATCACGGGATCGCTGCGGCTCTGGTCCATGAAGTGAAGCAGGCGAGCGTAGAAGAAGCGGTGCATTTGCTGGGCGCGGTCCCATCTTCGTGCAAGGTATTGATCGGAGTGGGTGGCGGCAAGGCGCTCGATGTCGCTAAATATGCCGCGTCCTTGGCTGGGCTGCCTTACTTCGCGGTGCCAACATCTCTTTCCAACGATGGTTTCTGCTCGCCGCAGGCGAGCTTGACCTTGGAGGGCAAGCGCCGGTCATTGCCGACCGGTCTTCCCGAAGCGGTTGTAGTCGATCTCGCAGTCTGTCAACGGGCACCGCAGACCCTCTGGCACTCTGGAGTTGGCGATTTGTGCTCTAAGTTCACAGCCGTTTCGGACTGGAAGCTGGCCTACGACCGGCGGGGAGTTCCGGTCAACGATCTGGCCGCGTTAATGTCCGATGCCAGCGTCTTTCAGTTCATGGCAAATCCGGTGTCGGACGAACAAGGAATTCGGCTTCTCGCTACGGCTCTCATGTTGAACGGGGTTGCGATGGAGATCGCTGGGTCGTCACGGCCGGCCAGCGGCAGCGAGCACCTCATCTCTCACGCGCTTGACATGTCGGGGGCGAGGCAGCGGCTCCACGGTCTCCAGACGGGGACAGCTGCCTACCTCGTCAGCAGCCTGCAGAGCGGCAGCCACCACGACAGAATCGGGGAGTTGTTCGCGCGAACAGGCTTCTGGGAGTCGGTCCGAAAGGATCCCTTTTCGAAAGAGGAATGGAGGATTGCTGTCGAACGAGCACCTTCGATTAAAGAGAACTTTTACACGATTCTCTCCGACAGGGATGCGTGGCCGGACTTCGCCACGATGATCGCACACGATCAAGCCCTTGTCGGATGCTTTGCATAAGGACCTTCTTGCTGGAAATTTCCGCTCTTGGAAGACCAAGCAGAGTTAGTTTGGCAAATGCCATCGGCAGAGCACTAAAAATCGCTTGTGAGGGATAAAAGGATGTGGCCGAAACAGCCTGTAATTTATCAAATTAATACGTGGGTGTGGCTGACTCATCTTGAGAGCAAATATCGAGCCAATATTGATTTGGGCTCGGTTCCGTCGAGCGAATGGGACACTTTGAAGGAGATGCACATCGATGGCGTTTGGCTTATGGGAGTATGGGCGCGCAGCCCAGCAGGAAGAAAGATTTCGGTCGAGAATCCTGATCTGAATTGCAATTATCGAGCTATTCTGCCTGATTTTTCTGAAGCGGACGTCTCGGGATCCCCGTATAGCATACGCAGCTACGACGTTGAGCCTCGGCTGGGAGGCAGGAAGGCACTCGCGATCGCGCGCCAGGAGCTGGCTTCGCGAGGCTTGAGTCTGCTGCTCGACTTCGTCCCCAATCATGTTGCTCCGGATCATCCTTGGCTCACAGAGCACCCTGATTTTTTTGTGCAAGGCGATGCCACGTCTCTCCATGCGGACAGCAAAGCCTTTTTTGAGACGGGTGGGGCAATCATCGCGCGTGGTCGCGATCCCTTTTTCCCGCCCTGGCCCGACACAGCTCAGTTGAACGCGTTTGGTCAGGGCTTGCGTTCCGCGGCAGTCGCCACCCTGAACGACATCGCCATGCAATGTGATGGAGTGCGATGCGATATGGCGATGCTGATGTTAAACAAGGTATTCGGTGGAACCTGGGCTAATCGGGTTAACCGTGCGCCAGCGACCGAATACTGGAGCGATGTGATCGATAGCGTGCACAAGCAGAATCCGGGTTTCACGTTCATTGCCGAGGCATATTGGGACCTCGAGTGGGAATTGATTCAGAACGGATTTGATTACTGCTACGACAAGCGACTCTATGACAGGCTGGTGCACGACTCCGCCGAGGCAGTTCGCGCCCATCTGTTGGCCGATATCGATTACCAGCTGCACATGATTCGATTTCTCGAGAATCATGATGAACCGCGTGCTGCCGCTGTGTTTCCGCCCTATAAGAACCGTGCTGCTGCGGTAGCCTTCATGACGCTGCCCGGTGCCAAGCTTCTTCATGAAGGACAAATGGAGGGATATCACAAGCATTTGTCGGTTCATCTGGGCCGCAGGCCAGTCGAGCCGATAGATGAAGAGTTGCGTATCTTCTATCGTAAACTGTTGAATTTGGCCACAGAGATTGAACTCCGCCGCGGAACATGGAAGCTGTGTGAACAGGAAGGATGGCCCGACAACCAGAGCTTCCGCAATATAGTTTCCTGGTGCTGGGAGAGCGCCGGCCGCCGATACCTGATCGCGATCAATTTTTCCGACTGGACCAGTCAGGCACGCATTCGTACGCCTTGGAGCGATATCCGAGGGCAAACATTGTGCTTCGACGATTTGCTTTCCGGCGAGAGCTACTCACCGCGAGCCGGAACCGAAACCGTTGATCAGGGACTCCATGTCGAGCTTGCCCCTTGGGCATTCAACCTTATGTCAGTCGAGGTTGAGGGCTTTGTCAGAACCGAACGGGCGCTGCTATGAACAATCAAAACTCAGCCACCAGGCTCGAGGCGGAGCTTTTTTCGTGACATCGCTTTTGTAGAGCTCATTACCTCTATCCGAAGATCTCATTAACCTTGCTCTTCGCCGACCGTCACCGCCTAGAAAATGGAACAAACCTCAGCCCCACCCCAGACCGCACAAGCTCCGGCCGAGCACCGAGTTTTTCAACACCCACGACTGATAGCAACAGTGGACTACTAGGTCAGAAGCGTGGCTCTGCGCCCTTAAGCGCAAACGTGCAGAATAGAATCTCGCTTTGTGCGCAGTATCGTCCTGACCCCAGGATTCGCTTCGCGTCCTGGGGTAAGGATCAAGGATCAGGGCTGCCAGTTTGTTCAGTTTCCTCTTCCCGTCAGCATCACGTTGTGCGGACTACCGATGGCGCTGTCGTTGATGAGCAGTTGGCCGAGGCGCGTACCCACCGCAGCAGGAGTGAACGTCAAGGTAATGGTGCACGATCCCCCGGGAGTCACGGTAGCCGAGCAATTGTTGGTCGCGATCGCGAACTCTGATGCGTTCAGGCCGATTAACGATATTGCTCCCAGGTTCAGGTTCGCGGCGCCGCTGTTGGTAATTGTGAGGGACTTCGGTGGGCTGGTGGTTCCAACGGTCTGCTTGACGTAAGTGTAACAAGGGTTGGACAAGGTCACCCACGGAGCCGTCGGAGGCGTGCCCAGGAGCCCGTAGACGTCGACTTCATTCTGGGTAGCGACGTAAACCTTGCCACCTACCACGACGGGGATTTGGAATTTGTTAGCACACCCACCCGAATCGCGCGCCGCGTTCTGACTGCTGTTATAGAGCATCGCGCCCACGTTTGTTGCGTTGTAGGCGTAGAGAATCGCGGGGTATTGGCCGGGTTGAACACCCAAGCCTTCCTGACGCAAGGTCGCCCAAACGATGCCATTCGTGCCGCCATTTCCTGACGTCGAGGGCGTCGCGCCAATGGGAAAGGTATTCGAACTTTGGGAAATGGGAGTGCTCGACAGCTGACCGTTGATCAGCGAGTACATCTTCAGGGAATCGCCTGTTCCCGCTTTACCACTCTGACCGGCATAGTAGATCGCGGATTGAGTCCCGGCTTGCCAGAGTGCACCACTGCTCCAATAACCGATCGGTGCACCGGGAACGGACTGAATGGAAGTGTCGTTGTTCGCACTGTATTTTCCCAAGTTGTTGGCGTTAATCAGATAAATAGGAGCAGCCCCAGAAGCGTCGCATGGAGCACCACCCTTGCCCGATTCAAGAACCTCGTTCGGAAACAAGCCGGACTGGGTAGGCAACACCATCGGTCCCGAGGACGACAGATCAAAATCATATTGATAGCGGCAAGCCTGATCCATGGGGGTGAAATAATCCACGATGTTTAGATCGCCATCGAGTTTGAGTAGCGAATCCGCATAATCCGGTCCCCCGCTATCGGCGTCAAACGGACCGTCTCCGGTGGAGACATAGATATATCCAGCGCTGTCGGCGGCCAGCCCATTTCCGCTTTGCCAAACTCCACTACGGAGGCCGTCCGGTGAGGTGTTGAGGATGGCGGTTTGCTGCAGGGTCTTGGCGTCATAGCCCATCAACCAACCGTGCGCGGCGCCGGCCCAGCCGATGTACACAGTCTGTGCGCCTGTGTTTGGATTGGGCTCCAGAAGCAATCCGGGACGCTGAACGTCCGCTAACGGATCGAAGGTGACGATTCCATTCTTGCTGCCTGCACCTGTCCCGGGCACAGAACCTTGAACCGTTACGGGACCGCCAAACTTTTCCGCTCCCGTCCCAATATCGAGCGCATGCAAGGTCTGATAGCCCACTGCGGTTTTCTTATTGTAGGTGCGGGCGACAAGATACATGGTTCCCGTTTGCGGATCGATTACGGGAGTCCCGGTGATTCCGTAGTAAGGGTAGACTCCGCAGCTGATCTGGGTTTTGCCATCAGTGCCGCAGGGAACTGGGCCAATGCCATTTGCCGGATCGGTAAAATTGTCCTGCCACAGGGGAGCACCAGTGTTCGCATCGAACGCATACACGCTGTCCAATTCGGTGGCAACATAGACAACGGCGTGCACGCCCTGGCCCGGGATCGTCACACCTTGCACCCAGAGTGGCTGGGCATAGATCTGACCGTCTACAGTGAAGGAAAACAGCTTGCCGAACTGAGCGGAGTTAACGTTTTTCGGGGTGAGGAATTTCTCGACGGTATTGCTTCCCGTTCGGGCGTTGTTGTACTGCTGAGTGTACACACCCAACTTGGTCTGCCCCATCGCGGATGGGAAACCGATGATGGCTAGAATAAGGATCGCGACCGGGTAGCTAAATCGGGCTCTGCTCATGCAACGAACCTCACCGTGGGGGTTGATCTTGGGGATGTGGAGGGGGAACTGTTGGCGGTACGAGAAAAATTATTGCTGTTGTAAACAGCCCGGTCAAGATGCAAGAACCTGCACACGCGATGGAAAAAGCTGGCCAGAGGATGTGCAGATTAGAAGGTTGAGCAATGAAAACCTGTCGCGCTTAAGAGCAGGGTGAAGCGAGGATCTGAAGCGACGTAACGTTCAAACGACTCTTGTTTGAGTCCTTTATAAGAATACCTTTGACTGCCACTTTTTGACCCTTACCACCTGAAGGGTTGAACACACCGACACCCAGGAGTTTGTAGGATCGATTTCCGAACGGCTCGGCGGCGGCAGCGTTTAACTCCGACGACGATGTTGCCTGACTTTGAGACACGACGGGATCGCTGCCCTTCGTCAGTTCCCACCCCCCATCGGAGTTTCGATCCAAACAGCCGACAACCGCTGCCACCAGGACGTTTGGTTCTGGCGGTCCCTTGTCAGTCTGCTCGTTCTGCGTATGGCGGTCGATGGAGTACTGGATAAACGGCGTGAACATTTCATCCCAGCTCTGATTCGCTTCGCGGAAGTGCACTTCCCTTTCAGGCCCTAGGCTGCTGTCGGCATCGTGGTGGTGCATCAGATGCTCGTTCTTCAGAGAGTTGTCGTAGTGGGCCGTCACGATCAGCTTGCTTCCAGCCGGAAGTTTGAGAGGTTCGTCCAACGCATATGCCAACTGCCAGTGGAAGTCGTATTTCGGGACGGTGAGGATGGTTTGCTCGCGTCCATCCGGATAGACCACTGCGTACTTGAAATCCTTACCGCGCAAGTGCGCATGGGGTTGGAGTTGATAGATCGTAACCGGTTCTGGGTAGGCTGTGATCCCGATCAGTTCATAGTTCTCGGCGTAGGGCGGAATGGGTGGAATCGCGACTAGTGTGCCCTCGGCCTTTTGCCCCGGCGCATCGGTGATTAATTCTTTGCCGTCGGCGATGATGGTTTCCCCGGCCGCCGGGACGCGGAAGAACTGATGCTCAGGCGGTTCAGGCCGAAACCAGAAGGCAAGCATCGACTGGTCCGTTTCAGGCCTGCCAGTTGTCTGGTAGTGGATGTTGAACTTGAGATACATATTCTTGCCGCCCTTGAGTACCTTTGCGCTGCCGTCCTCATAGCTCTCAAAGGTAGTACCGGGCGTGTACACCCCCAGCATGTCAAACTCGCTGGGATTGGCTGGATCGACAACGGCAGGTCGAGTCGGCAGCGAACCTTTGGTGAGTCCTAATTGACGAGCGATCCGGGAGAGTTGATCCAGATTGGCGGGAGTGACGCCCTCATCTAAGGCGACCTCCGTGATTGCCATGTGGTGCACGATTTCCCGATTACCTGGACGTACCTGCATTGCGACGACCCACTTGTCGTGAGGGAACGGGACCTTCGCCAAGTTGCCAACATACGGGATCTCGCCTTGAGCGGGTACATGAAATTCGGGCAACGGGATGACAAGATCAGGCGCCAGCCCGTTCGGGTGCAACCAGCCCTGGGGAAAAGCGGGCCAACGGTGGCAGATCGGCAGCGTTACCCTTGGGAGCTCCTCCCTTTACCCAGGCTACAAGCGTATCGATTTCCTCTTGGCTTAGTCGTGGATCATTTCGGAACTTCATACTTCTGGCGGGATCTGCTGGCCACGGAGGCATCTCGCGCCGCACAACCTTTTCCATGATCGAGTTGGCCCAAGGCCTCGCATCACCGTAGGACAGAAGCGACACGGACGCGCCTATCTCGCCCGGACGATGACAGTTCACACAGTGTTTGAATAGAATCGGGGCCACTTGCTTGTTGAATGTGGGTGGCGATGCATCAGCTGCGGAGGCCCGAGCGAGAAGGCCAAGAACAAAAGCGGTGAGCAGGCCCGCGAAGCAGGTAAAGGACTTCATCTCCCTCGGGGTTGTCAAAACCACGACCTCGGTATCGGAAATGCCAAGCGGACTGGACAAAAGCGATCCCCACCCATTAGTTAGGACCTCTTTGCCTCTTTGCAAAAAAAAATAATCTGGATCAGAAGGGTGTGGCCCCTTGGGAGATTCTATTGATCAAGATTGTGAACGGCGTTCTGGACCATGTCAAGGTTGCAAGAATCCGCACACGAAGGGCGCGAGTACTTCTTCATCTGTGACCGCCACTACGGTTGCTCCGAGCCCGCAAGGAGCAGGTTGCAAGTGGAGCGTATGCTACGATTTTGGTCACACTCCCCTTCAAAAACTCCTAAAGGCGCTGACGATGCGCGGTTTCTGGCTGGTCGGTGTGTTGATCGCTGCAATCACTTGGGCACAAATGAAGTCGGCCACGCCAGCGGCCACATCCAATGTTCCCTCTGCATGGGGTATGGCAAGGGATAGCGCGCAGGCGGTCCCGGCTGTCAGCGTTGCACCCGATACCGCTGTTCTTACCATCAAAGGGCTGTGCGCTGAATCGGCGTCCAACTCGTCAATTCGTTCCTCCAACCCTGATTGTGAGACCGTCATTACCCGCGCGCAATTCGAGAGGCTGGTCGAGGTGCTGCACACGGACAAGGATTCTCAAACCAGGTTGCAGCTCTCGACCGCGTATCCGCAACTCCTGGTGATGGCGCATGAAGCGGAACGGCGCGGCGTGGACAAGGAGCCGCGTTTCCAGGAACGACTCCGATTCGCACGAGTGCAGATTCTGTCGCAGGAACTGACTCGCGAACTCAGGGAAGAAACATCACAAGTTCCGGAAAAAGACATCGCTAACTACTACCGGGCGAACTCAAGCGAATTCGAGGAAGTCACCATCGAGCGCATGGTCATTCCGAACCGGGCGCAAAAGGAGGCACCCGGCGCACAGGCGGGAAACAAGTCCTCCGAAGACTCGATGATCGCAGAAGCCCAACTTCTTCGCGGGCGGGCGGTTCAGGGCGAAAGCTTCACAAAATTGCAAAAAGAAGCTTACGATTTTGCGGGTGTGAGCGGTGATAGTGAGCCCAACCCGAAGATGGATAAGATGCGGCGACGGGGCTTGCCGCTGACTCATGCCGCTGTATTCGACTTGAAGCCTGGCCAAGTGTCGCCCGTGATCAGCGATGCTACGGGACACTATATCTACAAGCTGGATACCAGGGAAATCGCACCGTTGGACAGTGTGAAGAAGGAAATCAGCATTGTCCTGCGGCGGCAACAAATGCAGAACGTCATTCAGGCTATCCAGCGACCTTTCACCACTGACGTCAACCAGACCTACTTCGGCCCCGCCAAGGACGAGGATTGAATCTGAGAAGTCATTCGTTTTTCTTGGCTATTCGGGCCTGCTTCGCGTCCCAGGCGCGAAGTTGCAGCTCATCAATTGGTGGGCAGACTACGCTCTGATCGCGGAGTTTCGCGCTGATCCAATCGCTGTGTAGTGGGGGGATATTGTTGAGCGCCAGACCCTTCCCCGAGACAAGCTCAGGGACCAATTTGCCCCACGGTCAGGGGAGCAGAGCTCTTAATAGCGGGCTCGCGAATAACGGGACTGTCCCTTTGTCCTACCATCACACCTTTCGTGCGCGAATTAAGAGCACAGGCACATCAACATTATGCTGAACGCGGGTTGCAGTGGTGCCTAGAAATAAATCAGCAAGAAATCGGTGGCCGTGTGTACTCATGGCCACCAAATCGCAGTGTTGTTCGTGAATCCATCTGGTGATTTCGCGCGCGGGGTCTCCAAACGCCAGTTCCGCTTCCGTCGAGATCTCCCGGGCTTCGAATTCCTCGCGAAGTGTTTGCAGATATTTCTTGTCATCGGTGATCTCCTGGCTCACCGCGTCCGGGCCGTAGGTGCGGGCCGCCCATCCCTCCGCTACATGCAGCAAGACGACGCGACCTCCCGTCAGCTTCGCAAGCTTCTTCACGTGGTCGATGATCGTGCGATCTGCAGAGGTGCCGTCGATCGTGACAAGAATGGTCTTGTACATGGTGGCTGTTCTATCCGCCCGTGATCACCTGCCAAGTAGCTTTAACAGAATCGGGAAGACCAAAGAGATCCATTGCGGTGATGATAATGGCGCTAGTCCAGCCCGCTAGAAGAAGAATCATTCCATTTTTCCAGTCGCCCATTCGTTTTCTGGAACTTGTGAACTGCAGAAGGGGAAACATGGCGAAGGGAAGCTGTAGGGCAAGAACGACCTGACTTAACATCAGAAGATCCGTGACACTGCTGTCGCCACGCAGTCCGATAATGAGAACGGCTGGCAGGATGGCTAGGCTTCTCGTGATTAGACGCCGAACCCAGGGGCGGATGCGCCAATGCATAAAGCCTTCCATCACGACTTGGCCTGCAAGCGTCCCCGTGATTGTGCTGCTCTGGCCGCTGGCAAGCAAGGCGACGGCAAAAAGAGTGCTAGCCAGGGTTGTTCCCAGTAACGGCGCCAACGTCAGGTAAGCAACCCGAATCCAATCGCTCTCAGCATTGAAGTGCAAAACACGCCCGCCCGCGACGAGAACGCTCGCCTTGCCAAAAAATACGGTTGCCGCGAGAACCAGAATCGCAGCATTCACAAAAAAGGCGACTGACAGCGCCAGTGCCGAGTCGAGCGTGTTGAATTGAATTGCCCTGCGCATCGAGTGTGGGTCTTTCTGGAGTTTCCGGCTCTGCACCAGCGCCGAATGCAGGTACAGGTTGTGTGGCATTACCGTAGCGCCAATGATGCCAATGGCCACGTACATCATGCCGGCGTGGCGCAAATGGGGATTCGCCAGTGCGTGAGCCATTTCAAGGAATCTGGGTTTGGTCTGTGGAAGTACGAAAAGCTCAATGAAATAACAAACGCCGATGGTGACGATCAGAAGCACGACGACTGCTTCGATCGTTCGCACCCCGAAACCCTGGAGCGCCAGTAAGAGGAGAACATCCAAGCCCGTAATGACGACCGCCCAAAGCAAGGGAATATGAAAGAGAAGGTTAAGCGCGACAGCGCTGCCAAGAACTTCGGCCAAGTCGCAAGCCCCAATCGCGATCTCACTCAAGAGCCAGTTCGGCCAGCGCGTCCAGCGCGGATACCAATCCCGGCAACATTGCGCGAGGTCTTTGCCGGTAACCACCCCTAGCCGGGCGGAGATGACCTGCATAAAGATCGCCATCAAACTGGCGAGACCCACAATCCACAGCAAGCCGTACTTGAACTGGGCACCAGCCTGGAGGTCCGTGCCCCAGTTGCCAGGGTCCATATAGCCGACGCTGACAAGCACAGCGGGTCCGACGAACGCCCGCCAATGCCTCCACCAGCTTTCTTGGTGTGCTGGAACAGACACTGAGCCGTGCATCCCTTCCAGCGAAAGACCAGTTTCGCGCGGCGTACTCGACATCTGACCCTCGAGACACATCTTAATCCAGATTTACTAATTTCTGTAATCATAATTAATCAATCTTTGGAGCTCACAAATCTTAGGACCGTAACGACGTTTTATGAAAACACATACATTGGATAGGATCTCTACGGAATGTTAGACTCGTCACAGAATTCTGCTGAAACGGTCGATGCTCACCATTTCCAAGGAAGATTATCTTAAGGCCATCGCCGAGGCGGAAGCCGAAGGTCAGGCGATCATTGGTGCGAGGCTCGCACACTGGCTTTCAGTGACCCCGCCAGCCGTTTCATTCGCGATAAGGCGGTTGCGCAAGGATGGTCTCGTCTTGCTTGCCAAGAACGGCGAGATCAGACTGACGCCCGAAGGAAGGAAAACAGCAGAAGCGACGATTGTTCGGCACCACCTCATCGAGCGTATGCTATTCGAGATTTTCGACATGCCCTGGTACGAGGTGCATGATGAGGCGGAGCGGCTGGAGCATGCGGTATCCCCGAGTTTCGAAGAGAGACTGCGAAAGAAACTCGGGTCGAAAGATACTTGCCCTCACGGCAACGGACTCTCGCTGCGGAGCCTGGCTGACCGCCGAAAGAAAGGACTTCGGCTCTTGAGCGAAGCTGCTCCGGGGAAGGAATACAAAGTCGCAAGCGTCTATGAGCGAGATCGACAGCTCCTAGAGTTCCTGGATCGCCTCGGAGTGCGGCCCGGCGTCCTTATTCAGGTGCAAACCCGAAACTACGACGGCACGATTGCGCTGCTAGTCGGCACGCATCAGGTGAATCTTGGCGGCCCGGCGGCCGAGAAGGTCTGGGTAGCACAAACAAAGTGATAACACCTCTTTCTTACCGAGTTCCTCCTCACTCCTCTTCCATTGAAGATTGGCACGATATTCGGTGTTGAGTCGTCATCTCCTTTTCCTGAATAGGATGCCTCTTTCTTCCACGTAGTAGACTGAATGAAGTGAACCATGCTTAGGCTGCTTGACATTACTATGGTTAATACATTGTGTTATACCACCATGTCATAATACAGGCAGTTTATACGACGGGACTAGCCATTGCCGGAATCTCCTTGTTGCTATCAGCGACACTCACGTTGGCTCTGCCAAGAGAACGATGGTCAATCGCGACATGATTTTGCGACCCGAGACAATGTCGCGTAAACCAACCAGAAATTGGGTATTTCAGCGCGTCGTAGATGCTCGCGATTACGCGGCTGACATCGGCCTTCGCGTCGCCGGACGTTGATCGTTTGTTGCCCGTCGTCCGCCCTGAGTGGAAGGCCAGCGACAATGGAGTTTCTAACTTCCCACAGGCTGAAAGATCGTTACGAACGCCATTCCGGAGTAGCGGGAGATTGCTGCCAGCCCTTGACTCCCGGACCGCGTTCAAAATTAGGAAGCGAGGCCGCCCGATTCCTTCGGCGGCTTATTGTCAGGCCGAACCGAGACGGTTTTGCCGTAACTATCGTTTACAGGCTATAGCGCTCATAGAAGGGGTTTTCAAAATATCCTTTCCCCACCACTTCGCGCTGAGCCAACGTCACGCTTTCGAATGGTCTAAGTTTTCCTCACGCAAGATTTCGAGCACCACTAGCGTAACGGACAGAACCACTGGCCCGATGAACAGACCCATGACGCCAAACGCCTCGACCCCGCCCAATAGGGCAAAGAAGACCAGCAGGGTATGCATCTTGGCTCGTTCACCGATGACGTAGGGCCGCACTAGACTGTCGATTTGCCCGACTACTGCTGCGCCCCAGCCCAACAAGATCAAACCCTTCCACCAATGCCCCGCCACCATCAGAACAATGACGGCCGGCCCCCACACTGCAGCCGAGCCAATGATTGGAATCAGCGAAAACAATGCCGTGACCAGTCCCCAGAGCACCGGGGACGGCAGCCCAAGCGCCCAAAAAGCCAGGCTCAGAAGAGTGCCCTGAGCCGTACCGACAGCGAGGCACCCGTAAACATTTGCGATGATCGAGTTGCTGATGCCGGTGAAGAGACGATCCACTTGATCGGCCCTAAGAGGAAAGAAAGAGGTGGCGCGCAATCTCATCGAACCACCCTCACGAAAGAGAAAAAACAATGTGAAGAACGCAATGACAGCTTCTGCGAAGAAGGAGATGATGTTGCTTAGAATCTGAGCTGCCCGCGCAAGCAGGAAACGGCTGATTTGCTCCAACCAACGCAGTAACGCCCCGCGCAAATCAAGCGAGTTGAGGTCGATATATTGACTAACCCGGCCCAATAAACGGTCTACGATGTGCATCGCATACGGATTCCAACCGCCCTGTTGAGCACGTCGCTCGTCCAGTAACTGGTACAACCCGCGTACCTCTTGGCTCACGATTGCTCCGAGCCCTATCGTCGGAACAACTAGAGCAAGCAGTACCACTGTCGTAGAGATCAGAGCCGCTGCGTTCCTGCTCCGAATGCGCGCCTGAACCCGTACATGAATCGGGTGAAATACGATCGCGATCATAACCGCCAGAAAGATAGGAGTCAGAAAGGGTCTGGCAATGAGATAACAAAAATACAGGGCAAGCGCCGCCAGAGCCAGCAAGAATAAAGTGGAGGCTGTTGGCTTCCGTTCCATTAAACCCGCTCTGATCTCTCCAAGATCTACCTGCGGCTCCTGCCGCTTGTGGCATAGATTCTAAGCCACAACCACTGTACGCTCGGGACTATCCATCGGCTATCTCTTGCCGGGGACAGTTCAGCAGAAGCCTCGAGATTCTGCGGATACTTGTCGAGTGGTTGCTTACTAGTCGCCGGCCGCCGCGCTCGGAGGCCGTTGCTTCATCATCTCCTCCATCCCCTTCTTCATTTCTTTTGCCGAGGGTTCCGCTTTGTGCGCTTCCACCATCTAGTTGTAGCCGTCTGGGCCCATCATCGTGCCGCAGCGATCGCCCCAGAACATGTCCATCACCGAACCTTGACTGGTCGCGCCAAGCTTCGTCGCCTTGTCGACCAATGGCTCAGCGAAAAACAGGGTTTCGTTGGGCGCCGTTTACTTCAGTAATCTTGTGTTGCTCCAGTTTCGCGGCAAGACTGTCGGCACAAATCCTCGGTGCACACCATGGCCTGTGAAGGAACTTCGGCCCTCGGGCGGTTTTTCCTTTGCGGCACAGATCAAATCCTTGTTCCACAAGTACGGCTATCCTTTCGGCAAATTTCTCCTGCATCTCAGCTTGCGTGCCACAGGCCCCCATCCCGTACCAATAAATATCCGCGTGTTCAAGAACTTGATTCGTTCCCAAAACTCGCACTTGTAGTCGATTTCGTAAATCGTCCTTCATGGATCTCGTGCAGAGGGTCATCTCTTCGGAGAAGTTGCTCTTTAGCGACGGCCAGCATCTTCGATGTATCCTCTGAGATCATTTTTTCAGGCTCTGGTACGCATCTCGACGGCTCAGCAAATGGGGGAACGATCTCTCCAACTCTCATTTTCATTCTTTTCCCCTCTTTCCCTTCTTCCGTTCAGCCCTCTCTTGCTCTGGAGTTTCGCCGTCGTAGCCTATGACCCAACCTGCTGTCGTCGTCCTTCTTATTTCGAGAAGGACGACGCTAGGTCAACGAGGGTCAAAAGCCTGATCGAGTTGAAGTAGCCATCCGCTCCCGTTCAAGCGGCAACGGAGCCGTAGTTCTCCCGTAGGCTTCGAAGATCGGCACCCTCTACTACGAATGCGGCAAAGCCGCAATTCAAGCAGACCTGAACTTTGGGAAACACAAGGAAGTAGGCTTTTCCAAACCCTGAAGTCCGGGCACATGGAGAGCGACTTCGCCGTTCGAAGTGCGCCGGTTATCTAAGGGCATGAGCAGGTGCCGTTAGGAATCATAAAGACTGGACCCTTTCCATGGCGTTGCTGTTTCGCGTGATTGCGTTTCAGGAGCTTTAAGATGCTTCCCAGTCTCTAGTCAGCGGGAGTCGTTCCTAGCAGCGAAGGGGATCAACTATTTGCGGGTTACTACCTCGTAGTTCGATCACTGGTTGTCTTGGGAAAAGTCGGGAATCATTTTGCGTCAGTCTCCCAAATGGCACCCCTCTCACAGGGACGATTTTCGATCGTCCGTTGTGTCGCCAGAGATGGAGATTGAGATGACTGTGACGTGCGTAACCACCACTGGAATATCAGGAATTCCGTCACCGTCAATATCAAGTGAACCTAATTGCGGGCCAACGTGGAAGAGAGTGATCGCAATCAACAGAATCTTTGCCAAAGTAGCTGCCCACTCTCTCATTTGTACTACACCCAAATATAGTCCAACGTCTTCTGATTGCAAGGTAGTACCCAAATGGATTACTCATGTACATTCTTTAGTTCTAGACTTTGACTATTGGTCGTCCGGGGGCCCCTCAAGGTCCACAAACAGAGCCAATGGGACATTGGTGGCGCGCGCTTGGAGGAATGGCTCTCACGAGAAGATGTGCGGATTAGGCACATACCAAGGCAATTTCGAATCCCGCCCGTCCACTGCGGGCTGAAACCCACCGGAGGTTCTGCACTCCCTTCGATGCAGAGCTATCATCAATGCTCATGATCGCCAGAATCCGTGTCTGGATCATCGCGGCATCGGTCGTCAGCCTGATGACCTTAGCTGCGGTAAGTTGGTTGTCTTACGGCAATACCCGGGAACTGATTGCCGCCAATCAGCGGCTGGCGCAGGCCCACAAGTTGATTGAGGATCTAGCCGCGCTTCATGTGCTGCTCGATGATGCCGACTCGGCCTGCCGGGACTATGCGTTGACTGGACGGACTGACTCCCTGAAACCGTATGAAGCTACTTTGCCCCAACTCGAAGTCAGCCTCCAGACGTTACGGGACGATGTTGCAGCTAGTTCGAATCGGTCACAACAGTTTCAGGACCTTGAGCCGATCGTTCGCGCCCGGCTCGAGGCAATGAAAGAACTGGTACAGGCTCGAACCACTTCTGGCTTTGACGCAGCAGTACAAGTCTTGCGATCGGACCGGAGCAAGAGGCTCACCGATGAGATGCGTCAGCGAATATCTGTCATGCAATCAGACGAGCATAATGATTTGCTCGACCGCGAACGGGAATCCAGAGTAAGAGCGCGCAGCACCTTACGGGCCGTCGGCTTGACTTGTCTGTTGGGCATCGCCCTTCTGTTGAGCGCCTCGCTCATGATCTTCCGTTTAAGCCGACAAAGCGAACGCGACCACATCGCGCTGCAAAATGCGGAACGCATTCAGCGGGCTATCGTCAACAGTGCCGCCTACAGCATGATTTCCACCGACAATGTGGGAGTGGTTCTCACCGTGAACGCGGCAGCAGAAAAATGGCTGCAGTACAGAAGCACGGAACTTACCGGTGGCAGCGTCTCAACGCTTCACGATGCCATCGAACTGCAAGCGCGTGGCGCACAGTTGACGCGTGCCATGGGTATACCCGTTGCAGGCGACTACCATGCTTTGGTTACGAAGGCCGGGTTGGGTGTGGCAGATGAGTTCGAGTGTACCTATGTTCGGAAAGACGGCACGCGGTTCCCGGTATCCCTCTCCATCACAGCACTGCGAACTGGGCGGAATGATCCCTCTGGATACCTCATGATCGCCACGGATCTGAGCGAGCAGCGCGCCGTTGAAAAGATGAAAGACGAGTTCGTCTCAGTCGTCAGTCACGAGCTGAGAACGCCCCTAACATCGATCAAAGGAGCACTAGGATTGCTCGTTGGCGGGGTTACCGGCGGCTTGCCGCCGAAAGCTGAAGAGATGGCTCAGATTGCGCTGACCAATTCCGACCGGCTCACCCGTCTGGTGGATGACATTCTGGATCTACAGCGCATAGAGTCCGGACGGCTGGCGATCGACTGGCGGTTGTGCGATGTGGCTTCCCTGATGAAAGAAGCGGCCGACTCGGTTCGTTTGCTGGCTGAAGCCGAGGGTGTAACGATCACCGTATCCCCCTGTTCGGCCTCAATCAGCGCAGATCAGGAACGCATCGTGCAAGCTTTCATCAACCTGCTGGGAAACGCCATCAAATTCTCCCCGTGTGGCGGTGACATAGAATTTGCGGCGGAGATGACCACTCACAGTGTGCTTTTTCGCGTTGAGGACAACGGTCGAGGCATCCCCACTGATAAGCTCGAAACCATCTTCGAGCGCTTCCAACAGGTCGACGCTTCCGACGCGCGGGAGAAGGGTGGAACCGGACTTGGGCTCGCCATCGTGCGCAGCATCGCGCAGCAGCACGGCGGACGGGTCTGGGCGGAAAGCGAACTCAGGAAGGGGAGTAAGTTCTATGTTCAGTTACCTCTTGCCTCATCCGGCTCTCCGCCAACTGATTGAGGTAGGAAGGTAACTATGCAGCGAATTGTACTGGTGATCGACGACGACGGTGACATCCGCGCAGTGGCTAAGACCAGCTTGGAGTTGGTAGGTGGTTTGCGTGTAGTCTTGGCCGAGTCCGGGCAGCGCGGCGTCACCGTGGCGCACGACACTCAGCCCGATGCCATCCTCCTCGACCTTATGATGCCGGATCTGGATGGCCGCGCTACTCTCGCCCAGCTCAAGCAGGATGCAGAAACGGCAACGATTCCCGTAATCATGTTAACGGCCAAAGTGCAGGCGGACAAACAGGAGCTTGTGGGTCGAGGGGCGGCGGGAGTCCTCATCAAACCTTTTGATCCAATGCAACTCTCAGCACAAGTTTGCGAGATACTGGGTTGGCCAATCTCGCGGAAGGACCATGAATAAGGTGTCGCTTCAGGGAAAAGAAGAGGAAGTCCGCGCGGCCCTCGAGAGGGTCTGGCGGAGCGGCAAGTCTGAAGCGTTTGCCCGACTGACAACGCTGGAGCGCTTTCTGGATGAAATGCGGTCTGGAGGGATCGACCAAAAATCTCTGTCCGCCGCGCTCTCGGCGGCACATCGGCTCTCCGGTTCGCTTGGAATGTTCGGAATGGAAGAAGGCTCCTCCTCCGCTGCGGAGATTGAGGCGCTCTTGTGTCACCAGACTCATCCCGATGTTGCGGTGCTGGCCGAACGCATGCGACGCTTGCGCGAACTAATGGAAGATGGGCCGCCCCTGACAAGGATGCAGCGGAAGAGCGCCTCATGAAGGCCAAGACGGAAAAGACGGACACATTCAGAGTGGTTATCGCCGACGACGATCCCATCGTGCGTCTGGCAGTGCGTTCTGTTCTGGACGTTCCGGGGAACTTCGAAGTCATTGGTGAAGCAGAAGACGGCACGATGGCAGTCGGACTCGTTCAGAAAACTAGCCCGGATATATTGTTGTTGGATTTGCTTATGCCCAGCCTCCCCGGGCTCGATGCTTTGCGAGCCATCACCACTGCTGGCTCGGAAGTTCGAACGGTTCTGCTCTGCTCCGCCATCAACGCCCGCCAGGTACTCGAAGCATTACAACTCGGTGCACGCGGAGTAGTCTTGAAGAAGAAAGTCGCGGAACTGCTGTCCGCGCTCGAGGCTGTGATAAAAGGCCAGTACTGGATCGAGAGCCGGAGTGTCTCCAACGTGGTGCAGATCGTGCAACAGCTGTCAGCAGCAAATCCACACCCGCCGCATTCGCAAAACCGTTTTGGTTTGACTACTCGGGAGACTGAGATCATTTCGTTCATCACACAAGGCTTCATGAATCGCGACATTGCCTCTTCACTCTCCATCACCGAGGAAACCGTGAAGCGGCATTTGACGAATATCTTCAACAAAGTCGGCATGTCGAACCGCCTCGAACTTGCTGTTTTTGCGATCGAGCATGGACTGGTTGAGAAGTGAGTTCGAGTTCGCCTAAACCACACCCTCCCATCCTCTTCCCGCAGACTGATCGTTAGATCCCGCGCTCCTGCCGCCGGCGGACTCTTTCCATTCTCCATTTTCTGCTTCTCTGCACTGTGGAGGTCTCGGTCTTGAAGCGGTGGTGGGCGCCCGACACTACGACCAAAGTAGTAGTCGCTTTCTACCCGTGTGCAATTGTCCCGATCGACCACAAGGTGTGAGATGCCTTCCAAGGAGCCGACCTGTGTCACGAACTCCGGCAGCCGATGACTGGCAGATACTCTATCGCGAAGCCGTTCTCGAATCTGCCCCGGCCAAGGTCCCTGGGATGATCGATCTGGCATACCACGTGATCCAACGCCGTGCGTTTGAGCTCTGGTATATGGGCACCGCGCCGCAAACCAGAGAGAGGCTCGAACTCGACAGCGCCCTTTATTTCCTCGACCTGATCAAGAAGATCGGACCGCTCCCGGATACGAGTTCTCCAATCGATGGACTGGACAAAGGCCCGTCCAGTACGCCCGCGGACTGGGAGTGGCTCCGATACCTTGATATCGAAACCTTAGAGTTACCGATCACTGTGGAGGCAAAAGTGTCCCTCATCATCAATCTGCCAATACACGTTGGATTCACACTGCCACCGCGCACCAATGCGCGGATCCTTATTCTCGACAATGACGAAGATGTACTCGTGAATCTAGAACGAGTGCTCGAGAACGAAGGCTACACCACTGCGACCGCAGTCAATTACGAACAAGCGGAGATGATGCTGTCGCAGCGTCCGTTCGACCTGCTGATTCTGGATGATCACCTGTCAGACCGGGATTCAGTTGAGGTTGTCGCTGCGCTCCGGTCTCTAGAGTTGGTACCGCCCTTTGTCGTGGTCACATATTACCGGCGTCCGGCACGTCGAGAACAAACGCGTCTGTCGATACTAGGAGTGAGCGCGCTGATCAATAAGCTTGGTCATGACGAGTTGACGAAGACGGTCCGCGCCATACTCGCCACTCGCGCCTGAGTAGCACTCTCGGCATAAGGCAGTGGGCCTGCTCACGGTGGAGATGAATTCTCTTTGGTGAGCAGGCGCATTTGCGACCACCCAAGAAACGGCTTGAGTATTTCCAGACTCAGAATTGCCCCTAAACACATTTCAGTCACCGAGCGTGTACGACCAAAGTTGTAAGCGTGTGCTACTCACGCGGAATTCCAAACCGTGCGATTCCCCGTAATACTCGCCTTGTTGACGGGCTCGAAGCCCAAATTCAATATAGGAGACCTTCCATGACAAGGTTCTTGATAGCAGCAGCAATCATGCTGGCCAGCGTCACAGCTCTGGCCAGTCACACGACCCGGGATATCGTCGACACAACGGCGCATGCTGGCCCCTTCAACACCTTGACCCAGGCCCTCAAGGCAGCTGACCTGGTCGACACCTTGAAAGGACCAGGACCGTTTACGTTGTTCGCTCCGACAGATGAGGCCTTCCGACAGTTGCCTCCGGGTACTCTCGAAGTCCTGATGAAGCCAGAGAACAAGGATCAACTGCGCTCGATCTTGACCTATCACGTGGTTCCGGGGATCATCACGGCGACTCATGCCCGACGGCTCAACTCGGCCGAGACGGTCAATGGACAGGAACTGCGAATCAGTTTCCTGAAAGGAGTGATCGGCGTAAACGAAGCCAAGGTCACGAAATCGGGAATCGAAGCGAACAACGGGATCGTACACGTCGTGGACCGTGTGATCCTGCCTCCGGGCACGACTCCGCAAGTTGCACAGATCACCGATTGGCTGGCCCGTTTCGAGAGCAAAGCCCTCGAGGCACGTCGCGAAGCCGAGACTCTGGAGTCAGGCCGACGGCATTCCTGGGGCTGGCAGACGCACGTTCGCTATCTGAACGCCATGAAAGATCAGGTGAACGAGATGGGCAAGATTCTGGCGAAACTGGAAGCCTCGAAGACTCAGGCCACACTATTCCAGGAGAAAGCCATTGAAGTTGCACGCCCGCACCTGGAAGACATGGCGCGCCGTATGGAGGAGGCGATCAATTCGATCAACGAAGACCGCCGCAATGTTGGCCGGGCGGACTACGGGGACAATCTGCACGGTCTTTGGGTAAGTTCCGACCGGCTCTACAAAGATGTTGACACGATCACTGACTACCATGAGGCTCGCCTCCGCTTGAACGAGATGACGCAAGAGCCAATCGTGCGCTGAGGACGACGGTGTGCATAGGCCTGGGATTCGTGAGCCAATCTACTGATCCCAGGCTATCCAACAGCGAACGTTAAACAAATAGGAGAAGACAATGAAAACCATTTCGATGTTGATGTTGTTACTCGCGCTGGCCCTTCCGGCCAGCGCGTTAAACCAGAGGCAGGGCCGCTATGACCAGCACATTCAGATCAAGGTGCAAGAGGAGCTGCGCAAACGGGACAAGTTCAAGGAAGTAAGGGCCACTGTCGAAGACGGCATTGTCACCTTGTCCGGCAACGTGGAGCTTTACATCGATAAGGTCGACGCAGAAAAAAAGATCCGCAAGGTTCAAAAAGTGGATGGCGTCCGCAATCACATTGAGGTCGCCAGCAGCGTTCACGATGAGATTCTACGCGACCAACTTTCGAACAAACTGCGTTATGACCGGATCGGGTACGGCATCGTCTTTAACAGTCTGACGCTGAGCGTTGAAAAGGGCGTGGCCACGGTTGGAGGCAAAGTTCGGGATTATCCGGACCGCGACTCAGCCATTGCTATCGTGGAGACCACTCCTGGCGTTAAGGATGTCATCGATGAGATCGACGTCGCACCGACCTCGATCCACGATGACAGGCTGCGAGTGGCGCTAGCTCGATCGCTCTACGGACACTCTGCGCTTCAAAAGTATGCTATCGACCCGCAGGCGCCGATTCGCATCGTCGTGGAGAACGGCAACGTCGAGCTCCACGGAGTTGTTACCAGCAACTTGGACAGGCAGGTCGCATATACGCAAGCTAGTTCCGTCCCAGGTGTGTTCAGTGTGACGAACAACATCATGGTCGCATCGGAGGTAAATCAGTAGTTTCACCAAGGCCCCGTCCAGGTGGGCGGGGCCTTTCGCCAAAACGAGGAGTTTTAGAAGCTTGAGCAGCGGTGCTAGTGGGTGCCGACTACGCTCTGATCGCGGAGCTTCGCACCGACTCACTAGCTACTTTTCGGTGCAAAATGCGTGTTCTAAAGAACGGTTCAGGGCGCGATAGGAATATTGGTTGGGTCAGCCCTGGTGAGTTCGGCGCCTGCGCCGGGGAGTCCAGCGCCGCCCCATTC
>Ga0126371_10001197_pt1 | contig 21824 bp, 20 predicted proteins | sample PanSoiMetaPlot_4_FD_110145 | JGI IMG/M metagenome (GOLD analysis project Ga0126371, IMG submission 110145) | Tropical forest soil microbial communities from Panama - MetaG Plot_4 | ecosystem: Environmental > Terrestrial > Soil > Tropical forest > Bulk soil | place: Panama | collected 2016-02-17 | reverse complement strand
GCTTTGTCGCAAGCGCTATCTGGAGATCACATCAGTATTCCGGGCTCCGAGGAAGAAGCGCCCAGCAATGTAAGTTCGGCAGGTCAGGCAGACATTCAGCTGATGCTAAAGCCCGATTCCGTTCAGCCCAACGCCGTTTGGTTATGGGCTGCGGCCGACAATCTGCGCATCGCGGCGATTACTGCCGTGGAATGTGCTGAAAGCATGATGGCGACGCGTCCGACAGGGAAGATTCAATGATCGTGCGCGGCGGCCGTCCTTTGGCGCTGCTCGCGCTGCTTTTCAGTGTTGGCTGCGGATATCACACGGCCGGTCACTCGACCCAGCTTCCCGATAGCGTGCAGACCATCGCAATTCCCGCCTTCAAGAACGAAACCCTTAATTATGGAATTCAGCAGTTGTTGACCGCGGCGGTTGTGCGCGAATTCAACACGCGTACCCGCTACCACATCATCAACAACGAAAACGACGATGCCGATGCTACCCTGCGCGGAAATGTGCTTTCAACGGTCGCGACTCCTCTCACTTATGACACCTCGACTGGGCGTGTCGCCAGCGTGCTGATCGTCGTCAGCCTTAAGGTTTCTCTGACAGCCCGCGACGGCAAAGTTCTCTACCAGAATCCGGCATACCTCTTCCGCGAGCAGTACGAAGTTTCTCAGGATCTCAAGACTTTTTTTGAAGAAGACTCTCCTGCCTTCCGGCGCTTGTCGCAGGACTTCGCTCGTACCCTGGTTTCAAACGTGTTGGAGGGGTTCTAGAAGATGCGTCACATCTGGTGTGGCTTGACGGTTGTGGCGTTGCTGGTCGCGTGTGGATGCAATCGTGGATCCCAACCACCGCGCGTTGGATCGCCAGCAAAAGACTTTACCGTGAAGGATTCCGACCACACCGTCAGTCTCAACCAGTTTCGTGGCCAGGTTGTGGTGCTTAACTTCTGGGCCAGTTGGTGCGCGCCTTGTGTGGCCGAGCTTCCGTCGATGATGGAAATGCAGGAGCTTCTGCGGAGTCGCGGGGTAACGGTGCTAGGTGTGAGCATCGACGTGGACGGCGATGCCTATCATCGATTTATTCAACACCGGAACGTGAATTTCCTGACTGTCCAAGACCCCGATCAAAGAGTAGCAGGCATGTACGGCACCTCCGTTTGGCCCGAGTCCTACATCATTGATCGCCAAGGCGTGATGCGCCGCAAGGTTGTCGGGCCGACCAACTGGGATGCCCCAGAAATCCTGGAATTCTTGAGCAAGCTGTAAACTGATGTGGGGACAGTCGCCTCGGGTGCCCGGTCGAACGAAGCTCGATTGATCTAGTGGAAGCTCAACCAACACAGTGTGGGTCATCGGATTACTATGCGAATCATGTTCCGGATGCTAAAGTCGAATCTTAAACCTTGCATTCCGAGGAGCGAAGCGACCAGGAATCCGCTGTCTTTTGGCAGTTGCACTGAACCCAAAGCGTGGTTGACAGCGCCGCGATGATGAACTTCTAATGCGAGCTTTCGCCCAAGCTGAACGCTTTGTCAGCGATCTCCAGTCGCGCAAAATGCGCGCTGCCTACGTGTTTGTGGGCGACGAAGCCTTCTTCCGCAAGCGCTTCCGCGATGCCATCCTCGAACATCTCGTTCCTGCCGACCTGCGCGACTTCAGTCTTTTCGAATATGACCTCGGGGAAACCGATCTGGCCGAGATTCTGGACCGTGCCCGCACGCCTTCGCTCATGGCACCCTTTCAGGTCTTCTTCGTCCGTGGCGTGAAGAATCTTTACGGCCGCGGATCGAATGAAGAAAAGCTCGCTGCCATCGAAGACTATTGCAGGAGTCCAAATCCCGACGCTCTTATCGTCTTCGTTGCCGACCACATCAGCATCCCGGCCGACGTCCGCAAAATGGAGATGCAGGATCGGGATCGCTACCAGCGCATCCGCGACACGATGGGTCAATATTGCGGCATTGTCGAACTCGCGCGGGTGGAGGAAGGAGAAGCCGTTCGCTGGATCTCGGATTACTGCATCGGCCGTGGCGTTAAAGTCGAGGCCGATGGCGCCCGCGAGCTCGTCGACGCGCTCGGCGGCGATATGATGATGATCTCCAACGAACTCGAGAAACTCATCCTTTATGTTGGCGAGAAAAAGCGCATTACGCTCGGCGACGTCGAGACCATGGTTCTGGCCGCAAAACAGCGCTCGCTCTACGAACTGACCGATGCAATCTCGAGCAGAGACAGGGTCCGTGCCTTGGAAGTGCTCGACGCGATCCTGGCCTCGGGCGACGGAGAAGAAGCTGCCATCGGCCACGTCTATATGCTGGCGAAAACGTTTCGGCAGATGCTCGTGATTCTTGAGCGCAACGTCCGCGACCAGCGCATGCTCTGGGCGGCGCTCTGGCAGGGATTCCGCGTGCCCCCCTTTGCCGCTGATGACATCATCAAGCAGGCCCGCCGCTTCAAATCTCGCCGCGATCTTACCCGCGCTATCCGACTCGTCGCGAAGGCCGATCTTGCTCTGCGCTCGAATCCTGTGAGCAAGCGCATGGTGCTCGAGCGCCTCGTCATTGATCTGACGACCGAGCCCAAGGTCGAAACTCCCGGCTGGATGCAAGAGCAGTTGCCGGTCTGAACGCGTCCACGAATTGCGCACCTGAGCGAGACATAGCTTCGTGGTGGAAGACATGCCAAAACCTTCTGCAGAGGACCCACGCCTCTGCCGTTTGACCAAGATCGCGCTCACTCTACCGGAGACTATGCGCGAGATCTGCGGATCGCAGGCGCAGTTTCTCGTCCGCAAAAAGACCTTCGCTTACTTTCTCGATAACCACCATGGCGATGGCATCGTGGGAGTCACCTGCAAGGTTTTTCCTGGCGAGAACAAGTCGCTCGTTGAAGCTCAGCCGGGCCGGTTCTATCTGCCGGCGTATGTGGCTTCCAGAGGCTGGGTCGCACTTCGCCTTGATCGAGGCAAGATCGACTGGAGCGAAGTGAGAGACTTGTTGTTGACTAGTTATGCTCTTGTCGCCCCCAAACGCCTCGCGGAAAGAATGTCATCGGCCTCATGATCCAAAGAACATTCCCGTCCAAGCAGGGATGGACGGGCAATTCCTATTCCTGCACTTTCAACAGCTCGCAGGTCACGTCATTATTCCAATCCACAAACGCACCCTGCGGATTGTCACGCCAGGCCCACACGTGCAGCTCAAAAAATGGATTGAGCCCGAACCGGTTGGGAGCGCCGACCAACTGAAAACCCTGGCCGTCGAGTGTCGGAGGAACGTTATCGTGCGCCGCCAACCATGTGGCTGAGTCCACAATGTATTCCACACCCACGAGTCTGCGTGCGTTGCCGATCGGCTCGTAGATCAGCGCCTCAGGCTGGTCCCGAATAATTTGGCCGTCATTTACGAGCGTGTTGTTGATGTAATGAATGCCCATGGCGCCGTGATCGGGACCAGTGAGGCATCCAAACGCTGGGATGTATCCCGCTGGGTCGGCATTGTTCACATTAATGAATTGACGCGTCGCCTTGCGAACATCTTCCACGAGTTGCGCGGGAACCTCATGATCCTTGTGCGCCGAGTGTTGAGCCGCGGTCTGATTCGGGTTTTGTGCGAAGAGCGGCATGATGGTTCCCACGCTCCATACCAGCGCTAGATTCAGAAAACTCACTGACCACACTCGAACTGCTCTCGTCATTTGCCTCATAAATATCTCCTTTTGAGTTGGTGGTTATCTCACAGGGATTTGCGTTGCAGAGTCCTATAATCGTTCTGCCTTCACTGAAACAGGAACGCCCCTGGTCAGAGAATCGAATACTGGCGAATGTCCCGTTCCTAGTTTCAGGATCTCCTGGAGTTGTTCATCGGGTACGTCGGCCTTGAGCTTGAAATTCACCCGAATTCCCTGGTAGCCCTTGCGGACCTTCGCATCGAGATCAAGAAATCCATGCAGGTCGATATCACCTTCGAACGACGACTCCACCTCTTCGATCTCAATGCCGCGCGCCGCCGCGTGATAGACCATCGAGGTCGTTAGGCACGACGCTAGCGCATGCAGCAGATACTCGACCGGATTTGCCGCCGAGTCCTGTCCCAGCAGCACTGCCGGCTCGTCTGCATGCAGGACAAATGACTTCTGCCTCGTGATCTTCTGGCCCGCTCCATAAAACGCATTTACGGCGGAATGGTTATGTCCTGCCTCCTCCCATTTGTTCTGAATGCGAAACTTGAATTTCGCAATGCTCGGAGACGCCTTGATCGCATCGATGGTTGTAAAAAGGCTGTCAACGTTCACGCCATTTACAACTTTTGGAAGTGGTTGCGCGGTTGCCATATGTTTTGCCCCTCACCTTTTTGCATATGTCGAACTAGTTGCGTTCGATGCCTAAAAGTACTTACAAAATCGGCTTGCAACAAGGTGGCAGATATGCCATTGTAGATGGGTGTTCGCGCCATCGCGGCGAATCTCGATGATTGATGTTACCGTTCTCCTTCTCGACCAGACCTTTTCCTCCACCGCAGTGGGGCCAATGGAAGTGTTTCGGCACGCGGGTTCCCTTTGGAACCATCTCACCGGAAAACCAGAGAAGCCGCGCTTCAGCGTAAAGACGGCTTCAGCGGACGGCCGCCCAGTTCATTGCGATGGTCCCATCGATATCAAGCCCATGACGGCGATCCAAAACGTCCGCCAGACGGATCTGATTTTTATTCCGACGACCGGTCTCAGCCTGGACGACGTCGTAGAACGCAACGCACCTGTGGTGCCGTGGCTGAAGAAATGGCAGGAGCGCGGTGCGGACATTGCCAGCGTTTGCTCTGGTGTAGGCCTGGTCGCGGCTACCGGCATGCTCGATGGCAAACGCGCCACTACCCATTGGGCGCTGGCCGGGCGGTTTCGCGAGAAATATCCCAAAGTGAAATGGATGCCCGAATTGATGGTTACAGAAGATCGCGGCTTCTACTGTGGCGGAGGCGTACACGCCGCGCTCGACCTCAGTCTCTATCTGGTCGAGAAATTCTGCGGACACGATGTCGCAATGGAGACTTCAAAGGCGCTTCTCATTGAAACACCCCGCGCGTGGCAAGCCGGCTTCGCCGTCGTTCCTCTGAAAACCGAACACAGCGATGAAGCGATTTCCGCGGCGCAGGATTGGTTGCACGAGAATTTTCATCGCCCTTTCCCGCTGGAAGCGCCTGCCCGCCGCGCAGGTATGAGTCTGCGCAATTTCATTCGCCGTTTCAAGCAGGCCACCGGTGACAGTCCCCTCGCTTACCTGCAAAAGCTCCGTGTCGCCGCGGCTAAGCGTTTGCTGGAAAATAATCACCGAACTATGCAGGAGATCAGCGACGCCGTCGGTTACCAGGACGTGGCTTTCTTCCGTACCCTGTTTCAACGTCACACGGGAGTTTCGCCCAGCGCCTATCGCGAGCGTTTCGGAGTCCACTAGCGTTGCTCCGGACGCGGGCGATCAAATTCAAAACAATTATTGGAGGATTCGTGGATATCAGATCGTTGCAGAAGCCGTTGAAGGAGCAGTATCGCCGTGAACCGGCAAGCTCGCGCATCACGCTAACTGCGAATGGAAGCGAGACAGCAACCCCGTTGTCGTGCTCTGTCGACATCGGACGCGCGATCTATCAGGCGGAGGCTCACAAAGGAGTGGGCGGCACAGGTACAGCCGCCTGTTCCGGTGATCTTCTTATTGGTGCCCTCGCGGCCTGTGCCCAGTTGACCTGCCAATTGGTCGCGACGGCTATGGGTGTTCCGACGCGCCACATCGATGTCACGGTAAGCGGCGACATGGACCTGCAGGGGACGCTGGGACTCTCAAAAGAGGTGCCAGTCGGGTTCCAGGCGATTCGATTGCAATTTGACCTTGATGCACCGGATGCCACTCCCGATCAGCTCCGCGCATTACAGGAAAAGACGGAGCAGTATTGCGTCGTGATGCAAACGCTGCTGCACCCACCAAAGATCGAATCTCAGTGGAGCAAGCGGCACCAATAAAAGTCCGCGTGGTTCCTCTGCAATCCCCGCAGTAGAGAAAAGGCCTTCCCGCAGAGGACGCTGAGAACTGCCGCAGGGTTCGCCGAGAATTGATCTTTTAGCAACACGCCGCCTGCGACTTCGATAGGCAACGATTCGCATTCTGGAATTCAATTCGGCCGCGCTGTTCTTCACGATCTCGGGCCTTTCTCCGCGAACTCGGCGGTAAAAAACGAGGCCCACAGCCCTGATCGGTCCGCGAAGTGAGCGCAAGCGTCAAGCCAGCATTTCTGCCATCGGCACCGGACTATATTCACGCCCAATGACAACGATGCCTGACTCCGTCACATGCCATCCGCGTGCGCGATCTGCTTCGAGATCGTAGCCGACCTCCGTATCTGGCGGGACTCGTACGTTCTTGTCGAGTATCGCGCGCTGCACTTTCGCTCGTCTCCCAATGTCGCAGTTATCCATGATCACGCATGCGTCTACCAGAGCACCCGTATGCACGCGCACGCCGCGGCCGAGGACCGACTTGCGTACCATCCCCCCTGAAAGAATGCATCCGCCCGAAACAATGCTGTCGAGCGCCTCGCCGCGTCGTCCTTCCTGGTCGAACACGAACTTCGCTGGCGGATCGGGATAGCTCGTACTTCGCACCGGCCATTCACGGTTGTAAAGATTCAGTTCAGGTTTTACATGGTTCAGGTCCATGTTGGCTTCGTAATAGGCGTCGATCGTTCCAACGTCGCGCCAGTATGGGGCTGAATCTTCAGCCTCGCCGGGAATGCGGTTCATTTCGAAGTTATACGCGTACATCGGTGCTTTTCCCGCCAGCTTCGGCAGAATGTCCATCCCGAAATCATGACGGCTGCCGGGCTGTGTAGCGTCGGCCTTGAGGAGCTCCAGTAGAGTTCGGGTCGAGAAAATGTAATTGCCCATTGACGCATAGACCCGGCTGGAATCGCCTGGCATGGTCGGCGCATTCGCTTTCTTCTCGTGGAATGCCATGATGCGTCCGTCGCTGGCGGCCTCAATTACACCGAATTCAATCGCATGCTGCTTCGGGACCGGAATCGCCGCAACGGTTATTTCCGCCTTCTTTGCCATGTGGAAGTCGATCATGCTCCCCACATTCATTCGATAAATGTGATCGCCACCGAAGATCACCACCAGGTGCGGATCGGACTGCTCCACCAGATTAATGTTCTGAAAAATCGCGTCCGCGGTTCCCTGATACCACGATTCGCTTTCCGAACGCATCTGTGCTGGAACGTTGGTGATGAAGTTGCTCTTGAGCATTCCGCCGAACTGCCAGCCTTCGCTCAAGTGCTGCAGCAACGACTGGCTGCGGAACTGGGTCAAAACGTAGATGGAATAAATGCCGGAGTTGACGAAATTGCTGAGTACAAAGTCGATAATGCGATACTTGCCACCGAAGGGCACAGCCGGCTTCGCCCGTTCCCGCGTCAGCGGATAAAGCCTCGTTCCTTTGCCGCCAGCCAGCACAATGCCCAGCGCCCGCAGGCGTAGGTTTCCGTTTACTCCGGCCGTCGCTTCTTGTCCAGGGATTCTCGTCTCAGCCACGCAGTCCTCCTGAAAGCGATTTTCCGCAAGATATTACCAGAGCAACTTGGATGCATGCGGAAGGTTTTGAGCAGTCAGGAACTTTCAGATCCTCAGGAAAATCTTGCGGCGGTACATCCACAACAGGATGCCCCAGAAGATTAGCATCACTCCCAAGCCATAGGCAGCCGGAAGAAAGGTCGGTGAAACCAAGGCGGACAGGATGCCTCCCAGATGCGTCTCCAGCCCTTTGCGGACAAAGTCCTCCATCGTCCAGCTCATGACGTAAATAGCGATGGAGTTCATGCCGATCACGATCAACGGGAACGCCCAACGCCGCCAGCCTTTCCAGTCCAGCAAGGCATAGAATCCGGCCAACATCAGCAGCACCAATCCGCCGCTGTAAAGGGTGTACGACGAAGTCCATACTCTTTTCACAATCGGGCAAATTCCTAGCCATTGGCACATCAGGCCGAGAAGCGTCAGACTGGCTCCGCCGATTACCAGTCCAAGCAGTTTCTCCATTTTGGTTTTGTCACGTTTAAGCCACTCTCCAGTGATAAGCCCAAGGATCATCGTGGCCAGAGTTGGAATGAAGCTAAGTGTGGACCAGCCCCCCGTGTTGTACACAAACGGTTCCTCGCGTGGGAATAGATTGAGGAACCAAACATCGAACGCCCACGACAAGTTGGAATTCTTGTTCCAATGCGACAAAAATCCTGTGTAGTTGTGCTCCCAGTTTGCTGGAACTCCCACGTGCGGATAATCAAAGTTCGGGCCCGGTGCGGGATATAGCGCGAACGCGCCCCAGAAACAAATCAAGATCAGGACCGTGACGATGACCTGTGTTCGCACTTTTGTGAATCCCAGCAGGAACAGGAATACATAGCCGAGTCCAATCTGCGTCAGTGTGTCTTCAAAGGTGAAATAGGTTTGCGATTGCCGGATTGACCGCAGAAGAATTCCCAGTACGATCAGAACCAGGGCGCGCCAGAAGGCATGACCGAGCATCTCCCAGAACGTTTGTCCTCTCGCTTTGCGGCTTGCAATCGAGAACGGCAAGGCGGCGCCAACCAGAAACGAAAAAGCCGGCTGGATCAGGTCGTGCAGCGAGCACCCTTGCCAGTCGACGTGATCGGTGTTGTACGAGATCACGGCCCAGAATGTGCTATGCGGAAACGCTCGCGCTACTTCGTGCAGTCGCGTAGCCTCATTGAGCATCAGTGCCATGACGGTTCCGCGGAGCGCGTCCAACGACGAGAGGCGCATAGCTGACGCTGCCTTGTCGACCGCCGGTTTAAGCCCTATGGTTTCCTGCGGACGCTCAAGTTGCACTGTCCCCATACAGCCTCCTTCTCAAGCACTGACCATCTCGCATACTCCACCGCTGCTTGGTAGAAAACGGAGAATTTCTATCCCGCAAACTTCTCCGCATCTGACCGTGCCTGCCAATGACCGCGCGTGAAATCCGGAAACTTCTGCGGCGCTCCGTTTGCCGCAACTGACGCCTCGCTCAGCGGCGCTGGCGCACTCCAGGCTGCGGCATCATAGACATCGATATCAGGAACCAATCCTCTCTTAACGCAATCCATCAGCCGGTAGTTCATGATGTAGTCCATGCCGCCGTGGCCGCCGGTTTTGCGCGCCATTTCTCCGTTGTTCTTCCACAGTGCATGCTCGTACTTATCCTTGAAGTCATCCAGCTTCTGCCACTCTTCGTCCTTTTGGCCATCGACGAAAACTCGCGCCGGATAGTCGGCGAAAATCCCCTTCGGTCCCTGGACCATATTCAATCGGCTGTAGGGCCTCGGATTTACCACATCATGCTGCAGCAGGATTGATCGTCCTTTCACCGTCTTGATAATGCTGGTGTTCATGTCGCCACAGATATATTTCTCTGCTCGCTTCGGATCTCCGTCCGGAAACTTCGACTTTACATAGGCGCTTAACGACGCCTCCGCCGAACTCACCGACACCATGTAGTCGAACCGGTCCCCGCGATGAATGTCCATGTAGTGCGCGACCGGGCCCAGTCCGTGCGTGGGGTACAGATTTCCATTGAGCTTCATGTGCGGGAACCGCCGCCACAAGCCTTCGCCTTCATTCGCCGTCAAAATGCCGCGCAGGTCGTGTAGATAGGCCGCTTCGCCATGTGTAATGTCGCCGAAGAATCCGTCCCGCACCATCTGCAGCACCATCATTTCTGACGAACCGTAGCAGCAGTTCTCCAGAATGACGCAGTGCTTGCGCGTGCTCTCGGAGGTATTCACCAGGTCCCAGCATTCCTGCAGCGTAGTCGCAGTCGGCACCTCGACGGCCGCGTGTTTGCCGTTTTTCATCACGTCGACCGCCATCGGTACGTGCCAGTTCCACGGAGTCGCGATGTAAACGAGGTCCAGATCCAGCTGGTTGAGGTTCTTAAAGTCCCAATCGCCTTTCGTGAAACCGGCGGGCTTCGCCTGGCCGGCATCGGTCACCATCTTCTGGGCGTGCTCGACCTTTTCAGGGACTAGATCGCAGATGGCCTTCACATCTACACCGTCGACCGCCAGCAGATCCCGCAGCAGACTCGTGCCCCGTCCACCGACGCCAATGATTCCCAACTTCACCCGTTCTCTTGCTTCGAACGGAACGCCGATCATCGTCGCATTCGTGCTCTTCGGAGTCGATGCCGAAAGACTCTCGCTCAAGATGTCGTTGGCAATTACCAGCCCCGCACCGCCTATGGCGGTGCGCACCATGAAGTTTCGTCGCGAGATGCTCTCCGGTTCCTGATCTTTTCCCATGTCCGCGAACCTCCCGCAAGATTCTAGTCGCAAAAAGCGAAGGAAAGCGCAAGAAAAAACAAAATAAGAAAAGGCAGGCCCCCAGCTGGGGATCTGCCTTGAAATATGGGTGTTGGAACTGATGCTTTAAGGGTTGCAGGCTACTTCATCGCCACAACGCGCGCACCCAGGCGGGACTTGTAACGCGACGCGGTGTTCTCGTGCAGCGTACCCTTCTGAATCGCCTTGTCGAGGGCAGAAACGGTCTTGCGGTACAACTGCTCAGCAGCGGCCTTGTCGCCCTTGGCGATGGTCTCGCGCAGGTCGCGCAATTGGGTGCGCAGGGAAGAGGTGTTGGCGCGGTTGCGCGTCGTACGCCGTTCGGTCTGGCGCGCGCGCTTGAGCGCGGAAAGATGATTTGCCATGTCTGCTTCGTTACCTTCGTGTCTTCAGAGAGATATTCGGGTGGGTCCGAATTACTTATTATAGGGGTGCATCGCTCGACCGGTCAAACAGTTATGAAGAAAGGCGTCGACCATCAAGGACCCAAAGTTGCACGAAGGAAGGCCGTCTGTTTTCCTTTGTGTCCCTTCGTGCCCTTAGTGGTTAAAGATTCAGCTCGACCATGACGGACGGACTCGATCGCCTCAAAATTCTCATCAACTCCTCGACGCCCATCGTCGTGATGGAAACGTCGGAGGAGATGCGTGCCGTCAGCCTCGTACGTTCGGCCTGTTCCGAACTCAACCTGGCCACCTTCGAATGGAGCATTGCCGATGGCCTGGTGCGGTCAGGAAGCAATGCGCCGGCAGAAGTTCACAAGGCCACGCCGCCAGCTGTCGCGCAGCAGAGTGGATGGACCAAAGTCAACGCCGGCACCCTTGCTCAGCCCCACACTGCCTTGAGCCCCGGAAGCGGCGAAGCCGATCGTCTCACGAGAGCCGTCATGTCCGCGATGGGACCCGAGGCGGCGACGGCGGCCTCCGGCAATTCCATCTACAACACCCGTGAACCAGTGCAAGCGCTGGCCAACATGGAATCTATGACGGTCGAGGCGGTCTTCATCCTCAAAGACTTCCATCGCCACATGGACGATCCGGTTGTCATTCGACGCCTGCGCGATGTCGGGCAGAAGTTCTCGACCAACCGCCGAACTGTCATCCTCACTGCTCCCGAACTCACAGTTCCACCCGAATTGAGCAAGCTTGTCGAGTATTTCGACCTCCCGCTCCCTGACCGCGATCGCCTGCATGAGATCGTCCACGACACGTTCACCCGCCTGTCGAAGACGTACTCGCTCAAGCTCCAATTGGATGCAGCCGGTGTGGATGCGATGTCTGCGAACTTGCGCGGCCTTACTGAAGAAGAAGCGGAGCGTGCGATCTCGCAAGCGCTAGTCACGCGATACGCTCTTTGCCCCGAGACGGTCACCGATGTTCTTGAAGCGAAGAAACAGTCGCTGCGGCATTCGGGAATGCTGGAGTTTGTTGAAGCCTCTGACAACCTGGCGGGCGTCGGCGGGCTCGAGAATCTGAAGCAGTGGCTCGGCCAGCGCCGTGATGCGTGGGAAAACTCCGCCCGCGAGTTTGGGCTCGAACCGCCGCGCGGCATGATCATCCTCGGCGTGCAAGGGTGCGGTAAGTCTCTCTGCGCCCGCGCCGTTGCCGGTGAATGGAAATTGCCTCTCGTCAAATTCGACACGTCAGCGGTCTACGACAAATATATTGGCGAGACCGAGAAGCGCATTCGCAAAGTCTTCCAGGTAGCGGAAGGCCTCGCTCCCTGCGTGTTGTGGATCGATGAACTGGAAAAGGTCTTCGCCGGCAGTGGACCTGACTCCGCCTCTGCCGACGCTGGAGTCTCCTCGCGCCTCCTCGCTTCATTCCTCTGCTGGATGCAGGACCGAAAGTCGCCGGTATTCGTCGCTGCCACTTGCAACAACGTCATCGTGCTTCCGCCGGAATTGATCCGTAAAGGCCGTTTTGACGAACTCTTCTTCGTCGATCTGCCCAATCTGGCTGAGCGAAAGCAAATCTTATCGATCCAACTCTCCAAGCGGAAGCGTAACCCGGCCGAATTCGACCTCGACAAAATCTCCACAGCCGCAAAGGGATATTCCGGAGCCGAAATCGACGCCGCGGTGCAAGGCGCAATGTACGCCGCCTATTCCGAGAAAAAGCCGTTATCGACGCAGCATCTGCTCAATGCAATCGGACAGACGGTACCACTTTCGACCACGCGCGCCGAGGAGATTGCGGCCCTGCGCGAATGGGCAGGCACACGAGCCGTACCTGCATCGGCGCGTGATGCTAACTCAGCGACTGCCTAGGGTTTGCTCCCATTGACGCCCCTCCGATTTCCGGGGTACGCTTTACTCAATGGTAGTGACTTGCCCACTGGGCATGCGCATTCGATTGGATCCCGTCTCCAAGCAAAATCCTGCTTTGTCAGTGAACAGGTATTGGTGTGTTCCGCGTTCGCCGGATTTCGAGTTCCGATCGAATCCCGCGTTCCAGCCTGCGGAGGTCCGCCAAGTTAAAGCACACGAATGAAGAAAAGCATCGGGGTTAGCCCCAACATCGAAACGCTGTTCGGCACGCGGGACGAGAATGTGCGTCTTTTGGAAGACGGGCTGAACGTGACCATCAATCTCCGTTCAAACTCCATCGAGCTTGAGGGCGCAGCGCGCGACGTCGCCCGCGCCGAGCAGGTCTTCACCGACTATGAAAGCCTGCAGCGCTCTGGCTACACCTTCAATAACGGTGACTTGAACAGCATGCTGCGCGTGCTGACCTCGGACCCGAATTCCACGCTGCGTAGTCTGGCCGATGCCGGCAAGCAGCGCTCCTTTGGACGCCGTAGTGTGCAACCCAAGAGCAGCAACCAGCGACGCTATCTCGAAGCCATAGAGAAGCACGACATGGTTTTCGGCATTGGACCGGCAGGTACGGGCAAGACTTACCTGGCCGTCGCCATGGCGATTTCTGCGCTGTTGGCAAAGCGTGTGAACCGAATCATTTTGGCACGACCTGCCGTGGAGGCGGGCGAGCGTCTCGGATTTCTTCCAGGCACTTTGCAGGACAAGATCGATCCATATCTCCGCCCCTTGTATGACGCGCTGTATGACATGCTCGATCCCGAGAAGGTCGACCGGTATCTGGAAAAGAACGTCATCGAAATTGCTCCAATCGCGTTCATGCGCGGACGCACGCTGAACGATTCGTTCGTCATTCTCGATGAAGCACAGAACACGACCTCTGAGCAGATGAAGATGTTCGTCACCCGTCTCGGTTTCAATTCGAAGGCGGTGATTACCGGCGACATCACGCAGATCGACCTGCCTAATGCACGCCGCAGTGGCCTGCTCGAAGCGATAGATGTGCTTCAGAGAGTAGATGGACTGGCCTTTGTACACTTCGACGAAGGCGATGTCGTTCGCCATCACCTGGTGCAGCGAATTGTGCGCGCCTACGATGAACACAAAGTCCGGGTAGCGGAGCAGCAGATGCTCTTGCTGGCAGAACCGAAGGCTGCCGAAGCGGCACCCACACCAGAGAAGCAGATCGCGGCTGCGGCTGATTCTGAGGAATAAAGCTCCGTAACGCTGCAGGAGGGCCAGCCGGCCCTCCTGTTGCATTTCTGATCTGGCAAGCTGAGGAGGAAAGACGAGGCTACTGCCTTGGTGATCTTCAAAATGAAAGTCGCTGGTTTGAGTCCGGAGTCGCTCAACCGTTTCGTGCTGCGAGCCCGGAAAGCTGCCCGACTCAAAGGCACCGTCAACGTTGTGGTCACCGGCGGCGGCGATATGCGTTCGCTCAACCAGCGTTTCCGGGGCAAGAACAAGCCCACAGACGTCCTTTCATTTCCATCAGAATCTTCTCCAAATGGCCGGCGCAACCCGTTCGCCGGCGAAATTGCTATCTCCGCTGAGATTGCTCTCGATAATGCCCGTCGCCTGGGTCACTCGGGATCCCTGGAGGTGAAAGTTCTTGTTCTCCACGGCATCCTGCATTTGGCGGGGTTCGACCACGAGCGCGATAATGGAGAGATGGCGAGCAAGGAAGCCTCTCTGCGCCGGGTCCTAAGGCTGCCGCTGTCTCTTACCGAGCGCGGCGAAGCCAGCGGTGCACACTCTGTTGACCCCCAACGCGCCATCCCGCGTTCGAGGAGATCTTCGAGGACGGCATGACCTTCGCCGTCTTTTTCGCGTTGTTGCTCCTGATCGGCTTGCTGACGCTAGTCTCGTATGTGGACCGCGTCTACCAGGAAGCCGGACGATTTCTTTCCCGCGAATTCCAGGACAATATCGACGCCTTTGAGCAAAAGATTGAACCCGCTCTGAAGGTCAGCCGAAGCCGTGCCTCGCTCTCGATGGCCGTACTCACGCAGTTGACAGTCGCTGCTATCACGCTGCTGATTGGGTATGCCATCTTTCATGATCCAGACTGGAATGTTTACGACATCGTGCAGGCGACGATCAGCCTGTTGTTGATCGTCATCGTCTGCAATCGGTTCCTGCCATTCCTGTTCTTCTCGCGCACAAAAGGCGAATGGCTGCAGCAATGGGTGTTGCTTCTGAAAGGACTGATTTACCTTGTGATGCCAGTGACCGTCGTTGTGGGATTCCTGCAATCCGTGGTTACCCTCACCCGGGAGAACACAACCGAACAACCTGAGACGAACGCTGAGGCCGTGGACGCGCTCATTGAGGCCGGACAGGAAGAGGGAATCATCCAAGAAGGCGACCGCGACCTGATCCAATCAGTCGTAGAGTTCAGTGGCAAGACGGTACGCGAGGCGATGAAGCCGCGGCCTGCGATGTTCGCAGTTTCCGCCAGCACAACAGTCGAGCAGTTCATCGAAATGCTGCGTGCCAAACACTACTCGCGCGTGCCGGTCTATGAAACCAGCATCCACAACATCAAGGGAATCGTGTATACCGCGGACGTATTGCAGGTGCCTGATACGGAGGCGCACGTCCGCACGCTCGATTCGATCATGCGGCGCGATGTCTACTTCGTCCCCGAAAGCAAACTCGGCAGCGACCTGCTCCGTGAGATGCAGAAGCAGAACATCCGCCTGGCCATTGTGGTCGACGAGTACGGCGGTGTCGCGGGATTGGTCACGATCGAAGATCTGGTGGAAGAAATTGTCGGCGAGATTCGCGATGAGCGCGACAAACCCGAGATCGTACGCGACGGCGACCGCGGATTTATCGTTGCCGGTGGCATGGACGTGGACCGCCTCGACGAACTCTTCGGCACCAAGCCCGAAGGCAAAGAATCAGCGACCATCGCCGGTCTGGTTAGCGAACTCGCCGGGAGAATTCCGCGCAAAGGCGAAACGGTGGAAGACGATGGGCTTCGCTTCGAAGTCCTGGAATCCACCGACCGGAAAGTCGAGCGGGTGCGAGTGTCTGCGGTCCAGCCACGGCAGTTGAAACTGATATAAATCAGCTTCCAGCTACTGGCTCCTAGCTACTACCCCAACCCGGGGTTAGCTAGAAGCCAGCAGCTAGAAGCTAGAAGCTGACCTCATGCCATTCCGTTCCGGTTTCGTTTGCATCCTCGGCCGCCCCAACGCGGGCAAGTCCACGCTGCTCAACGCACTTGTGGGCGAGAAGTTAGCCATCATTTCACCCAAGCCACAGACCACGCGCAACCGCATTCAAGGAGTGGTTCACGTTCCCAAGCGCAAAGGCAAAGATGGCGGACAGATCGTGCTCATCGATACGCCCGGAGTGCACAAGCCCGACCGCTCTCTTGGACGCAAAATGATGGTGGAAGTGCGAGAGGCGCTCGAAGGTTGCGATCTTGTGCTCGTAATCATCGACGTGACGCACAAGCTCGATCCGCGCGATCAGTTCGCGCTTGATTTGGTCAAGCAGTCGAAGGCGAAAGCCTTTCTGATCCTCAACAAGATCGATCTGGTGCGCGAGAAGTCGAAGCTGCTGCCTAGGATCGAGGAATACCGAAAACTCTACGCCTTTGGCGAGGTAATCCCAGTCTCCGCACTTAAGCGCAAAGGACTCGATGATCTGCTGCATACGATCCTTTCGGCTCTCCCCGCGGGGCCCGCATACTTCCCCGAGGATGAAATCACCGATCAGCCTGCGCGTTTCATGGCTGCGGAGATTATCCGCGAGCAGGTCCTCCTCAATACCAGCGCGGAGCTTCCTTACGCCACGACGGTGATCGTCGACAGCTTCGAAGAAGGGAAGCGCCTCGCACGGATCGCGGCTACGATCTATTGCGAACGTGAGGGACAGAAGGGAATTTTGGTAGGCAAGGGTGGGCAGATGCTCAAGAAGATTGGCACTGCTGCCCGTGTGCAGATTGAGCGCATGCTCGGAACGAAGGTCTTCCTCGAACTCTATGTCAAGGCCGAACCCGGCTGGCGCGATTCGCGCAGCTTCGTCGAAGAACTTGACTGGCGTCGTCAACTGGAGCATCGCATGCTGCAGCAGCGTGCGGAAGGAATGGTGGACGAAGCGGACGCTGCCGATCTGACAAACCAATAAACCGTGTTATGGTAGGAGCGCCATTCACCCGTCATTGCCGCCCCCCGCTTTTTCCCGCTAGAATCAGAGAGCCGCAAGCCAGGGTGCGGGACGGGGTAGAAAGACGAGAACATGCCAGCTGGGGATTCTGCCGAGGAACAGTTCCCGGAGTACGACTTCGATCCGGACAAGTTAAAGGTTCGCGTGCGAGTTGCGCTTGCCGCCGAGCGCAAGGCCGTGGATCCTGTTGTCGAGCAGGTGATGCAAGCCGTCCGCGAAATGAAGTGTGTGAACGGCAAGGAAGACGCGATCGAACTGTCACTGCAGGAAGCGCTGGCTAACGCCGTAGTTCACGGCGCGAAGGAAGATCCCACTAAAACGGTCGAGTGTCTCGTTGCCTGCGACGAAGAGCGGGGAGTACTGATCATCGTGCGCGATCCCGGCCAAGGATTTGATCCCGGTACCATCCCGACCTGCACAGTCGGCGAGAATCTCTACTCTAATCACGGCCGTGGTATTTTCCTGATCAATCAGCTAATGGACGAAGTGAAGTTCCGCAAGAACGGGACCGAGATTCACATGGTGAAGCGGTAGGTTTACTCCTTCGCCGCAATCCCCAAAGCCTTCATCTTTCGATAAAGATGGCTCCTCTCCAGGCCGAGCACCTCAGCCGCACGGGTCACGTTGCCGTGCGTCTCATCGAGTTTCTTGAGGATATAGTCACGCTCGTAGGCATCCCGCGCCTGATGCAGCGTCGAGAATTCGCTCTTTGGTGCGCGGCGTCCGCCATCGCGATAAACAAGCGGCGGCAGGTGTTTGGCGTCGAAGCGCGTGGTCGTGGGATTCATGATGACAATGCGCTCGATCACGTTGCGTAATTCACGGACGTTACCCGGCCAGGAATATCGCATCAGGACGTCGATAGCATCGTCGCTGATTTCCCGTGGCCTGCGCCCATAAGTCGCCGCCAGTTCTTTCAGGAAATGTCGTGTAAACAGCGGAATGTCTTCCTTGCGCTCGCGCAGCGGGGGCACAAAGAATGGAATCACGTTGAGCCGGTAAAAAAGGTCCTCGCGAAAGTTGCCCCTCGAAATTTCTTCTTCCAGGTCCTTATTCGTCGATGCAATCACGCGCACGTCTACTGTGATCGTTTCCTCGCTTCCCACGGGAGTGAAGCGTTGCTCCTCCAGCGTGCGCAGCACCTTGGACTGCGTCTTCAGGCTCATGTCGCCGACTTCGTCGAGAAAGAGCGTACCCCCATGCGCCCGCTGAAACTTGCCTTCCTTGTCGCTGGCTGCTCCGAGAAAAGATCCCTTGTAGTGTCCGAAGAGTTCGCTTTCGATCAGGTCTTCCGGGATTGCAGCGCAGTTCACCTCAACGAAAGTTTCATCCTTACGCAGGCTCTGCGCGTGGATTGCATGAGCGACAAGCTCTTTTCCGGTCCCCGACTCTCCGTAGATGAGCACCCGGCCATTCGTCGGCGCCATCAGGCCGATCTGCTGACGAAGCGCCTTCATCGGAATGCTGTCGCCAACGATAATACTTTTCGTCTGAAGTTGTTTCTTCAGATCAACATTTTCTCGGTGCAGTTTCTGCGACTCGATCGCGTTCTTCACGACGATCAATGTCTTTTCGATGCTTAGAGGTTTTTCGAGGAAATCGTAAGCGCCCAGCTTTGTGGCGCGAACCGCGGTCTCGATGTTCCCGTGTCCTGAAATCATCACCACTTCTGGTGGATGATCGAACTCTCGAATCTTGGCAAGCGTCTCCATGCCGTCGACGCCGGGAAGCCATATGTCGAGCAGGACGACTTCGAATACGCTTTTGCGCAGCAGATCAAGGCAGGCCTCACCGCTCTCAACCGACGAGGCGGTATAGCCCTCGTCCGTCAGAATGCCGGCCAGTGAATCACGAATGCCGGCTTCGTCATCAACGATCAGGATGTTATGCATGTTTCGAGAGGACCGCGGCCGGCGCCGCCTCCGGCACGACGGGAAGCTCTACGATGAAGCGGGCTCCCACCGGATGGTTTTCTTCCACCCGAATCGATCCATGGTGATCTTCTACAATGCGGCTCACAATCGCAAGTCCCAGTCCAGTACCGCGTTTCTTCGTTGAGAAGTAAGGCAGGAAGAGTTTCTCTTTGATCTCACGGGTTACGCCCTGGCCGGTGTCGGAGACAATGATCTCAACCGCGTCGCGGGTCGCAACCAGAGAGGTTGAGATTTCAATCTCCCGCACCACCGAATTCTGCGACGCCTCAGCTGCGTTGTCGACCAGGTTGGCCACGGCGCGTTTGATTGAGTCATCGTCCGCCAACACTTTGGGAAGATCGGGAGCCAGCGACCTATGCAGGATGATTCCATCGAGGCGCCCGTCGAACATCGACAAAGCGTTTTCGATGATCTCGTTGATATCTGTGGGTTGCGGCTTGGCGACCGGGAACCGCGCCAGAGTGGAGAACTCGTCGACTAGCCGGCGGACCGTCTCGACTGCTCGGGCGATTGTGTCGGCACAAGATCGAACTATGCCCATCGAGGACGAATCATTGGGAGTGGAACGGTCGAGATGGCGCTGAATTCTTTCTGCTGAAAGCGCGATTGGGGTCAGCGGGTTCTTGATCTCATGCGCTACACGACGGGCGACCTCGCGCCATGCCGCCTGTTTTTGCGCCTTCAATAGATCCGACAAGTCTTCGAAGACGACAACATATCCAGCGCGCTCACCTTGATGACGGAGAGGAGACACTGTGACCGCGACGTTCAACGAGCCGTGCGGGAGTGGCATTTCCATCTGGCTCGTGGTGAGGCCCATGCGGTCAGCACGACGAAGGAGAGGTTCGAAATCTTCGACAACATCAGCCGGGAAAATTTCCGCGAGGGATGCGCCGCGAGTGATCGGAAAGCCCTCTTCCTGCCGTCCATCAGGATGAAAGATGCGAAACAGCGCCTGGTTGGTATGGGTAACGCGAAGGTTGGCGTCGAGCGAGAGCACGCCGGTCGGGATACTTTCCAGAATCGTTTCCATCTGGCGGCGGCGCTGGTCGAGCTCCGTATTCGCGCCGGCGAGTTCACGCGTGGAACTTTCGAGCTGGAGGCGGTTGGCTTCGAGTTCCTCCGCCATCTGATTGAACGACCGCACGAAATCGCCGATCTCATCGGCAGCACTGACATCGACGCGGTAATCCAGACGGCCGCGGGAAATTTCCTGCGTGGCTGCCGCCAAAGCCGCCAGAGGACGAGTCACCAGTTTTGCCAGGAATAGCGCGAGCCAGGTGCTGACGAATAGAACAATCATGGTGATCAGCAGTAGAAGCCCCACGTAGGTTTGCCGCACGCGGTGCCGCTCGCGACTTAGCTGAAAATATCTCTGCTGTCCGGCTTCGGCTTGATGAACGGTTTGAGAAAAGTCGTGGGGCAGCGGAATCGCGACCAGAATCAGTCCTCCACCCGGAACCACTGCACTTCCGAGCGTGTAATCAGTCTGCTGCCAGGTGAATTGCACGGGTTTTCCGGCCGCAGCATCCTGGATGGGCAGAAAGCGTTTCAGCACGGCCCAGGGCGCAGGAAGATTGAAACCGGCTTCTGCATCGCCATCGCGTAGCGCGACCGCGAATCCCCCCTGGAGCGTAACTTCATGACGTTGGAATTCACCAGTAACCGCTGAGAATCCATGCCCTGCAAATGCTCGTTCGGTCTCGGGTGCGGCCGCAATCGAAGCCGCTTCGGCGAGAGCATTCTGGTGCGCGTACCGCGACAGAAGGGAGACCATCGCCTGCGTATCGGAACGTACTTCTTCCACAGGTGTCGAGAACCACTTATCGATGGAGCGGTTCATCAGGCCGTAGGCGAACCAGTACATGACGATGACGGGAACGAACGAGAGCAGCAGCGCACCGGCCACCATCCGAGTGCGGAATTTCGAGCCCAGCACACCCATTCGCCGCTCGGCGAAAAGCTTGAGCAGATTGCGGGCAAGCACAAACGTCAGCGCTACGAACAACAACGAAATCAGCAGCGAAAGTGCGTAGAAGACGATCGCTTGCTGGTTTGTCTCGGCTTGAAGGATGGTATTGTTGAAAGCGGTTTGCGAAGCCAGCACCACGAATAGCGCGATCACGGCGATACTCAGCAGGATGATGACCTGCTTCCGGTCGGATCTCTGTGGTGGCCGTGTTGAAACTGGAGCGCTCACGCCGGTGGAAAGGCGCAATCTGCGCCCCTCACTCGGCATTATAGATGCAGAAAGGCCGCGAAGGTGGCGAGCCAGCTAGTCAAACCAATGGTTCAGTGCGGGCCCGGATTTAAGCTCATCGAGTATGGCCTGGTAAGCCGGTTTCGGATTGTATTCACCATCCAAGGGCTGGCCCCCGGGCACCGTGCGAATGCCTCCCGATCCACGAGTACTTATCGGTGAGACCCCAGGTTTGGATCGCCGTGCACCTCGGATTTCTGAGGCGGGCCTGCACTACCGCGATACACACTGGCTTGTCGGAGTTGGTCCTCTACCGTCGCTCGGCCAACGGAGTTGACTGGGAGCGAAACATCGAGCTCGGTGATATGTACTTGCAGACCCAGAGCCGTGAGGCGTGCAATGTTGCTGGCTAATGCGTCCCTGTCATCGTCGAGCCTTGAGATGTGCAACTGCAGTCCAACCCCGTCGATCGGAACGCCACGCCGCTTGAAATCCTTCACCATCGCCTAGACCCCGTCGGACTTCCGACTCATTCCTTCGCCCTCGGCCTCGTTATGGAAGAGCAGTGCCTCCGGATTGGCTTCACGCGCCCAGTGAAAGGCTTGCGCAACATCCGCAGTGCCCTTTCCTGCGAGCCCTATACCGGCTGGTTGTGCCTGATGGAGTCTTTTACTTCCCCCTTTTCGTTCAACGCTTCGTTAACTACTTTTCGGTGCAAAATGCGTGTTCTAAAGAACGGTTCAGGGCGCGATAGGAATATTGGTTGGGTCAGCCCTGGTGAGTTCGGCGCCTGCGCCGGGGAGTCCAGCGCCGCCCCATTCAGGC
>Ga0126371_10001195_pt1 | contig 21837 bp, 21 predicted proteins | sample PanSoiMetaPlot_4_FD_110145 | JGI IMG/M metagenome (GOLD analysis project Ga0126371, IMG submission 110145) | Tropical forest soil microbial communities from Panama - MetaG Plot_4 | ecosystem: Environmental > Terrestrial > Soil > Tropical forest > Bulk soil | place: Panama | collected 2016-02-17 | reverse complement strand
CCGCACGGATTTTCCCGCCAAGCACGCCGACTTCGAAAGGCATTCCATCGTCAGCAAGGATTCCGGTGTCCGGTTCCAATGACCGCCGCGTGGCGGCGCCCGTCTGCGCACTGCTGATGCTAGCAGCCGGAACCATTCCCGAGGCCAGCCCGTCTTCGGTGTTCTGGACCGCTCCGGCGATCCTGGCTGCAGCCATGCTGATTGCGTGGGCGGCAGAGTCAGCGCAGTTTTTCATCGCGCAGGGATTCGCCCTTGCGATTCTCGCGTGGCTGCAAACCTTGCCGGAATTTGCGGTCGAAGCGGTCCTGGCGTGGAAACAGCAGGTCCCCCTGCTGATGGCCAATCTCACAGGCGCCCTGCGGCTGCTGACCGGCCTGGGATGGCCGATGATCTACTGCACCGCGGCCGTGTTCCACCGCGCACGCCAAAAGAAAGCGCTAGGCCAGATCACACTTTCCGACGAGCATTGCGTCGAAGTGACCGGCCTGCTGGTAGCGATGGCGTACCTGTTTCTGGTCTGGTGGAAGGCGTCGCTCGACGTGCTTGATGCCGCCGTTTTGATCGCGATCTACGTGGCATATTTGGTGATCCTCCAACGCATGCCGGCCACCGAAGCCGAGGGGATCAACGATCTCGAGACGATTCCTCGAACCATCGTTACCGCGCGGCCGGCGGTCCGCAACACCACCATCACTCTCCTCTTTCTTTCCGGCGGCATTTTGATCTACTACACAGCCGAGCCTTTTCTCGCCAGCCTGCTCGCCGTGTCCGTTTCGCTCGGCGTTCCCAATTTCGTGTTTATCCAGTGGGTGGCGCCATTTGTCTCGGAGTTTCCCGAAAAAGTGTCGGCCTTTTACTGGGCGCGCACTGTAGAACGCGCTTCCATGGCGCTCATGAACATGGTTTCGAGCAACATCAATCAATGGACGCTGCTGGCTGCGATGCTGCCCATCACGTACTCCTTGAGCCGCGGCGCGATCTCGCCGATCCCTCTCGATCCCGAGCAGCGGCTGGAACTGCTGATGACCTTGGGGCAGTCGCTGCTCGGCGCAATTTTCCTGGTGGACATGAAGCTGGCCTGCTGGGAAGCGGCGGGCTTATTTGGACTCTGGCTGCTGCAGTTCATCTTCTCCCCCGTGACGCCCGGGCCAGGGATCGCCGGTTACCTCGCGCAGCATATTCGCGAATGGATCACGGCAACATATTTCCTTTGGGTGGCGGTCGAGGTCGGCCGGTTTCTCGCCGGGCGGCGCGGCTTGCGGGCGTTCCAATTGTTTGGTGCGATGTGGCGCAGGCACATTCGGGCAGTGCGATAGAATAAAGTTCCACACAAAATGCGAGAGAAGATTCGGTCGACGACGGTGCTCTGCGTCCGCCGCGACAACAAAGTCGTCATGGCCGGCGACGGGCAGGTCACGCTCGGTCACGAGGTGATCAAGGGTTCCGCCAAGAAACTGCGGCGGCTCTATAACGACAAAATTCTGGCGGGTTTCGCGGGCTCGACGGCAGACGCCTTTGCGCTCTTTTCGCGCTTCGAATCCAAACTCGAGCAGTTCAACGGCAACCTGTCGCGCTCCGTGGTCGAATTGGCCAAAGAATGGCGGACCGATCGCGTTCTGCGGCACCTCGAAGCGCTTCTACTGGTGGCTGACAAAGGTAGCACCTACCTGGTGAGCGGCAATGGCGACGTGATCGAACCCGATGAAGGCATCGCGGCAATCGGGTCAGGCGGCCCCTTCGCGCTTTCGGCGGCCACTGCGCTGCTCCGAAATACCAAGCTCTCGGCTCGCCATATCGCGGAGCAAGCGATGGAAATCGCCGCCAAGATCTGCATTTACACCAATGACAGCGTGACGTACGAGGAGTTGGATTAGCTATGGTCATTTATCTTCCCGGCCAGTCTGTAGATGAAGAGCCGCTGCTGGATGAGCTGACTCCGCGCGAAATCGTTCGCGAGCTCGATAAGCACGTGGTCGGGCAGGCCGACGCCAAGCGCGCCGTGGCCATCGCGCTGCGCAACCGCATCCGCCGCCAAAAACTTTCGCCCGAGATGGCCGAGGAAGTGATACCCAAGAACATCCTCATGATCGGCCCAACTGGCGTCGGCAAGACTGAGCTGGCGCGCCGCCTGGCGCGGCTGGCCAATTCGCCCTTCCTCAAAGTGGAGGCGAGCAAGTTTACCGAAGTCGGCTACGTCGGCCGCGACGTGGAATCGATGATCCGCGATCTGGTCGACATCGCCATCGACATGATCCGCGAAGAGCGGCTCGACGAAGTGGCCGACCGCGCCGAGATGCAGGCCGAGGAGCGGCTGCTCGATCTGCTCATGCCGCCGCAGCCCGAAGCCAGCGAAAGCATCGAGCGCACTCGTGAAAAGCTGCGCGAGCGGCTGCGGGAAGGCAAGCTCGACGAACGCATGGTGGAACTCGACGTGAAGGATCGCGGCCCCACGTTCGAGATCACCACCAACGCCGGCATCGAAGAGATGGGCATCAACCTCAAGGACATGCTGCCCACGCTGTTCGGCCAGAAGACACGCCGCCGCAAAATGCGAGTGGCGGAAGCGCTCGATTACCTGGTCCAGGAAGAGGAGCAGAAGCTCATCGACATGGAGCAAGTGACGCGCATCGCGCTCGAGCGCGTCGAATCGAGCGGCATCATCTTCCTGGACGAAATTGACAAGATCGCCGGGCGCGAGAGCGGCCACGGCCCGGACGTCAGCCGCGAAGGCGTGCAACGCGACATCCTGCCCATCGTCGAAGGCACCACCGTCAACACGCGCCACGGCTTCGTGCGCACCGACCACATTCTGTTCATTGCCGCAGGCGCCTTTCACGTCTCCAAGCCGAGCGACATGATTCCGGAGCTGCAGGGCCGCTTCCCGATTCGCGTGGAGCTCAAATCGCTCAGCGTGGAAGACTTCATCCGCATTTTGAAGGAACCGAAAAACGCGCTAGCCAAGCAGTACACCGCGCTGATGGAAACCGAGGGCATCAAACTGGTACTGACCGACGATGCGTTGGAAGAGGTCGCCAAATTCGCCGCGCAGGTGAACGAGTCATCCGAAAACATCGGCGCGCGCCGCTTGCACACCATCATGGAGAAGCTGCTCGAAGAAGTTTCGTTCGAAGGTCCGGATCTAAAGAAGAAGACGGTGAAGATCGACTCGAACTACGTTCGCAAACAGCTGGCCGACATCGTCAAGGACCAGGATTTGAGCCGGTACATCCTGTAACCAGGAAAGCAAGACGCCGCATTCGGAAATTCGGGTGAGCGGTCACCGGCAGAGGCTCGCGCCTACGCTAGGTAACGGGCAGATCGCTGTTTGGACGTTGGTTCTATGGCTTGAATGCGGTGGCAGCAGCACGGGTCACCATCGCGCTCGCGCGGCTTGGCCAAGGCAACTTCTCGAATGTCGAAGGTGTGGGCGCCGGAGTTTACGAGATCAAGGTGGCTTTCGGACCGGGCTATCGAGTCTACTTCGGCAAGGATGGCGAGAGGATCGTGATTCTGTTGGGCGGAGGCACGAAGAAGGGGCAGAGCACCACGATTGCGACCGCGCAGGCGGCGTGGTCTGAGTACAAACGCCGCAAGGGCGCCGGGGAGTGAGACAAATGGCATTGACAAAAGCATTTCGGGAAACGGTTTACCAGCGTGCCCAGCGCGATGGAGGGTTCCGCAAGGCGCTTCTGACGGAGGCCGTAAACGCTTATCTCGGAGGAGATGAAGCGACCGGGAAAGCGGTATTGCGCGACGTCGTCAACGCGACCGTTGGGTTCGAGCCGTTGGCTTTGGAGTTGGGGAAGCCGGCCACAAGCCTGCACCGCATGCTGGGTCCCGGCGGCAACCCGAGCACGGCCAATTTCTTCGCGATTCTCCGGGTGCTGCAAAAAAGAGCCGGCGTAAAGTTGACGGTAAAGGCGGCGTAGCGCGGCCCTCACGGTTTTCCGAACGGCTCTTCCAGGGACGCGCTCTGCGGCGTGAACAACTCGGCGCCGCTTTCGGTGATGTGCATGTCGTCCTCCAGCCGGACGCCGAACTCTCCGGGAATGTAGATGCCCGGCTCGTCGCTGAAGGTCATCTGCGGCGCCAGCGCGATGCTTTTCCCGCCGTCCTGCAGCGTGTTGGTCGCCGTGAGATAGGGCCACTCGTGTTCGTCGAGGCCAGTGCCGTGCCCGATGCGGTGCGTGAAGTATTTGTATCCCGGCCCATAGCCCGCGCTTGTGATGACCTGGCGCGCGGCGGCATCCACGGCGTCGCACGCCACGCCCGGCCGCGCGGCCGCCAGGGCTGCGCTCTGCGCCTGGTGCACAATCTCGAAGACGCGCTTCATCTTGTCGCTCGCCTTCCCCAGCACGAAGGTGCGGGTAATATCCGACCGGTAGCCTTCCACCGTGCAGCCGCCGTCGATCAGCACAATGGTGTTCTCGCGGATGACCTGCGGCTGCCGCGAGCCGTGCGGCAGCGCGGAGTATTCGCCCACGAAGATATCGGCTTCGCCGGAGAATCCCAACTGCTGGTGAGCCGCCGTGATCAACTGGCCGAACTCCCGCTGGTTCATGCCGTCACGTAACGATTTCCACGCCGCCGCAAACGCTTCCAGCGTGACACGGTTCGCCAGCTGTAGCAGAGCGATTTCATTCGCGCTCTTGATCATGCGGCAGCCGGCCGTCACCGGCGTCGCGCTTTGGACTGTCGCGCCAGAGGCCGCCTGGCCGATCCCGCTGGCAAAAACGAAGGGCGTGCGCTCCTCCATCCCAATGCGCCCTGTGGCGAGCCCGTGCTCCTTCAGGGCCATCGCCACGATGCTGTACGGGCTGACATCCTCTTCCCAGGTAAAAATGTGCGCGGGATTACCGATGATGGGGCTCTCCGCGATCTGCTCGAGCGCCCGGCCTTTCTCAAACGCCGGGGAAATGAAGAACGGCTCGCCCCGTGCCGGGAGAATCATCAGGAACAGGCGCTCGCTGACGCCCCAGCGCACGCCGCTGAAATAGAACAGCGACGATCCGCCGCCAAGCGCGATCGCGTCCAGCCGGTTTTCGCGCATGAGACGTTGCGCGCGCTCGACGCGAGCCCTTCTTTCCTCGTTGGGAATGGGCCGTGCTTCCGCGCGGCGGCTTTTCAGTTCCGCGATCGCAGGCGTTTGCGCGAAGGCCGGCGCCGCTGCGGCTACCAGGGAGGAGTGCAAAAAAACGCGGCGGGTGAACACGGTGCCTATCGTATCACCCGCCGCGCCATGCCGCGCTTACGCGCAGCCAGCGACCATCGCCCGGGGCCTCGCTTCCCCGAAAAGGTCGATGTCTCCATGGCGGTCGATGAGCAGCACTTCAAAGTCGACCGGACGGTTATCCTCCCCCCGCCAACACCCCTCCACCCTTCGCAGTTCCACGGCATCTCCGATGCCTCGTAACACCACCCGCACCGAGTCCTGGTTCATAGCCACCAGAACCCCCTCCATCAACCGGTCCGACAAGGTCAAAAGTACGCTCAACATCGCCTTCTCTCCTTGCCCTCACTCATATCGTGACCGGGTAATCACAACAATCCTGCCTTCCGATAGCGCCGTACCCGCCCGATTCTCAGTACCCGTACCGGGGAAATTCACTCCGGAAAAGACCGCGCCCGGACGAAACGTATGTAACGTTGATTACGTGTTTTTGCGGCGCAGCAACCACGCGCTCATCACAATAGCGAACACCAGAAAGTTTCCCGCTGCATCCACGCCGAAGAGGCCGTGTGTGCCAAAGCGCCGGAAACCTTGGCCGTCCAGCCAGAGCACATACGCGATCGGCAGGTTACCGGCGGCCAGAAAGAGACTGTAGCGCGTGCTCACGCCGTGTTCCCCATGCCCAAGCACATCCATCACCAGCGCGGTGAACCGGGCATACCCAAAACCCGTGGTGACCAGGTAGAGCACGGTACCAACGAAATAGACCGAAGACTGGTCGCCCGCCATCAGCGTGAGCGTGGCGAGTCCATTTAGCAGCCCGGCGCCTGCGTAGGTCAGACGCCGGTCCCACTCCCCCGGCACGAGCGTGGCCAGCAGCGAGCCCAAGGCGAGAACCAACCCGCCCGCCATCCCATTCACCCACATGACCCCTTGCGCGCCGACCCCGTAGTGGGAGGCGACGGCCGGCAGCAGATTCAACGCCGCTCCGGAACTCACCGGAGAAGCCAGTAACAATAACCCCCAGACTGTGCGCCGCGAGTGGAACACGGTGATCAGTTCTTTGCCAACTTTCCAGAGGTGATCGCGAAAACCCGCGGTCTGGGCCGGCAGGCTCTCCTCCACCGTCAACGCAGCAAGCGAGGGCAGCGCCATCATCGCTGCAGTGGCCGATATGGCCGCAGCCATGGGTGTCCGAGCCAAAAGCCACATGGAAATTCCCGCGCCCAGCGCGCCGCCGCCGAGGTTGCCGGCCTGTGTCCAGGCCGAAGCCTGCGCTTGCCCGGACCGGGAGAGCGTAGCCACCATCATGCCGCCTTGGGCCGAGGAAACCATGACGTTGATGGTCATTCCGGCCAGGAGTAGGACGGTGACGACCGTCAGGAACCGCGTGGCGATCAGCGGCATGGCCATCGCCAGGCAGCCGGCGCTGACAATCGAAGCCAGCACCAGCCACGTACCGCGGCGGAGCTTCATATCCACCAACGGCGCCCACAAGAAATAAACTACTGGCGGGACCTGCAGGAGCGACTCGATATTGGCAATGCGGTCGACAGCCACTCCCGCCTTGCCTAACAAGAAAGACAACGGCGTTTGGATGAAGCCGTTATAAACTCCGCCCGGCAGAATCAGAATGAGAAACAGCCACGGGGGCGGCCAGTGTTTCGGGCGCGCGGACATGAAGGGGCAAGGATAACACTATCGGTCCCGCCCGTTTCAACTGGAGCTAATGAGCGCCGACCGATGCGCCAGTACCGGTGGAAGTGCCGCTCGCCCCGCTGCTGGTGGTGTTCCCGCTTACCAGAGTCGAATTGGCGGTGCTCCACAAATCCTGCACGCCGCCCGATACATGGAGGTACAACCCCAACGCGATCATTGCGATAAATGCTGCCACCAGGCAGTACTCCGCGAGGCCGTGTCCCCGGTCCTCGCGGACAAATAAAGCCCAAAGAGCCCGTACCATGGTTAATTCGCAGCGTAGCCCCTAGGCGGGAGGTGCTACCATCATCTCTTTTGTTAGTACCTTTGGAACCGCTGGGTCAGCCACGACTTAAGTTTGTCGGGGAAGCGGCCGATAATCTAGTGGGAGCTTCATGTCCGCATCCGCCACCGCATTCGGAGAAAAGGTCTGGACTCTTCCTCCGCTTATCCTCCACCCCTTTAACGAGCACGTGTCCCCGTCGGCCTTATTGGAAAACTCCCGTGCCGCTCTCATGCTTTCCGGGCTCGTTTCCAATGATGGCAGCGATCCGGAAATCTTGATGCGCCGCCTGTTGTCCGGCCGGTATGCGGAAACCCGCATGTTGTTCTTCCTCGGTAAGGACCTGATGCGCTGGATCGAGCAGTGCGGCGAGAGCGTGGGCCGCATTCCCGCTCTGCAGGGTGCGCTGATCCGGCCGCAGAGTTTTGCCCATCTGCTCATCGCGAACCCGCCGAAAGAGGTCCAGCAAAAACTCATGCGCTGGGGCGTCGCCGATTACGCCTCGATCTTCGTACGCGCCCTGGGCTTGAACATGTTGTTTGTCCGTCCCCCGGAGGCCGACCTGCTCGCCGGCGAATTCCTTCGCGGCTACGATCGCTACGCCGATTCCCTGTTCCGATGCTTTATGGAGTCGGACCCTTACTGCAACATCACCTCCGTCAACTTCCATTTCGAGCTCTACGCCTCGGGCGAATACTCGCGGATGCTGGAATCGGAGTGGGGCCGTCCCGAAGCAGAGGGATAAGATAGAGGGGATGGAATTCCCCCGCCTCCTTCTCGTCCGCCAGAACTTTCCCGACCGCCGGATACCTGACCTTCCTGTCGAAGTCGCCCACCAACTCGCCGCCTCCGGGCTCGCTGCGCGGCTCAAGCCCGGCGCGCGGCTGGCCATCGGCGTCGGCAGCCGCGGGATTCGGCACCTCGACGTCATTGTCGGCAGCGTGGTCCGCTACTGGAAGCAACAAGGCATGCAGCCGTTCCTATTTCCGGCGATGGGCAGCCACGGCGGGGCCACGGCCGAGGGTCAAGCCGAGGTACTCTCGCACTACGGCATTACCGAAGCCACGATGGGTTGCCCAATCGTGAGCCAGCTCGAAGTCGTTTCGCTTGGTAAGACCTCGGACGGCATTGAAGCCTTCATGGACCGCACGGCCTACGCGGCCGACGCCGTTCTGCTCGTCAACCGCATCAAATGGCATACCGATTTTTCCGGCGCCATCGAAAGCGGCCTTTTCAAAATGATGGCTATCGGCCTGGGAAAGCTGGCCGGCGCGCAGCGGTATCACGCCTACGGACACCGGCTCGATCTGGAATACGTCATCCGCACGGTCGGCCGCCAAACCTTAAGCTCCGGCAAGGTCCTGGGTGGAGTAGCCATCCTCGAAGATGCCTGCCACGAGATTGGCAAGATCGACGTCGTCCCGGCCTCCCAGATGGAACAGCGTGAAGAGCAGAACCTGGCGCTGGTGAAATCGTGGATGGCGAAGATTCCCATGGACCTCGATCTGCTGGTGGTCGACGAGATGGGAAAGAATATCAGCGGCATGGGGATGGATACCAAGATCATCAACCGCACCCATCGCGGCGAATACAATCCGTTCCTCGACGCGCCGCGCATTGAGCGCATCTTCGCGCGCGATCTTAGCGATAACACCTACGGAAATGCGTTGGGTGTGGGCAGCGCTGACGTAGTGACCGACCGCCTGGTGCGCGGCATCGACGCGCACGCCACCTGGATCAACGCGCTGACCGCATCAAATCCCTCTGGCGCGCACACGCCGATTCATTACGCGACCGATCGCGAGTGCCTGGAGCAAATCATGCCCACCGCCGGCCGGGTCGATATGCGCGAAGTGACGATCGGGTGGATCCGCAACACGCTTGAACTGGCGCGTCTGGGTCTGAGCGAGAACCTGCGGCCGCAGATCGACAGCAACCCGCTGCTGACTGTCGAAGACACGCTTCCGATGCAGTTTGACGTCGACGGCAACCTGGTCAGTCCCTTCGCTCCGGTCGCGGTCTAGCGGCGTCCGCCGAAGCCTCCACCCGGTCCTGCGTGGAAGCCGCCGGAGCGCCCGCCGCCGGAAAACGCGTGTCCGCCGAATCCGCCGCGTGCAAACACCGGAGGCCGGTAGCCCTGGCCGAAGTGACGATAATAACCGCCGTAATAGCCACCGTAGCCGAAATACGGACCTCCATACGCGACAAACGGTGAATAGAAACCGTAGCCGAACGGCCCGAAAAACGCACCGGAGCCGGGGATGAAGGTGTAGGCGTCGAACCACGGATCCCAATACCAGCCCGCTCCGTACCAGCCGGGCCCCCAACCACCGTTGACAACGTATCTCCGTGCCTCATCAAAGTTGGCTTCTGCCAGGTACGAGGAGCGCAGGCTGGCCCACCGGTAAAAATCGTCTTCGCTTGCCGTCTTATCGAATCTCACGGCCTTCAATTTCTGGTTCGACGCTTTCAGGCGAAGTTCGTGGCCTCCATAACCACCACGTGCCCGTCGTCGTCCTGTACCGTCGTCTTGCCGTCAAACACCTGGACCAGCCCTTGGTTCGCGTCGAAATCATACAGCCCTGCCTTCAGCACCTGTGTGCTGGCGTTGCCGATGTTGACGCGCACATTGTTTTCCTTCTGGATCTCCGCCACCTCGACCATGGCGCGACCTCTCTGCAATTGCACCACCGTGTCGGCCAGACCCGGAGAAATCATCTGAATCGAGCTGTGATTATCCACTCTGAGGAAAATCCCTGGCGTCAGCAGGACCTCGGCTCTGCCGTTTTGGGTTGACAGCGTTTCACCGGCCGTGAGAGTCACGGACCCGACTGATTTCTCGGTCAGCGTTTGCCCGCCGGCCGTGGCCTGCCCTTCGATGTAATTGATCGCGCCCGGCCGCGGCGGTTCAGCGCCCCACAGGGGGCTGCTCAGCATCGCAGCCAGGAAGCAGGCTCCCATCGCTTGCAGCCATAACCGCAACATATTTTTTCCATCCTCTACTTAGTGGGATGTTGCGCCCCGGCTGGCAGTTCCTACTGCCTACGCAGTAGAGATGATCTGAACTTAGCAGGAATTCCGTTTAAGTTGTCCGCAGGCCGCATAAATATCCAGTCCTCGCGGTTTGCGGATGAAGCACGGCATCGAACGCCGCACGATCTGCTGAAAGCTGACCACCCGGGCCGGTTCTGGCGTCTCGTAAGATATTTCCGGTCCTGGGTTTAGCGCGATTAAATTCACCTTGCAGTTGAGGTGTGCCAGGAGCTTTGCTACGCGCCGCGCGTCGGCGTCGGTATCGTTGACGCCCTTCAGCAACACGTATTCAAAGGTCAGCTTTTCCCACGGCCGAAGCGGATAGCGCCGGCACGCTTCCAGCAAATCCTTCAAGTGATACTTGCGCGTGATCGGCATCAGTTCGCGGCGTGTCTCTTCGGTCGATGCGTTCAGCGAGATCGCGAGCTTCGGCCGCACCGGCTCGCGCCCCAGTTCCTCGATCTTCGGGATGATGCCGGAGGTGGAGATAGTAATGCGGCGCGGGGAGAGCCCGAATCCATTCGGGTCTAGCAAAATCCTGGTCGCTTTGATCACGTTGGGCAGATTCAGAAGCGGCTCGCCCTGCCCCATCATGACGATGTTCAGCCGCCCACCGTCCTGCCGCAACCGACTCTCGCGCACCACCAGCAGCACCTGGCCGACAATTTCCCCGGCCGTCAGGCTGCGCTCCAAACCGAGCAGCGCTGTCATGCAGAACTTGCAATCGACCGGGCAACCGACCTGGCTGGAGATGCAGATGGTATCGCGCTCCCCCTCGGGCATGAGCACCGTCTCGACGGTCCGGCCATCATTCAATCGCAAGAGGTAACGCCGTGTGCCATCAGCCGACTCGTAGACTCGCGCCACCTCCGGCAGCCCAACAGCGTGACGGCCAGCAAGTTCTTGCCGCGTCCGGGAGGGCAGCGTAGAAATCTGCACCAGGTCCGTGGCCTGTCCGCGGTAAATTGCTTCGTAGAGTTGCCGGGCCCGATAGGCCGGCTGGCCCGGTCCCAGGGCTTCCTGGAGTTCGGCAACTTCCATTCCTACCAACGGTTGCATGGAGTTAACTACTTCCATGATAGCGGCCTGTCCATGCAGGGTGTTACAAAGAATAGAGAGAACATCTTTGGCTAGCAGAACAATTACCAACCCGGTGCGCCAGATCGAGACGACCACGCTGAAGAACGGCGTCCGGGTCATCACCGAGCCCATGGCGCATGTCCGATCCGTCTCCGTAGGTATTTGGATCGGTACCGGCTCCCGGCGGGAATTGGCCGAGCAGAACGGCATCAGCCATTTCATCGAGCACATGTTGTTCAAGGGCACGACGCGGCGCACGGCCGAAGATATCGCGCGCTCGGTTGATTCCATCGGCGGCAATCTCGATGCCTTCACGGCCAAGGAACTGGTCTGCTTCAACACCAAGGTCCTGGACGAGCACCTCTCCCTGGCTTGGGATGTCCTGGCCGACCTGGTCCTGAACCCGCTGTTTCAGCCTGAGGATGTCGAAAAGGAAAAGGGCGTCATCCTGGAAGAAATCAAGATGGAAGCGGATAGCCCCGACTATCTCGTCCATGAGATCTTTTCATCGAACTTCTGGAAAGATCACCCGCTCGGCAAGCCGATCCTCGGCACTCGCGAGACCGTCAAGAAGTTCGATAGCGACGGCATCCGCCGCTACTACTCGGAAGTCTACGCGCCTGGCAACCTGATCGTCACCGGGGCCGGCAACCTCACGCACGAGCGGCTGGTGAATCTGGTGCGTGAACATTTTGAATCGGTGCCGCCGGGTGCGCCCGCAAAAGCCGATCCTGTGCCAAGCACACACGCGCGCATCGCGCTGCGCAACAAGCGATCCCTCGAGCAGGTGCATGTCTGCCTCGGTGTGCCTTCTTATCCGCTGCCGCATCAGGAGCGTTTCGCCTGCTACGTGCTCAATACCCTGTTAGGCGGCGGCATGAGTTCGCGCCTGTTCCAGAACATCCGCGAGCGTCAGGGCCTGGCCTACGCGGTCTTCTCCGAACTCAACCCGTACCGCGACACCGGTTGCCTTTCGATTTACGCCGGCACATCGCTGGAGTCGGCGCGCCAGGTGGTGGAATCGATCATGAAGGAATTCCGCCAGCTGAAGGATGAGGTAGTCGGCGCCGAGGAATTGCGACGCGCCAAGGATCACTTGAAGGGCTCGCTCATGCTGAGTCTGGAATCCACCGCCAGCCGCATGTCCAACCTGGCCCGCCAGGAGATGTACTTCGGCAAATTCTTCACCCTTGACGAACTGGTAGAAAGCATCGAAGCCGTCACCGCCGACGACGTGCAGCGCATCGCCCGGACCTTCTTTGACCCCAAGCAGATCGCTCTCACCATTCTGGGAAATCTCGAGAATTTCAAGATCGGCCGCGAAGATTTGGTCTGTTGAGCGGCCTCTACTCCCAACGCAGCGCCAGAATCGGATCGATCCGCAGCGCCCGGCGGGCTGGCACAACACATGCCAGCATCGCGACCGCCGCCATGCCCAGCAGGACCACGCCGAACGTCAGCGGGTCGGTAGCGGTAATGCCCCATAAGAATCGCCCGATCACCCGCGTCAATACCAGCGAAGCCGCCACGCCAAACAGTATTCCAATCCCCACCAGCACCATTCCCTGCCGTGCTACCAGTCCCTGGATCGCCCCGGCGTTGGCGCCCAGCGCCACCCGGATACCGATCTCGTTGGTACGCTGGCTGACTGCGTGAGCCATGATGCCGAACAGTCCCGCCACGGAAAGAAGAATGGACATGCCGCCGAAAATGCTCAGCAATGCGGTGTAATGCCGGAGATCTTCCAGTTGTCCAGCCGCGTACTCATCGACCGTCAGGGCATGAGTCACCGCCAGGGTCCGGTCCACCTCGCCAACGGCTTTACGCAGCGCGGAAACCAGCGACGCCGCGTCGCCCTTGGTTCGAACCACGAACGTCCCTACCATCAGCTGCAGCCCGAGCGTCATATCCATCTTGCGTGGCAATTGCACCCGCGGGACATACATCTGCGCCTGCGGGACGTATTCATACCGGTTCTGGCGCACATCACCCACCACGCCGACAATTTCGCGCGGCTGATCGTACACCACTCCGATCTGAATCCGCTTCCCGATCGGATCTTCATTACGGAAAAAACGCTCAGCGAGGGTGGCGTTAATCACCATCACCGGATGGCTCGACTCCGAATCACCTGCCGCCAGGGCCCGGCCGCGCAGCAAAGGAATTTTCAGAGTCTGGAAATAATCTGCGCTCACGGGATACCATTCGGCCGTCCACGCCTCCTGCTCCGCGCCGGCGAGCGGATGGTTTTCCTCACTGAAGTTGAAGCGGCGCGGCGTTCCTCCCAGCGGCGGGGTCATGGTCAGGCCGGCCGATTCGACGCCCGGCACCTGGGCCAGCCGCTCGCGAATCTGATCGCTGAGCTGGCTCAGCCTCGGCGTGAACTCCATCAGCATGCCGCCGGCGGCTGTGTTCTTTCCGGTCTGCTGGTAGGTATTACGCGGAAAAGGAATCTGGAGCGCCAGTAAGCCGTGCGTGTCAAATCCCGGCCGCACCAGATTCAGCCGGAGCAGGCTGTTGGTCATCAGACCCGCTCCAGTCAGAAGCACTACGGCAAGCGCCACTTCCGCCGCCACCAGCGCGCCGCGTAGGCTGCTGCGCCGCATCGTGCTGCGCGTGGCATCGCGGAGCACTTCCATCAGGTCCGTCCGCGACATCTGAACCGCAGGCAGGGCCCCGAAGATCAAGGCTGTCGCCAAGGATAGAAGCAGACAATACCCCAACACCACCGGATTCAGCGTAACGTCGACAAATCGCGGCAGGATCGTGGGAAGCGCACTGCGTACGACTCGCAAACCGGCCCAGGCCAGTCCAGCGCCGCATGCGTAGCCCATCAACGAGAGCAGCAGGCTTTCCGCCAGAAGCTGCCGGATAACCCGGCCGCGGCTCGACCCCAGCGCCGAACGCATCGCCAGTTCTCGTTGCCGGCGCGCCGCCTGCGCCAGCAGCAGGCTGGCCACATTGGCGCACGCAATCAGAAGCAGAATTAGCACCGCCCCCTGAAACACAAGCAGGGGCTGGCGCAAATGGCCTGTATAGACGTCGCGCAGCCCCTGGATCTTGATCGACCAGCCACGGTCGATCTCCGATTCCGCCCCCAGCGGCGCGGTCAGGCTGTCCATCTCCGCTTGCGCCCGTTCCAGGCTGATCCCAGGCCGGAGGCGCGCAAACAGATGGAACACCCGGTTGGGACTCCGGCGCGCAAGCGCCAGGTTCTCGTCCGGCTGCAACAGCCACACGTCGATATCCGGATCCAGTGTTTGAAATCCAGGCGGCGCCACACCCGTCACGGTGGCCGCGCCGTAGGGCACCCAAATCAATTTCTTGCCGAGCACGTCCGGCGCACCGCCGAACACCCGCTGCCAGAATCCGTAGCTGATGACCACGTTGAAATCCCGGTCCTGCCGCGAGAACCAGCGCCCCATCAGCGGCTTGACGCCCATCACGTCGGTGAGGCCCGGTGACGACCAGCCGGCCTGGACCCACTGCGTCGTAGCATCGTTCCCAGGCGGAATTACACCCGAATACGTGACCCGCACCGCCCCCATCCGCTCGAACACGTCATTGTGCTCCCGAATGAAGAAATAACTTCCGGGATTGGTGCCGAGCCGCTCGTCAGGCCGGTTTGGCGGCGTAAACCGCACCATCACCACGCGGTCGGCCTCGGGATACGGAAGCGGGCTCAGCAGAATCGCATGGACTAGGCTGAAGATCAGCGTGTTGGCGCCGATACCCAGAGCCAGGCATCCTAACGCGGTCAGAGTAAAGGCCGGGTTCTTCCGAAACGTCCGCGCGGCGTGCCGGAGATCGGCAAGCAAGTCTTCGAACCACTGGAATTGCCACGCCGCCCGGGATTCCTCGCGCATGCGCGCGCCCGATCCGAATTCGCGGCGCGCCTGGATCGTCGCATCGCGTCTCGACATGCCTGCGCGCTCCAACTCGTCGACACGGCTTTCCAGATGGAAACGGATCTCTTCCTCAAGGTCGCGCTCGAATTCGTTCCGCCGGAACAAGTAGGCGGCGCGGCGGCCCGCCTGCTGCCAGAACGCCATCTCACGCGCTCCTCATCACTAGTTGAATCGAACGGACCAACTGGCCGAAAACTTCCGTTTCCTTCTCCAGTTGCCTGCGGCCGTCTGGCGTGAGCCGGTAGAAACGCGCCTTGCGGTTGTTCTCCGAAGTGCCCCACTCCGCCTTCAACCAGCCCTTTACCAGCATGCGGTTGAGGGCCGGATACAGGGACCCGTCCTCAATCGCGAGCCCGCCTCGAGACGCCTCCTGAATCCGCTTCGCGATGGCGTAGCCGTGGAGCGGACCCGCGCTCAGCGTGCGCAGGATCATCATGTACAGCGTACCCGGCAACAGCTCCGAACCGGCGCGTTCCCCCATGCGCTCCCCTTTCCAGACTAGATATAGTTCAGAACAGGGAGGAAGTCAAGCGGGCCTCGTGCGAGTCTGTGCTTTGACTCCGGAGCAGACCTGGCGAGGGAGAAGCCGGGGGCCTACCCGCCGAACTCCACCGAGCGCGCGAATTTCACCGCGGGATTGTCGCGCAATTGTGTCAGCACAGCTTCGGATACCAATTCGTCGGTGGTAACCAACGCTACCGCCTCCAACGGCTCGCCCGGATGCAGCGGCGCTTCACGCCGGCCCAGCGAAAAGTTGGCGATGTTGACGTGATTCCGGCCTAACACGGTACCCACGTGGCCGATCACCCCGGGTACATCCTGGTTCTTCATGAACGTCAGGTATCCCGAGAGCGCCGCTTCGCACCGAATGCCGTCGGCCTGGATGAGCCGCGGCTTGTCCAACACCACCGCGCCTTCCACCGACGTGATTCCCCGGTCGGTTTCCAGCTCGAGCCGGATCGAATCCATGTGTGCCGACCGCCCCTCGTGGCGCTCCGCCACGTTCCAGCCGCGCTGCTCGGCGATCTGCATCGCGTTCACCAGGTTGACGCGGTGCGGCGTAGAGCGCCGCAGCACCCCAGCCACTCCCGCGTTCCGCAGAAGATTGGTGTTCGTGTCCGCGAGCTTGCCGAAGTAGACCAGCCGCACAGTCGCCGGATTGCCGTTGGCGATATTGGCAGCCAGAACGCCCAGAGCTTCGGCCAGCGCCACATAGGGACCGACCGCGCGATATTGCTCGCGGCTCAGTGCCGGCATGTTCACCGCGTTCAGTGCGATCCCGTTTTTTAGATACTCCACCACCTGCTCGGCGATGCGCACGCCGACAATTTCCTGCGCCTCTTCGGTAGATCCGCCGATGTGCGGACTGGCCAGGAGCCCCGCGGCGGCGAACAACGCATAGCCTGCGGGAGGCGGCTCGGTTTTGAATACATCGATTGCCGCGCCGGCCACTCGACCCGATGCCAGCGCCTCGCACAACGCGGTTTCGTCCACCAGCTCGCCGCGCGCGCAGTTTACGATGCGCACGCCTTGCTTCATCCGGCGGAATGCCTCGTGGGAGAGCATGCCCTCGGTTTCCGGAGTTGCCGCTACATGCAGCGTAATGTAATCGCTTTCGGCATAGAGCAGCGGCAGGTCGGTCAGCTGCGCGCCCAGATCTTCGGCGAGTTTGCCTGTGACGTAGGGATCGTGGGCCACGATGCGCATTTCGAACGCTCGCGCCCGCCGCACCACCTCGCGTCCAATCGAGCCGAGACCAATCACTCCGAGCGTCTTGCCGCGCAGCTCGTTGCCCATCAGCTTTTTCTTTTCCCATTTGCCGGCCCGCGTGGAAGAGTCGGCCTGCGGAATGTGGCGGGCCATCGCCAGCATCAACGCCATCGTGTGCTCGGCCACCGAAACGGCGTTGCCGCCGGGCGTGTTCATCACCAGCACTCCGGCTTCGGTCGCGGCGTCCAAGTCGACGTTATCGACGCCCACGCCGGCCCGCCCGATCACTCGTAACTTCGGCGCGTTGGCGAGGACCGCCTGGTCTACCTGCACCGCGCTCCGTACCAGCAATGCGTCGGCATCCGCCAGATGCTGTGCGTACTCCTTTGGATTCGAAATGATCGTGTTCCAGCCCGGCTGAGCCTGGAACAACTCGATGCCCGCTCGCGCCAGAGGCTCCGCAATCAGAATGTTCATGGTGCGCGCCTAGGCGTGTGCCGGCTGCGGCTTCACCGCGGCCTGTTCGTAAATCTCCTCGACGGCCGCCACGCCCGTTCCGTACTTCACCGGATACCCGTTTGCGTTGAGAATGATCTCCAGTCCGGCGATCACGGCGAACAGATCGGCGAAATCGAAATAGCCGAGGTGGGCGATGCGAAAGATTTGCCCCTTCATCGAGCCTTGGCCATTGGCGATGATGGCCCCGAAGCGGTTGCGGAATTCTTTGACAATCACGCCGGAATCCATTCCCGGCGGCGCTTTCACCGCCGTTGCCGAAGAACCGGGCGCAGCGGCCGCGAACAGTTCCAGACCCATCCGGACCACCGCCGCGCGCGTGGCGTGCGCCAGCAGTTGCGCGTTCTCAATCAGCTTGGCCATCCCGGTCTGCTTGATGTAGCGAAGCGCCTCGGCTAGCGCCAGTACCAGCGCGGTGGCCGGCGTCCAGCTCGATTCGCCGGCGTCGCCGCTCTTCTTCTCCTTCTTCAGGTTGAAGTAGTAATGCGGCAGCGTGGCAGTCTCGGCGAACTTCCAGGCCTTCGGGCTGATCGATAAGAAACTGAGCCCAGGAGGAATCATGAACGCCTTCTGCGATCCGCCGATCAGGATGTCGAGGCCCCACCCGTCGATATCGAGCGGCATGGTCCCCAATCCGGTGATCGCGTCAACCACAAAGATCGCCCCGGTCTTCGCGACTGCGCGCCCCATCGCCTGCACATCGTGCGCGGCGCCCGTCGAGGTCTCCGACGCTTGCACGAATACGCCTTTGATCTCTGAATCCTGCGCCAGGGCCCGCTCGACTTGCGCCGGTGCGACCACCTGCCCGTAGGGAACGGTCAGAACATTGGTGTTGAGCCCGTATGCTTTGGCAATCTCGGCCCAGCGCTCGCCGAATTTGCCGGCCGAACACACGATCACCTTGTCGCCCTTGGAAAACAGGTTCGAGACGGTCGCATCCATCGAGCCGGTTCCCGATGCCGCGAACATCAACACGTCGTTCGACGTGCCCAGCACCTCTCTGAGATCGGTCAGACAAGACCGGTAGGCTTTGCGGAAATCTTCGGTGCGGTGATGAACATCCGACGCCATCATCGCGTGCAAAGCCGGCGGATAGAGAGGAGTGGGGCCTGGAGTCAGGAGGCGCTGCTTCTTAATATGCATGGGGGTTCGACCCTCCAGCATATCATCGTGACTCTGGTACCGGCCGGCGCACCCTTGGACACCGCGAAGTTGTTGATCGCAAACTCCTGAAGGAGTTTCGCGACGCTTCGCAACACTAACAAAAGAGGGGATTTCTCACGACATTTTGCTTTACAGTACCAGAGGTCCCAGCTATGATTCACGTGTGGGCAGGCAGAGCGCAGTTTGGGGATCGTAGAAAGTCCGAAGGAGAATCAATCCCCCCAAACGATTCCGTCTCGGCTCGTCGCGCTCACAATCTTATTTCAACCGAAATGACCTGCGGAACCCAGTCCTGCCGGTAAGGTCAACCGGCCCGAAAAGTCCCAGAATCAGTCGGGAAGTTTCATGCCCAACCCCGCAAACCGGGACTTTTTGCCCGATTGGATCGGGCGCTACACTAAGACCATGCCTCTTGTTGACCGCGTGCAGAACGACATGGTGTCGGCTATGAAGAGCCGCGATGAAGCGCGGCTCAGCGCATTGCGGATGATCAAGGCCGCCCTCATGAAGCTCAAGGTCGACTCGCCCAAACCCATCGACGAAGCCGCCGAAATGCAGGTGCTGAAGTCGCTCATCAAGCAGCGTATCGAGGCCGCCGAGATGTTCCGCAAGGGAAGCCGCCCCGAGCAGGCCGACAAGGAAGAGGCCGAGCGTGCCTTGATCGAGGCATATCTGCCGGCGGGCGCCAGCGAGGCTGAAATCGAGGCCGCTATCGCCGCCGCTTTAACCGAGACCGGCGTGACCTCGCTCAAACAGATGGGCGTGGTGATGAAGGCCACGCAGGCCAAGCTCACCGGCAAAACGGTCGACGGCAAAGCCCTCAGCGAAAAAGTCCGCGCCCGGCTTGCCTGACCAGGTAGCATGAGGCTCTGCCTCGTACCTGCGCAAGAAGACCCTTACGCTACGACGAAGTGCTTTCGGCTCACTTTCTGGAATAGATTCCTCGTGGAAACCTAACGTCCCGGGGCTCGCTCCAGTCAAATGTGACATGACTAAGCCTCTTGCGGTTGCTGCGTGCCTAACCACGTCTATCCTGCGATCACAAAGCGTGCCTATGCCGATGGTCGATTACCACCAGCATCTCGTGAGTCCGTCTGCCGCACGCCTTTTTGACAACCTGCGCCGGGAAGGCAACCGAGTGCCCGAAGCCAGGTCGGCCGAACACCTGATTGCTGATCTGGATGCGGCGCACATCCAGCGCGCGGTCGTGCTTTCGACTGCCTACTGGTTCGCCAGCCCACGCCTCCAGCGCGAGGCCGGTGCTGACGAGCACGCCGACGTGTCGGCGGAAAATGATTGGACGGCCCACGAAGCCGAACGCTTTCCCGGGCGGCTCACCGTGTTTTTCAGCGTAAATCCGCTCAGAGAATGGGCGGTCGATGAAGTCGAGCGCTGCGCAAAGGACGGCCGCTTCAAAGGGCTAAAGCTGCACTTTGCCAACTCTGGAGTGGATCTGCTCAACTCGAGACACATCGAGCAGCTCCGTCGAGTTTTCGAAGCCGCCAATACGCACCGCCTCGCCATCGTCGTCCATCTGTGGTCCGGGCCGTCGTACGGCCAGGAGCAGGCCCGCGCTTTCCTAACACAAGTGCTTCCCGCTGCCCCCGATATCGTCGTCCAGATCGCACATTTCGCTGGCGGCGGGCCTGGGTACACGGAGTCCGCGCTCGAAGTTTTCGCGGACGCGATCAGGATGGGCAATTCGGCGGCGAAGAACCTTTATTTCGACGTTTCTACGGTTGCCGAAGGTCTGGATAGCCCCGGCCGGGAGGCGTTCGCGCGTCGAATTCGCCAGGTTGGTCTTTCGCGTGTACTTTACGGCACCGATCCCGGATCGCCTGCGGAGCGTTGGGCGACCTTTCGGTCTGCGATCCCATTGACAGATGAGGAGTTCAGAACAATCGCTGGCAACGTCGCGCCCTACCTGCGCTAACGGTTCGATTTCACGTGATCGAAAACTGCGCATACGGTGTCCTTGGGCGTCGGCTGATCTCTCTAGGGAGTTGAGCCGGACGTTTTGTGGTTCAAACAGCGTTATCGGAAAGTTGCCGGTCGTACGCCCATTCGGTTCTCGGAGCGAGTGCGCTCGGCACAGTCGATCACCAGGATATCGAGCGGCAACTGGACGCACTCCAGCCGGAGGCCGAGCTGTTGTTGCACCGCCGTAGACAGGCCAGAAGCACCGTTCGTAACACTGGCCGCGTCCGGCTAAGCCGGGTGCCCGCTCAAGCCGGAGGGCTTACGCTCCTACGAAGTGCGCCGATTCCGCCGGGTGTATACTCCGGCTTATGCCGGACCCCGAACACGAAATTTCCCGGCGCGAGCTGATCGTCAGCTCGGCCTTCGTTCCTCTCGCCGCATTGACCGCCACGGCGCAGCCGGCGGAAACCGTGCTGGCGCCTGCGCAAATGAAGACCCTCGAAGCCTTCATCGAGCGCCTGATTCCGCGCGATCAACTGGGCCCGAGCGCAGCCGAAGCGGGCGCGCAGCACTATATCGATCGCGCGCTCGCCGGTCCGAACGCGGCCGAGAAGCAATCCTTCCTGGACGGACTCGCCGCCATGGACACGTTCGCCACGAACTCGCAAGGCGCCGCCTTCGCCGACCTCCCGCCGGAGAAGCGCGATGCCGTGATCACCGCCATGGAACGCGGCACGGCAGCCGGGTTCGCCAACGCGCCGCAGTTCTTCACGCGCGCGCGACGGCTCACGCTCGAAGGCATGTTCGGCGATCCCTTCCACGGCGGAAACCGCAGCTTCGCCGGCTGGGATTTGATTCGCTACCCGGGGCCGCGGCTCGCTGTCTCGCCCGAGGAGCAGCGCTTGGACAAGCTGCCTTCTCCCAATCACCGTTCCGCCTACGGAGCACAGTATGGCCATTAACCTGAAACCCGTGGATGTCGCCGTCGTCGGACTGGGCGCCGCGGGCGGCGTGGCCGTCCTGCCGCTGGCGCGCGCCGGCTTGCAGATTGCCGGTATTGAAGCGGGTGGCTGGCTGGATCCGCACAAGGACTTTCATGCCGACGAAATCTTTAACAACGTCCGCATGCAGGTCACCAGCGTCCCGAAGACCAAGCGCGAGATCCCGACCTTTCGGACGAGCCCCGATCAAGCGGCCCGCCGGGCCTCCAGCGGCCGCACCATGATGAACGCGGTCGGCGGCACCTCGACCCACTACGATGCCAACAGCTGGCGTTTCGCTCCGTGGGACTTCCGGATCCGCACCGAAGCTGCCCGGCGCTACGGCGCGGGCGCGTTGCCCAAAGGCTCGACCAT
>Ga0126371_10001194_pt1 | contig 21839 bp, 20 predicted proteins | sample PanSoiMetaPlot_4_FD_110145 | JGI IMG/M metagenome (GOLD analysis project Ga0126371, IMG submission 110145) | Tropical forest soil microbial communities from Panama - MetaG Plot_4 | ecosystem: Environmental > Terrestrial > Soil > Tropical forest > Bulk soil | place: Panama | collected 2016-02-17 | reverse complement strand
TGAGTTCGTCGTCGCGTCCGATCGCTGTCGCGACGCGGACGGCGAGCCGGGGTGGCCGCCCCCTGACGCCGTTTTTCCCGCGAACGATTCGGGCACGCTCAAGCTGTTGCGTCTGCTGCCGCCGGCGCGCGGCGGCGATACGCTCGATTTGTGCGGCGGAAGCGGAATCGTGGCGCTGCAACTTGCCAAGGCGGCGGACCGCGCGTTCACGTCCGACATCACCGCGCGGGCGGCGCACATGGCGCACTTCAACGGCCGCCTGAACGGGCTGGCCATCGAGAGCGTCTGCGGAGACCTCTACGCGAGTGTCGGGGCGCGGCAATTCGAGGTCATCACCGCGCATCCGCCCTGGGTGCCGTCGGTCGGGGATGCCGCTGTCTATCGCGACGGTGGCGAATTGGGCGACACCATCATCCAACGCATCGTCGAAGGACTGCCACGCCACCTCCTCCCTGGCGGCACCGCGCTCATCTTCTCGATCGCGCGTGATACCGCGGAGGCGACTTACGAAAACCGGGTGCGCGGTTGGCTCGGCGAAGCCGGACGGGACTGCGACGTGATCCTCGGGGTCGAGAGCGTGCTGCCGCCGGAACAGGTCATCGGCTCGATCCGCGAACTGTATTTCAAGGACAATCCGGTCGACGGCGACCGGATGGCTGATCGAATCCGCAATTCCGGCACCGACAAGTTCATCTATGGCGCGCTTTTCGTGCGCCGGACGGACCGGCCGCTCACCGAGCCGCCGTTGCGCGTGCGCCTGTCGTCCAAGGCGACCGCCGCGGATTTCGACCGGTTGTTCGCTTGGCGCGCGTATCGCCGGAGCGCCAGCTTCGACGACGACATGACGACAGCGAGGCCGCGGCTCGCGTCCGGATTCGAGATCAATATTCGCCAGGTGGTCAAGGACGGCACCTTGGCCACGGAAGGAGCCGTGCTCAAAGTCGAGGGCGCCCTCCCGTCCCGCCTCAACACGGAGCCCTGGACCATTCCGCTGTTCTCGGCGTTCGACGGCGAGCATACGGTGGAGCAGATTTTCGAGCGGACGTGCAAGGCCGAGCGGATGCCCGACGTCTTCACGCGCACGGCGTTCACGAGTTTCGTCACGTTGCTCATCGAACGCGGCTTCGTCGAGATTGATGGTCCGCCGTGAAAAGGCGAGGGCGCGCGTATCGGTACGAGCCAAGATGCCCGGAGCTCAGGCGGGCGGGGTCACCTGATGGCACTTCGCCGGCTCGCGGCGCGCCGGAGCGCCTTTTGGCCGGTCTTTTCCAACGCGATTGAAATCCCTGGCCACTCGAGCTGATTTTGATGGCGCCGTTGCGCGGTCGAATCCTGGCCCCAGCCGGTCGCCGGGTTGCCCCAGCGCACCTGTTGCCGCAGCGCACCGTGTCCATGATCGCGGGCGGAGGAAACTTTTCGGCTCTCAAAGCGTCATCTGGACATCGATATTCGCCAACCCGGAGATGCCTCCCATGATCGGCAAGGTTACGTTGATCCTGCTCGCGCTCGCGACAGCCTCAACCCCCGCGCTCGCGCACAGCTGGCACTATCGCCACCATCACCATGGCTGGTACGGCTATGGTTATCGCGGCGGCGACTACAACTACGGCGGCCCGCATTATTCGGCCAGCGACTTTTACAACAATAGCCGCCAACTGGACGGCACACGCTAGGACGCGACGACCTCTCTTCAAGGCGTCGCGGTGCCGCAAAGGAAAGGCGGCCCCGGATTGCGGCGCGCAATCCGGGTTCGTGCGGCAGCGGGACGACCGGCGCCAAATGCCGCGGCGGTAACGGCGGTGGGATCCATGGCGGGCGCAGGCATCGCCGAAGGCCCGATCACTTGGACGAAAGTGCCGCCACGCGGCCGATCTTGCTCGAAAGGAACGACCGCCCGATGGACGCGAGGAGGCAGGGCCTCGAAAGCGCGCAGGCTGGCGTCTGAGCCGGCGTGCGGTCGCACGGACGATTACGGCAAGAACGAGCGAGTCCGCGCAATCTGAATCAAGCCGGCGCGCGCTCGCTGACATAAGTTTCGTGGCATACGAACCGGAGCCACGATCATGTCTCTCGATGCAGCGACGCGGGACCGCATGGTGACGGCCATTCCCAGCCTGCGCTCCTTCGCGTATTCGCTCTGCCGAAATCGCGACCGCGCGGACGACCTGGTTCAGGAAACCCTTGCGCGCGCGATCGATCGCATCAGCACCTTCGAGAAAGGCTCGAACCTCGAGGCGTGGCTGTTCACGATTCTGCGCAACAGGTTCAATACCGAATATCGCAAGTCGAAGGCGACGGTGCAGGATACGGACGACATGCTGGCCGAGACGCTGGCGACCCCGCCGGAGCAGGTCGGCTGGGGCATTGCAAACGACCTTCGTGCAGGCCTCGGGACGCTCTCGGCCGATCAGCAACAGGCGCTGTTTCTGGTTGGAGCGTCCGGCTTGAGCTATGACGAGGCGGCCGTCGTCGTGGGCTGCAACGTCGGGACCATCAAGAGCCGCGTGCATCGCGCGCGCCTGACGCTCGCGGCCTTCATGTCGGACGAGGGAATGCCGGTCTCAGTGCGCGCCGTCGCTGCCGACCGTACGCGGGCGCGCAAGGCCGCTTAGATGCGGTGGCGCGATGGTTTCATCGTAGGGCCATCGATATGCCGCAGTGCGGCAATTGACATAGTCGCGGTCCATACTTAATCCAGAGTCCTGGCGGAGCGTGATGGACCGGTCCCGTCGGTCGTCCGGCGGGCGGTATCGTGGCGCCATCGCACATTTGCCGCGCTCCGGTCGTCAGCGCACGTCAGCCGATAGTTCGCCTTTCCGTTGACCCCGATCGGGCTGCGCGGTCGCGGGAGGTCTTGCGAAGCTTGGGTTCGCCGTGTCCGACGATTCGCAGCCTGCATCCGTCGCCGGTGTTGCCTTCGGGCCGTTCTGCCTTTTCCCGTCGCGGCAGCTGCTGCTCGAGGCCGGGCGACCGGTTCGTCTCGGCAGCCGCGCGCTTCTCATCCTCATTGCCCTCGTCGAGCGCGCCGGCGAGCTCGTCAGCAAGGACGAGCTGATCGCGCGGGTCTGGCCCAATACCTTCGTCGAAGAGGGCAGCGTCAGGGTCCACGTCGCCGCATTGCGCCGAATTCTCGGCGACGGCCAGTCAGGGATCCGCTATGTCGCGACCGTGCCCGGCCGCGGCTACTCGTTCGTCGGCCCGATCTCGCGGCCGGACGAGCAGGGAGGCACGCCGGCGCCGCGCACCGACGCCCTCGAGCCGGCGCACAATCTGCCGGCGCCATTGACCCGCATGGTCGGACGCGCCGCGATCGTCGCCAGCATCACGGCGCAAGTGCAGCGCGAGCGCCTCGTGACGCTCGTGGGGCCCGGCGGGATCGGCAAGACCACGGTCGCGGTGGCGGTCGGCCAGGCGCTGGCCTCGATCTTCGCGGACGGCGTCCGCTTCATCGATCTGGTCCCGCTCGCCGATCCATCGCTGGTCGCAAGCTCGGTCGCATCCGTTCTCGGGCTTCCGGTGCGCTCGGAGGAGCCGGCGCCGGCGCTGCTCGCCTTCCTCAAGGACAAGCGAATGCTGCTCATGCTCGACAACTGCGAGCATGTCATCGAATCGGTTGCGGCGTTCGCGAGCCAGGTTCTCGCCGTCGCGCCCGGCGTCCACATCTTCGCCACCAGCCGGGAGCCGCTGCTGGTGGAAGGCGAGCACGTGCGGCGGCTGTCGCCGCTGGCGACGCCGCCGCCCTCGGCCGACATCGCGCTGGCGGACGCGCTGGCCTCGCCCGCGGTTCAGCTGTTCATCGAGCGCGCCACCGCGAGCGCCGACGGCTTCGCGTTGAGCGCCGAAGACGCGCCGATCGTGGCGGAGGTTTGCCGCAGGCTCGACGGAATCCCGCTCGCGATCGAGCTCGCCGCCGGCGGCGTCGACGTGTTCGGGATTCGCGCGATCGCGGCGAGCCTCGACGACCGGTTTCGGCTGCTGACGCTCGGTCGGCGCACGGCGCTGCCGCGTCACCGCAGCCTGGCGGCGGTGCTCGACTGGAGCCACGGGCTGCTGCCGGAAACGGAGCGCCTCATCCTGCGCCGCGTCTCGGTGTTCGCCGGCGAATTCACGCTCGAGGCGGCGAGTGCGGTGGCGGCGGATGCCGGCCTTGGCGAGGTGCAGATCGTCGACGGGATCGTCAACCTCGTGATGAAGTCGCTGCTCTCCGCGAATGTCGAGGGCAGCGTCACGCGCTACCGGCTGCTCGACACGACGCGCGCCTATGCGCGCGCGAAGCTCGCCGAGAGCGGCGAGCGCGACGTCTTCGCGCGACGCCACGCCGAATACTTCACGTCGCTGTTCGAGCGCGCCGAGGTCGAATGGGACGCGCTGCGGACCGAGGCGTGGCTCGCCGCCTATGAGGAGCAAATCGACGACCTGCGCATCGCGCTGGACTGGGCGTTCTCTCCCGACGGCATCGCCGCAACGGGCGTGGCGCTCACCATCGCCGCGATACCGCTTTGGCTGCAACTGTCGTTGATCAACGAATGCCGTGTCAGGGTCGAGCGGGCGCTCGCCGTGCTCGATTCGACCGGCGGCAGAAGCGACCGGCGATCAATGAAGCTGCAGGCGGCGCTCGGCTGGTCGCTGATGTACACGGCGGGCCCGGAGCGCGAGACCGGTGCGGCCTGGACCGCGGCGCTCGAGCTTGCGGAGCGCAATGGCGACACGGACTATCGCTTGCGTGCGCTCTGGGGACTGTGGGCCGGGACGATCAACAACGGCGAATTTCGTGCCGCGCTGGCGATCGCGGAGCGTTTCAACGACGCCGCGGCCGCGGAGGCCGACCGCGCGATCGGCGATCGGCTGATGGGCGTGTGTCGTCATTTCCTCGGCGATCAGCGCGACGCGCGGCAGCATATCGAAGGGATGCTCGATCGCTACGTGCCGCCGGCCAGTCGCTCGGATTCCGTACGCTTCCAGTTCGATCAGCAGGTGACGGCGCGCATGACGCTGTCTCGCATTCTCTGGCTGCAGGGCTTTGCCGATCAGGCCCTGCGGGTCTCCACGGACAACATCGAGCATGCGTTGTCGATCGGTCACGTCCTGTCCCTGTGCAACGCGCTGGTGCAGGGCGCATGTCCGGTCACGCTGTGCGCCGGAGCGCTGCCGCTCGCCGAGCGCTTCACCACGATGCTGCTCGAGGAGACCGAGCGGCACTCGTTTGCGATCTGGCATTCCTACGGACAATGCTTCCACGGCGAACTGCTCATTCAGCGCGGCGACTTGGATGCCGGGTTGCGGCTGCTCCAGGCCGGAATGGCCGAGCTTCGTCAGGCGAGGTTCGTCCAGTACTACACGGCGTTCCTGTCCATCCTGGCGGATAGCCTGGCGGCGGCCGATCGTGCGGCCGACGGCATGGAGGTCATCAACCAGGCGCTCGCACGCTCGACGGCGAACGAGGAGCGCTGGTGCGCGCCCGAGCTGCTGCGGGTCAAGGGCGAATTGCTCTTGCGCGACGGGCATGCCGACGCCGTGCAGCGCGCCGAGATGCTGTTCGCCGCATCGCTCGAACAGGCGCGTCAGCAGCAGGCGCTCGCCTGGGAGCTGCGAACCGCCGCGAGCATGGCCCGGCTGCACCGGCGCAAGGGCCGCGCGCGCGATGGACGCGCGTTGCTCGAGGGCGTCTATTCGCGGTTCAGCGAAGGCTTTGCAACCGCCGATTTGCGAAACGCGAAATCGCTGCTGGACGAATCGGAATGATCGCGGGCTTGCGACGTTTGCGTGACGGATGTGAGCAGGCGTCCCGTTTTGACATGTCCGTGCAGCAGTCCAGCCCCGCGAATTGCGCGCATTTGCAAAAATTAACACGGCGCCGCGCTGATTCGCGCATGCGCTCATCCTTTCGTCTCATGCGACACGCGACGCGCCCGATCCTTCGTTTGGATCGCCTATGCGAACGGTGTGGGCACCTCATACCTTGGTTTTAAGTCGCGCCCGAGACGACTCGTCGGCGCGTTAAAGCGATCTAGCAAAGATTGACAACCATTTATTAGCGCTGCTGGCGCGCGGCCTGCATAGTGACTGTGCCTGGCCGAGGAGGCACCAACATACGCCTGTCACTCTGGTGGAAGGATGACCCCCATGCTGCACCCCGACAGCACTGCTTTGCATCTCCAGCTCGCCCCGTCCGCCGTTCTGTCGTCATTCGGCGGCGCGATCGCGAACGCCACGTCTTTCAAAATGCCGGCGCGCGGCGGCTTGCCGCCACGGGCGCTGCGACGCGTGCGTGAATACGTCCTGGCCCATATCGAGGACAGCATCAGCATTCAGGCGCTGGCCTCGATGGTGGGACTTTCCCGGTTTCATTTTACCCGGGCGTTCAAGCAGTCGGAGGGCGTCACGCCCCACCGATACCTGCTTCAGTGCCGCGTGAAGCGCGTCCAGGACCTGCTCGCCGCGACCGAGCTTCCGTTGTCGGAGATCGCGCTCGCCGCCGGCTTCTCGGATCAGAGCCACTGCTCGCGGCGTTTTCGCGAGCTCGTCGGGGTCACCCCGAGCCGCTATCGCTGGTCGTTGCGCTGAAGCGGGTTTCTGCGCCGAGACTCGCAGGCGTCGCGGGCGCTGAAATCGATGGCAGCAACCGCGTGCGGCGGACCGCAAGATTGTGCAAGAACCTCCGCCGGCTTGCGAGCACCGTGGTGCCGACAGACAGGAGGCCGACGATGGGAACGATCACCACGAAAGACGGCACCCAGCTCTACTACAAGGACTGGGGTCAGGGACAACCGGTCGTATTCAGCCACGGCTGGCCGTTGAGCGCGGACGCTTTCGAGGACCAGATGTTCTTCCTCGCCTCGCGCGGCTACCGGTGCATCGCCCATGACCGCCGGGGCCATGGCCGCTCGGGCCAGTCCTGGCACGGCAACGACCTCGACACCTATGCGGACGATCTCGCCGAACTGACCCAGCAGCTCGACCTGCATGACGCGATCCACGTCGGCCATTCCACCGGCGGCGGCGAGGTCGCGCGCTACATCGGCCGTCACGGCACCAAGCGGGTGGCGAAAGCAGTGCTGGTCAGCGCGATTCCGCCGCTGATGCTCAAGACGCCCGGCAATCCGGGCGGCCTGCCGATCGACGTGTTCGATGGGCTGCGCGCCGGCGTGCAGAAGGACCGCTCGCAGTTCTTCAAGGACCTGTCGATGCCGTTCTTCGGCTACAACCGCCCGGGCGCCAAGGTGTCGGAGGGGGTGCGCGAGTCGTTCTGGTTGCAGAGCATGATGTGCGGTTTTCCGGGGGCCTACTTCTGCATCAAGGCGTTCTCCGAGACCGACACGACCGAGGACCTGAAGAGGTTCGACGTGCCGACCCTGGTGATGCATGGCGACGACGATCAGATCGTGCCGATCGGCGCCGCCGGGATGATGTCGTCCAAGATCGTCAAGGGCGCGAAGCTCAAGGTCTACAAAGGCGCGCCGCACGGCATGCCCATCACCCTAAAGGACGAGATCAACGCGGATCTGCTCGCGTTCATCAAGGAGCCGGTCGCAAAGGCGAGGGCGGCCTAGCATCGCGCAGGGGCCGGGTCGCGCGTCGCGCGATCCGGGCGCCGGCAATCAGCTTCGCGCAGCGTTGAAGGGCGGCTTTCCCATGATCATCGGCATGTCCATCGCGGCGTTCACGACGCTGCACGTCATCATCAGTCTCGTCGGCATCGCGTCCGGCATCGTCGTCCTGGCCGCAATGCTCAACGGCCGGGCACCGTCCGGCTGGACGGCGCTGTTCCTCGCTACGACCATCCTCACCAGCGTGACCGGATTCATGTTTCCCTTCGGGGGCGCCGTCACGCCCGGGCAGGTGATCGGCGCCCTGTCGCTGATCCTGCTCGCGGTCGCGCTGTTCGCGCTCTACGCCCAGCACCTCACGGGCGCCTGGCGCTGGATCTACGTGCTGACCGCGCTGCCGGCGCTCTACTTCAACTGCCTGGTCGCGATCGTGCAGTCGTTCCAGAAGTTCGCCTGGCTGCATGCGCTGGCGCCGACCCAGTCGGAGCCGCCGTTCCAGGTCGTGCAACTGGTCATGCTGGCGATTTTCGTCGTGGCCGCGATTTTCGCGGTCAGGCGATTCCATCCCGAGCGGCGGCCGAGCGTCGCCTTCGAAGCCTCGATGCCGTGATCACAGGAGAGCAACATGACCCACATCGATGTCAAAGCCCGTCGCGCCGCTGCGCTTGCGACGCCGACCAAGCTCGGCGCCGACGCGACGCGGGACCTTTCCGGCGCGCTGAACATTCTGCTCGCCGACGTCTTCGCGCTGTACGTCAAGACCAAGAACTTCCACTGGCACGTCTCCGGCCCGCACTTTCGCGATTATCATCTGCTGCTCGACGAGCAGGGCGAGCAGATCTTCGCCATGACGGACGACCTCGCCGAGCGGGTGCGCAAGATCGGCGGTCGGACGCTGCATTCGATCGGCGAGATCGGCCGCCTCAAGCGCGTGCTCGACAACGATGCGGAGTATGTCACGCCGCTCGACATGCTGGCCGAGCTGCGCGATGACAACGAGCAGCTCGTCGCGCATATGCGCGAGACGCATGAGCTGTGCGATACGTATGGCGACGTCGCGACCGCGAGCCTGATCGAGAACTGGATCGACGAAACCGAGCGGCGTGTCTGGTTCCTGTTCGAGGCAAGCCGCCACGGCGAGCCGACCCACTGACGCGATAGCGGCGCGCCGTCGCGCTCTCAGCCAGCCGGTCTCCCGATACCGGCTCGGCGCCCGGTGGCGGCGGGCGGGCGCGCGCATGTCTGCCTAAAAAGGCGTCAGTCGCGGCGATCTGATCGGCCGACGCCTTGGCAGCGCGCGACCGAATAGCCTAGCATTGCCCGCGGTGTATCACGACCAGTTGGGTGGGCGCGCTGGCTTTTCTCGCAGATCCGATGTCGCGCTGGCGGCTGATCCCGAAGGGGACACCGCGGCTGACGTACTTGGCAGCCCTGTGGGTCGCCGGGGGCATCACGCTTACGCTCGCCACCTGGGGCTGCGTCGCGCTCAACCTGCCGTTCCGGATCAGCGTCTGCATCTATCTCGTCATTATCGTCGTGCTGTCGCTGATGGACAGCCTGCTGTCGTCGCTGATCTTCTCGATCATCGCGGTCGGCGCCCTGAACTACTTCTTCACCGAACCGAAATACACCTTCCGCGTCGATGATCCGACGGACATCGTCGCGCTGATCACGTTCTTCCTCACGTCCTTCGTGATCACCGGCCTGGTGCGGCGGATGCGCAATTTCGCCGACACTTTGCGCGAGCAGGCCGAGCTTCTCGAGCTGACCCACGACACCGTGATGGCCCGCGACGCGGGCGAGATCATCACCTACTGGAATCGGGGCGCCGAGCAGCTGTACGGATGGGGCCGTGAGGAGGCGGTGGGCAAGGTCGCGCGCGAGCTGCTGCGCACCCAATATCCGGTCGCGCCCGACGACATCAAAGGCGCCATGCTGCGCGACGGGCACTGGGAAGGCGAGTTCGTCAATGCTCGCAAGGACGGGACGCTGGTGACCGTAGCCAGCCGCTGGTCGGCGCAATTCGACGAGGCCGGGCAGCGCATCGGAACGCTCGAGACCAACAACGACATCACCGATCGCAAGCGCGCCGAGGAGGCGCTGCGGCAGAGCCAGGCCGCCTACCTGGCCGAGGCGCAGAAGCTGAGCCGAACCGGCAGCTTCGGCTGGGATGCGGCGAGCGGCGAGGTCTTCTGGTCGGCGCAGACCTTCAGCATCCTCGAGTACGAGGGGGCCGTTGCTCCGTCGCTCGATCTGATGATCAAGCGGGTGCATCCCGACGACCTGGCACGGGTGCGGTCGACCTTCGAGCGTGCCGCGCAAGAGCAGCACAATGGCGCGTTCGACATCGAGTATCGGCTGCTGATGCCCGGCGGAAACGTCAAGCATCTTCATGCCGCCGCGCATCCGATGCGCGATGAGCTCGGCCGACGCCAGTTCGTCGGCGCGCTGATGGACGTCACCGCCGGCAAGCGGGCGCAGGAGCAGCTGCAGCAGACCCAGGCGGAGCTCGCCTATACGGCGCGCGTGATCACGCTCGGCGCGCTCAGCGCCTCGATCGCCCATGAGGTCAACCAGCCGCTCGCCGCGATCGTCGTCAACGGTGAAGCCTGTCTGCGCTGGCTCGCACGCGAGGCTCCGCCGCGGGACCAGCTGACGAGCGCCGTGAACAGCATCATCGGCGACGGCAAGCGCGCCGGCGCGATCGTCCAGCGCGTGCGCGGTCTGACGCGAAAGACGGAGCTGACGAAGACCGAGCTCAACCTGAACGAGGTGATCGAGGAGGTCGTGCCGCTGGTCCAACGCGAAGTCATGCGCCATCGCGGCTCCCTGCAGATCGATACGGCCACGACATTGCCGATGGTGCTGGGCGATCGCATCCAGCTGCAGCAGGTCCTCATCAATCTGATCGTCAACGGCATGCAGGCCATGGCCACCGTGGCGGATCGGCCCCGTCTGCTCGTGGTCCGATCGAGGGTCGCCGAGGGCGGCGATGTCACCGTCGCGGTCGAGGACGCGGGCGTCGGCATCAAGTCCGAGGATGCGGAGCGGATCTTCGATGCGTTCTTCACCACGAAGGCGGACGGTATGGGCATGGGCCTGTCCATCTGCCGTTCGATCATCGAGGCGCATGGCGGCCAGGTGTGGGCGGCGGGGAACGGCTCCGGCCCCGGAACCGTCTTCACCTTCAAATTGCCCGTCGGCGCGAGCGGGCCGTGACTTGTCCGAGCAGCATGGCGCAAGCACGGCGCCCCCGACCTTGACGGCGGGCGCGCAAACTTGCGACTGTGAGCTGAGACGTGTGCCGGACCATTCTGCCATCGCGGAAGGATCGGAGCTGTGACGGATCGCGCTGCGGTGAAAATTCCCGATCCGGCCGACGAGCAGCCGGTGGTCATCGTCATCGACGACGATCGGTCCCTGCGCGAAGGTCTCATGAGGCTGTTCGACTCGGTCGGTCTGCGGGTCGAGGCCTACCCGTCGGCTCAGGCGTTTCTGCAAGCCGAGATGCCGACGGCGCCGAGCTGCCTGGTGCTCGACATCCGCATGCCGGGGCAGAGCGGTCTCGATCTCCAGGCCGAATTGGTCAGAGAGGAGATCCGCATCCCGATCGTGTTCATCACCGGGCACGGCGACGTTGCGATGACCGTGAAGGCGCTCAAGGCGGGCGCGGTCGATTTCCTGACCAAGCCGTTTCGCGATCAGGATCTGCTGGACGCGGTCACCTCGGCGCTCGATCGCGCGTGCCGGGATCGCGATGCCGAGAAGAGGCTCTCCGACCTGCGCGCATCCTTCGAGGCGCTCACGCCGCGCGAGCGGGAGATCATGAAACATGTCACCGAAGGCTTGATGAACAAGCAGATTGCCCACCAGCTCGGCCTCACCGAGATCACCGTGAAGATTCACCGCGGCAACATGATGCGAAAGATTGGCGCCAAATCTCTGCCCGATCTGGTCAGGATGGCCGATGACCTGGGGCTCCGCCAGCTGCCGTGACCGCTCCTTCGGGCGGCATGCGCCCGGGCAGGCCATTGTGCACTGCCCCCGTTGTTCCGTTCGTCGAAAAGCGCTGCGCGGACAGCGGGATAATACCGCAGTTTATCCGCGGGCCACGACAAACCATCCCCCAAGCATCTCTGCGTAAACCCAAGTATGGTTTCGTGATTTTGCAATTCCCTCTACAAAGAGAGCGTTCACCGCTGTGCCCTGGAGGCGTCGAAACACGCAATGCGAGTAACGGACGACAAGATCCCACTCATTTCAGTCGTCGATGACGATGAGTCGGTCCGCGCTGCGATGGAGCGGCTCGTGAGCTCATTCGGCTTCGACGTCTGCACCTTCGACTCGGCGGAACAGTATCTGAGCTCCGCTCAACGGGGCGCGACGTCCTGCATCGTGTCCGACATCCAGATGCCGGGAACGAGCGGCCTCGAGATGAAAAGTCACCTGACCGCGCAGAACGATGATACGCCGATCATCTTCATTACGGCCTATCCTCAGCCCGACACCCGCAGGCGCGCGCTCGACGCGGGGGCGGTGTGCTTCCTGGTCAAGCCGTTCGATGGGCAGACCCTGATCAACTGCATCGAGCGGGCCTTGCGCGGCGATCGTTCGGAGCACGAGCACGCCTGACCGGGCGTCTCGGTAGGGCTGCGCGGGCCCGTCCGGTCGGCTGCATCTTCCTCCACCCCTCGCAACGGAGCAGGGCGGGCGACCACAGGCGTCGCCGGTGAGCGGCAAGTGCGTGCGGCGCGCGACGGCGAGCGCCACATAAACTCGAGTATGATTGCGTCAAACCATCGCTTAGGCCGGGGCAACCCGGGTCTGATGGAGGTCGGCGTTGTTTTCGGCAACGGTGGGTTGCCGGAACGCACGGACAAGGTCATGGCGAACGCCGCCGCCGCCACAGCCTTCACTGCACGCGATTCGACCGCCCCGGGAGGCTCGGTCGAGTCGCGCGCAATATGCACGGACGCGCCGCACGGATCCGTGCGCGGCGTCGAGCCGAACGACGCCGCTTTCGCGTTCGGCCCGTACCGCTGCCACCCCTATCAAAGGCTTCTGCTCGAGGGCGAGACGCCGGTCCGGCTCGGCAGCCGCGCGTTCGACATCCTGGTCGCGCTGCTGAGGAAGCGTGGAGAGCTGGTGAGCAAGGACGAGCTCATCGCCGAGGTGTGGCCCGACACCTTTGTCGAGGAAGGCAATCTCAGGGTCCATATGACGGCGCTGCGCCGGGCGCTGCGCGAGCAGGACGGTACCAGCCGTTTCATCTGCACCGTGCCGGGCAGGGGCTATCGGTTCATCGCGCCGGTGTCCGAATGCGCGAGCCGACCGGCCGCGGCGTCGGTCCTCGCATCGGTGCCCAGCGCGACCGGGTTGCCAGTGTCCGTGACGCCGATGTTCGGCAGGTCGGACTTCGTTCGCACGCTGCTGGCGCAACTGCCGGCCCAGCGCTTCATCACGATCGTCGGCCCCGGCGGCGTCGGCAAGACGCGGGTCGCCGTCGCGTCCGCCGAGGCGATCAACGGGCGCTACGCGGACGGGATACACTTCGTCAATCTCGGCTCGATCATGCGCGCCGCAGAGGTCGGCGCTTCGCTCGCCAGGGCGCTCGGCATCGAACCCGCGGGCGGAAATCTCGTTCCGCGCCTGGTGTCGCAGCTGATGCATCGGCAGATGCTGCTCGTCATCGACAATTGCGAGCACGTCATCGAGGCGATCGCCGACCTGATCGAGAGGCTCCTCGTTGGCGCGCCTCACGTGCATGTGCTGGCGACGAGCCGCGAGCCGCTGCGCAGTGCCGGCGAATGGGTGCGCCGCCTGCCGCCCCTCTACTGTCCGCCCAAATGCGAGCGGCTGAGTGCGGCCGAAGCCATGACCTATCCGGCCGTCCAGCTGTTCGTCGACCGAATTTCCGCGAGCGACGAGGCGCACGCGCTCAATGACGACAACGCGCCGCTGGTCGCGGAAATCTGCCGCAGGCTCGACGGAATGCCGCTTGCGATCGAGCTCGCCGCGGGGCGCGTCCAGGCATTCGGCATTCGCGGCCTGGTGGCGCAGCTCAACGAGCCGATGCGCCTGTTGAGCGGCGGTCGGCGCACCGCCGACGCGCGCCATCAGACCTTGTCGGCGATGCTCGACTGGAGCCATCGGATGCTGTCCGAGGCCGAACGCGTGGTGCTGCGCCGCCTCGCCATCTTCCCCGGCGAGTTCACGCTGTCCGCCGCCTGTGCGATCGCGGCGGATGCGGGCGGCAGCCCCAGTGTGGCCGAAGGCATCGCCAGCCTGGTGTCGAAATCGATGGTGATCGCCGACCTTACCGACGACGTCGTGCGCTATTGCCTGCTCGCGACGACGCGCGCCTACGCGCTCGGCAAGCTGTCCGCAAGCGGCGAGCTCGATATCCTCGCACGGCGCCATGCCGCGCATGCGCGCAGCGAATGCTGAGAATCTGCCGGCCGGCGCCCGACAAGCCGAGCGGCGTCCAATCGGTTCAAGCCGCGGACCGATCTCGTGCCATCAACAACCGCCGCTGTCCTTGCGGCGGCAGCCGTGCCGGTGGCCGGGCCCGAAGGTCATGCCTTCGAGCTTCACCCCGTCCGGATCGAGGAAATACACGGCGTAGTAATCCTCGTAGTACTCGCCGGCCGGGTCCACGATGTCGATCTCATTGGCCGCGAGAAACGCCTGGAGCTGATCGACGTCCGCGCGGCTTGCGAGCTCGAGAGCGTAGTGATGCAGCCCGGTATCGTTCTCGCGACGTCGCCGTGGCGGCGACGAGGAATCGCAGGGAGCGATCCAAAAAGCCGTCGTGCCGTTTCTCCAGCCGGTCATGTCGCGGAAGCCGCCGATCATCTCGAAGCCGAGGAACCCGAACAGGCGGCCGTAGAATGCCTTCGACTTCTCGTAGTCGCTGACCCGGATCACGATGTGGTCGACACCCAACACCTGAACCATTCCGTGGCCCCTTCGCCGGCCGGCACGCGCACCCCGACTCCTACTTGATGGCGATCGGTCGGATGAAACAGCAAGTTAATCGGTGTTAATCGCCATAAATCGGCGCCACGCGGGGTCCGGCCCGGTTTGCGACTTTCGTCGACTGCTGCCGCAATGTCATGATGATCGATCCCTCGCGCCCCCGGCTCGAGCGGAGGATTAAAGCTCAAAACGCAGGTTCGGCTTGGACGCGCGTTGCGCCGCTTGTTCGTCCGTGCCGTGTTTCGCGGACGGCACGATCGCGGCGCGCTCCATCTTTGCGCGCCGGGGCCGGCTCGACCGTCACTACGGCTTGATCTATGAGGGGGGCAATTGCTGCAGGCGCGAGACGAGCGATGTCGCGTCGCGGTGATCAGGACCGGCCGAAAATGCCCTTGAGCCAGTCTGCCACCGTCCGCGTGGGCGCCTCGTCGAGCCGCTCGACCACGACCATCTTCGTGACCTCGCCGCGCTGGAAGGCCTTGAGGAAGGCGTCGTAGTCCTTGAACGAGACGCAGCCGTTCGACTGGCCGTTCGGGCCGAGCATGAACGGATGGGCCAAGATGCCGTCCCGGCCGTACATCTGGCTGCCGTCGACCGGATTGAGGCGGATCGCCTGCACGCCGTGGAAGGAAGCTTCGCGCATCCTGAGCTCGTACACGTTCGGCGGCGTGGGGCCGTAGTGCTTGAGGTTCACCGAGCGCACATCGTCCATGTACTCGCCGAGACCCGAGTGTGCTTCCAGCCGGTCGCCGTTCGGCATGTACACGATGTGCGCCGAGATGTCGTAGACCGCGGTGCGGCTGGCGTCGTTGTTGAGCGGGTTCGCGTCCTTGGTCGCGTCCTTCGGCGCCACGTCCCTCGGCGCCGCATCCTGGCGCGCCGCGTCGTGCGGCGTCGCGTCGTTGCTCGAGCCGCGCAACGACAGCTTCTTCAGGAGATCGTTGATGCCCGGATCCTTCGCTGAATCGGTCGACGCGTAGGCGGTGGGGGCCGGCGTGTCGGACAGGCTCGCTACACGATATCCCGCCGTCGGCTTCGGCGCAGGCGGGGCGATGGATCGCGTCGCGGCGTACGGCGCAGGCGCGGCCGCGGCAACGCGCGGGGCGGCGGTCGCGGCGGCGATATTCGGATCATTGGCGGGCGCGAGGCCGACCGTCGCGGCCATGGCCGGCAGAGCGACGCGCGCCGGCGCGGCGGCGCCGAAACGGTCTGCGAACGACGATGCAGGCTGCAACCCGCGGGTCGGCGGGGTCGATCGACCACCGAAACGCTCGTCGAAGGACGGCCCTGACGCCGCGGCGGACGGAATGTCCGCGGGCGCGAAGCGTGATGCGAAATTGTTGTCGAGTTTGGCGACGCGCACGGCAGTGCGGGCGCGCGATCCGACATCCGCGGGCTCGCGCAGTATCCAGGAGCACAGAGTGAAGCTTGCTGTCAGCGCCGCCAATCCCGCAGCGACCGACGCCACGCCCACGCGGACCAAGACTTTCCGTCCCCCGTGCTGTCCATGCGGCGCGCCCCGGCACGCCGCTCCCCAAATCAGCGCACATACAATACGCCAATTGCGGCAAAGTTGGCACTCTTCCTGAGAGAAATTATTGAGGCGCGGGGGGATGTGGGAGAATCTATGTAAGTATATGTTATTTCATAAAAATTCTTGACGGCGATACGCCGGCCCATCACCCTGGAGGCGCAAGATTTTTCACAATGGGAAAACAATCTCCCGGGACGACCCCACCAGCCGCGGCGCCGCTCTCACGCTCTCGACTCACGGGGCGGCCACATGACTAGATGAGAGCATCCGGTCACAGGGTTGAACCGCCGGCCGCGCAGAGGGGGAAGTGATGCGCAATGCTCTCACCATGATCATCGCGGCGATCGCGCTCTTGGCCGGCCCGTGCTGGGCGGAGGACTTTCCCGGCTCCCGGCCGGTGAGCGTGATGATGCCCTACGCGGCGGGCGGGCCGGGCGACGTGGTCACCCGCATCACGGCGCAGGGAATCAACAAGGTGCTCGGCGGTCAGTTCATCGTCGAGAACCTGGCCGGCGCCGGCGGCACGATCGGCACCGCGAAAGTCGCGGCTGCGGCGCCGGACGGGCACTCGCTGCTGGTCATGCATTTCGGGCACGCGGCCAACGCGGCGCTCTATCCGAACCTGCGCTACGACCCCGTCAAGGATTTCGAGCCGATCGGCATCATTGCCGAGTCGCCAATGGCAATCGTCGCGCGCAAGGATTTCCCGGCCAAGGATTTCAAGGAATTCGTCGCCTACGTGAAAGCACACAAGGAGAAGCTCACCTATGGCTTCGCCGGCGTCGGCTCCGCGTCGCATCTGTGCGCGCTGCTGTTCTTCAATACGATCGGCGCGAGCGTCACCGGCGTACCCTACAAGGGCACGGGCCCGGCGCTCACCGATCTCATGGGCGGACAGTTCGACTTCATGTGCGACCAGACCCTCAATGTCGGGCAGGCCGCGAAGGCCGGCACCATCAAGCCCTATGCGGTCACGACCCGGGAGCGGCTCGCCGCATTTTCCGATTGGCCGACCGCCGCCGAGGCCGGCCTGCCGGGCTTCGAGATCACGGTGTGGTTCGCGATGTGGGCGCCGAAGGGCACGCCGCAGCCGGTGATCGCGGAGCTGTCGAAGGCGCTGCAGCAGGCGATCAGCGATCCGGAGACGAAAGCCCGCTTCGCCGGCTCGGGCGCGCAGACCGTGTCGCCGGACCGCGCGACGCCGGCCGCCTTGCGCGCGTTCCTGCAGTCGGAGCTCGACCGCTGGGTGCCGATCATCAAGAAGGCGGGCGTCACAGCGGAGTGATCTCTCCGCGTGTGCATTCATCCCTCACCGGTGCACCGTATGGCTACTGGGCAGCGTGCTGACCCGACCGGCTCGGCTTGCGGGCTTTCGCCCATCCCGAGGCCGCGGCGTCATCATCCGCGCAAGCGGATGATCCAGTGATCGATGCGACTCTGGTGCGTGCTGGATGCCCCGCCTCGAGCGGGGCATGACGTTTTGGGGAGCGCATCGCGTCACCGGACGCGCCGTTAACTTTTTTCGACGGCAGACGAATTCGTGATCGCACTAGGTCGAATACCGCCGCGTTCCCTCTATCGCGAGGCGGGTTCGATCCGCTATGCTGCGTCCTGGGGGACATAAGAACACGAGAACACGCGGGGTCGAGGGGAAGCGATCGAACAAAAGGGCAGGATATGTTCTTTCTGTTGCGGATGGTGCTCTGGCTCGGTCTTGCCTTCCTGCTGCTGCCGAGCGGCGCGCGGCCGACCGTCTCCGGCGCCAAGGTCTCGCATGACGTCGCGCGGGCGGCGCCGCACGACAACCGGTCGGTCGCCAGCGCGAAACGCGCCCGCCTTCTCCATCCGTCGCAAGACACCCTGACCGCCGCCGACGTCGCTCCCGCATGGCGCGGTCCGCGCGGCGAGATCCGCAAGAAGGACGGCGCCTGACCGCGCGCTCGCGCGGATCACGCCGCCGTGCTCGAACGCTCGTCCACCGTTTCGATCTGCGCCGCTTCCTTGTTGCGCGGCAGAAAGGCCGGAAGAAGCAGCGGCAGACGCTCGTTCACCCGCGTCGGCTTGGATCCGGCTGCGGGCGGCGACGGGCACTCGACCGACTGACTGGTCTGCACCGCCTCCGCCCGCCGACGCAACGCGCACAACAACGAATCGATCTCGGTATCCACCTCGGTCGCCACCATGGCCAGGAGTCCGTTGAGCTCGCGCGCTTCCGGCACGATCTCGGCGGCCGCCGCCGCGGTCGCGTCGCACAGGCGCGCAATGACGGACGCGAACGTCGCCGCACTCTCCTCGAGCTGCTTCCTGATCTGCTCGACCTGGGCGGTCACCCGCTCGCGCTCGCGCCGGTCCCTTTCCTCGGACAGGCGCGCTTCCAGATCGGCGATCTGGGTGGCCAGCGTCGAGACATCGCCCGCGAGAGCGTCGCGTCTTGCCCGTGCACGATCGAGCTCGTGGCTGAGATCGCCCACCAGATCCTTCTTGTCCTTCCTTCCGAACATTCCTCTGCTCCCTCTTGGGCCGTCGGACCGTTACGCCGGAAGCTCGATCTCGATGGCGAGCGTCGAGACCGAGCCGCCGCGATGCAGGCTCATCTGGATCTGCTCCGGCTGCACCGTGACATGGCGGCGGACTGCCGCCACGATGCTCTCGCGCAGCAGGCCGAGCAGGTCTGGCTTGGCGCCAACCGCGCCCTGATGCGCGAGCAGAATGGTGAGGCGATCGCGCGCGATCGCCGCGGACCGCGTCGCGGCCTCGCGCCGATGCCTGGATTTCTTGCGCCACCAAAAAATGCTCATGCGGCGTTCCGTCGAAACAGCTTGCCGAACAGGTTCGTCGAATCGCTGGGGATCGTCATGGGCACGACTTCGCCGGTGAGGCGACGCATGGCGTCGTGGTAGGCGCGCGCGGCGGCGCTGCCGGCGCAGCCCACGGTCACCGGCGTCCCGAGATTGGAGGCGCGCAGCACGTCCTGGCTCTCCGGCACGACGCCGATCAGCGGAACCGCCAGGATCGCCAGCACGTCGTTGACGCTCAGCATCTCGCCCTTGGCGGCGCGCGTCGGATCGTAGCGCGTGATCAGCAGGTGCTTTTCGATCTCCTCGCCCTTTTCGGCCTTCTCGGTCTTCGCGTTGAGCAGGCCGATCACGCGGTCGCAGTCGCGCACCGATGACACCTCCGCGTTGGCGACGAGCACGGCGACCTCGGCGTGCCGCATGGCCAACATCGCGCCGCGCTCGATGCCGGCCGGGCTGTCGCAGATCACCCAGTCGAATTTCTGGCGCAGCTCGTCGATGACGCGCGCGACGCCATCCGGCGTGAGGACGTCCTTGTCGTGGGTCAGCGACGCGGGCAGCAGCGACAGCGTCTCGAGGCGCTTGTCGCGGATCAGTGCCTGGTGAAGCTTCACGGTGCCCTGGATCACATGGATGAAATCAAACACCACGCGTCGCTCGGCGCCCATCACGAGGTCGAGATTGCGCAGGCCGACGTCGAAATCGACGACGACCACCGACTTGCCGGACTGGGCCAGGGCTGCGCCGAGGGCGGCGGTCGACGTGGTCTTGCCGACACCGCCTTTGCCGGACGTCATCACCAGAATCTTCGCCATTGTGCCTTTCCTAGAGAAGGGTTCGGTTTCAAGACACTTCCAACAGTCCACCGTATCGCGGCCGGACCCGGCAGGGTCGCGGCGCGGCGCGATTTCGTCAGTAAATCGGAGGCTTTCGTCGAAGGCGAGAACGGCGCCCTCGGCGATACGCATGATCGGACACAATCCAGGCTTTGGGCCGCCAGGGCACCCCCGCTACCGACACACCCTGCGATCCGCTTCCACGACCGACGCCGCGAGACGTCGAAGCTTGCTTTCCGGCTCCGCCCCCGCGCAGGCCCGCAGCGCCGTAACCTCGCCCTCGAGCCGCGCCGTTGCTTCCCGTGCGGCGCTTGTCTCGGCGGCCGCCTTGAGCAGTGCCGCGGTGAGGCGGTCGGCACGGTCGCGCTCGCGCTCGAAATCCGCGCGCAGCGTGGCCGCGGTCGCCTCGAGCCGCGCGATCTGCGTCTGCAGGCTCTCGATCCTCGTCTTGCGGGAGACCGGCGGCCGCGGCTTGTGCTCGATCGCGGCGGGATCGATCGTCACGCGCGCCCGGCCGTCGATCGACACGGCGCGCGGCAGCTGCAATCGCTTGGCCAGGGAACGGGCGGCCTCCGGCGAGATACTCAGGCGGTCGGCCAGCTCATCATAGGTCAGCATCTCAACAGTCATCAGCGGCTCCGAGACCGGGTCGCCCGGGCGGTCGACCACCCGCGCGAGAACGGACGGCACGCCGCGCTCACAGGGCGACACTCCTCTGCGCTTTCGCGCTTTCGTCGTCAGTGCGGTTTCGCGCTTTGGCAAAAAAAGCGTCGAGCAGCTCGGTCTTCTCGGCCAATGCCGCGCGCATCTCTCGAATATCATCGCACTTCAGTGCGCGCTCGAAACGCTTGTCGGCGGCGGCCATACGGACAACGAATTCGCTCGGCGACATCGGCTACCTCACGCTGCAACATCCCGCGAATCACTTGACAAAAAACCATACGCCCATTTTGCTGCGATCGGTGGTATCAACCGGCGCGAGAAAATGCGCGCCCGCAGATGGTACGATTGGCCGGCTTTAAAGCATAAACGAATTGTCGCATTTCTGACGTCGATGTCGTCGTGATTGGAAATACCCGATTCATTTCAGTGGGCAGGAAACGCTTGAAAAAGGGATGAACGACGTTCGACGCTGCACAGGAGCGGCCGCATGCGTGTAGCATGTTCAACCGTGAAATGTGTGAAATGTTACGCGCCGCAAAAAAGCCTCGATATTTTTCGCCGTTGTTGACAGCTTCGGTAGAAGCAAACCGAAGCTAATAGACAAAGCTTTGTCTTTTTCGATCGGCGCGCGAGATTAACGGATCATCCCGAGATGCCGGCCGCCACGTTTTGAACAAAGTCGATCGCGGCCGCTCAATAGATCCGCGTCTCGCCCTCGTGCAGCGTCACGAACTCGCTCTGCGCGATGCCGCTGTCGACGAGCGCGCGCTCGAGCGCCGCCTGCGGGGCGTCGATCGCCTCCGCGGTGAGCTGGAAGGTGCCGAAATGCATGCCGATGCTCGCCCGCGCGCCGAGATCGCGATGGGCGCGCACCGCCTCGGCCGGATTCATGTGCACCGCCTGCATGAACCAGCGCGGCTCGTAGCTGCCGATGCCGAGCAGCGCGACGTCGGGGGCGCCGAGCCGGGTGCGGATCGCGGCAAAATGCGTCGAGTAGCCGGTGTCGCCGCCGAAGTAGACGCGCCGCCCGGCCGTTTCGATCACGTAGCCGCCCCACAGGCTCTTGCGGCGGTCGAACAGGCCGCGGGCGGAGAAATGCTGCGCCGGCACGAAGGTGACCCGGAGCGTGTCGTTGACACGAACCTCGTCCCACCAGTCGAGCTCGTGCAGGCGCGGGAAGCGCAGCGGCGCGAGCAGCCGGCCGTCGCCGGCGGCGGCGAGCACGGCGGGCGCGAAGCGCCGGCGCAGCCGCCTGAGCGTCGCGAGGTCGAGGTGGTCGTAGTGGTTGTGGCTCACGAGGACGAGGTCGATCGCCGGCAGGTCGTTGAAGGCGACGCCGGGATGGCGCACGCGGCGCGGGCCGAGCCGGCGAAACGGGCTCGCGCGCTCCGACCACATCGGGTCGGTGAGGAGGGTCGCGCCGGCGGTCTGGATCAGGAATGTCGCGTGGTTGACGAAAGTGATGGCGATCTCGCCGTCGCGCAGC
>Ga0126371_10001193_pt1 | contig 21841 bp, 17 predicted proteins | sample PanSoiMetaPlot_4_FD_110145 | JGI IMG/M metagenome (GOLD analysis project Ga0126371, IMG submission 110145) | Tropical forest soil microbial communities from Panama - MetaG Plot_4 | ecosystem: Environmental > Terrestrial > Soil > Tropical forest > Bulk soil | place: Panama | collected 2016-02-17 | reverse complement strand
TTGATCGTGAGTGTATTCACGAAAAGCTATATCCCAGTGGAGATCGAAAGGGCGGGCGTGCTTCTCATGCTCGCGACACCGGTCGTTCGGGTAATCGTCGCTTGCTTCCTCTTTTTCCGTGAGAAGGATTACCGGTACGGGTACATTTCGCTGGGCGTCTTCCTGATTCTGATGCTAGGAGTGGTGTTCGGGATTGGAGAGCACTAAGCGTGTGTGAAGATCAAAACACGTGCAGCTTGATGCTCAGGTACTTCTTGGGATTTTCCCGGATCGCCTTGATCAAATTGCGCGTCTCCACCAGCATTTCGTTGCTATTGTTGTAGAGTGCGTCATCCTTGAGGAGCTTGCCCGCGGTACCCTCCCCGGCCTCCAGGCGCGTCGTCAGCTCTGACAATTTCGTCATTGTGGTGTCGAGCTTCTTCGCGAGTTCCTCGTCCTTCGAGAGCTTGCCGATCGTTCCCTTGCCTGCGTTGATGTCCTCAGTAATCTTCTTAATATTCGCGATCGTGTCGTTCGCGTTGTTATAGAGCGCAGGATCTTTCAGGATTTTTCCCGCTGTTCCCTTTCCCTGCTGCAGGTCGTCGATGACAGCGTCCATCTTGTTGAGCGTAGAAAGGAACTTGTCATACGCATCGTTGCGGCTTATGAGGGCCCCAAGGCTACCTTCACCGTTGCCAATGCTCTGGACGATCTTCTGGAACTCGGCCACGGTGTCGGAAAAGCGATTGTACAGAGTGGGATCGTAGATGAGTTTGCCGATGGATCCCTTGCCGCTTTCGGCGAATGCGAGGATGCGGTCGGCACGCTTGAGAAGCGCGTCCATATTCTGCAGCGTGCTCTGGCTGGCGCGCACGACCTGATTGAAATCAGGATGCACTTGCGTGGGCAATGTGTCTCCATCCTGCAACTGAGCACCTACGGCCTGGGAGCTGTCGATATCCAGGTACGTTTCGCCCAGGACGCCTGCGGTCTCAAGAGAAGTCACGGAATCACGACGGAGGGAATCGTGATACTTGGTGCTGATCTTCATCGTGACTTCGACGGGAGTAAGCTGCTTGTCCCTGCTGCTTATAATCGCGATCCTGGTGACGTTCCCGATATCGACGCCGCTCAGGCGTACGGGAGCACCCACGCGCAGACCTTCTGCGTTATCGAAGTAGGATATGGCCGTGATTCGCTTGGTGAAGAGTCCAGCGGTTCCGGACATCAGGAGAAGCAAAATGCCCAGCGTTAGGCTGGAAACAATGACCGTAATTCCGACGCGAAGTTCCGACCACTTGAGCTGCTTCTGGCTAGGCAACTGATTCCCTCATAACGCCAGTTAAGATGGGATGCAAAGACTGCCACAACGGCTCAGATTTCGTGTGTTCCTCGCTGCACGCCCACCGAGCATCATAACAAAATCGTCCGAGCGCTCATGCTGCTTTCCATTGGAGCGCCGGCATGACGAATAGGGCTAGTACATAGGCCGCGGCGCCGCAGGCCAAAGTTACTGTCAGCCCAAACTGGATCGCGATCACCATCGCCAGCACGGATCCCAAAACGCTGGCGGCAGCATTCATCGCCCATGCCCATTCCACAGCGTTCTCGGCTGGTTCGCGAAAGTCGGCTGCAGGTGTCGCGGCCAGCGCGCGCAAACCCGTTGGAAACGGCATTCCCATCAGGAATCCTAGAGGGATCAGGAGAACGCCGCTGATGAGCAGGCGATATTCGAACTCCAACCCGACCCATGCCGCCAGCCGGGTGGGGAGGACGAAGATGTAGAGCAGCAAGACTGCCACGACCAGCAGGAGGGGAATCCACCCCATCTCAGACCTGGGGAGGCATCGCCGCGAAAACAGGCTGCCCGCGCCGCTGGAAAGCATCAGGAGAAAAATCACTACGGTTAATGCGTAAGTCGGATGTCCAAGAAATAGTACAAACCTCTGGATGAATGCGATCTCGACCAGGATGTAGGCCAATCCCACGGCGACGAAATAAAGCAGGGGAACAGACGAGTGGCGCATATGCGCGCCGCGCAACACGAGCGGAAGGACCAGGAAGATCAGAACTGCTGCTACCGAGATAACCAGCACGAGCAGCAGAATCAGAACTCCAAGATTGACCTTCCAGTCGATCCCATGCCGCAGGCTAGTGTCACCCAGAACCTGGCGCGGCTTTAATGTGAAGAAGAAGAACGGGGCATTATCGCTGACGGGCGACACGTTGTAGGCGTAAGCAGCGGCAAATGCGCGCGGATCGTTGCCCGCGATGAGCTCGGAAAATGGATTCTGCCCAGGAGCCGTCGGTAGGTAAAGCGGATCAAGTTCTTCGTAGCGCTCGCAGTGCCCGGCTACGGCATCTTCCTCCGCACTAGTGAAAGCCGTCTTCTTCGCGAGCACGACGACAGGAATACCGTCCTGATTGAGCGATCCCAGTGACGCCACGATGAAGTTGCGCGCCGGGTTGGCGACTCCGAGGCGGTGTAATGCTTCCATGGCGACTGCTACGACGCGAAGGGCTTCGCGCGGCTGCCGGAACTCCCAGCGGGTAATCGCGATCATCCCGTCTGGCTTGAGATGGTCGAAATACTCACGGAATGCTTCCACCGTATAGAGATTGTTTTCGCTCAATGCGAACGCGCCAGCAGCGGTTGATGCCCACGTGTCGACCAGGGTCATCTGCACGACATCGAAGCGCTGTGGCGTGGCACGCAGGAATGACCGCCCATCGGTAACGTGGATCTGCACGTCCGGCCGCTCGTAGAGATGCTGCGCGTAATCGGCGTAGCGGCCTCGCATGATTGTCGTCGCGATAATGGGATTAATCTCAATGCCAGTGACACTCGCGCTCCCATTCGCCACCGCTCGTAGAACGTCCACGCCACCGCCCGGGCCGATGATGGCAAAATCTCCGTGCGGACGCAGCACATTGGCGAGCGCCGGGGGAGCCGCCATCAACGCCTTCTCCCAACCCGTCTCGTGCCACTGGGTTAGATCGGCATTCATGATGTAGGTGGAAGCATCGGCGTCGATCACGATGGCCTTGGCTTGCCCCTGGCGATCCACTTCCACGCGCGAGAGCGCATTCCAGCGGGCGAACTCTACCCATGCCGGATCCCGAAACATTCCTTTGGCGTAAACGATGTCAATGAGTCGTCCTGAGTAGTTTGCGGCCGTGAGCACAACCAACGCCAAAGTCATCAAACCGGCGTTTCTGCGAGACGAGGCGGACTCAGCCCAGATCATGGCCGCCACTCCCAGCGCGATGCCCGACACGAGAATGGCGTTCGGTCCCCCAATCCAGTTCAGCAGCGGGACCACTGCGAGGCAGGCCAGTGCCCCTCCGCAGAGATCAGCGCCATACAACCGCGGGATTCGTTTGGTCTCGCGGGCGAACACGACGGAGAACAGCAGCCCAGTGAGAAAGAACGGTACGGCTGCCGCCAGATAGAGCGCGGTGAGCCGAGCGAAGTTCTGTGCCGAAACATCGAGGGCCACCGGCACATGCAATACGATTTCCAGCACTACCACGATCAAGACCGCGTTCGCGACGCAAAGCCTGGATGCCAGCTTGCGGGTCGGAATCTGCGCCAACCTTCCCTTCCACAGATAGGCGAATACTCCTCCAGCACCCAGGCCCAGCAGTGCGATCGAGATCGCCAGAAAGGCGAAGTGATAGAAAAGCACGACCGAGAAGAGGCGGGTCAACGCCAATTCCAGTAGCAGCGCGGCAAAGCTGGTAAGTGCCAATCCGGCCAACAGGGTTCGTTCGGGGATTTCGATCGAGGTCGCGACTGGACTGGGGGCGGGAGCAGTTACGGGCATAGGGGGATGAAGCCGTCAGTCTAGCAGATAGCCGATTTGCACCGGTTTGGGACAGACCGTACGTAAATCCTTAGGAATTCACACAACCTTAACCGCGCTGTTACCAACGCGTAACACTCGGCGGATACCTTTTCTGCCATCTGCCCCGCTATCAGAAAAATAAAAAAATAGCTGTCTCGGCGACTCACGTCAGTGGGGGCGGGGTTCGAAAAGTTTCCCGATGAGCCGCTGATTTCCCGCAGTCCAAAGTTGCACCCAGGAGAGACAACACCTATGACAAAAAAGGCTGTAGTTTTGTGCCTGCTGCTGACAGCAAGCATGTTTGCGCAGCAAGGCGACATTCCCAAGCATGTTCCACACCTCGACCACGTGTTCCTCATCCTGATGGAGAACCATGGTTACAGCCAGATTGTTGGGAACCCAGCTGCGCCATTCACCAACCGGTACGCAAAGACTGCCAATGCCGCGACCAACTACTTCGCGATCGGCCACCCCAGTTCTACCAATTATCTGGAGATCGTGGGCGGATCGAATTTCGGCGTGCGCAGCGATAACGGTCCCGACTGGCACAACGGCAGCTGCACTCCCAATATCGTGGCGCCTGGCTACACCACTACCGATTTCCCGGCAAGCGCAAACGTCTGTCCGATCGCAGGCGAAGGCATGGACGCCGCGACTCCAGCCGTCGACTTGACCAACGAGTGCCCCGATCCCTCCACGACTGATCCCTGCCCGCCGGGCTTGATTGACATTGACGGAAGTTCCCTTCCGGCCGCACCCACCGTTGGCAAGATGATTGGAGACCAGTTGGCCGAACACGGTCGCCGCTGGAAGAGTTATCAGGAGAGCCTGCCACCAACCGGAGCCGATGGCATTGATTACAGTGACGGCTGGTTCACCGACGTTACTCCCCCACCCGACTCTATCGGTGGCTCGAGTGCGCTTCTCAAACTGTATGCCGCGAAACACAACCCGTTTGTGTACTTCAAGAGCGTGCAGGAAGGTCATGATCCGCACAACAGCTTGGCGAATGTTGTCGGGTTCGAGGGCCGGAGCGGACTGTATGACGACCTGGCTTCCGGCCTCGTGCCGGCGCTGTCGCTCATTGTCCCGAATCAATGCAACGACCAGCACGGACGCGGCAATGGCGGATCGCAGTGCGCATTCGATCCCGTTACCGATGGTTCTCAGGCCGGCCTGAACCCCGCCCTGATTTACGTCGGCGACCTAACCCTGAGAACGTTGGTCGCCGCGATCCATCGTTCTCCCGCGTGGAGCCGGGGGCGCAGCGCGATCGTGGTTGTGTGGGATGAAAACGACTATAGTTTCGTGCCCAACCTGAACCAGGTTCTGGCCATCGTGGACACAAACTTCGGACCGCATGGCGTCAAGAGCAACAAGTACTACACCCACTTCTCGCTACTGCGGACGCTCGAGGGAGCTTTCAATCTGCCCTGTCTGAATCATGCTTGTGATGCTTCGAGCCAGGTGATGTCAGACCTTATCGACGAAGATTGAGACTAGTCGCCTTTCTGAGCATCGGCCGCCCCATTTCTTCCGGTTCGTCGGTGAGAAGTGGGGCGTTCTTTATCACGTGTCGATTGTGTAGCGGCGGACGCATTTCGTCCGCCTAGCGGCGGGGCGAAGGAAGCGCGCGGAAGCGGCTTGGATCGCCCGGGGTCTTGTCGTGGGCACCAGCGGATTAATTGCCGCTCCGCGGCAACCCCGGACGAATGCGTCCGGGGCTACATGATTTCAGGAACTACTTCGGATACCACTCGAGAAGACGCACCTCTATGCCGGTTCCCTGGAGTGCTTTCTCAAAGACAGTCAGATCCGACCCGCGGTAGTGATACGGGATCACGATTTTCGGGTGGAAAGCCTTGACAGCATCCGCCGCTTCCTCAGGCGGCATGGTGTAGGGCAAGTTCATACATACGAAGGCAACGTCGATATTCTTTAACGCGCGCATCTCCGGTACGCCTTCTGTGTCGCCAGAGAAGTAGAACCGCTTTCCTCCGTAGGTGAGGACATATCCATTGCCGCGCCCTTTGTCGTGAAAGAGCTTGCCGGGAGCGGGACCGCGTTTGAGGTTATAGGCGGGGATCGCCTCGATCGTCAAGCCTTGCCACGTCTTAGATTCGCCATTGGCGATCGGCTTCGCCGTGGTTACCGTCTGCACGACGGCTGGCGGCGCGAAGATCTCGGTTTCGGACTTGCTGATGTCCTTGATCGAATCAGGATCCATGTGGTCGCCATGAATGTCGGTGATCAGGATGAGGTCGGCCTTGGCCATCCCGGAAAATTTCACTGGCTTGGCAGGATCCAGGTAGATGACTTTGCCTCCAGCTTCGATCAGCGTACTCGCGTGGTTTAGCGGAGTGATCTTGACCGGGCCGGCCGACGTGGAGAAAGTCTGCGGCTCTGCGGCCGCATGCGTCAGGGTTGTCATACCAACTATCGATGCCAAGACACAGCAGAGGGTAAATACAATCGGCTTCATTTGAACCTCGCGACCAAGGAAATAGGGAAAACCATCATACGGACGCAAACACGGCTCCTCAAATGGGGTGATCCGATTCAGCTCAGCATCCGGATTGCATTCTCGATCCGGATTAGCGTTGCTTCCTTCCCGACGACCTCCAGGGTCTCAAACAACGGTGGCGCGTTCTTCCGGCCGCAAACCGCGACGCGAATCGGTTGGAACATCTGCCCGGCTTTCATTCCGAGTTCTTGAGCCGCCGTTCGGAGCGTGTGATCCAGAGGGTCATGCTTGAATTCAACATGAGCCAGAACTTCGCGCGCTTTCTCGAGGGCCTTTTTCGCCATCGCCGCATCTCCTTTTTGCGGGATGAGCTCTGCGGGATCATACGGAGCCAGCTGGTCAACGAAGAAAAAGTCCGCCGCCGTCAGTACGTCGCGCAGGAGCTTGATCCGCTCCCGAATCAACGGCGTGACCTGCAGCATCTTCTCGGGCGTGACGTTCGGATACTGCTGGTGCACGATCGGCAACAAGCGCTTACAGAGATCCTCTACAGCCAGCCCGCGAATGTGCTCTGCATTTAGCCACACGGCCTTCGGATCGAACGTCTCCTCGGGCGTAGCAGCGGGCTCTTTGAAATTCACGACCGCGTTCGCGCGGTTAATTCCTTCCAGCGAAAAGATCTCGACCAATTCGTCGCGGCTCATCTTCGTTCGGTCGTCTTTCGGCGACCAGCCGAGCAGGCACAGAAAATTGATGAACGCTTCTGGAAGGAAGCCAGCATCACGATAGGTAGTCACACTCACGACTGGACCATGGCGGCGTTTGGAGAGCTTGGTCCCATCGGGCGCGACCAGCAGCGGGAGATGCGCGAATTGCGGTGGTTGGTATCCGGCAGCCTCGAAGATCAATACGTGCTTGAACGTGTTGGATAAATGATCCTGGCCCCGGATGATATGGCTAATGCGAAGATCGGCATCGTCGGCACAGGAAGCCAGGTGATAAGTCGGCATGCCGTCCGAACGCAGCAAGGCGAAGTCTTCGATATCCGCGCCTTCCTTCATCTGGTCGCCGTACACCGCGTCCGTAAAGCGGACCACCCGCCCAGCCTCACGCGGTACTCGAAATCGCAACGCAAAGGGCTCCCCTGCAGCCGCGCGCCGGTCGCTCTCTTCTCGGCTCATCTCCCGCATGTCAGGATTGAACAGCCAAGTTCCCTGCGCTCCTGACTTCTCACTGTCGCCCGTGTGAGCGGGAGTGAAATCGCGGTACGCGAGTCCTTTCTGAAAGATCTTCTCCGCCATGGCCCGGTGCAACGCACCCCGTTCGGACTGTTTGTACTCCTCGTCCCACCCGAGTCCAAGCCACTTCAGGCCTTCGAAGATGGAGTTGACCGAGGCTTCGGTATTTCGCTCGACGTCGGTATCGTCAAGCCGAAGGATCATCGTCCCGCCATTGCTGCGGGCAAACAGCCAGTTAAAGATGAAGGTTCTTGCGCTTCCCACGTGAAGAAAACCGGTGGGGGAAGGTGCGAAACGCACACGAAGGTTCGGCTGGGGTGAAGAGCTGGCGGCGTCAGGCATGGTCGAAGTTTTGATGGTATGGGCGGGAAAAAGACGCCGTCAAGCGCCCGGTCAGCCTGCCACTAGCATCCAACTCATTGAAGCCATGGGAAATCGAAGGTTTGCATTGTACTTAAAACCTGTTGAGTTCTGGGTACCGGTTATGAAACCATGGATCCAAGTTTCCCCCCGAAGAGAGAGCCGGCGTGAAATCTGGCCAGAAGTGTACCGCCGACCCTTATGAATAGCGTTGTCATTACTACGGCCGTAGTCCCGGGATTTGTCTCGGTTCTGCTCTTTCTCGTGTTCACATACCTGCACGAGCAGAGCCGCCAACCCTATTTCCGCGCGTGGCAATTAGCTTGGGCTGCATACTCGCTGCACTACGTTCTCGATACCTTCCCGTCGTCCTCCGTAGCCTTCTTTATTAGCCAGCTTTTTCTGGTGGCGATGGCGCTGTGCATCTTCGTCTCGACCCGGCTGATGCGAGGCCCGTCGCAATTCCGCTGGTACGACGCCGCGGTTGGCGCCGGCGGAGTCATCCTCGCCCTCCTGACGCTCCACGGCCACATCATCTTCGGCGTGTTCCGTCCCGACGTTCAGCCGGCCATTCAGCTGGGCATTGGCCTTGCTGCGATTCTGCTTTATTCGTCGGCCGTGTTCTACGTCAACGGACATAAACGGGGCTCCCTCGCCTTCCAGGTGCTGGCTTTTGCGCTGGCGCTGTGGGGAGTGCTGATGGGAGTCGGACAAATCCAGAATCCTTGGATGGAGATGTTCGGCAACGCCAGCCGTCTGTTCGGTCCGGTTCCGCAGATGTTGCTCGGCATCGCCATGGTGATGGTCCTGTTTGAGAACCAGCGCAACGCGGTTCAGGAGAACACCCTAGCGCTCTCAACTCTGGGCGCTGATCCGCGGCGCTTGCTCTTTGCCGAAGACCTCATTCCCAACATGCAAGCCGCGCTGGAACGGCTGCGAACGGCCATTCCCATCGATTGCGCCGCCATTGTGATCAGTGAGCGTTGGCGCGGTGTGTTGCCTTCCGTGCAACAGAACTTCCCTCCGGGCTTTCTGGAAGCTCTCGAAGTAAGCGGCGCCGGGGAATACATCTCCGAATTGGCTTTTCGCCACAGCGGCATTTATACCGTTCACGACGTAGGAGAAATGACCGAGCCGCTCCCGGTTGGCTCGCAGGCAACCTTCATAGAATTAAAAAGAATTCTGGCTGAGGCGAAGGTTCGTCATCTGACCGCAGTCAATTTGCAGACGCGGGATCACAATTTCGGCGTCATTCTCTTTCCCCACGCCGAACGCCGTGCGTTTGGCTCATCCGGCCCTCGCCTGATGGTGGGCTTGGCTTTGCAGCTTGGCCTCACGCTCGAAAACTACGTGCTGAGTCACGACGCGTATCGCCGAACAAAAGAGTACGAGTTGCTCACTGAGATCGGCAAAGCCATCAGCTCACGATTAGACCAGGATGAAATCCTGCGCACGATTCAAATCGAGCTGGGACAGATTTTCGACACGAGCCACTTCTATATAGCGTTCCAGGAGTCGGAAGAGATCCGGTTTGAACTGGAGGTCCGCGACAACCGCGTGTTGCCCAAGCGCACCCGCGAGCTGCGCAACGCATTCACCGAATACGTAATACGGACCGGAGAACCTCTTCTGATTCGCTCCGACCTGGAGTCCGCCCGTCAGCGTCTGGGAATCACGCATGTTCCGAAGCGCCCAGCCAGATGCCTGATTGCGGCGCCCATCTTCATGGGCAACAGGGCTTCGGGAATCATGGTGGCGATGAATCCCGACCGCGAATACGTATTCGAGCAGCGTGACTTGGACGTTCTGGTCACAGCCGCCGGCCAGGTTTCAGTCGCCGTCGAAAACGCTCGGCTGTTTGCTGAGGAGCAGCGCCGTTCGCGGCAGTTGGCCTTCCTCAATAACATCTCACGCACGGCGATCTCCAGTGACGATCCGGGCCACATGCTCACCGAGATTGCCAGCGAAATCCAAAAGAATTTCAGCTTCGATCACATTGGAATTGGGTTGCTTGATAGAGGAACAAAGGAAGTCGAAATCAAGGCGGAAGCAGGATTGACAGCTCACGCGATGGGCAGACGCATTCCGCTAGGCGCGGGCATTCTCGGGAGAGTCGCGCGTACCGGGGAACGTGCGCTTGTGCAGAACGCCCTGCCGGGCAATCTGACGGGGATTCTGTCTGATTCGCGTGCCGTGCTCTGTATCCCGATCACGTATGGCGAATCGCTTCTCGGCGTGCTCAATGTCGAGAGCCGCAACGAGAACGCATTCTCGCCGCAAGATGTGTTGATCCTCAATACTCTTGCAGACTTGCTTGCTACAGCCCTGCACAACGCTTTCGTGTTCCAGAAACTGCAGCAGCAGTCGATCACGGATGGACTGACCGGAATCAAGACGCGCCGCTTCTTCTGGGAAGCGCTCTCGGCCGAGTGGAAGCGTGCCTCGCGCTCAGGACGGCCATTCTCGGTCGTTCTCATCGATCTGGATAAGTTCAAGGAAGTCAATGACAGCATGGGACATTTCGAGGGCGACCTGGTGCTGGCTCGCGTCGGACGCTTGCTCGAGCAGAAGTCTCGGCAATCGAACGTGGTTGCCCGCTACGGTGGGGATGAGTTCATCGTTCTCATGCCGGAAACGGGATCGGATCAGGCCCAGGTGCTTGCCGAGCGCCTTCGGCAATGGCTGGCCACCGATCCCATGCTCGCCGAGCATCACATTACGGGAAGCTTCGGCGTAGCCAGCTTCCCCATGCATGGCTTCTCGATCGAAGACATCATTCGCGTGGCTGATGCCGGGATGTACGTATCCAAGCGCTCAGGGGGAAACCTTGTTTCGAGCGCGCAGGAGTTCATCGAGGGCCAGGATTTTGCCCGGCAACGCCAGCAGATTTCTGCCTATATCGAAGGATTCCTGCAGCGCGAACGTACTGGCCCCGAGCACCTCGAGGAATTGACCTCAACGTTGTACAAGCTTTGTGGCGGCGAGGATTGCAAGGTCCAACTGCTCCGCGAAGCCATCGAGACGCTGAGCCGCGCGGCTGAGTCTCGCGAGTTGACCACGGCCGGTCACGGCGATCTGGTGGCGCGATACAGCGAGGTGATTGCCCGCGCCCTCGGTCTCTCGGCAGAGGAAACGGCTGATCTTGTTTTTGCAGCCCGTGTTCACGATGTCGGAAAGATCTTCGTCCTGGAGCAGATTCTCAACAAGCCGGGGCCGCTTAACGACGAAGAGTTCTTCCAGGTCAAGCTGCATCCCCACATTGGGGCCGAGATTGTAGGAACGATTCCTCACTCCGACATGATGCGCGAAGCCGTGGAACACCATCATCAGCGCTTTGACGGAACCGGATACCCGGACGGACTTCGTGGAGAACAAATTCCTCTGTGGGCGCGGATTATTGGTCTTGCGGACGCGTACGCAAACATGGTGACGGAACAGTCATTCTCCGCAGCTCGCACCCCCGATCAGGCGCTCGATGAGCTCTCGAAAATGAGTGGTACGCGCTTCGACGGCATGCTTGTACGGTTGCTGATCCGGGGGCTCAAAGCCGAGCGCACGTCCTCCAGCCCAGGTATTTGAACCTATCTGGACTTCTCCTGACGACACATTCAGCCCAAAATTTTGAAGATTAATTTTTCCGGAAGATTCTCCGGCTGCGAGTGGATCGTAGATGATATCACGCGCACAAAACAGATTGCTTCTTTTCCGCGCCATCGCGACAATGCCGGTTCATGAGGACCGATACGGTTTCACTCAACGGCATCGAAATGTTCTATGAGATGGATGGCAGCGGCGATCCCTTGCTGCTTCTGCATGGTGGTGGTGGATGTCACGATGACTGGGTCTATGCCGGGCGGGAAGACCTCGTCCAACACTACGCCATTGTCGCCCCAGATGCCCGCGGCCACGGCCGCTCGACCAACCCAGCCCGCATCATCACGCACCGGCAGTGCGCCTCCGACATGTTGGCGTTGCTGGATCATCTGAATGTCGGGCGATGCAAAGCCATCGGGCTCAGCATGGGCGGCAATATTCTGCTGCACATGGCGACCATGCAACCGGAACGCATTGCAGCTATGGTTGTCGTGAGCGCGACCATGTACTTTCCCGAGCAGGCGCGCGCGATTATGCGGCAAGTTCCAGTCGAGAACCAGCCAGCCGCAGAGTGGGAGACGATGCGCAAGCGTCACAAGCTCGGGGACGATCAGATCCGCGCCCTATGGGAGTGGCAGCGCGGCATGAAAGACAGCTACGATGACATGAATTTCACTCCGGATTCGTTGAGCAGGATCGAGGCTTCGACCCTGATCGTTTACGGCGACCGCGATTTCCTTTATCCGGTCGAAATGGCGGTGCAGATGTACCGCGCAATTCCGCGCTCAGCCTTGTGGGTCGTTCCGAATGGAGGTCACGGTCCCGTCTTCCTGGAGAACGCTCCACAATTTGTGAAGACCGCGTTGAGTTTCCTGGCAAAGTAGTTGCGAGCTGAGAGCGAATCGCTGACCACTAGCCACTAGTTCCTCTCGCTCCGGATGCTGTAGCCTATTCCGTCATGCCGATCCCTCTCTCCCTCGCAGGTAAAGTGGCTCTCGTTTCTGGTGGTTCTCGCGGCATCGGTGCTGCAATCGTTCGCATATTCACCGCTGCCGACGCGAAGGTCGCTTTCAGCTATCGCAGCGCTCGCCCTCAAGCGGAGGCATTGGCGAAAGAGTGCGATCCCACTCGTTGTTTCCCGATCGCCTCCGATCTCGACCATCCGGAAGCAGCCCGTTCCCTTGTGGCCCAAACGGTGGAACATTTCGGACGCCTCGACATCCTCATTGCGAACCACGGTGTCTGGCCGGTTGAGGACGTTCCCATCGAGCGCATGTCGGATGAGCAGTGGCGCTCTACGCTGTCGATCAATCTCGATGGTGTGTTCGGGCTGGTCAAGCATGCCGTTGCCCAGATGAAGTCGCAGCCGCGGACCCGCGGGCCCGCAGGACACATTGTGTTGATCAGTTCTACCAGTGGGCAGCGGGGGGAGGCGTTCCATTGCGACTACTCCGCCACGAAGGGCGCGCTCATCAGCATGACGAAAGGACTCTCCACCGAACTGGCTTCAGCCGGAATTTACGTCAATTCAGTGGCGCCGGGATGGGTCGATACCGATATGAGCGCGGATGCTATCAAAGATCCGAAAAGCGGCGAGCAAATCCTGCGCACGATTCCGCTAGGCCGCGTCGGCAAACCCGAGGAAATTGCCGGGCCGGTGCTGTTTTTGTGTACTCAATATGCGAACTTCATTACTGGTGAAGTCTTTAACGTGAACGGGGGCGCAGTCCTGGCAGGATAGAACCGCCTGCGGTGTTGAGCGAGCACTCAAGAGCCGGTCGTTTTTGCTTCGCCAACCGGCACTGGGACGCTGAAAATCCCCCGATCCAGCCCGCTTTTCAAGCATTTCCTGCATCCAAACAAGGAGAGGAGCACGGATTGTCCTCAGCGAAAAACCCACAGAAAACGCTACAATTCTGATGGCGTGATCCATTCCTGAATCGAATGAGACTGTTCCTGGCGACAGCGCTGTTGGTGTGCTCGACTTGGCCCGTGCTGTGGGCACAGTCGCAGAATGCTGTGTCCCCACCGAAGGATGCCAAGACTTCCAGTCCGCCAATCACGCTCGACAAAGAAGCACTCCAGAATTCAGAAAAGGCGAAATCCATCATTGAACAAGGCATTGAGGCTTTGGGCGGGCAGACATGGCTGACCATCCGCGATCAGGAGCAGCAGGGACGCACCTACGGATTTCATCACGGTACTCCCACCGGCGGCGGAGGTCCTTTCTGGAGATTTAGCGAATTTCCCGACAAAGAAAGAGTCGAATTCACCAAGGAGCGCGATATCGCCCAGGTCTTCATCGGCGACAAGGGCTACGAGATTACTTACAAAGGCCCTCATCCGATCGAGAAAAAAGATCTCGACGATTACCTCCGCAGGAAACAATTCTCGCTCGAGCGTGTGCTACGGACGTGGGCCAGCGATCCCGGCGTGGTACTGCTGTTCGAGGGCAATGCCATCGCGGCGCAGCATCCGGCGCTCCAGGTGACATTGATCAACACCCAGAATGAAAGCGTGACGCTCTACTTTGATGTCGATTCCCATCTTCCAATCAAAAAGGCCTTCGAATGGCGCGATCCCGTGGATCGACAAAAGAATCTGGAAGAGGAAATCTACGATAACTACAAACCGGTTTCCGGAATCATGGCGCCCTACAGCGTCACCCGCTTTTTCAATGGCGACATGTCGAACCAGCGATTTCTGAATTCCGTCACCATCAACCAGGGTCTCGACCCCACCATGTTTGATCCGAACTCCGGCTACAACCCCAATAAAGTCTCAAAGCCTGGGAAACACTAGCCCTACGCAAGAATAAAATGTAAGCAGCTTGTAATGAATAACTTGCCTGGGTCAGCACGGGCCGCTGAATACCTCTAGCATAACTTCCAGACACCACGAACTGTGTCTTTTTTGCCACATACGATTTTCTGAACAACGCTGTAGTCTAGTTATTCACCTGAGATACATCTTCTGAGTTACGAGCAGACAATTCGGGCCGCCGCGGCCTGCGGCGGGGTCGGTTTGCACAGCGGTGCCCCGGTTTCCATGCGAATTCTACCCGCCCCGTCCGGGACGGGTATCGTGTTCCGCCGTACCGACCTGGACGGTTTTGAAATCGAGGCCGTGAGCCGCAACGTGGCCCGTGTGAGCTATGCCACGAGCCTTATGAAAAAGGGCGTGCTCATCTCCACGACCGAGCACGTGCTGTCGGCGTTTATTGGGCTTGGCATCGATAACGCCATCGTCGAGCTCGATAACCTGGAACTCCCAATCCTTGACGGCAGCGCGCAGCCATTTGTCGATATGATCCGCAAAGTCGGCATCCGCAAGCAGCGCCGCGCGCGCAAGTATCTCAAAATTAGGCGCGAACTCGAGATGCGCGAAGGCAACAAGTTCATCGGAGTCTATCCTGCCGATTCTTATTCGGTTTCCTATCACATCAACTTCCCGCATCCGCTGATCGGGAAAGAAACATTCCAGGTGGAACTCACCAACGGAAGTTATCTGAAGCACATCGCGCCGGCGCGCACGTTCGGTTCCCGCGAGGATGAGCAGGCCATGCGCAATATGGGCTTGATCCGTGGTGCTTCGCGCGAGAACTGCATCGTCCTTACGCGTGATGGAATCGAAAACGGCCCGTTGCGGTTTTCTGACGAATTCGTTCGCCACAAGGTTCTCGATCTAGTCGGTGATTTGGCGCTGCTGGGAAAGCAGCTTTTGGGCAAGATTGTGGCAGACCGCGCAGGTCACGCCATGCATACGGCTCTGGTCTCCCGTATTTTGCGCGATAAGAGTTTGTGGGAAGAGGTCACCCTTGCGGAAGCCAGCGCCGATCGCGAAACCCCTCGCCGTGCCGAAGCAGCCGCCGGATCTTCTGTCCAATAGTCCTTCGACCCTCTAGAAGCGCTTACCGCCGCCTGTCAAAACCAAACAAATCTTCGGTTTGTCGGTGAGTTTGAATTGGACCTCGGTCTACCCCGAGCGTAGAATGCCGGGGTCTGCAAGCAACAATCCTTTCCAAATATTTGCAATGCGGTTTGTTACTGTCGACCAACCGCGCACTAAGGAGGCCAACATGAGCGCGATGCCAGCGATACCGCCTCCCGACGAAGCCTCGGCACCACAAAGCTACACAGCCAAAGCTTATGCCGCGCAGAGTGCGACATCGGGCATGGCAGCGATAACTATTCCACGCCGCACACCGCAACCGAACGACGTCCAGATTGAGATTCTCTACTGCGGCGTCTGCCACACCGACGTGCATTTCGTGCACAACGATTTTGCTCCCTTCCTGCCGACCGCCTACCCGTGCGTGCCCGGCCATGAGATCGTTGGACGCGTAGTGAAAACCGGGAACGCGGTTACCAAGTTCAAGGAAGGCGACCTGACTGCGGTCGGCTGCATGATTGATTCAGATCGTACGTGCGAATCCTGCCGCGAAGGCAAAGAGCAGTACTGTGCAAGCCAGCCAACCCTGACGTACAACGCGCCCGACAAGCACCTCGGAGGCATGACCTACGGGGGATATTCGCAGAGCGTGGTGGTGGACGAAAACTTCGTGCTTCGCGTCCCAAAGAACCTCAACCTCGCAGGAGCGGCTCCTCTGCTGTGCGCCGGGATTACGACGTATTCCCCACTGCGCGAGGCTAAGGTCGGCCCTGGCCAGAAGGTTGGGATCGTCGGTCTTGGCGGGCTCGGCCACATGGGTGTGAAATTCGCGTCGGCATTCGGTACCAATGTTGTGGTCTTCACAACCAGCCCGGGCAAAGCCGGCGACGCGATCCGGTTGGGCGCACACGAGGTCGTGAATTCGAAACAAGATTCCGAGATGATGAAGCATCTCGGCACGTTCGATTTCATCCTCGACACCGTACCTGCGGTGCACAACATCAATCCCTACATCAATCTGCTGAAAACAGGCAGTACGTTGGCGCTCGTGGGAGCCCCACCACAGCCCCTGGGTTTGGACGTCGCTGGCTTGCTATTCGGGCACAAGAAGGTGGCAGGTTCAATCATCGGTGGCATTCGCGAAACACAGGAGATGCTCGACTTCTGCGGCGAGCACAACGTCACCTCTGATATCGAAATGATCGGGGCCCACCAGATCGACCAGGCCTACGACCGATTGCTGAAGAATGACGTGAAATACCGCTTCGTGATTGACATAACCTCGCTGAAATAGGCAGGAATGGTCGGTAAGCCGGAACTGAGTTATGCATGGGTGGCGCCGTGCATAACTCATCTACTCACGGGGCGACGGGCTACGCTAGCCAGAGTGGCGGCGCAATAGGACAAAACAAGCTTAGTCAGCTGGTTCGCAGGGCGGCTCGCTGCCATCATCTCCGTTGTTGGGCAGTTCTCGCTGCAGCCGTTCCAGCTCGGCCCGTGTCCGGGCAATCATCGCGGCGATAAAGTTCCGTGCAGAGTCCTGGCGTTCCTTCGACAACTCCTTGACTCGCATGTTGAGAAAAGGAACGTCGTCTTCAAACCAGCGCAGCGTCCGTTGTACCTTGGCAATCCGAAATTCGTGACTCAGCATCCGCTTTCCCCCAGTTCATCAGCTTGCGCAGAACCAAAGAACGGCGCAAGTCCACAGGAAGGTTCCAGGGATGGAGTTGTGATTGTGATTACTGCAGAGATCCGGATTCTGCGAGCCGGTCTTTGGCGCCCGGGAATTCCTCTTCCATGCGGTCGTCCAGCCATTCTTCCAGCTGCTTTTGCACCGTTTTCGGCAGCTCGTGAAAGCGGAGTCCGGCAAGGCCCTTGAAATCGGCCCAGGCAACTTCGGCTGCTACGTCGATCTTAACGCTGCTCTCAGGCAAAGCAAACTTCAGCGTTGGCGTGGCACCTTTTGGAAGGGCTTCCTTCAGCAGAAGCGCAATCCCGCCCTCGCTGATGTTGGTACTGGTGGCGGTCAGGGTTTTGCCGTCGAGGACTACTTTTACTTCGATTTTCACCGGCTGCCGGAAGTATCGCCGCCGCTCTTTGAGCATAAAATTCAACGCGGCATGAAAGCAGCGCGATGCATTCAGGGTGCTGATAGGTTTCTGCAGAACGAAATTCGCACCCATGCCAAACGCTTCTTGCGTCGTAGTGCGTTTGCCGTTCAGAACCGCGAACGCGACCGAGCTTTTGTTGCTTGGGGTGTTCCGCAAGCCCTGCAATAACGCGAGACCACCGCTCAGATCATCGCAATCGACGATGACAGCGTCGAACTTGTCGGAAATCAGGATGTTGGAGCCTGCGCGCGCATCGTGGCAAACCTCCACATCAATCGAGAGTTTTTCCAGGGTAGGCCGGATGACCCGCAATAATTCCGGGTCTTGGCTCAGGAGGAGTGACTCCAACGTCATGCTCCGATTTTAGGAGAGACAACAGATTCGGGATAGTGACCAAGGTGATGGGTCCTAAGTCGCTGCAGCGTTTTTCAACTGAACCGGATTTTGTGCAGGATTGTCCGGTCCCAAGCAACCAGAGTACAAATGAATTCCAGCACAAATGCCTGAACTTGCTTATCTTTCGCTCGGTTCAAACGTAGGGGACCGCGAAGGTCAATTGCTCGACGCGATCCGGCGCCTGGGGGCTGTCGGGCGCGTCCAATTGGTTTCGCCCATATACGAAACAGAACCAGTCGATTTCACCGCTCAACCCATGTTTCTGAACTGCGTGATCGCGCTCGAAACCTCTTCCAGACCTGCCCAGCTTATGCAGCAATTGATTGCCATTGAAAAGGCGATGGGCCGGGAAAGAATCCAGAAGAAAGGTCCGCGCACAATCGACCTCGACATTCTGCTGTTTGGAAACGAGATCGTGAACACTCCCGATCTCATGATTCCACATCCCGCCATGGAAAAGCGTCGCTTCGTTCTTCAGCCGCTGGCTGACATCGCACCCGAAGCGAGACATCCATTGTTAGGCAAAGCTGTGCGTGAGTTGCTCGAAGACTTGCCGCTGGGACAATCGATCCGGCGCTGGAAAGAAGCATCGGACCAACGACTTACGACCAGCGACGAACAACGCCTTACGGAAGAATAATTCTGCTCCCCGTTTCTTGCGGCGTCAGCACCGCCGATTCCCTCTCCGGAAACTGGGCGAACAGAAATTCCACGAAAGCTCTCGATTTGGGACGCCCCGAAGTTCTGCCATGTGCCAGCCGCACAAGAAACACCAGGCCTTTGAGAACATCGGAGTCCCGCAGGGTTGAATACCCCATGTGCTTTTGCTCAGCCTCGCGATACTCCTTCACCATGGTCTCGACTTCGAGAGCGACCCGCCGTTGCGAATCGCTGGTCAGCGGCTGTTCATAGTGGAGTCCGGAGTTGATCCGGCGATCGTAGCTTTTGGCCAGCATGGTGAGCGAGGCGATCAGATCCTGATCATGAATGCCGCGGTCGGCCCGAGCAGCCTTTGCCAGCGCGTAGGTCAGCCCCATCAGCAGATGTTCCTTCTCATACATGAACTGGTCCGGGAGTTCGACCTGCAGAAACAATCCTGCCGGATCGATTTGGTCCGCCGGGCGCGGCTTTTCGTGCTCACGCGCCTGCTGGAGGTAGGGACAATCGCTGGGGCAGTCGAGAGTGACTTCGCGCTGCTCGCCACAGCATTGTGGGCAGATTCGTCCATGCACTGCCGGGCAAAAGCGCTTCTCTTTCCGGATTTCACAGATTGCGCAGCTCAATCAGTACTCCTCTATTTCATTATTGCACCCCGCTTGCTTGTGTAGGGGCGGACGCCGCGTCCGCCCCGCGAAGGCGAAGCCGAGCGTGTCGACTACCAGTCGAGCCGACGCTGCCGCTCGCGGCGACTTCAAAGCCGCGGCCCGATACGTCCGGGCCGCCGGGCGCACGAGGCGTCCGCCCCTACACGAGCTGTAGTGGCTTCATGCGCGTCAACAGCCCGTTTCGGCACCACAACCCCCTCCGACGCCCCTAAAAATGCCCCTCTGAGCGTTTACAAATGATAAAACCCCCGTGAAATAAGTGTTTTTCCACAGGCCCATCGGTATAAGATAAGCCCCGCACCGGAATTAAAACGATTTTTCTAAGGAGGTAGTATGGCTTCTGGTCTGACCAAAACCCAATTGATTCGGCAACTCGCCGAAAAGACTGAAATCCCCAACAAAACCGCGGCGGCGTTCCTCGAGAACCTGGCCGATACCGCTATCAAAGAAACCAAGAAGAACGGCATCTTCGTTGTCCCCGGACTGGGCCGCCTGGTGAAGGCGCACCGCAAAGCCCGCACCGGCCGCAATCCTCAGACCGGCGAGCCGATCCAGATCAAGGCGAAGACCGTCGTGAAGTTCCGCGTCGCCAAGGCCGCGAAGGACGCGATCGCGCCAAAGAAGTAGTAAGGGTTCTGTTTAGAATCGAAGGCCGGCCTTCCGCCGGCCTTTGATGTTTTCAATATGCAACCCGCGTAGGGACAGCCGCCTCGGCTGTCCCGCGATGCGAAGCCAGCGGTCGTCCGCAACCTGCCGTCGTGCGACACTATCGCCATGCTCAACTGGCTCGTCATCGGCATCGGCGACATCACCACGAAACGCGTTATCCCGGCAATTCAGAACGAAACCAGGAGCCGTCTCTATGGCGTCGTCACGCGCGATCCCGCGAAGGCGGCGTCTTACAACACAAGAAACTTCGCAACCCTCGACGAAGCGCTCGTCGATCCGAAAGTCCAGGCTGTTTATGTCGGAACGCCAGTATTTCTTCACGCTCCGCAGACGATTCAAGCACTCCGCGCGGGCAGGCATGTCCTCTGCGAAAAGCCGATGGCGATGAATGAGGCCGAGGCGCGCACCATGGTTGCCGCCGGCGAGAAGAGCGGCAAACTGTTTGGAGTCGCTTACTATCGTCGTCTTTATCCTAAGATTCTGCGGGCGAAACAACTGATCGAATCCGGTGCGATCGGCAAGCCGGTATTCGCTGAGATGACCAATCACATGTGGTTTGACGGAATGGGTGCACCGGGCGAACGAGCATGGCTTTTTGATCCTACGAAGGCTGGAGGCGGTCCGCTGCTCGACATTGCATCACACCGCATTGATGTGCTGAATTTCCTCTTTGGCAAGCCGCTTCGAGTCGCTGGCCAGCTCTCAAATGTTGTCCACCATTACGCGGTCGAAGACAACGCGACCGTCATGATTGAATATGAAAACGGAGTTCGGGGGATTGTCGACGTCCGCTGGCATTCCAAGATTCGCCGCGACGAATGCCGCATCCGCGGAACCGAGGGTGAAATCGAAATGTCGCCGCTGAATGAGCCGGATCTCATCTACCCAGGCGAAAAGGAGATGCTGCCTACCCATCCCAACTTGCACTTTCCTCTTATCGCGAATTTTGTGGATGCGGTCGAAGGTAAAGCCCCGCTGGCAGCTAGCGGAGCCGATGCGTACCTGACAGATTGGGTAACGGAGCAGGCGCGCAAGTGAATGAACTGGTACGGGTTCAGTTTCGAAATCCAATTTTCCGCGCCGTCATCCCCGCGGCGTCATCCCGAAGGCCCGCGGTTTCACCAGCGGGTCGAGGGATCTCCCCTAATACCCGCGCATGAGAGATCCCTCGCTCCGCCTGAAGAGCGGCTCCGCTCGGGATGACGCCATCGAGAGGTGTGTGCGACTCTGATTCCGGCGCTTGCTTGCGATAAGATCAAAGATTATGACAACCACGACAGCCGCGCCTGAGACGGGCGCCAACCCGGCTCCGGAGTCGCGCCCTTCCAACTTTCTGCGCGAAAGGATCGCCGAAGACCTCAAGACGAATAAGTACGACGGACGTGTGCAGACCCGATTTCCTCCGGAGCCCAACGGCTACCTGCATATCGGTCACGCGAAGGCAATCTGCATCGATTTCGGGCTCGCGGACGAGTTCGGTGGGCACACGAACCTGCGCTTTGACGACACCAACCCTGAGAAGGAAGATGTCGAGTACGTGGAGTCGATCAAGGAAGACATCCAGTGGCTCGGCTTTCACTGGGACGGGCTGTTCTATGCCTCAGACTACTTCGAGCAGCTCTATCAATGGGCGATCAAGCTGATCAAAGACGGCAAGGCTTATGTTGACGATCTCACTGCGGAACAGATTCGCGAGTATCGCGGGACGCTGACGGAGCCGGGCAAAGAGAGCCCCTACCGCAACCGTCCGGTCGAAGAGAGTCTTGAGCTATTCGAACGCATGCGCAAAGGCGAGTTCGCGGACGGGTCGCGAGTTTTGCGCGCGAAGATCGATATGTCGTCGCCGAATTTCAATATGCGCGATCCGGTGATGTACCGCATCCTGCATGCCGAGCACCACCGCACTGGGAGCAATTGGCCCATCTATCCGATGTACGACTTCGCGCACGGCCAGTCGGATTCGCTG
>Ga0126371_10001192_pt1 | contig 21861 bp, 20 predicted proteins | sample PanSoiMetaPlot_4_FD_110145 | JGI IMG/M metagenome (GOLD analysis project Ga0126371, IMG submission 110145) | Tropical forest soil microbial communities from Panama - MetaG Plot_4 | ecosystem: Environmental > Terrestrial > Soil > Tropical forest > Bulk soil | place: Panama | collected 2016-02-17 | reverse complement strand
GTCGGCGCCGACGTGCTGGTGATCGGGACGACCTCCAACTGGGCCGCTTACGGGATCGGCGCCAGCCTGGCCCTCCTTCTCCGCGATCCCGGCCTGCTGCAGGACTCGGCGACCGAGAGGAGGGTCATCGAGCAGTGCGCTTTCAGCGGCGCCACCGACGGCATGAGCGGCATGGCCGTCCCGTGGGTGGATGGCACCAGCCTCGAGGTCCAGCAGGCGGTCGTGACGATGCTGGGAATGATCGTCTCCAACGGCCTCCGCACCATCGACAGGCCGTTCTAGCCCTGCCGCTGATGAACCGTGTCGAGGAGACCTGACCGATGGCCGAGCCGACCGCCAGCAAGTTGCGGTTCGTGACCCTCATCACGGAGCCGATCGAGCACCCGTCCCTGGACATCCTCAGGAGCGTCGGGGATGTGCGATTGGGGGATCCGAGCCGCCGATACACGGAGGAGGCCCTCGGAGAGGCGCTCCGGGATTGCGACGCGGTGCTGATCACGTCCCGGGATCGGATCACGCGCGCACACATCGAGGGCGCCCCGCGCCTGAAGGTCATCGGCAAGTACGGCGCCCGTCCTGAGAAGGTGGACATGGAGGCGGCGGCCGAGCGAGGCGTCCACGTTCTCTGGACGCCGCAGTCGAATCCGGAAAGCGTCGCCGAGCACGTCGTCCTCCTGATCCTCGCCATTCAGAGGCGGCTCCGCGAGGTCGCCGCGGGTCTTCGCGCCGGGCAGTGGCGCGACCGGGTGCAGCTGGGGACGGAGCTGGCCGGCAGGACCGTCGGCCTGGTGGGCTTCGGCAACGTGGGCACCCGGGTGGCGGCGAAGCTCAGCGGGTTCGACGTCCGCATCATCGCTTGCGACCCGTTCGTGGACGGTTCGCGGGCGGCCGCGCTGGGCGTGGACCTCGTCGAGCTGTCCACGCTCCTGGCGACGTCTGACGTCGTGAGCCTGCATGCCATGGTGACCCCCGAGAGCAATCACATGATCGGGGAGGCTCAGCTGCGCGCGATGAAACCGACCGCGATTCTCATCAACACCGCGCGGGGCGCACTGATTCAGGAGGACGCACTGGTGCGGGCGCTGGAGGAAGGTTGGATCGCCGGGGCGGGCATCGACGTATTCGAGGAGGAGCCTGTCGCGGCCACGAATCCCCTGCTCCGGCTGGACTGCGTCGTCGCTACCCCGCACGTTGCGGCGCACACCAGGGAGGCGATGGACCGCGAGCTCACGTGGGCGGCTGAGGACGTGAAGCGTGTCCTGCTCGGCGAGTCTCCGATCCATTGCTGACAGGCACATTCGACGGGAGGACCCGGTGAGCGGAGAAGGGACGGAGACCAGGCAGTACATCCAGCCCGACGGCGTGCCGAGGCCGACACAGCCGTACACGCCGGTGGTGCGGGTCGGCAGGACCGTCTACGTGGCCGGCCAGGTTCCCCTGGACGAGGACAGGAACCTGATCGGCGGGGGTGATCCCGCGCTGCAGGCCGAGCAGTGCTGGAGGAACGTCCGTCTCTGCCTGGAGGCCGCGGGGGCGTCGATGGCCGACGTGATCAAAGTGGTCATCTTCTTCGCGGACCTGGAGCACGTCAGGTTCGAGGCCGAGGTCCGCAGGCGGCTGTTCCCGGAGGGCCGCTATCCGGCCGCTTCGATCCTGCAGGCGGCCAGGGTCGGGTCCACGGAGGGCGTCCTGATGGAGATCGACGTCACGGCCATCGTTCCGTGAAGGCAGTGACCGGACCCGCCTACGGGCCGATCACCGCGGCTCGGGTCTCGACCGGGATGGCGAGGCCCGCTCCCCCTGCCTCTGACTGCCTGGCTTCGGGGAACCGGCTCCGAACGGTCTCGATCACACGGAAGCACTGGAGCGTCTTCTCCTCGACCCCGATGCCCGGTCCCGACCTCGAGTTCTTCAGATAGACGGGAGCCGCCACTCTGACGATCTCCGGGGCCTCCATGATCCGTGACATCGCGGCTCGGTGGAAGACGTGGATGTCGATGGCGTGGTCGGTCACCTGTCTCATCGCCGCCATCATCGGCAGCGTCAGGTCGCGGACGGGGTTGATCTCGTCCTGGGGACCGAGGATGTCGAACCAGAACCTCGTGGCGGCGGCATTGGCGACCGAGACGTTGGCCGACAGCTTGAACTTGGTATCCGGAGGCAGCCACCGCTCGGTTCGCATCTTGAGCGCGACGAGCAGGACGCCCTCGTCGTACATCAGGAACCCGCGACAGCCCAGCTCCGCCGCACGCAGCATGCTCTCCACGGTGTAGGCGACGTTGTCCATGCCCCGCAGCTTGCCCTCGACGATCTGATGGATCTCGGCCTGCTGGCTGATATCGAAGGGCGACTCGCCCGGCCCCGGAGCCATGATCACCTCGCAGCCGTGGCGCCGGGCCACCTCGAGCTTGCCCCGGATCTCGTCGTCGCTGTCGAACATGACGCCTCTGACGTCCGAGATCCGATTGACCACGAACCCGTACTCGTCGCACATCGAGAACATCTGCTCGTACTGCGCCAGCGTGGTCGGGAGCTCCTCCATCCGGAAATGGGCGCCGTCGGGGAACGTCGTCCCGGAGGTCGGCAGCTCGTAGACGTCGCGGCCGGGAAGGCCCATCGCCGCCAGGTAGTCACGGATCTCGTCGGCTCGCATCTCGCCCTCCTCGTGTCCACGGCTGTGGACCCGGCCCACTGCCCGGCCCGCTCCCAGCTTCACCACCACCGCCTCACCGCACGCGCGAGTAAGGCCGCCGAAGCCGATATTTCACACACTGAAATGCATTGACAAACGATGAAAGCCACCATAGCATCGCCGTAAATTTCGGTCGGGACGTCGGGAGGGAAGCCAATGGCAACGGCACCGCCAGCACAGAGCAGAGACCTTCGCAAGGCACTTCGGTTGCGCCACCTGATCATGCTCTCCGTGGGAGGCACGATCGCATCGGGCTTCCTCCTCGCGAGCGGAGGCGCGATCGCACTGGCAGGCCCCGGCGTGGTGATCACGTACATCATCGCCGGCCTCGTGTCGATCGGGGTGATGGGCTGCCTGGCAGAGCTCTCCGTCCGCGGGTACACCGCAGCCGGCTTCGCGAAGTACGCCGAGGACACCATGGGGCCGCTCATCGGCTTCCTGACCGGGTGGAACTACTGGCTCGCCTGGGTCGTGGGCCCGGCGGCCGAGGCCCTCGCGGTGGCCACCTTCGCCAGTGCCCTTCCGCCGTTCCACAACATCCCCATCTGGTTGATGGCGTTCGTTGTGGTCACACTCGACCTGGCCATCAACTTCACCGGCGTGCTGACGATGGGCAACTACGAGTTCGTGCTGTCGACGATCAAGGTCATCGCGCTGATCGTCTTCGCGGTCCTCTGCCTGTCGGCCGTCTTCGGTATCGGCTTCCCGGCCATCGGCACGACGAACCTCGTCGGGCAGGGCGGGTTCCTGCCGCTCGGCGGGGCGGGCCTGTTCACCTCCTTCCTGCTCGTGTTCTACGCCTACACCGGTATCGAGCTGGTCAGCGTCAGCGCCGAAGAATCGGTGAACCCGGCGCGAGATGTTCCGAGGGCGCTGATGGGTACCGCGGCGCTCGTGACCGCGATCTTCGTTGTCTGCAGCATCGCGATGGTCGGCGTCGTGTCGTGGAAGACGCTGGGCACCTCCAGCAGTCCGCTCGTCGACGCCGTGAACGCGATCCATCAGCAGGGCTTCTCCACCGTCCTGACAATCGCGATCATCATCGCGTCGATCACGGGGATCGACGCCGGCATCTACACCGGCTCCCGGATGCTGTTCGCGCTCTCTCGTGCCTCCTACTTCCCGCAGCGGGCCTCCCTCACCAGCCAGCGGTCGAAAGTGCCGACGATGGCGCTGGTGATCACGGGACTGTGCCTGTACATCGGTGTGATCGCGGACGTGGTCTCGCCCAAGCTCGCCTACATCGTGCTGGGAAGCCTCTCGACCCTCGGATTTCTCTGGGCCTGGCTGATGATCCCGATCATCCAGATCATCTACCGGCGTCGGATGTCCCCGCAGGAAGTGAAGGAGATGCAGTGGAGGCTGCCCCTCTTCCCGCTGATCCCGATCGCGTGCATCGCCCTGATCGCGGTTGCGATCATCGCACCGATCTTCCAGTCCACACCCGGAATCGGACCCATCGACGCCGGTGCGCTTCCAGTCGTGGCCGGTGCGATCTGGATGGCGATCTGGATCGGGTACTACTTTGCCTACGGCCGGCGCCTGCGCGCCGCGGCCGAGGCCAGCGCCGCCGACAGCGGCGACGTTGTCGTCGAGACGTCCGCACCCTAGACCTGTCGGGCATGACCCGAGCCAAGCGGCACGGAGCCGAGGCCGGCCCGGTGGTGGTCCTGGGGGAGGACCGCTACCGGGTCGAGACCGACTGGGTGGATCTCGACGGCGGTCCGGCGCTTCGCAATGTCAGCCAGGTCGCGGCGGACTCACAGGGCAACGTCTACGTGTTCCAGCGAAGCGATCCCCCAGTTGTCGTCCTCGACCGTGGGGGCCGCTACCTGCGGTCCTGGGGGACAGGGCTCGTAGTGGACGCACACGGGATCTTCGTCACGGGCGACGACCGCGTCCTGCTGGCCGACCGGGACGGCCATCGGGTCCTGTGTATGACAACGTCGGGCGAGGTCCTGTTCACGATCGGGGCCGCCGACCGGCCGCGCTTCCAGGCGCCGTTCAACCACCCCGCCGATCTCGCTGTGGCGCCGGACGGCACGATCTACGTCGCCGACGGCTACGGCAACTCGTGTGTCCATCGCTTCAGCTCCGACGGCGCCTGGCTCAGCTCGTGGGGACGTCCCGGGTCCGGACCGGGCGAGTTCACGACCCCGCACGGCGTCTGGGCCCTTGCCGATGGTCGCGTCCTGGTCGCCGACCGCGAGAACGATCGAGTCCAGGTCTTCGATCGCGAAGGCAGCTTCATCGAGCAGTGGCGGGACCACTACCACCCGATGGACATCTATGTGGATGCCGCCGGCGGCATCCACGTGACGGACCAGGTGCCGCGCTTGAGCAGGCTCGACGGACACGGAGCGCTCGTCGGTCGCTGCAAGCCGGTGCCGGTCGGAGCCCACGGCATCTGGGGAGATTCCAGTGGGAATCTCTTCCTTGCGGAGGTGGCGCCGATCGACCGCGTCACCCGCCTGGCGCCGATGCCGAGAGACCGGTGACACATCCCGAATGATCGAGCGCGAATGCGTGCGCCGCATGAGTGATGCACTGCGTCTGGGCATTCCCGACGCGGACGTGGACCGCCTTGCGGCGGAACTGTCTGCCCAGCTCGAGCAGATGCACAGGTTCGGTCACCTCGGCCTCCCGGACCCGCCCCCGGAGATATGCTTCGATGCGCGCTGGAATCACTGATCCCGCCGACCTCTCGATCAGCGAGCTGATCGAGTCGATGAAGAGGAGGGAGCTGTGTGCCGCGGACGTCGTGGCGGCGAACCTGAGGCGGCTCGATCTCACCGAGCCCTCCGTCCACGCATATGCTTACGTGGCACGGGATGAGGCGATGGCGGCGGCGCGAGCGCGCGACCAGCTCGCAGGCCGGGGTGGCTGGGCAGGCCCACTGCACGGGATCCCGATCGGCGTCAAGGACCTCTTCGAGACCGGCGACATGCCGACCGAGGCTGGCTCCAGGGTCCTCGCCGGCAACCGGCCGAGTCGCGATGCCGAGGCGGTGCGGCGCCTGCGTGCAGCCGGCGCCATCGTGGTCGGGAAGACCGTCACGCATGAGTTCTCCTACGGCCTGAACGTGCCCTCGACGCGAAACGTCTGGGACCGGAGCCGCTATCCAGGAGGATCCAGCGCCGGTTCGGGCGTCGCCGTGGCCGTTGGATCGGCCGCGGGTTCGATCGGCACGGACACCGCGGGCTCGGTGCGGACGCCCGCCGCGGTCAACGGGATCGTCGGCCTGAAGCCGACCTACGGCAGCGTCAGCACCGAGGGCGTGATCCCCACGTGCCCATCGCTGGACCACGTCGGACCGCTGGCCCGACGGGTCACTGACTGCGCCCTGCTCTTCGGTGTCCTGTCGGGAAGCGTGGCCGTCGACCTGGACGCGCCGCCGGCGGCCGAGCAGCTTCCGCTGCTGCGGACCAGGCTCGGGGTCGAACGTCGCCACTTCTTCCACGCCGGGGTGGAGGCAGCGGTGGCTCGCGCCGTCGAACGCGCTCTCGGGGTCCTCCGGCAGCTGGGCGCCACGGTGGTCGAGATCACGATTCCCGAGCTGGAGCTCGCGCCGGCCGTGACCAGCACGATCATGGCGGTCGAGGCGAGCCACTGGCATCGAACGCTGATCCGCGAGCGGAGGTTCGACTATGACCCGGCGACGCGGATCATGCTCGAGCTCGGTCAGCTGCTGCCCGCGGTCAGATACCTGGAGGCGCAGCAGGCGCGGGAGGTCGTCCGCGGCGCGGTCAGGCGAGCGTTCCTGGAGGACTCGCTCGACGCCATCGTCGCCCCGAGCGTACCGGTGACGGCGCCGCCGATCGAGCGCGCCACCGAGCTCGGTGGACTCGTCCACCACCAGTCTCCGGCGAACGTGACGGGACAGCCATCCCTCAGCATCCCGTGCGGCTTCAGCGAGGATGGTCTGCCGATAGGACTCCAGCTCATCGGCCGGCCATTCGCCGAGGACACCGTTCTTCGTATCGCCGCCGCATACGAGGAGGCCACATCCTGGCACGAGCGGAGGCCACCCCTTGCGACGTGAGAGCGGCCCACAGCGCGGTGGAAGGCAGCAGGCCGCGGGTCCGGGCGGGGACGGCCGCTACACGATTCGAGCCGTGACGAGGGCCATCGACCTCCTCGACGCGGTGGCCGAGGATCAGGGTCGGAGGACCCTGTCCGATCTGGCCCGCCAGACCGGGCTCCATGCCTCGACCACACTTCGCTATCTCGAGTCGCTGCGTGAACGCGGGCTCATCGTCCAGACGTCATCGGGAGGCTATCGACTCGGGGCTCGACTGTTCGAGCTCGGCTCGGCCTTCACGCGCGGGATCAGTCTCTGGGAGCACGCCCAGGAGATCGCCCGAGACCTTTCGATTCGCGTCAACGAGACCGCGAGCGTCGGCATTCTCGACGACGGGCGGATCCTCTACATCGCCATCGAGAACGGGCAGCGCGAGCTCGGCATCCAGTGGCGTCCGGGAACCCGTCACCCCGCTCACTGCACCGCGCTCGGTAAGGCCATTCTCGCGTGCATGCCATGGCCGGCCGTCAATTCGCTGCTGGTGTCCCATCCGCCCGAGAAGCTGACGACGAGGACGATCACCGAGCCCGGCGCGCTGCGCAGCGAGCTCGAGGTCACGGCCCAGCGCGGATTTGCGATCGATGACGAGGAACGTGCGCAGGGTGTGGTTTGCGTCGGTGCGAGCATTCGCGACTTCTCGGGATCGGTCGCAGGGGCGATCTCGATCTCAGGGCCGAAGTTCCGGCTTGCCTCGAGCCAGCTCCGATCCTACGCGGACCTGGTCCGGGGCAGCGCCGACGAGGCGTCACGCCGCCTGGGCTACGTCTACCCGGAGAAACGCTGAGTGGCTGACGGGCCGATGAGCTCTCTGCCGGCAGTCGGGCGTCGTGTCCCGGTCCTGATCGCTTCGTGGTTGGACCCGCGTCACGTGGAGAAGATCGCCGCAGCCGGAGCACAGCGTATCGAGCTCATCTACGAGCCGGAGCTCCTCCCGCCGCCAAGGTACGAGGCAGACCACTACGCGCCGCCTCGCGACCTGACACCTGAGCAGAGGAGCCGCTGGCGCATGCTCCTGGAGCGAGCGGAGGTCGCCTTCGATTTCGACTGGGAGATCCGGCCGCATCTGCCCCAGCGTGCTCCGAGCCTGCGCTGGATTCAGGCCACGAGCTCCGGCATCGGGCGCCAGCTGGACGAGATGGGACTGTCCGGCTCGGGCATCCGGGTCACCAACGCGGCGGGCATCCACGCCGAACCTCTCGCCGAGTTCGTCCTGATGGCCGCACTGCACTTCGCCACGGAGATGCCGCGCATGACGCGCTGGAAACAGGAGCGGCACTGGGAACGCTTCTGCCGTCGCGAGCTGGCCGGCTCGAGGATGGTGCTCATCGGCCTCGGGAAGGTCGGGAGCCGCATCGCGGAGCTCAGCGCGGCGATCGGCATCGAGGTGATCGGCCACCGGCGGTCGACGGACGGCGACCTACCGCCCGGAGTCACGTCCCTCGTCGACCGGTCGGACCTGGACGGCGTCCTTCCCGACGCCGATCTGCTGGTCATCGCCGCTCCGGAAACCGCGGACACGAGGAGGCTCTTCGACCGGCGGCGGCTCGGGCTGCTGCCGGCGCACGCCGTACTGATCAATGTCGGCCGCGGATCTCTGGTGGACGAGGCCGTCCTGGTCGAAATGCTCCAGACCGGCCGGCTGGGTGGCGCGGCCCTCGACGTGTTCGAGCGGGAGCCGCTGCCGGCGGAGAGCCCGCTCTGGACGCTTCCCAACGTCATCGTCTCCCCGCACTCGGCCAGCACTGTCGCCCGGGAGAATGACCGGCTGGTCGACCTCTTCATCGAGAACCTGCGCCGGTATCTCGACGGCAGGCCGCTCGTCAACGAGTTCGACCAGGCGAGGAACTACTGAAGGGCTCAGCCCCACTCCAGGTAGGCGCGGCGCTCCCAGTCGCTCACCTGGAGCGCGTAGGTGGCGGCCTCCGATCGTTTCACACGAAGGAAGGTCGGTCCGATCACCGGCCCGAGGGCCTCCATCACGACGCTGTCGGCCTCCAGCTCGGCGAGCGCCTCCGGCGCGGAGCGAGGCAGGAGTCCCACGCCCCGCAGCGCCGCCTGCTCCGATTCGAGGTGGCCCACGTCGTCCATGACCGGCGCTCCGGGGTCGAGCCCCTCTTCGATGCCGTGCAGGCCGGCCGCAAGCAGGGCGTTCATGACCAGGTACGGGTTCCCGGTCCCGTCGCCGGCGCGAAACTCGACGTGCCTGCTGCCTGCGTCCGGGATCCGGACGAGCGCGGCGCGGTTGCTGGCGCCGTAGCAGACATGGGCGGGTGCCCATGATGCCGGCTGCAGCCGCTTGTACGAGTTCACTGTCGGGGCGGCGAGCCCACACAGGGCGCTGGCGTGCCGCAGCAGCCCGGCGACGAACGCGGTGCCCAGCGGGCTGAGCCCGACCGGACCGTCTCCTTCGAGGACGTTGCGGCCGTCTGCGTCGTTCAGTCCGAGATGGACGTGGACACCGCAGCCGGGGAGGTCCGTGTACGGCTTGGGCATGAAGCTGGCCACGAGCTGGAACCGTGTCGCCAGGGCCCGGAGCACCTCCTTCACCGTCATGAGGTCGTCAGCGGCCTTCAGGGGAGGCTGGTGCCGGATGTTGATCTCGTACTGCCCGGGACCGTATTCGGTGCCTACCTGCTCGAGGCCGACGCCCATGTCGGCCAGCGACGTGGTCAACCCGGCGATGACGTCGTGAAGGCGTTCCAGACCGCCGGGGCCGAACATCGGCGAGGTGTCTGCCGGCGCGTAGCCGTCGCCGGTTCTAACGAAGAGGTAGCACTCGGGCTCGAAGGCCGCTCTCACGCTGAGTCCCCGTTGCGCATACCTTGCGGCGGTGGCCATGAGAGCCGAGCGCGGACATCCGGCCCAGATGCCGCCTGAGGCGAGGTGGAGGTGGGAGTAGGCGCGGGCCGCACCCGGGTGGTGCGGGATCCTCGCGTAGGTCTCGGGATCAGGGACGGCCAGGAAGTCACCGGTCTCGGCCCCGAACACGAAGTCCGGCGCCTGCTCGTCGAGGACGTTGAAGTCGAGGTTGGCCTTGGCGAAGCTGACACCGGCCGTCATCGCTGCCTCGAAGCGCTCGGATGGGACGAGCTTCGCCTGCGGCCGGCCGATGAAGTCGTGGTAGATGACCCACAGCTCCGAGACGCCGTCGGCGCGAATCCGGGCGGCCCAGTCGGCTGCGGCTGACGTCACCTGGGTGGTTCCTCGACTGCTGGGAGGTGGTCGTTCGAGACTGTGCAGCGAAGTCGTCCTGACGTGATCGCAGTCGGTTCCAATTCGGTAGCGCACACCATATCGCAGAGTCGTCCTCGTTTGACACGGCCTCGACGAGGTGCTACTTTTGGTCAGCCGTGCGGACGCTGTCCGGTATTTCGGACGATTGAGAAGCGTTTCCTCCGTGGCGAGGGCCTGCGCCATCCTGGGGCTCGTCGCTGAAGCATCGCCGCCGTCACGGGTCGCGGCCATCGCGAGACGCCTCGGCATCCCCCGCAACACCACCTACGAGCTCGTGAACACGCTCTGCGACGAGCACTGCCTCGAGGTGGCGGCCGACGGCACGGTGAGGCTGGGCTTCCGCCTCTTCGAGCTGGGCAGCGCATATGCGCAGTCGCTGGACCTGATCCGGGAGGCGCGAACCGCCGCGCGTGAGCTGGTCGCGCGCTGCAACGAGACCTGCCACGTCGCCCGCCTGGATGGCCGCAACGTCGTGTACCTGGTGAAGGAGGAGGGCAACCAGTTCGTGCGGATGTCCTCCGCGGTCGGCCACCGTCTGCCCGCGCACGGCACCGCAGTCGGCAAGGTGCTGCTGGCCAACCTCCCGCGCGAGGAGCTGGCAGGGATGCTCGCCGGCGCGACCCTCGAGAAGATGACACCGAATACGATCACGGATCCCGAGGAGCTCTATCGGGAGCTGGACCGCACCCGAGACCGCGGCTTCGCGACCGACCGCGAGGAGTCGACGCCGCAGGTGAGATGCGTCGGAGCCGCCGTCTGGGATGCCAGCGGCTGCGTCGTGGCCGCTATCAGCGTCTCGGTACTCGCGTCGAACATGGGATCGCTGCGCGAGGGCGAGCTGGCCGCCCTGGTTGTGGAAGCGGCGGATCGACTATCCAGGCGTCTCGGGTATGGGAGCCGTGGTGACCGAACTGGGTGAGATCGACAGCCCGGCCCTGATCGTGGACCTGGGGGTCATGGAGGCCAACCTCGCGTCCATCGCCTGGCTCGTGGCCAGCCGGGGCATCGACCTCTGGCCGAATATCAAGGGACACAAGATCCCGGCCCTGGCCTGGCGTCAGGTCAGGGCCGGGGCGGCCGGGATCACCTGCCAGAAGCTCGCCGAGGCGGAGGTGATGGTGAACGCCGGTTTCACGGACATCCTCGTTGCCGTGCAGGTCGTCGGGGCCGCCAAGGTCGAGCGCCTGCGCCGGCTCGCTCATCGCGCTCACGTCATGACCGTGGTCGACTCCCTGGCGGGCGCGACGGCCATCAGTGAAGCCTTCGACCGCCACGGTGGCACGATCGATGCCCTCCTGGAGGTCGATGTGGGCTACCGCCGCTGCGGGGTCGGGGCGGGCGACGTGGTCGAGCTGGCGCGCAAGATCAGCCCTTTGCCTGGACTGCGCATCGTCGGCGTGATGGCCTACGAGGGGCACATCTACGACCTGTCACGCAGGGACGAGGTGCTGGCGGCGGCGCGCACGTCCTACGAGACGCTGCTCGGGGCCGCTTCGCGTCTCCGAGCGGCCGGGATCGATGTGAGGCGCGTGAGTGTCGGCGCCTCGGCGGGCGTCGAGGTCGCGGTGGAGACGCCCGGGATCACGGACATCCGCGCCGGCAGCTACCTGATGAACGACCGTGCCCAGATGGCGATGGGAGCCGCTGTCGAGGAGCGCTGCGCCGCGACGGTTCTGGCGACCGTGGTCAGCGTCCCCAACCGCGACCGGGCAGTGATCGACGCCGGGGCCAAGGCGCTGACGCCGACCACCATCGAGGGGGTCGATGGCTACGGCCTCGTGGCCGGCGGAGATGGCCTGGTCGTCGGCAGGCTTTCCGACGAACACGGAATGATCGACATCGAACGAGCCACCAGGCCGTTCCGTGTCGGCGACCGGGTGCGCATCATTCCGAACTCCCACACGGTGGTCTTCAACCAGTTCGCCGAGGTCTACGGGGTCCGCGACGGCCGGATCGAGGCGGTGCTGCCGGTCGCGGCGCGAGGAATGATGCAGTGAGCGCTCCTTCGAAGCGTGCGGTCGAGGAGGCGATTCTCGACTGGGTCGACCAGCACCGGGAGGCGGGCGTACGACTCCTCCAGGACCTGGTCCGAACCCCGAGCTACTCAGGCAAGGAGGGGACAGCGGGCGAGCCATCGACGGTGGTGGGCAAGGTCTTCGCTGCGGCTTCCTCGCACGGCTCCATGGTCGAGGCGCAGACGGTCGCCGCGGACAGCGAGAACGTGATCGAGGTCATTGCCGGCCGCGGCAAGAGGACGATGATCCTCGAGGCCCACACGGACGCCGTCCCCGAGGGCGACCCGCGCCTCTGGCACGAGGGTGAGCCCTACTCGGGGGCTGAGGGCTTCGTGGAATACCTCGGCGACAGCCGGGTGGTGGTCGAGGTCGGCCGAGGCCGCTACGAGGCGCCTGTCCGCGAACGGATGTCGCGGATCTGGGAGCTGCGAGGGGTGCAGCGGCTGCCCATCGTCTACGGCCGGGGCAGCTTCGACAACAAGGGCCCGGTCGTGTCCACCGTGCTGGCCATGGGCGCTCTGTCCGCGGCGCTCGCGGTCACTGGCGCGCACCTGGCCGGCACCGTCATCGGCGCATATTCCGTGGACGAGGAGGAGCATGCCACCGGTATCAGAAGCTTCGCCTGCGGCGGCGGCTCCTGGCTGGCAGAGCACGGCTTCCTGGACGGACCGGTCGATGACGCGGGATTCCTCGTCGAGGCGTGCGGCATCGCGATGGATGGGTCGTACGGCTGGATCCCTATCGTGGGCCACCGCGGCTCGGCGCAGTTCGAGGTCCGGGCCAGCGGTCGTTCGGTGCATGCCTCGACGCCGCACCTCGGGGCCAACGCGGTAGAGCTGATGGCCAGGCTGCTCCTGCACCTGCGTGGGGCCGAGACTGTCATGCGCGACCGGCTCCTGCAGTCACTGGAGCCGGCGCTGCTCGGGCCGCCGACGTTCGCGATCGGGACCACGATCGCCGGAGGCGGCGTCCGGTCGGTGGTCATGAGCCGGGGAGGTCCGCAGGTCGAGCGGTCGGGCGTGAACTCGATTCCCAACTGGTGCCGCTCGACCGTAGACGTCCGCTTCCCCCCGGCCCCAGGGCTGTCGCTGGACGACACAGTCGCGCTGATCCACCGCGTGCTCGAGGATGCGCTGAAGCAGTTCCCGATCACGGAGGCCTGGTCATGGGAGCTGGTCGATCTCGGCCACGACCCGCCTGTCGCTCTGGCCAGGGATTTCGAAGAGGCGGCGCGCCACCCGCTGGTCCGCACGGCCCGCGAGCGGTCGCGTCAGGTGCTCGGTTTCGAGCCTCACCTGGAGACCGCCCCGGGCGGCACCGATGCCACCTTCATGATCCACGAGAGCAGGATCCCGACCCTGGTCGAGTTCGGGCCGGCAGGCGCTCTGTCGCACGACACGCATGAGTACGTAGAGGTCGACAGCGTGATCGACGGCGCCCGGATCCTGGCCCTCACCGTGCTGGACGTGCTCGGTCTGGCCGAGTAGGAGATTGATGGATGCTCGAATTGGATGACCTGCCCCTGATCGACCAGCACGTCCACATCTTCGACCCCGACTCGGACCGCCCGGACTTCGACCCGCTGGCGACGTTCACCCTGGGCGGCGACTGGATCGAGTTCCTGGAGTCCGCCGGCCACGCGCCGACCGACGACGAGAAGCGGCAGTTGAAGGTCAACCAGCAGTCGACGATGATCTACCACGAGGCGCTGCATGCCGTCGCGCGGTACCTCCGCTGCGAGCCGACGCATGAGTCGATCATTGCGACACGCGCCGGGGCAGCCGCCGACTACAGGGCTTACGTGCGCGGCATGTACCGGGACGTCAACCTGGAATCGAACATCGTCGACCTTGGCAATCCGAAGAACGTCAGCCTCGAGGAGTTCGAGGCGCTGACGGGTGTCCCCGCGTACGGGCTCTTCCGGATCGAGCCGATGATCGGCGAGATCTGGGACGAGCACGACAGCCTCGACGCGCTCGCCCGGGAATTCGACGAGCGGCTGCGCAGCGCCGCGGCCGACCCCAGGATCATCTCGCTCAAGACCGTCATCGCCTATCGCACCGGGCTCGAGGTGGTGCCGCTGCCCGCGCAGGACGTGTCACATGCGGTGGACAGCCTGAAGCGCAGCAGCCACTCGCAGGGTCTGTTCGCGAGGATTCACGTGCCCAGCTCCACCCGTGACGACGTGAAACGGGTGCGCGACTACCTGCTCTGGCGTGCGCTCGAGCTCAGCATCGAGCTCAACCTCCCGTTCCAGGTCCACTCCGGGATGGGTGACCAGGACCTCGACATCAAGACGGCACGTCCGGGCCTGCTGGCGACCGTGTTCCGAGACGAGAAGCTGCGCCACGCCAGGATCATCCTGCTGCACGGGGCGCATCCCTTTTATGAAGAGGCAGCCTATCTGGTCAACGTGTTTCCCAACGTCTACATCGACCTCTCCGAGTTCAACCCTCTGATCGGCCCGGGCGTCAGCCGCGTCATCCGCACCATCCTCGAGCTCTCGCCCTTCACCAAGGTGGTCTATTCCTCCGATGCGTTCGGCTCGCCAGAGCTGCAGTGGATCGCCGCGAGGAAGGGCCGTGCCGCGCTCGGCTCTGCGCTCGGCGACGCGGTCGACGCCGGCAACCTGTCGAAGGATGCGGCCCGACGGGCGGCCTCGATGATCCTCGCCGACAACGTGCGCCGGATCTACGGCATCTAGGACGGAAAGACCCGAGAGGAGATCACCGACATGTCGGCGGAAGGCACCAGAACCGCAAGCGACAGGATCCTCGAGGAGGACGCCCAGTACATCGGCTCGGCGCTCAAGGTGAGGCTCTTCAACGGCGTGGCGGCGAGCGCCTTCGGATCGACCATCGTCGACCCGGACGACCGCCACTACGTGGACTTCGCCGGGGGGTGGGCGGCGGCCACGACCGGCTACTCGCACCCGCGCGTGGTCGACGCCGTCTCCTCGACGATGGAGCGACTCTCTTTCGCCTCGCTGTCGTCGCTCACCCACCCGGCCGCGGTCGAGCTGGCGAAGCGGCTCCTCGAGGTCGTGCCCTCTGCCAGGCCGGTAGTCCGCAAGGTCAGCTACGGCCTCACTGGGTCCGACGCCAACGACGGCATCGCGAAGCTGCTGCCGGCGGCTCGACGTCGCCCCAAGATGATCAGCTTCCTGGGCGGCATGCACGGGATGACGGGGGTCTCCGCGGGAATCTCGGGCCACCCCGCGATGGGTCGCTTTCCGAGTCCCACGAATGTCACCCGAGTGCCCTACCCGTACCCCTACCGGCCCGCGTTCGGCACGGCCGAGAGCTGCGGCCGGGAGGCGGTCCGGTTCATCGAAGAGCAGATCCTCACGACGGTCTCGCCGCCGGAGCTGACGGCCGGGATCCTGGTCGAGGCCATCCAGAGCGACGCCGGCGTGATCGTGCCGCCGGCGGACTTCATGCCCGCGCTGCGAGCCCTGTGCGACAAGTACGACCTGTTCCTGGTGGACGACGAGGTCAAGGTCGGCATGGGTCGGTCCGGGAAGATGTGGGCCTGCCAGCTGACCGGCACCGACCCCGATGTGATGATCATCGGCAAGGGCATCGCGTCGGGGCTCTCGATGAGCGCGACCGTTGCACCAGGCGAGGTCCTCGATGTTCTCACCGCCGGGCATGCCTTCACCACCGCCGGGTCGCCCGTGGCCTGCGCGGCCGCGATGGCCACCCTCGAAGTGGTTCTCGAGGAGAGGCTGGCCGACAACGCCGGCGCCCAGGGCGAGTTCATCATGGCCGGGATCAGCGAGATCGCCTCTCGCCACCGGTTGATCGGCGAGGTGCGGGGAGCGGGTCTGATCATCGGCGTCGAACTGGTCCTGGACCCGGTGACCAGGAAGCCGGCGACAAAGGAATGCGCCAAGCTGGTCCTGCGCTGCCAGCAGCTCGGTCTGCTGGTGCACTACGTCGGGATCTTCGGCCAGGTCATCGAGCTGACCCCGCCGCTGGTGCTGACCCGAGCCGAGGCCGAGGCCGGCCTGGAGATCTTCGACCGTGCGCTGAGCGATGTCGAGGAGGGCCGCGTCCCCGACTCGGCGCTGGAAAAGGTCTCCGGCTGGTAGTGGAGCGGAACCTTGAAGACTGCTGCGGACGGGAGGCCGGTGCTGCAGTGAGCGTGAGCGTCGAGAGCGAGGCGGACGCCTGGGCGGTGATGGACCGGGTTGGCGCCGAGCAGCTGGAGTACGTCCGCTGCCAGTTCATCGACCTGGGGGGCATCCTGCGGGGGCGCGCGGTTCATCGACAGTACCTGGCGTCGGTCCTCGCAAGGGGGATCCCGTTCGCACGGGTGAACAACGCGGTGGACATCGACGACGCGGAGTCCGACCTGGCTCTGGGAAGCCAGTCAGGCGACTTCTGGGCCGTCCCGGACCCGACCACGCTCCGGCGCGTACCGCACACGGAGGCCTCGGGCCAGATGTTCGCCGATCTCGTGGCGGCCGACGGCAGCCCCTGGCCAACCTGCGGGCGGGCCGCGGTCCGGCGCGTCAACGCGCTCGTCGAACGTGAGGTGGGCACGGTCAGACTCGGGTTCGAGCAGGAGGGCTACGTCCTCCGCAAGACGGACGCCGGCTACCAGCCCGTGACGGCGGGGAAGCAGATGCAGCCGGAGATCCTCGACCTGCTGGATCGCTTCGTCAGCGACCTGACGGCGGCGCTGGGGATAATGGACGTGCCGGTCGAGAAGCTGACCGCTGAGGGAGGCTGGGGAATGTTCGAGGTCAACTTCGAGCACGCCTCGCCGCTCGAGGCGGCCGAGCGCTGGTTCCGCTACAAGCAGGCCTTCCGAATCGTCGCCCGTCAGCACGGCATGATCGGCAGCTTCATGCCCAAGCCCTTCGGGGACAGTGTCGGGGCGGGACTCCACGTCCATGTGAGCTGCCAGGGACCGGGCGGCGAGGACGTGCTGGGCGGCGGCGGGTCGGGCGCCGAGCTCACCGAGCGCGGTCGCTGGTTCCTGGGCGGGCTGCTGGAGCACGCGCCGGCGCTCATTGCGCTCGGCTCGCCGACCGTCAACTCGTTCAAGCGCCTGCGGGCGGGCACCTGGGCCCCGACTCACGTCGCATATGGGATCGGCAATCGTTCGGCAATGGTCCGGATCGTTCAGGGTCGAACTGACCTGGCCGAGAGCGCGGATCCGCGCCGGCTGGAGCTCCGCTCGCCTGACGGAACCTGCAACCCGTACCTCCTGACCGCCGGAATCCTCGCCGCGGGACTTGATGGGGTCAGGAGACGCCGAGACCCGGGACCGCCGACCACCTACGACATCGCCCATCCCGACGCGACCGGTGGCAGCGGCGGCCGGCCGCCGCCGCGGCTCCCGACGACGCTCGACGCGGCTCTGGACGGACTGGAAGCCGATGCCGCTGTGCACGAGCTGCTCGGTCCCGAGCTGGTCGATGCTTACATCAAGGTCAAGCGGATCGAGTGGGCAAAGTTCATGACCCACGTCACCGACTGGGAGCGCCGGTATTATGCCGAGTTCTACTAGCTCGTCGAATTGGGCGGCCCGCGCCAGGCGCGTCATACCCGGCGGTGTCAACAGCGGTCAGCGACAGATCCCCGGCCTCGAGGACCTGGTGATCGTTTCGACCAGCGGCGCCACCTTCACCGACGACCGCGGCCGCACGTTCACCGACTATCACGCAGCCTTCGGGCCGCCGCTGCTCGGCCACAACGACCCCGACGTGGACGCCGCGGTGAGCCGCGAGCAGTCTCGCAACGACCTGATGGGCGTCGGCGTGACCCCGGTAGAGATCGAGCTCGGCGAGTGGCTCGTCGAACACATCCCGTCGTTCGAGCGCGTGCTGCTGACCACGACCGGCAGCGAAGCGACATTCCAGGCCATCAGGCTGGCGCGGACGGCGACCGGCCGGAAGCGGATCATCAAGTTCCAGGGCTGCTATCACGGCTGGCACGACTCTGTCGCGATGAACGTCATCTCGCGGCCGGAACTGGTCGGCCACACGGACCCGCTCTCCCAGGGCATCCTCCCGCAAGTCCTCGAATCGACCGTCGTGGCCCGCTTCAACGACCTCGGGGACGTCCGACGAGGTTTCGACGAGAGCGAGGGCGATGTCGCGGCCGTGATCCTGGAGCCGATCCCGCACAACATCGGGGCCGTGCTCCCCAGGCCCGGCTTCCTGCAGGGTCTCCGTGATCTGTGTTCGGCAGAGGGGACGGTGCTCATCTTCGACGAAGTGATCACCGGGTTCCGGCACGGCCTGGGCGGCTACCAGTCGGTCGCCGGCGTGACCCCTGACCTCACGACAATCGGGAAGGCGATGGCCAACGGATACCCCATCTCGGCCATCGGCGGCAGGGCGGAGCTGATGGACCTCTTCAGCACCACGCCGGGCCATCCAGCCTTCTTCGCGGGAACCTTCAACGGGCATCCGGCGATGGCCGCGGCTGCGCTGGCGACTGTTCGCAAGCTCGAGCGCGAGCCCGTGTTCGAGCACATATTCGACCTCGGCGATCGGGCCCGAAACGGCCTTCGAGAGCTGTACGCGAAGCTGGGCATACCTGCGGTCGTCACGGGCTTCGGGTCGGTGTTCGTCACGTACTTCATGGATCCGCCGGCCGACAGCTATGACGACCTGCTGCGCAACGACGTGGACCGCTTCGTTGGCTATCGCCGGCGCCTGATGGAACACGGCATCTTCGAGCTCCCACTGAACCTCAAGCGCAACCACATCTCCTATGCGCACACGAGGGACGACATCGACGCACTGCTCGAGGCGACGGCGGGTGTGTTCGCTGACATGCTCAGGAACGCGCTCTGAGCGCGCTCCCGCTCAGTATGCCGACCAGCCTCCGTCCACGAAGATCGTCTGTCCGGTCACGTAGCTCGACGCGTCCGAGGCCAGGAAGAGCAGGACGCCGTCGAGCTCACCTGTGCGTCCTGTCCTGCCCATGGCGATCCGCTCACGAATCCATCCCAGCCGCTGCTCATCTGAGAACAGCTTCACGTTGATCTCGGTCGGGAAGAAGCCAGGGGCTATGGCGTTGACGCGGATGCCGGAACGTCCCCACTGCACGGCGAGCTCGCGGGTGAGGTTGACGACCCCCGCCTTGCTGGCGGCGTAGGAGACGCTGCCCCCGGTCGGCTCAGACGCCGAGCCCTCGCCCCAGATCGAGGCGATGTTGACGATCACGCCGGTTCCCTGCTCGAGCATCACCCTGCCGGCACGCTGTGCGCAGAGGAAGGTCCCGGTGAGGTTCACCTCGAGCACTCTCCGGAATTCGTTCGGGTCCTCGTCCTGGGCCCAACCGCCCGCCCAGAGCCCGGCATTGTTGACCAGCACGTCGACTCGGCCGAAGCGCTCGACGGTCTCGCTCACGAGGCGGTCGACGTCGGCCACGTGCGTGACGTCACAGGTGACCGCGATCGCCTGCATGCCCTGCTCCGCCAGTTCCTGCATCAGCTCCTCGATGCGTTGCGTGCGGCGGGCCGCCAGCACGACCCGGGCTCCGCGTTCTGCCAGGCAGGCGGCGAAGCGTGCACCCAGTCCGGTCGAGGCGCCGGTGACGATGGCCACCTTCCCAGCTATGGAGAAGAGGTCGTGCTCAGGCGCCATGCGGACGGTCCGGAGCGAGAATCGGGGCGCTCATCCGAGCGCGAGGGTGGCCTCCCGCCAGCGATCGTAGACGTCGTGCCGGACGTGGGACAGGCTGGGCAATGCGCGCCGCACCTCTGCGATGCGTTCCCGGGTGACCTCGGCGATCACCAGGCCCTCGATCTCGCCCCTGACCGCGATCGCCACGCCCATGGGGTCGACGATCATGCTGCCTGCGCTGCGCAGCTGATCCACTGCAGCGACGTAGACGGTGTTCTCGAGCGCCCTCGCTCGGACGAGGGTGTTCCAGTGGAACTCTTTGAGCGGGCCTGGCGCCCAGGAGCTCGGCTGGGCGATCACGTCCGCGCCGCGCTCGGCCAGTGCCCGGTAGAGCTCCGGGAAGCGAACGTCGTAACAGGTTGCGACGCCGACTCTCATCCCCGCAACCTGAAAGAGCAGCAGGTCGCCGTCGCCAGGCTCGTTCTGATCGGATTCTCGATAGCCGAACGCGTCGAACATGTGGATCTTGTGGTAGGCCCCGAGCAGTGCCCCGCCGGCGTCGATCGCGACCACCGAGTTGTAGGCTCTCGAACTGCCGGGGATGGACTCGACGACGCCCGCCACCAGCGCCAGCTCCGCCTGCCGGGCCACTTCCCTCAGACCCGTGACGAAGGGTCCGTCCAGCGGCTCGGCCTGAGGCGCGAAGCTCTGGCCAGGCTCGACCCAGACCATGCAGGCCTCGGGGAAGACGACCAGGTCGGCGCCTTCGGCTCCCGCCTCCTCGACCATCGAGCGGATCCTGGCGAGATTCTCGGCCTTATCGGTCGTCGCCAGCATCTGGCCCAGTGCAACCTTCATCTCTCCTCTCCTCCTCTGATGGTCAGTATCTACGACATGGACCATGGCATCCGCGGCGTGTTGGCGGCGGCGCTGACGCCGCTGACCGAGGACGGCGACCGCCTTGACGAGGCGGCGTTCCACCCGATGTGCGACCTGCTGGCCGGGACCGGGCTGGACGGCGTTCTCGCAATGGGGACGACTGGCGAGGGCGTGCTGCTCGACATGGGCGAGCGCCGGCGCGTGATCGACCTGATGGTCGCCGCTGCCGGCGAGCGCCTGACAGTCGTCGCTCACTGCGGCGCGCAGACGACCCGGGATACGGTGGCATTGGCGGCGTACGCGGCGGCGGCCGGCGCCCGCGGAGTCGCCGTCATCCCCCCTCCGTACTTCGCGCTGGACGACGCCGCGCTGCTCGACCACCTGCTCGCGGCGGCGCACTCGTGCGCACCGCTCCCGTTCTTCCTCTACGAGTTCGCGGCTCGCAGCGGCTACGCGATCCCGCTCGACCTGATCGCCCGGTTGCGCGACGGGGCGCCCAACCTGGCCGGCCTCAAAGTCTCGGACACGCCGTGGGAGCGATTCGAGCCCTATCTGATCGAGGGGCTCTCGATTTTCGTCGGCCCGGAGTCGCTGATCGCCAGGGGCATGGAACGGGGCGCCGTCGGAGCCGTCTCCGCGCTCGCGGCGGCGCTGCCGGAGCTCGTGATCGCCGCCGTGGTCAGCGGCACGACCGAGGCCTCGCAGCGCTGCCACGACGTCCGCGAGGAGATCCAGCGCTACCCGTTCCACTCGGCCATGAAGGCGCTGCTGGCGCGGCGCGGCGTGCCGATCACGGCTGCCGTCAGGGGCCCCCTGCGCCGGCTGGACTACAGCGAGCGGGCGGAGTTCACGCCCGTGGCCGACCGCCTGCTGGCCGCTTGCGGGGCATCGGCCGCGTGAGGTGTAGCGGCCGGACACCGAGCAGAACCTGGTCGACGTGTACGTCGCGCGCCTCCGGCGCAAGCTCGAGCGCGCCGTCGTGCCTCCGTCCGTTCCGCTGCGGCCGTCAGCCGCCTTGAAGGAAATGCAGCCGTACCGCAGGCCTTACGCACTGCGGGCGGTCGCCAGCCCCAGACGGGCGCGCTCGGTGTCCACGACCCGACGGGCCAGTTCGGCCTCGGACACGTCGCGCGCTTGCGGCGAGGCTTCCGCGGTATCGCTGCGCCGGGCATAGGCGTCGAAGAGCGCTGTCTTCCCCTCGAGCAGCTCCAGCATCCGTTCGTCCACGCTGTCGACCACCAGCAACCGGTGCGCCTGCACCTTGTGAACCTGGCCGAGCCGGTGCGCGCGGGCGATCGCCTGCGTCTCGAGCGTCGGCTTGACCTGTGGCTCGCACAGGATGACCACGGAGGCGGCCTGCATGTTGATCCCG